>Ga0334893_1000152_pt1 | contig 114317 bp, 105 predicted proteins | sample GraSluR3_MG_5_FD_207218 | JGI IMG/M metagenome (GOLD analysis project Ga0334893, IMG submission 207218) | Sludge microbial communities from methane-producing bioreactor in Wageningen University, Netherlands - Granular Sludge_09_05-R3 | ecosystem: Engineered > Bioreactor > Anaerobic >...
GTATTTCAAATTTATGGGTGAGTATTTCTTAGTTACAGGCCTTCGGTTTCTTATCATTTTACCTGCTAGTATTTTTTTATTCATTCCAGCTATTGTATTGTCGTTATCGTATATCCTATCAACATTGTTAGTTGTTGATAAGGGTAAAGGAGCATCAGAGGCTTTAAGGCTTAGTAATTCATTAACATATGGTAATAAATGGGCGATCTTCTTTGCTCAACTTGTTCTTGGGTTGATATTTGCCTTGCTTTTCTTCATTGGATTTAAAGTATCTATGATTTTGGTTATTATTTTTGCGCTAATTGCTATGCCCATTTCATTAGGGCTGCTTGCTAGTATATATAAGCAATTAGCTGTAGATGTTCAAGAGGAGTAAATTTAAAAAAAGGGGCAGAGCCCCTTTTTTTTTTGCACTAAATTAACCATACGGTTAAAATAATTGGTTAAGAATTTGGAGTATTCAATTTTGTCGTCGTATATTTGTCCGTATGGTTTAACCAAGTAGTTAAAATAGTATAGCGATGACTGATAATAAACCTGATACCGAAAAAGTAATTCTTGAGGCTGCACGTAAGGTGTTCATTAAGAAAGGGCTTGACGGGGCAAGAATGCAGGAGATAGCCGATGAGGCCAATATTAACAAAGCCCTGCTACATTACTACTTCAGGAGCAAGGAGAAGTTGTTTGAAATTATCTTTAGTAAGGAGATCAGCCTTCTTTTTTCCACCATCTCGGGTGCAATTGTATCCGATGAAGTATCGTTTGAGAATAAAGTTCGGCTTATTGTGAATGGATACATTAACCTTTTTCTGAAGAACCCCTTTTTACCCCTTTTTATACTTAGGGAAATAAGCCGCGATCCAGAAAACATAAAGAGTATTTTCGAAAAATCGGGGGTTGACTTTGCCTTTATCCACCAGATAGCTTTTGTTAAGCTCGCCGAATTGCTAAATGTTGATATCGACGGCGCTCGCCATTTTATAATCAATTTATTAAGCCTTTGTATTTTCCCCTTTGCAGCAAAACCCTTAATTGAAAAGGTTCTATTTGATGGGAATGAGCAGGAGTACATCAGGTTTCTTGAGGAGCGGAGAGATCAAGTGGCTGATTTTATGATAGGCGCAGCAAGGTTTAAGCAAAATGGCGGAAGGTGAAAGTTAGTTTGATTAAGATATGCAAAATATGGTTATAAAATGTTTGGGTTATGAGATCGGTTAAATGGTTGCTTTTTATTTTGCCAATAGCTACCGCTATAGGTAGAGTGGATGCGCAAGAACAGCGAGAGGTAACTTTACCATTGCTTTACCGCGCGATAGACGAGCAAAATCCCATATCGTCAATAAAGCACGCCCTCGATTCGGCAAATAGGTTGCACATTAAAAATATTAACGGCTCCTATTACCCTAAGCTCGATTTTAACGTTTCGGCAACATGGCAATCGGATGTAACCAATATTGATCTCGACACCCAAGACCTTCCATTTAGCCTTGATATTCCGAGCCCCGATCGCGATCAGTATAAGATTACAATAGATGTTTCACAAATTATTTGGGATGGAGGTACAACTGCTGCCCGAAAGAATTTGGCTTTTAGTCAGAATAAAGTAGAGCAGGGATCCATTGTTAGCGAGGTTTATAATCTTAGGGAGAGAGTAAATGAGGCTTACTTCGCCATACTTCAAATCGATATTGGGCAAAGAAGGCTTAAGCTGATGATTGAGGAGTTGACAGCCCAAAAAGAATCGCTTGAGAGTGGAATTCGGGAGGGCGTTATACTTCAGTCGGTATTGAATGGCTTGCAAGCGGAAATGTTGAGGTTAGAGCAGAGGCTTATTGAGATGGATGCCCAAAAAACTTCGCTTATAAATTTGCTTACCAAGCTAACAGGCATTATGCTTGATGCGAACGATAAGTTTATTGTTCCTGATCTTCCTGATACTACATCGGGCTCTGTTGGTACACCAGAGATACAAAATTTTGACCTTAGGCGCGAGCTTATTGATGCCCAATCAGATCTTACTTTTCGAAGGCGAATGCCTACTCTTGCTGGCTTTGTGTCGACTGGGTACGGTAAGCCTGGGTTAAATATGCTTAGTAACGAGTGGAACCCATACATTCTTGTGGGTGCAAAGCTGTCGTGGAGAATTTGGGATTGGAATGAGAATAATCGTGAGCGGGAGCAGCTCCAAATTCAAAAGGGTATCATCAATCTTCGGCAAATGGCTTATGAGGATGGGCAGGAAAGCGTTTTGACATCAACAAAAAATCAGATACAAATGCTTGAGCGACAGGTTGAACTCGATGAGCAGGTTGCAAGCCTTTTGGACGATGTGAAGCGAAGGAGCGAGTCGCAGCTGGCGAATGGCTCTATTACATCATCGGAGTATTTAGGCGATTTTAATGCAGCAGCACGGGCACATCTCGATATGGAGATGCGGAAAGTACTGCTAGCAAAGGAGAAGGTGAAGCTATACTACATATTAGGGATAGATTTTTAAATGATAATCAAAAGGTATGAATACAAAGCTAGTAATACTAACATCATTGGTCGTAATAATTTCTGCTTGCACCAACTTTAATGGAGATTTCGATGCCTCGGGAACCTTCGAAACAACCGAGGTAATCGTATCGTCCGAAGGGTCTGGAACAATTTTACAGCTTGATATTGTAGAGGGGCAAAAACTCAATGCAAATCAGGTGGTGGGCTATATCGATAGCACTCAGCTATACTTGAAGCGAGAGCAGCTACGAGCCTCGCAGCGTGCGTTACAGAATCGGCGTCCCGATATTGCAAAGCAGCTGGCCACTATTGAGCAGCAGCTAGTTACTGCAAAGTATGAGCGGAACCGTATTGAGAATCTTGTTGCTGATAATGCCGCAACTACTAAGCAACTCGATGATGTGAATGCTCTTGTGCTTAACCTCGAGAAACAGCTTGTAGCAACCAAATCGACCCTAGAAAATGCGGACAGAGGTGTAGTGGCAGAGAATGAGGCTATTGAAATTCAAATTGCACAGTTTGATCATCAGCTTGCCAAATGCCGAATTACTAGCCCAGTTGAAGGACAGGTGCTTGTAAAGTATGCTCAGGCAGGTGAGTTGGCCATTGCCGGAAAACCACTGTATAAAATTGGCGATACCGACAATATGGTTCTACGGGCCTACATCACCGGCGATCAGATTAGCCAGCTAAAAATTGGGCAAGCCGTTAAGGTTTTTGCCGATTTTGGAAAGGAAAATGAACGTGAGTACGAAGGTACTGTTAGCTGGATATCCTCAAAGTCGGAGTTCACCCCCAAAACCATTCAAACCCGCAACGAGAGGGCAAACCTGGTGTATGCAGTAAAAATCAACGTTAAAAACGATGGATACCTAAAGATTGGGATGTATGGGGGGGTGAGGTTAGGAAGTTGAGAACTTGCCTGCCTATGGCCTATGGCCAGGTTTAGGATTTAAAGTTGATGCCCGACAACTCTTGCCCTGAGCGAAGTCGAAGGGGACAACCGATAACCGATAACTGATCTCGTCAACCTCCAAAAAGCGTCGGTTTAAGAGACAGGCAACTGATAACTGATAACTGATAACCGATAACCGATAACCGATAACCGATAACTGATAACAAATGATCTCCTGCAATAACATATCAAAGCACTACGAAAAAATTTCCGCACTCAAAGATGTTAGCTTCTCTGCCAACGAGGGCGAGATATTCGGTATTATCGGTCCCGATGGGGCGGGGAAAACTACCCTTTTTCGTATTCTTACAACGCTAATTCTTCCCGATGCTGGAAGCGCAACGGTTGATGGTTTTGATGTGGTGAAGGATTATAAAGAGATTCGTAAGCGTGTGGGATATATGCCTGGCCGATTCTCGCTTTACCAAGATTTAACGGTTGAGGAGAACCTAAACTTCTTTGCAACGGTTTTTAATACAACAATTGAAGAGAATTACCAACTAATAAAGGATATATACATCCAAATTGAGCCATTTAAAACTCGCAAAGCAGGCAAACTTTCGGGCGGGATGAAACAAAAGTTGGCGCTTAGCTGCGCCCTTATCCATAAGCCAACAGTCCTTTTTCTCGACGAGCCCACTACGGGGGTTGATGCAGTATCGCGAAAAGAGTTTTGGGAGATGTTACAAAAGCTGAAGCAACAGGGTATAACCATAATTGTATCTACACCCTATATGGACGAGGCCAGCCTATGCGATAGGATTGCCCTTATCCAGAATGGAAGTTTTCTGAAAATCGATACCCCAGATAGTATAGTTAGGCAGTTTGAAAAAACGTTGTGGACTGTTAAAAGCGATAATATGTCGAAGTTGCTTAGGGATTTGCGCAGCATCGATGGGGTTGAGAGCTGTTTTGCCTTTGGCGATAGCCATCACACCATTGTAAACGAAACCAAAATATCAATAGAGGATATCAAGGCGCTGCTGGAGCAAAAATCGCATAGTAAGGTTGAAGTTAGTAGAACCACACCAACCGTTGAGGATTGTTTTATGGAGCTAAGCCGCACAGCAATAAATGGTAAAGAGTAACGATGCAAAAGGAAAAGGTTATTATTGTTGAAAAGCTAACCAAAAGGTTTGGGCAATTCGTCGCTGTGGACAACATCTCTTTTGAGGTGGAACGTGGCGAAATATTCGGTTTTCTTGGTGCCAATGGTGCGGGAAAAACTACGGCCATGCGAATGCTGTGTGGGTTAAGCATTCCTACTTCGGGTAAAGGGTTAGTTGCTGGTTACGATATCCATCATCAATCGGAATTGGTAAAACGAAATATTGGCTATATGAGCCAGAAGTTTGCGCTGTATGAAGATTTAACTGTTGCTGAGAACATATGGGTTTACGGAGGGATTTACGGTGTGCCGCAAAAAGAAATAGCAAAACGAACCGATGAACTTCTCCAAAAGTTAGGCTTTGAGTCGGAGCGAAACGCATTGGTTAAATCGCTTCCATTGGGCTGGAAGCAGAAGTTGGCCTTTTCGGTCGCCATATTCCATAGGCCTAAAATTGTGTTTTTAGATGAACCCACAGGAGGTGTTGACCCCGTTACCCGGCGTCAGTTTTGGGAGATGATATACGATGCGGCAGATCAGGGTATCACTGCTTTTGTAACCACTCACTATATGGACGAGGCCGAGTATTGTAACCGCGTTTCCATTATGGTTGATGGGCGGATTGAAGCCCTGGACTCGCCCCAAAACCTCAAGAAGCAATTCAATGCACAGGATATGGATGGTGTATTTCAGCAGCTGGCGCGCAATGCAAATAGTAATGGATATTGATATGAAACAGTTCGTTTCGTTTGTAAGTAAAGAGTTTCATCATATCTTCAGGGATAGAACCACAATGGCTATACTTCTGCTGCTGCCAATTCTTATGCTTATCCTATTTGGCTACGCCATAAATACCGAGATTAGGAATACCCGCATTGCCATTTACGACCCATCGAATGACGAGGCCACCAGGGCCATTGCAGAAAAGTTGGATGCAAGCGAGTATTTCACGGTGATAAAATATCTTAATCATCCCGCTGATGTTGAATTGGAATTTCTAAAGGGCTCGGTGCAGATGGTTGTGTCGTTTAGTCAGAATTTCTATGAGAATATGACCCGAACTGGCGATGCGCAGATTGCGCTTATTACCGATGGTACTGATCCCAACTCTGCAAAAACCGTAGCAACCTATGCCACCAGCATTTTGGGACAGTATCAGCAGGAAAAATTTAGGGTTGAAACCATTCCTTACCATATCGATACTCATTTAAAGTTGCTGTACAATCCACAGATGAAAGGGGCTTACAATTTTGTGCCAGGCGTTATGGGAATGATCCTTATGCTAATTTGTGCCATGATGACCTCCATTTCCATTGCCCGCGAAAAGGAGATGGGCACCATGGAGGTTCTACTGGTTTCGCCGGTAAAACCGTTGGTTATGATTATTGCTAAAACCATTCCATACTTTTTCCTTTCGCTGGTCAATTTAACTACCATCCTTCTCCTTTCAGTATTCTTGCTGGGTGTTCCCATTGCAGGGAGTTTCTTTTGGCTTATCGTCCTTTCGCTTATCTATCTTTTCGTGAATCTATCGCTTGGGCTAGTAATCTCATCGTTTGCCCAATCGCAACTTGTGGCATTGCTTATGTCGGGTATGGTGCTTATGATTCCCGTAATTATGCTGTCGGGATTAATGTTTCCTGTAGAGAATATGCCCAAATTCTTTCAGGTGCTTTCCCAAATCATTCCGGCTAAGTGGTACATAGTTGGGGTGAAAAAGATAATGATAAAAGGGCTTAGCTTATCAGCAATTACATTAGAATTGGGCATACTACTGGGAATGGCTGTGATGTTAATTGGTATTAGCTTGAAAAAATTTAAGCACCGATTGGAATAGAAAGATGAATACATATTCTAAAAAAAATCGTTTCGGATTTAGCAGCATAAAATTTCTGCTAAGGAAAGAATTTCTGCAGATGAAGCGCAACAAGTTTATACCCAAGGTTGCCATTGTGTTACCATTTGTTGCGCTAACCCTTTTCCCTATGGTAGCCAACTTCGATATAAAGGATATTAAGTTGGCAGTTGTAGATAATAATCGGAGTACCTACTCGGTGCGCTTAATAAATAAAATTACATCATCGGGGTATTTCCATTTGGTTGATATTGTCGATAACTATAACAAGGCTTTGTGGATAGTTGAGCAAGATGTTGCTGATATTGTCCTTGAAATCCCCCTTCAATTCGAAGAGGATTTAGTTTCTATGAAAGCGTCAAGCGTTCAAATCTCTACAAATACGGTAAACGGAATGAAGGGTGGACTTAGCAGCGCATACCTTATGGGCATAGTTAACGATTTTTCCTCTGAAGTTCGGGACGAGTGGATTAAAAATGGCTCACGGCTTGTTTCCCCATCGCTCGAAATAGTTCCCCGATACAATTTTAACCCTATGCTTGACTACAAATACACAATGATACCCGCCATAATGATGATGATGCTTGCTGTTATCACTGGGTTTCTTCCGGCTCTAAATATTGTTGGCGAAAAGGAAAAGGGAACAATTGAGCAGATGAATGTTACGCCCGTTAGTAGAGTTGCGCTAATACTTGCCAAGCTAATTCCCTACTGGATTATTGGTTTTGTGGTGCTAACCATATGCTTTTTTGTGGCTTGGCTCTTCTATGGAATGATTTCGGTAGGCAGCTACGGCCTTATTTACCTTTTTGCAGCGGTTTTTACATTGGCATTTTCGGGTTTTGGACTAATGATCTCCAATTATGCATCAACCATACAGCAGGGGATGTTCATAATGTTCTTCTTTGTAATCACCTTTATATTTTTAAGCGGTTTATATACTCCTGTGAGCAGTATGCCCCAGTGGACACAAATGGTTAGCCAGTTTAGCCCCCTACGCTATATGGTGGAAGTGTTGCGCTTTATCTTCCTTAAGGGCAGTGGTTTCGCCGACCTCCGTTGGCATTTTGCTGCACTTTGTGGCTTTGCTCTATTCTTCAATGGCTGGGCTGTGTTAAGTTACCGGAAAATTCATTAAGAACATATCTGCTCCAAAGCAAATATTCTTGAACAGTAGTTTGATTTTGGCCAATATATTCACATTTATTTGTGTGGTTTTAAACTTAGTTGTCAGTTGTGAATCAAAGTTAGGTTAATGGTTATCTGCTGATTTTAGTTGATGATCTGCATTCCGATTTAATGATGTTGTGATGATTTACCTTGTTTTATAAGCTTATCATGCATAACTTTATGCCATATTAGCTCTACTAATTACATTCTAAACCTAAAAACAAGAAAAATGAGAAAAACCAAAAATTTGCTATTTATGCTTCTTTTGCTTCCCGTTATGGCGCTAATTATATCGTCGTGCGGATCGAAGTATAGCTACGAAACGGTTCCCGGTGACCCAATGAATACTAGGATTTATACTTTGGATAATGGCCTTAAGGTTTACCTTAGCGTTTACGAAGATGAACCCCGCATTCAGGCTTACGTGTCAGTTAAGGTGGGTAGCAAGAACGACCCATCAGAAACAACGGGGCTTGCGCATTACTTTGAGCATCTAATGTTTAAAGGCACATCGCAGTTTGGTACTTTAGATTGGGAAAAGGAAAAGCCTATGCTCGATGAGATTGAGAATCTTTTCGAAAAGTACAGGGTGGAAACTGACCCTGCTAAACGTGCCGAAATTTATAAGGTGATCGACAGCGTTTCGTACGAGGCCTCTAAAATTGCCATTCCTAACGAGTACGACAAACTTATGAGCGCTATCGGTTCAAGGGGAACCAATGCTGGCACATCAAACGATTTTACTGTTTATATGGAGAATATTCCCAGTAACCAGCTAGAGAACTGGGCCATTATACAAGCCGATAGGTTTGCCGATGCCACCATTAGGCTTTTCCATACCGAGCTTGAGACTGTGTACGAGGAGAAGAACATGTCGCTTACTCAGGATGCTCGTAAGGTTAGCGAGGTAATGTATCAACTGCTTTATCCTAACCATCCCTACGGACAGCAAACTACCCTTGGCGAGGCTGAGCATCTAAAGAATCCTTCAATCATCAACATAAAGAATTTTTACGATACTTACTACGTGCCTAACAATATGGCCGTTATCCTATCGGGCGATTTTAACCCCGATGAGGCCATTAAGATTATTGATAAGTATTTTGGAAAGTTGGAAAAGAAAGAGGTACCCGAATTTACATTCGAACCCGAAGAGCCAATTGCTGAGCCTAAAGTAGCTGAGGTTGTTGGTCTCGAGGCAGAGCGTCTAAGCATTGGCTTCCGTTTCCCTGGCGCAGCAAGTCGCGAAGCTATGATGGCCGATATGGTGGGTATGATGCTTTCCAACCGTTCCACTGGTCTTATCGACCTAAATGTTAACCTGCAGCAGAAAACTTTGCGTTCAGGTGCATACGTGTCCAAACTTACCGACTACTCTATGCTTAACCTGTACGGAATGAATAAGTCAGGACAAACGTTAGAGGAGGTTAAGGATATTCTGCTGGAGCAAGTTGAACTGCTAAAAAAAGGTGAGTTCCCCGATTGGATGATTGAGGCTACAATTAATAACCTCAAGCTAAACGAGATGCGTAGGCTCGAGAGCAACTCAGGCAGGGTTTGGATGATGTCAAGTAGCTTTATTAATGGAATAGATTGGAAGGATGCCGTTTCGTATATCGATGAGCTGGGTAAAATAACTAAGGAAGATCTGATTGCCTTTGCCAATGAGCACCTGGGCAACAACTATGCGGTGGTATACAAGCGCCAAGGACAGCCCGATGTTGAGCTTGTTGAGAAACCATCGATTACCCCAATTCATATCAATCGAGATGTGGAGTCGGAGTATTTAGCCGCTTTCAAGGAGCGTAAGGTGGTAGAGATTGAGCCCGTATTCCTCGATTTCGATAAGGAAATTAACAGGGTTACCACCTCAAACAACCTCGAAATTTTACATAAGGAGAATGTTGAGAACGAAACCTTTACCCTGTACTACTACTTCCCATTTGGTAGCGATAGCGATAGAATGATGAATATCGCCTCCGGATATCTAGAGTATTTAGGTACTTCGGAGTTCACAGCCGAACAAATCAAGCAGGAGTTTTACAAGCTCGCTTGCTCTTTCAATGTGTTCTCATCGCGCGACGAGACCTATGTGTACGTGAGCGGCCTAAGCGAGAACCAAGAGGCAGCCGTGAAACTACTCGAATCGCTAATAACCGATTGCCAGCCCAATGAGCAAGCCTTAGGTCTATATATAAACAATGTTTTACGCTCAAGAGAAAATGCTAAGCAAAACCAACGCTCGGTATTCTCTGGTTTGGTTGATTATGCCACCTATGGAGCTAAATCGCCATTCACAAACCAGCTGCCAGCTAAGGATCTACGTGCTCTAAAGGCCGAAACGCTTATTGCCAAAATTCAGGAGTTGCCAACATATCCTCATAAAATCCTTTACTATGGCCCATCGTCGCCAGCTGAGCTGAAGGAAATGGTTGAAGAAATACACTCTGTTCCTGAAACATTCGCCGAGGTGCCGGCAGCTTTCAACTTCGAGGAGTTAGCCACCACTAAAAACCGCGTAGTATTCTCTCATTACGATGCTAACCAGTCGTACCTACAGCTTATTAGCCGTGGAGTTGATTACGATTACGACTTATTGCCAAAGGCTTTGATGTTTAATAATTACTTTGGTTCGGGAATGAGTGCCATTGTATTCCAAGAACTCCGGGAAAAGCGTGGGTTGGCATACACAGCATGGTCGCGCTATGCTACCCCAAGTAACCCCGATAAGCCATTCATGAATAACGGCTTTATTGCAACGCAAAATGATAAGGTTATTGAGGCTTTCACTGCCTTTGACGACCTATACAACAATATCCCCGTTTCAGAAAAGGCGTTCGATTTGGCTAAGGAGTCAATCCTCAATAGCATTCGAAACGGAAGGGTAACCAAAATGAGCGTTATTTGGAATTACCTAAATGCTGAGAAAATGGGTTACGAGGGCGATATCCGTAAAACCTACTGGGATGCAGTACCTTCGCTTACAATGGATGATGTTGTATCATTCAACGAGAAGTATGTAAAAGAGCAACCCAAAACATACGTAATTCTTGGTAACGAGAAAGTGGTTGATTTTAAAGAGATATCTACAAAGTTTGGACCGGTTGAAAAGGTAAGCCGCGACAAAATTTTCCAGTACTAGTATTTCTTCTAGATTTAATGATAAGCGGGGGCTATATGCTCCCGCTTTTTTTATGCGACCTACTGCCATTTTCACCAATCCTTATAAATGCTATCTTTGCACTACCAAACCATAAATTCTAATGAGTAAAGCCCTAACCATTTGGTTTACCGGATTGCCTTCGGCAGGGAAAACTACACTTGCCAACGCTTTGCATCAGAAGCTTTGGGATCGAGAAATTGCCTCGATTATGATTGATGGCGACGATTTTCGAAAGTCATTCTGCAGCGACTTAGGTTTCTCTCTCGATGCTAGGCGCGAGAATATTCGCCGAGCTGCTTCCATGGCACGAATGGTGAACGATTCTGGTGTAACCGCCATTTGTTCCTTTGTGTCACCAACCCAGGCCATTAGGCAGCTGGCTCGAAGTATTATTGGTAACGATAGGTTTATTGAGGTATACGTAAACACTCCGCTCGAGGTATGTATGCAGCGCGATGTTAAAGGGTTGTACCATCAGGCCAACTTGGGCAACATTAAAGATTTAACCGGAGTGTCGTCGCCTTACGAGGCACCCGAAAACCCAGTCATACAGGTAGATACTTCGCAGGGTACATTGCCCGATAACATTGACTACCTTGTTAATTTTATACTTAAAAAGTTTTGTTAGCTTTGTTTTGAGTTTCATAAGCAAGGGCATAACAACAACTAAATATATCGATAACACCATGAAGCAATTTTCAATCAATCATTTGCGCGAGTTAGAGTCGGAGTCCATTTTTGTGATACGTGAGGTATGCGCACAGTTTGAGAACCCGGTAATGCTTTTTAGCGGAGGGAAGGACTCCATCGTGATGTTTCACCTAGCTCGCAAGGCCTTTTATCCCGCACGGGTGCCATTCCCTTTAATGCATATCGATACAGGGCATAACTTCCCCGAAACCCTTGAGTTTCGCGATTGGCTTGCCAAGGAATCAGGCGCTTCGGTAATCGTTGCATCGGTTCAAGAGTCAATCGATCAGGGTAAGGTTGTAGAGGAGAAGGGCTATAGCGCCAGCCGTAATAGGCTGCAAACCGTTACCCTGCTCGATGCCATAGAGAAGCATAAGTTCGATTGCGCCATGGGAGGCGGTAGGCGCGATGAGGAGAAAGCCCGTGCCAAGGAGCGGTTCTTCTCGCATCGCGATGAGTTTGGCCAGTGGGATCCCAAGAATCAGCGGCCCGAGCTGTGGAATATTTTCAACGGTCGTAAGGGTATGGGCGAGCACTTCAGAGTTTTCCCCATTAGCAACTGGACCGAAATGGATATCTGGCAGTACATCCTGCTTGAGGATATTGCCATCCCGAACCTATACTATTCGCATGAGCGCGAGGTGTTCGAGCGCGACGGAGTGCTCTACGCCAAAACTCCATTCATGATGGTGAAAGATACCGAGAAGGTGGAGACCCGTGTGGTTCGGTTCCGAACCATTGGCGATGCCACCTGTACCGGCGCCGTGGAGTCGGAGGCACATTCATTAACCGATATTATTAGAGAGGTGGCTGCCATTAGAACCACCGAGAGGGGTACGCGTGCCGACGATAAGCGAAGCGAAGCTGCCATGGAGGATAGAAAGATTGAGGGATACTTCTAATATCCTAAACATCTCACATCAACAATAATTAATAAGGATATTTTTTACTATGGATAAGACTTTTAATGATTCCGTATACCTAGATATGGAGCTGCTAAGGTTTACCACTGCAGGCAGTGTTGATGATGGCAAGAGCACTCTGATTGGTAGACTACTGTACGATTCCAAAGCAATTTTTCAGGATCAGCTCGAGGAGGTTGAGCGTGCCAGCGTTAAGAAGGGCGATGAGCATATGAACCTAGCCTTGCTTACCGACGGATTAAGGGCCGAGCGAGAGCAGGGTATTACCATCGATGTGGCTTATCGATATTTTCATACTCCCAAGCGTAAGTTCATTATTGCCGACACCCCCGGTCATATTCAGTACACCCGCAATATGGTTACAGGAGCATCCACAGCAAATGCTGCGGTTATACTAATTGATGCTCGCCATGGTGTGATTGAGCAAACCATACGCCACGCTTACATTGCTTCGCTACTGTGCATTCCGCACATCATTGTGTGTGTTAATAAGATGGATTTGGTGGACTTTAGCGAGGATATATTCAACGCTATTCAGAAACGATTCCTTGAGTTCTCTACCAACCTTAATCTGAATGATGTGAGGTTTATTCCCATCTCAGCTTTGCACGGCGATAATGTGGTGGAACGCTCCAAGAGAACCCAGTGGTACGATGGCCCAACCCTAATGTTCTTGCTGGAGAACCTTTATATTAGCAACGATTACAATCAGGTTGATGCCCGATTCCCTGTGCAGTATGTTGTTAGGCCTCAGTCCGATGAGTTTCACGATTTTAGAGGGTATGCAGGCCGAATGGCCAGCGGAACATTTAGCATTGGCGATAGGGTTAAGGTATTGCCCTCGGGTTTTACATCAACCATCGAGTCAATTGTTTTTCATAAAGAAAAGCTCCAGAGCGCCAGCGCACCACAATCGGTAACCATAACCCTTGCCGACGATTTGGATGTAAGCCGGGGTTGTATGCTAGTTCCGTTCGAGAACGGGGTAAACGTGGAGCAGGATGTAAACCTAATGGTTTGTTGGCTAAGCGATAAACCGCTTAACCCAGCCGCTAAGTATGCGGTTAAGCATACCTCTAGCGATGTGCGCTGTATGGTTAAGGAGGTGAAGTACAAGGTAAATATAAATACTCTCGAGAAGGATTTCGACGATAGGAACATTGGGCTAAACGATATTGCTTGCATCAATATTAGGACAACAAAACCCTTGTTTTTCGATTCGTACAGAAAGAATCGTATTACTGGGAGTTTAATTATAATTGATGAAGCTACGAATGTAACCGTGGGAGCGGGGATGATTTTATAGCTTTACAGCCCAAGTTGGGCAAGTGCATATTCAATTACCTCCTTGTGGTCGAAAGCCAAAGGAGGTAATTCGTTTATGGGGAACCACTCAGCCTCAGCGGCATCGTCGCCAGCCAAAAGCTTGCAATTACTTGGGCTGGTAAATCCGTAGTGTACCACCGCAATGTTGCGTCCGCGCGGGTCGCGTCCAATGGTATCGAAGGTGGCAAGTTGCTTCAGGTCAATGGCATTTAGCCCGGTTTCTTCAAGGAGTTCGCGTTTGGCTGCATCAGCAAGTAGTTCATCCATTTCGGGAAATCCACCGGGAAGTGCGTATGCATCCTTGTATGGCTCGTTACCGCGTTTTACAAGTAGTAATTTGAGAGGGGACTCTTTGTCTTTTAGGAAGACTACCGAGTCCACCGTAACGAGCATTCTCGGGTAATCGTAGGTGTATGGCATCGTTTAAAGGTTGTTCTGTGGATTGGAATTGTCATCCTCATTGTTGGCCTTACCATCCCTTTTCCTAAATGCAATCCAAAGTGCAAAGGCAATTATGGCTACTACAATTACGATTTGAGGTTTCATACATTCAGGTTTTAGGCAATCTGTCTAATCATTCAGTACCCTTTTTATTACTCTTAGCTTATGTGAATACCGTTTGTGCTGTAAATTGTATATGCCCTGTTGATCAAGAAGATCGATCTTAACATACCCCGAGCTGTGAATAATCTTATTCTCATTAAGAATTATGCCCACATGGATTATGTTTCCCTCCTCGTCATCAAAATAGGCAAGGTCGCCCACGCGGGTTAGATTAATAAAATCGACCGTACTGCCCAAACTAACCTGCTGGCTTGCATCGCGGGGTAGGCTAATGCCAATCATTTTGAAAATCACCTGGGTTAGGCCTGAGCAGTCAATTCCGTAGGGCGACCGTCCACCCCAAAGGTAGGGCGAGTTTACGTAGCTCTCGGAGAAGTTAATAATATCTTGCTCTGTGCTTTTTACTGATTCCACAGGAATGTTAAAGGTTTTGTATGTTTCGTTAAGCAGGCCAAACGTTCCATTATCGGCGTTAAAATTGTAAAGTGTTGAGCCTGGGCATAGCCTAATGGGGAAATCGTTAGTGTTTGCTTTGGCGGTAAATAGTCGAGTGGCTACGGATGAAACCCCGTCGAGGGTTAGTAGCCCCATCTGCTCATCATCGAACTGCTGGCAGTGCTTACTGTCAATCCATCCCTCGTATTGGTCGAGCGACTGCCTAACCCGGAACCACTCACGATGCTCCTCTAGTATCTCAAAGGTTTCGCCAAAAAGCGGTTGGCTAATCATCTCGCTTCGCTTAAAGGGCTCTTTGCGTAGGGCAGCCAAGCATTGGTTTACAACTCCAAACATAGCAAACGTTCTTTTTTTGTAAATGTATCACTTTTACGCCTATTGGTAAAGAAATGAACATTAAAAAATGGTCTTATTTCCCTCAACCCTTGCAACGGTGGGGGGAATAGGTTTCTCAAGCCTTTTGTTAAGTATGTAGACACAAGCTGCAGCACCCACCGCAGCCCCTGCAATAATTATAATATACTTGATGTCGGTCATGATAAGTTCTCTGAGCTCCATATCCTCATATTTCGATACATCAATTCCAATAATATCAGGTAAAGTAGCCGTAAAATTGTTAAAGGCGTGGATGATTATTGCAAGCGAAATGCTTCGTGTTCGGTAGTAAATCCACCCTATGAAGATTCCTAGAATCAGGGCCGAGATGAATTGCCAAGGATTTAAATGAACAACCCCAAACAGAACGCTCGATGCAACTATGGCAGTAGCGGGAGAGTAGCGCTTTAGTAAACCTTTTAGCATGATTCCTCTAAATATTAGCTCCTCAAGCACAGGCGCTAGCACCACAATGGTTGTGAATGTGAAAATATTCCTTGGGTTACCCATGCTTTGCCTGAAAAGTTCTGCAAACTCATCGGACATGGGGATAAGCGATGAGAGTGGAATGGTTAACGATAGCTGAATACTTAAAGTACCCAGTAGGATTACAGGAATTATCATCCCATTTGGAATCTTGTAGTTGAAAGTGTAATCATCACTTTTGTTTCTCCAGATGGAGAAAAGTATCCAAAACGATAACCCCATGGTAACTAGGTAGAACAAAAAGGTGGTGGCTTCTGTACCAATTATACCTCTTAGAAACATAATTGGCGACAGGAAGAGTGTTACGGCTAGGGTTATTGCCAATAAACCAATGCTTTGCCCAATGCTGAGGTAGTTTTTTGAAATCTGGTCGGTCATATATGGTTGCGTTAACTTTAAGAATCCTTACTATTTTCAATCGAATGAATTACTTTGGCCGATACGGAGTGAAGCAGGTTTATATCCTCATCGGATATTTGGCCAAGGCGCTCCAAAACTCTTCCGTGAACCAACGATGCTTCGGTTATTCCAATTGTATTTAGAATTTGAATTATTCTATCCTTAAGGGGTTTGTATCCAGCATTTTCTTTTGCAACGCTAGGAGTTGCCAAGCTGCTAACCGCAATGCTGGAAAGTGAATAGGCAAAAACCATAACTGCCTGAGCCAGATTAAGCGAAGGGTAGGGCTGGGGGAGTGGGATAGAGGCAACAGCATCGCAAAGAGCCATATCGCTGTTCGATAGCCCCGACTCCTCGCCTCCAAACACAATGGCTACCGATTGTATGGAATTCTTCTTTTTTTCGATGAACGATTTCAATTCATGGCTCGAAACAATATCCTGCTTTACCCAGCGCTGCTTTGCCGATGTGGCAACCGAAAAGTCAATATCATCAAGTGCTTTGGAGAGGGAACTGAAAACCATGGCGTTATCCAGTATATCATGCGAACCATGGGCTAACATCAGCGCCTTGTCGCACTTATAATCGCAGGGGTTTACTAACCTTAACTCCTGAAACCCCATGGTTTTAATAGCTCGGGCAGCAGCTCCCACGTTTTCGGGTACTGCAGGCTCAACAAGTATAAATTTGATTTGCATTTTTATCTGCTTTGTAACAAGCAAATTGAGCTGGCTAGGTTTACTTAGCCAGCTCAATCCTTATTTGTGTAAGGTTTCTGAGAACTTCATCTCACGGTTATTTTTTCACTACCGAGATAGCCTTTTCGGCTGCATTTAGTGTGGGCTCAATGGATAGTGGCGACCCAACTGCTCCTTTCATCCAAAGTTGAGGAATGATGCTTCCCTGCTCAAATATTCGCTGAATCTCGTTGGCAAAATGTTTACCTGCGATGTGCTGCTCGAGTTGGAAATCGATTAGTAGCCCCATGGGGTATGCCGACAGGTAAAGCGGATTGCTAATCATATGGCTATACACTGCCAGTATGGGCTCGTCGGTGCTGCCAAAAACATCGGCGTAGTACTTATTCCAAATATCCTTAGCTATGTTAATGGTTGCCTCCTTAAGCTGTGCTGGGGTGGCGTTGGGATTTTCGTATAGCCATCTCCAAAGGTTTATATCTACTAGCGACACGCCCATAATCTCGTAACACTGCCAAAGGTTGTCGAGGGCCTGCAGATGTACTTTCTCAGGATTGTTATCCTTTATGCCCAGTACATCTAGGTCGCGTTTTTGGAAGATAAAGGCAAGGGCCTCGGTGAAGGCAGTGTTGGGTACTCCTGTAAGCGTGTAGTAATCCACGTCGTGCAGCGTGATGGTTTGCTCAACGGTGTGGCCAAACTCATGCATTGCAATGTTAAACCCTTTGTAGTCCATACCGTTTGCCCCAATGCGGGTACGCAGTAGGGCAATGTCTTCGCGCATGGCTGCACCCCAAGCATGGCCAGCACCACGGCTCCCTTCAACGGCAATTTTCGATTGAAAAAACGTGGCCTTATCCTTACTCCATCCCAGGGAGGTTAATATGTTGGGGATCTCGTTTTGGTATGCCTCAGCCGACGAGAATCGTTTGGCAACGGCGTTGTCAAGCACCTCGGCTGGTATGCTGCTTCGCGATTTGAAACCATCGTACCAAATATCGAAGGGTTGCAGTGGGCGTCCAAGCCTCTCGCTAATTAGTTTGCCAGCCTCTCGCACCTGCTTTGATGATACAAAGTCGATGAAAAGCTTCTCAACATCATCAACAGGAATCTCGTAGGTCGATTCGAAACGACGTTGGATAAAGCTAGGCATATTGGGGTAGAAAGCATCCATATCCTCAATGGCCTTGAAAAGGTTGAGCAGATGCTTATACCTAGTGTTGGGCTCGGCTGAAGCATCAACCGTTTTGTCATCCTTTGCCACCTCGTTGCTAATGGGTTTCCAGATGTACTCATCGTTAGATATAACCTTTTGTGGAATGGATTGATCGATGATGCGTTGCATTACTTGGTAAATCATCTGTTGCCTCTCGAGACCACCCTCGGTATTGGCGTACTGCGACTTTAGCTCGTCGCGTAGCCCCCAGTGGGTGATGAGCTTCATGCCCTCGGGGAAAAGTTGCTCCCCATGCTCGTTCCGAAGGTTCGCCATGTAGATATTGTAATCATCAATGTAGGCGTCGGCATCGGTGCTGATGCGCGAGTAGTTTTGCTGTAGCTCGGCAGGTACACGCGAGGTGAACCTATCGCCCATTCGGGCGTATGCCCACTGCTGGCGTGTCCAGCTAGAGCCTAACTCCGTCTTCTCATTTAAGCTGTAGAACGGAAAGTTAAGCGCAGTAACAAAGGCAATTTTGCTTGTGTACAAGTCTTCGGAAAGGTGAGCCGAGGCGCTAAATCCACCAAACATCATATCGATTGGGGTAACGGGGCCCATGTCGAGGTGCAATGGGCGCATCAGATCCTTGCTAATCTTCAAAAAGTTTCCGCTTAGCACTTCAAATCCGAAGGAAAGCTTGTTGAACAGGGTCTCCAACTCTGCTTCATCGGCAACAAACCGCTCCTCGCAGAAAGTTTTGAACTCTTCGAATGAACCGTCTGACTGTCGCCAAAGGTTGGCCACTTGGCTAACGCCACGCTCAATGCGGAACTTTTGGCCTTCGCCAAATTCTTTTAACAGTTCGTTTTGGGTTTGTTCAACCTGAGCCTGAGTGATGGGGCTTCCCTCAATGCCCTTCTCTTTCGGGGCGCAATGTGTCATGGTAAGGAGTATGGGGATGGTTAGTAATAGAACAATACGTTTCATAATGTTTTATTTTAAGGGTTTTGTTTGGAGTGTATGTGACAAAGATATTGAATTACTTACCTTTTTTATATGTCGGATGTCAGCGATTTAACCATTAGCTCATCGTAAAACTTCATCATTATTTTTGTGGAATCTGGGATTGTCGCAAATGTATGATCTGCAATTTTGGCTATTGGTAACACTTTTGATGAAGTTCCGGTTATAAAGGCACCATCCATTGCCATAATTTCTGATGTGTGAATGGGTCTCTCCTCCAGCATGATACTATTCTCATGAGCGAGTTTAATCACCATTGTACGTGTAATGCCCTCTAATACTTGCTGTGAGGGAGGGGTTACTAGCTTGTTGCCAAATACTGCAAAAAAATTGGAACGGCTGCCCTCGGTGATGAATCCCTGAGAATTCACCAGCAGCATTTCATGGGTCTGCGATAGACATATGGCCTTATCGGCTGAGCCTCTAAGGTGAGGGTTTTCCAACTTCACATTGGGGTTGTGGCGCTCAATGGGGAGCAGTTCAACTCTAACGCCATTCTCGTACACCTCGTTACTTGGATAGTTGCTCTCAACAAAAAATGCGTAAAGTTCTTGATGCTCGTTTTGACAATAGAAGTTTAGCTTAAGATTCTTTTCCTTTACGTAATTGGCCTTTAGTAGCTTGATTACATTGGTTTTGATGCAGCTAATGTCAATGCAATTTAGCTGCGAAAGCATCACCGACTGGTATAGCCTTTCAAGGTGTTCAGCAAGGAAAAGGCCTTTTCCGTCAATAACTCTAATCACCTCATAGAATACCTTGGTGGTATCGGGGAGTTCGATGATAAGGTTTTTTGTTGGCTCAATGCTTTGGTTGTGAAGGTAGAGTTTCTCGGTATTGCTAATGCTGATTTTCATAGCTGATGTTATTTGTAATCAATAAAGCATAGAAGAACAATCTATGCTTTATATTTTTTGAGGCCGATAGCAATGGGTTTACTCTGCTATATCAGTATGCTCTGCATACTCTTTGAGTATGTTTTTTATAAGTGGATGGTAGTAATGTTTGAAAAATTTTGCTCGGTTGGTTGTGCTAAATCGAGTTAAGAAATGGTTTATGGTTTTGCCCCCAGCAATTTTCGATGTCCACATATGGGCTGGATTTTCAGCAAAGTTGGCACAAAAGTAGAACATCTTACCATTGTTTTTGCCTTCAATAATAGCTGGGAATGTATTGGAGATGCCAATTCGTTTTAGCTTCTCCTCCCCTTCGGGTGTAAGGTGCAGCTTGAAGTGCGAGAGGACCTTGTTGCCTCCTGGCTCAATAACCTCGAACCAGTTTTCGTATACAATTTGGTTGGCAACCTCAAATCGTTGCACAGCCTCGTCGCTCGATATTATGACTGGAAAGCCTTGGGTGAGATGCTCATCAATGGCAAGCACCTCAATAAGCCCGTCGTTATTTAAAAAAACAATTCCCTGTTTGCTGTTTGGCCAAACTCCTAGATGTTGCGACTCGTAAAGGTTTTTCATCCAATGGGGTGGGCCATCGGGTGCATTCACGTTGAGCGAGCTGAAATACTTGCCCGACCAGCCCTTCCAATTTATATCAAGTAACTCCTCGGTTTTAATTCGAACTAGCGCATTGGTGGGCGTGCTAAACATGTTGTACTCTCCAATTACAAGCTTATCCTTTTCCAACATACTTTTTAGCAGGAGGTAATCGTTTTGATTGAGTCCCCCGTATACCTTTTGTGAGCGTACGGGTTTTGTTTTGCCCTTGTACCATTCGAACGATTGAACCCCATAGCAATCGGCATAGTATGCCACATCGTATTTCTCAGCATACTCCTCCACCTCATTTATGCGTATGCTTTTAAAGTCAAAGGCTTCGGTTGCTATGTCGATGGGAAAAAAGCCGTAGTAGTCGCTGTTGTTTGAGTATGCTTTGCCGTTAGGTTTTACAAACCTATTGTAGTTCAAAGCCCAAACTAGCGACTTGTGCTCTGGCCTGTCGAGCTGCGTAACAGTTTTATCCAGTATGTAAACGTTTAGGGTCTGGCGGTCTTTAAATCTCCATCCTATGTGTAGTATCATAAATACTAGCAGGATAGAGGCTAGGGCAAAGAGTGTAATCTTAATGTATTTTTTCATCGAATCGATCTTTTCAACGGGATCTACGTGCATTAAATGTACCCAAATTTACAAAATTTTATTGTATAATCTGCAAGGGTATTGTAGATGAGGGGGTTCATATATGCATTTGTTGTGGTTGCATTGGCTACATATTGTTTATAGAGTTGGGGTTTTGCTGTTCACTATTTCCACAGATTGGGGATAAAGTCTTGTGTTTTTCGTGGCAAATGAGTGTTGTTGCAATTAGGCTAACCTGCTTTAGGTTGTGTATGTGCTTGTTATGGAATGAGAGCAATTTTTGGCACAATTTTTATACTTTACCTTGATAGTGTTCCCCAACAACACGATTTATATAAAAAGGCTGCAAACACCAGCAGTCGGGTTGCCCAGGTTCGCCAATGTCAGCCAAGCATGTTTGTCCAACCTATTTTAGTCCCAGATTCACTTCGGATCTGGGCAACCTTTTTTTGGGGGGGGGCGTTGTTATTGCTTCTGAATAATACTGCGGTAAAACGATACGATGGCTCGTCTTTCGCTAAAGGTGGGGATAATGTCAATGGCCTGATTTCCGATGTATTGCCTAAAGGTTAGTTTTCTTGCACTTGCCAATGATTCAAAAAGTTCAACCGGGATTTCATATACCTGCTTGGTCCTTTCCAAAGTGTTCAGGGTAGTGGTTGAGGTGCGTATTAGTTCACTTCCGTTTTCCTCACCCTCAAGGTCAAGGGTTGACTCATTATTACTTAATTTATGTACTAGCATTGTTTCGGCACTAACAACTTGTCTTGTGCTCTGCGAGTGAGCGGTTAGCTTGGTATGGTTGTCGTCAATATCAATAAAAAGTATGGAGCCTGGTGGATCGGTAGCCTCATCGTATTCGTGTGTTATGGTTAGGTAAACGGTTTTTTCGCCACTATCCGATACTTTGCCGAAATGCTCAAGCCCTAGCGAGTTGTATAGCGAGTAACTTTTAAGTAGCGACTTTTGGTGGATGTAAGCATTGGGCTTAAGTTCAATTTTTAGGGTATGCTCCTGCAGGTACTTATCGTAGGTAAACCTGTTTAACGACGAGCATGAACACAAAAATATAATTGCTATGATGACTGTAACGGTTCTCATATCCTATCATTTATCCCCCAGAAATTATTTAAAAAAAACTGTGCTACTTAAAAGAGTTTAGGCACTCATCCATATTTGTTCTGATGTCGAAAACCGTTTGCAGCTGCAGTAGATGCACCAAGGCCATAACCTCAGGGGCAATGTTGCATAGCTTAAGCTGAGCATTGCTTCCTTTTGATGATCGTAGTACCGATAGCAATGATCCAAACCCAGAGCTGTCGATGTATTCAATTCCACCCAAATCTATTACCATCTTCATGCTGGGTTGGTCAAAAAGCTTAGCAACCTCAATTTTGAAGTTTTGCGATATTGCTGCATTCAGCTTGTTCTCGTTTGCAATGGAAACAACAAGCACATCATTTATCTTTTCTACATTTATCATGGCTACAAAATTTTATTGTCTGCTTAGTATATTGTTAAGTTCATCGATGCCCTCTTTGCTGGCAACCTTAAAGTGATCGATTATATCCTGCGCTTCTCCCGAATTGTCGCTTGCATTGGCAAGCTCCTCGAGCTGTTTCATTTTTACGGCTAGGTTGTTCATGCCCAGGGTCGATACGCTACCCTTAACCTTATGGGCAAGCTTTGCCAATAGGTTATAGTCCTTACTCTTGAGCAGCAAGTCGAAACGTTGGTTAAAATCATCAACCTGATTGGTAAACATTTGAACCAAGTCTTGAATCAACTCCTTACTTCCAGCCGATATCTCCTCTAGCTTTGCAACATCAATGTGCTTGTACATGGGTTTGGCGAATTGATTACACAAATATAGTTAAAATCGTTTTATAGTGCGTTATGCTATTAATAAGAAAAAATGAAAAATGCCTGCTGCATAACAACTCACTAGCACCAACTTTTGTACTTACTCAAATTGGCAATTATCAAAATTTGCCTTAGGTTTGTACAATAATATAAACTATACAGCTAATAGATATATAGCAATGAAAACAACACCATTTACAAAGTTTCACATTGAATTGGGTGCTAAAATGGTACCCTTTGCCGGTTACAATATGCCCATTGAGTACTTTGGCATAACCGATGAGCATGTTACTGTTCGCGAGAAGATTGGGGTTTTTGACGTTTCGCACATGGGCGAGGTTTGGGTAAAAGGCCCCAATGCGCTAAGTTTCATTCAGTACGTTACCTCCAATGATGTTGCAGCGCTTTCCGATGGTAAGGTTCAGTACTCATGCTTTCCTAACGGAAAGGGGGGTATAGTTGACGACCTACTTGTTTATCGTGTCGATGCAGAAACATACCTGCTTGTTATAAATGCTGCTAATATCGATAAGGACTGGAAATGGCTATGTAGCCATGCACCCAAGTTCAACCTAACTCCCGGCGAGGAGCTTTACAATGCCTCCGACGAGATTGCACAGCTTGCAGTTCAAGGGCCTTTGGCGCTTAAGGCGATGCAAAAGCTAACCAGCGAATCTGTTGAGGATATGGAGTATTACACCTTCAAAAAGCTCGAGTTTGCAGGGGTTAAGGATGTTATCTTCTCAACAACAGGATACACTGGCGCTGGTGGATGCGAGATATACTGTGCCAACGACGTTGCCGAAAAGATTTGGAAGGCTGTGTTCGACGCTGGTGAGGAGTTTGGCATTAAGCCCATTGGCCTAGGTGCTCGCGATACCCTTCGCCTTGAGATGGGCTTCTGTTTATACGGGAATGATATTAGCGATAGCACTTCGCCCCTCGAGGCTGGTTTAGGTTGGATTACCAAGTTTGTTGATCATAAAGATTTTATCGACAAGCAGTATATGCTCGACCTTAAAGCCAACGGCTTAAAGCGCAGGCTAGTTGGTTTCGAGATGGTTGACAGAGGCATTCCTCGTCAGCATTACGAGATTGTTGATGCACAGGGAGAGGTGATTGGTGAGGTAACATCTGGGACAATGTCGCCCATGATGAAGGTTGGAATCGGAATGGGTTATGTGTTAACCCCCTTTGCTAAGGCCGATACAGAAATCTTCATTAGGGTCCGCAACAAGGATCTTAAAGCTAAGGTTGTTAAGATGCCTATCTACAAGAAGTAATTTATTAGCACAATATTTAAGGTGTAGAGGTAAATGCAATGTTTATCTTTACACCTTAATTTTTATAATCATATGGAGAAGCGAAAGGTTGAGGTGTGCTTTACACCCGAGAATATTCAGTACTTCGATATTAGTAATTCACATATTGTTGTGGTAGATGTGCTTAGGGCAACATCGGCCATTTGCGCTGCCTTTGCCAATGGAGCCAAGGCTGTTATCCCGGTGCCAAGCATCGACGAGGCCAGAAAGGCCAAGGAAAAGGGCTACATTGTGGCCGCCGAGCGCGATGGCGTAACCCTCAGTTTTGCCGACTTTGGAAACTCTCCCTTCAACTTTACCCCCGAACGCATAGGGGGACGCGAGGTGGCGTATAGCACCACCAACGGTACCCGTGCAATTATTGAAGCGTCAAAGGGACTATCGGTAGTGGTAGCTTCATTCATCAATATTTCTGCTGTTGCCAACTGGGAAATGGCTACTGGCCATGGTGATGTGCTTGTTCTATGTGCGGGTTGGAAGGGTAAATTTTGCCTCGAGGACACTCTTTTTGCTGGCGCTTTAGCCGAGCAGCTGCTGGCTAATGAAATTTTCGAAACGCAATGCGACGGCACTCAAGCTGCATTGCAACTTTGGGGTAATGCCAAAGGCGATATTAAATCGTACCTCGAGTTGGTTGCCCAAAGGCATAGGCTCAAAAGGTTAGGCCTTGATGATGTTCTCGATTACTGCTTTACCCCCGACAGTTCATCGGTGGTTCCCGTTCTCCGCGAGGGTAAGTTGGTTGCAGCAAAGCCCCAGTTGTAGATGCTGATTTGAACCTTACTCTTAGGGAGATGTAATGTGCCTGTTAATGAGCCAACTTGTAGGGGTTTTAACCTATCTTCAAAACTTGCAGCGCAATCCTTTTAAACCTATACTTTCCTGCTTTATATCATTAGCAATTCATTAGGAAAAGTAAAAAATAAGTTAGAAATTTGACGGAAAATTACTTGTTTACATAACAGATTAAAACTTGGATACTATGAAGAAACATAATTTTAATGCGGGCCCTTGCGTTCTTCCTAAGCAGGCCATCGAGTCGACCATTGAGGCAATTCGCGATTTCGACAATACCGGAATTGGGATTCTTGAAATTTCTCACCGTACACCAGGTTGGGAGCGTATTATGGCCGAAACTGAGCAACTTTGGCGCGATTTGCTAAATATTCCCGAAAACTACGCTGTTCTATTCCTTGGTGGTGGTGCTTCAACCCAGTTCTACTCGTTAGCTGCAAACTTCCTAAATAAGAAGGGAGCTTATCTTGAAACTGGTGTATGGGCAAAGAAAGCCATTAAAGAGGCAAAACTTTATGGCGAGGTTAGCGTAGTTGCTTCATCAGCCGATAAGAACTACTCATACGTTCCTAAAGGATACACAATCCCTGCCGATGCCGATTACTTCCATATCACTACTAACAATACAATTTACGGAACCGAGATCAAAACTGATATCGATAGCCCCGTAAACCTTATTGCTGATATGAGCTCCGACATCATGAGCCGTCCTGTTGATATTTCGAAGTACGCCATGATTTATGGTGGAGCGCAGAAAAACGTTGGCCCTGCTGGCGTAACCTTCGTGATAATTCGCAAAGATTTCTTGGATACCGTTCAAAGGCAGCTGCCCAGCATGGTGAAGTACTCAACCCATATTGGCGATGAGCCTAAGAACAACTCAATGTTCAACACGCCTCCTGTGCTACCCATTTTCGTAATGCATGAAACCCTTAAGTGGGTTAAAGAGATGGGCGGAGTTGGCGAAATGAATAAGATTAACCAGAAAAAAGCCGACTTGCTATATGGCGAGATTGACCGCAACAAGATGTTTGTAGGAACAGCAGCCAAAGAGGATCGTTCGATCATGAACGTATGCTTTGTTATGGCAGAGGAGTACAAGGATAAGGAGGCTGCATTCATGGATTTTGCCAAGAAGGCTGGCATGGTGGGCATTAAGGGCCACCGTTCGGTTGGCGGATTCCGTGCATCCATCTACAATGCTTGCCCAACCGAGAGCGTAGAGGCTTTGGTTGAGTGCATGAAGGAGTTTGAGAAGCAGAATGCTTAAAAATTAGTATAGCTTAGGGCTGGATGGTAAACCTGTTCAGCCCTTGGTTTATTGTATCTTCAGTATTAATTAAACATAAATACCCAAATATTATGGCTAAAGTACTTGTAGCAACCGATAAGCCTTTTGCAAAAGTGGCTGTTGATGGTATCCGCAAAATTGTTGAGGGTGCTGGGTTTGAACTTGCTCTACTTGAGAAGTATACCGACAAGGCCGATTTACTTAAAGCTGTTGCCGATGTAGATGCTATTATCGTGCGTAGTGATATTATCTCTGCCGATGTGGTGGAGGCTGCAAAAAACCTAAAAGTTGTGGTTCGCGCTGGTGCCGGATACGATAACCTCGACCTTGCGGCTTGCACCGCAAAAGGCGTTGTGGCCATGAATACCCCAGGTCAAAACTCAAACGCCGTAGCTGAACTGGCTCTTGGTATGATGATCTATATGGCTCGTAACCAGTTTACCCCTGTTGCTGGTACCGAGATTAAAGGGAAACGCCTTGGTATTCATGCGTATGGCAATGTGGGCAAGTTGGTTGCTTCGCATGCAAAAGGTTTTGGTATGGAGATTTACGCATTCGACCCATTCGTTAAGAAGGAGGATATGGAGAAGGACGGCGTTAATGTGGTTGCTTCCGTTGAGGAGCTATACGCAGTTAGCGATTACCTTTCGTTACACATCCCTGCAAACGATAAGACCAAGAAGTCGATAGGTTACGATTTGCTAACCAAGATGCCTAAGGGTGCTACTCTAATCAACACTGCCCGCAAAGAGGTTATCGACGAGGAGGGAATGATGAAAGCCCTTGAAGAGCGTACCGACCTGAAGTATGCATCGGACATAGCCGCTGATACCCATGCTGCGCTGGTTGATAAATTTGGAGTTAGGGTTTTTGCTACACCCAAGAAGATGGGAGCACAGACTTCAGAGGCTAACGTTAATGCAGGTCTTGCTGCTGCAAACCAAATCGTGAACTTCATCAAGAATGGCGATCGAACATTCCAGGTAAATAAGTAGAAATAAGAATAAAGAATATCAAATGGTTAAAATTAAACCTTTCAAAGGGATTCGCCCACCACAGGAGCTGGCTCAAGAGGTCGCTTCGCGTCCTTACGATGTGCTAAACTCTGTTGAGGCGCAAGCTGAGGCTGGTGAAAAATCGTTGCTACACATTATTAAGCCCGAGATCGATTTCGATCCTATTATCGACGAGCACTCGCAGGAGGCTTACGATAAGGCCATTGAGAACTTCAAGAAATGGCAAAAGGAGGGCTGGCTAGTACAGGATCAGAAGGAGATGTACTATGTTTATGCTCAAACCATGGAGGGTAGAACCCAGTATGGTCTTGCTGTTGCTTGTCATTTCGAGGATTATATGGAGGGCAAGATTAAGAAGCACGAGCTTACTCGTCCCGACAAGGAGGAGGACAGGATGATTCATGTTCGCAACCAGAATGCCAACATCGAGCCTGTATTCTTTGCATACCCCGCCATTAAGGAGGTTGATGATATCGTGGCAAAAGTGGTAAGTAGCAAGGATCCCGATTACGACTTTGTGGCTGAGGATGGTTTCGGTCATCACCTTTGGGTAATTGAGGATGATGCTGTTAATGCTAGGATTACTGAGATTTTTGCTCAGCAACCAGCCCTTTACGTGGCCGATGGTCACCACCGTACCGCTGCTGCTGCAAGGGTAGGGCAGGAGAAAAAGGCAAACAACCCCAACCATACTGGCAACGAGGAGTACAACTACTTCCTTGCCGTTATCTTCCCCGATAACCAGCTTAACATAATCGATTATAACCGTGTTGTTAAGGATTTGAATGGATTAACTCCTGCGCAGCTGGTTGAAAAGCTTCAGGAGAATTTTGATATTGAGGAGGTTGGTGCTGAGATATACAAGCCTAAGGCTCTACATAACTTCAGCATGTACCTTGAGGGTAAGTGGTATTCGCTTACTGCTAAGCCAGGCACATACAACGATAACGACCCCATTGGAGTGCTTGATGTAACCGTTCTGTCGGATCTAGTTCTTGACAAAATCCTAGGTATTTCAGATTTAAGAACCTCTAAGCGTATCGATTTTGTAGGTGGTATTCGTGGCTTAGGTGAGCTTAAAAAACGAGTTGATAGCGGCGATATGGCTGTGGCTTTCGCTCTATACCCCGTTTCGATGAAGCAGCTTATTGATATTGCCGATACAGGAAATATTATGCCTCCAAAAACCACTTGGTTTGAGCCAAAGCTCCGAAGTGGTTTGGTAATTCATAGCTTGGACTAAGAAAAAAATGCTTAAATTGTTTAATCGGGTAGCTGATGCTACCCGATTTTCTTTTTTTTTTCACTAGTGTCCGACTAAGTCTTTTTTTAAATGATAATAATGTAATAGATTTCTCGCTTCGCTCGAAATGACAGGCTGTTACGCTGTATGGGGTAAGGGGGTGAAGGCGGCGTAGCCGCCTTCACCCCCTCACCCCCTTAGGCCTCTTGAAAGTACTGTCATTTCGAGCGAAGCGAGAAATCTATATTTATTAGTCGGTCAGTAGTGTTTTTTTATGAAATCTTTTTTAATTAGCTAGGTGTTTAGCTAACTTTGCAAAAACCTTACATTATGAGCGTTGCAGAAAATTTTGAGAGCATTAAAAGTAGCATACCAGCCTATGTAACCCTGGTGGCCGTTTCCAAAACTCATCCCCCTGAGGTTATTATGGAGGCCTACAATGCTGGTCAACGAATTTTTGGCGAGAATAAGGTGCAAGAGATGATATCAAAGCAGGAGGTAATGCCAAAGGATATTCAATGGCATTTGGTTGGGCACTTGCAAACCAATAAGGTGAAGTATATTGCTCCTTTCGTTAGCTTAGTTCATTCCGTTGATAGTGCCAAGCTGCTTAAGGAGCTTAACAAAGGCGGAGCTAAAAATAATAGGATAATCGACTGCCTGCTTCAGGTTCATATAGCCGAGGAGGATACTAAGTTTGGCCTTTCGGCGCAAGAACTCGACACCATACTGTCCAACCCCGCGGTAGCAGAATATACCAATGTTCGTATAGTGGGGTTAATGGGTATGGCTACGTTTACCGACAATATGGAGCAAGTTAGACGAGAGTTTAAGGGACTAGCCGATATCTATAAAAACATTAAGCAGAAATACTTTGCGGATCAGCCCAGCTTTAACACCCTATCGATGGGTATGTCAGGCGATTTTGAAGTTGCCATCGATGAAGGATCAACAATGATTAGGGTGGGCAGCAGCATTTTTGGCACAAGGAATTATGGTGAAAACTAAAAAAATTGCTATTTTTCAACCAAATTTCCACTCCAAAACATAATCCAATGGCAAACCTACAAACAACCTATCTAGGGCTTAGCTTAAAAAACCCAATAATTGTCAGCAGTTCAGGTCTAACATCCAATGTTGAGTCAATAAAAAAGCTTGAGGCAAATGGTGCAGCAGCAGTTGTGCTTAAGTCGCTTTTTGAGGAGCAAATACTCCACGAGGCAGGATCGCTCTCGGTGCATAGCGATTACCCCGAGGCCGAGGATTACCTCAAATCGTACGTTACCAGCAACAACGTGGAGAAATACCTCGATCTGATAACGGATGCCAAAAAAGCTGTAGATATTCCTGTGATAGCAAGCATAAACTGTATATCGGCCTCAAAGTGGATTGATTTTGCTGCAAGAATACAGGAGGCGGGCGCCGATGCGCTGGAGATAAACGTGTTTGTGTTGCCAACCGATAGCCGCAAAACGGCCGAGGATTACGAGGCTGTATACTATACGCTAGCCGAGAAGCTGCGCAAGCTAATTTCAATCCCCATATCATTCAAATTGGGCGATCACTTCACCAACCCGCTCCGTATTATTGAGCAGCTTTGGTACCGTAACATCCAAGGAGTAGTTCTTTTCAACCGTTTCTTTGCACCCGATTTGGATGTAAAGAGCATGAAGGTTACCTCAGCAGAAGTGTTTAGCAATCCGGGCGATATTCGCGATACGCTACGCTGGGTTGCATTAGCAAATCACGCTGTTCCCAAAATCGATATTTCAGCCTCTACGGGCATACATTCTGGCGAAGCCGTGGTGAAAATGTTGCTTGCTGGTGCAAACTCTACTCAGGTTTGCTCGGCTCTTTATTAAAACGGAACCGCACACCTTAAAGCTTTTGTAGAGTATGTTGACAAATGGATGAATGATAAAGGTTATGCCAGCATTGCCGACTTTAAAGGCAATATGAACTATGGGAAGATTGGCGACCCCAGCGTGTATGAGCGTAGCCAATTCATGAAGTACTACTCAAGCCACGACTAAAGTCTAATTGTTATAATAAAAGTAAGAGCGGCTATTGGGCCGCTCTTCGTGTTTTGTCAAGTACTCCTATCATTTCCAGTAGTAATAGTTTCTTGTCATGGCTCGATGCTTCCAGGGCACCCTTTACCATAGCAATGTGCTCGTCAATTTGGTTTGTGGTTAGCCCATCGATATTGTTTTCTATCACTGTAAAGGCTTCAAAAGCGTTCTGGTAGCTGGAGCCAATGAGAATTCCGAAGAAAATGTTAAGATGTTCAGTGAAATCGAGGCGGCTTTGCCAACTTGCTGTAAGTACCTCGGTTAATTCTGGCGTGTTCGAATGCTGGCCTATAAAGTTTGCAATTATTGGAGCGGCTTCCTGCTGCTTAATGTCTGAAAAGAACTCAAGCAGATTCTTTTTTAATACATCGCTTCGTTTGCTTATCATCATCTTGAGCAATGGCTCAAGGTAAAAAAGTTTACCATGCTCTTTCAGGTCAATTAGCATCGAAATAACCTTATCGTCGCTGCTTTTCTCAAGCGCTTCAATCAGTATCTTTTGATTTTTTTCGTTTGTCATCGTAATTACTGCTAGCGGGTTGCAATTTTTTTGCAAAAGTACAAATGATATCGATTCTTTGCTAAGGATTCTGTCTGCATATCGATTTTAAACCAGGAGTGAATTTGGGTGATGATTATGATTGCCTCCATATTATGTGTTTGCAATATAGATTGTTGGCTAGTTGTGTTTAGGAATCTAGTGCTAAATGTAGATATAATGGGGCTAAATTATTTTGGTTAAAAAAAAAATGTTACTTTTACTATTCGTAAATACAATTTAAGCGTAAACATCAAAAGTTACGGGTTATGAACATCAGGGGACTAAATTTTAAGTATACCGCCTTTCTACTTATCCTTATTGCAGGCCTAATGCTGAGTTGTGCCTCCGATTCATCAAAGCAGGATAGGGTTAAGGTTGAGGTTGAAGATCCAGCCAGCGACAATGTGGTTAAGTCTGGGGTGCAAACTGCTCGGCAGATCTTCTACTCATTACCTTCGCCCCTCGAAACGGCAATGATTCTTAAACGCTCTGGTGCCCAGTATAACCCCGAGATATTAAATCCGGTTGAGAACATTTCGCGCTATAGCACAACCAAAAGTATGGCGTTGAATTTAGGGATATATAGCACCGATTTAAGCTACGCCAGTCTTTTCGATCAAACACCAGCCTCCATAAGGTATATGACTGCTTCGAAAAAGCTTGCAGAGGGCTTGGGCATTATGAATGCTATTGACGATAAGGTGATTCAGCGATTGGAGGAGAACGTGAACAATCGCGATGCCATTATGGACATCATCTCCGAAACGTTTCTTAATACCAACTCCATACTCGAAGAGAATGACCGCGTGGCCATAGGTTCAATAATCCTTGTGGGTGGTTGGGTCGAAGGGTTATACATTGCAACAGCACTGGTTGATGAGATTGGAACAAGCGACAATGAACTTGTTGAAAGGATAATTGACCAGAAGCTATCGCTCTCAAGCGTTCTTAACCTTCTTGGTCAGCACGGCCATCTGCCAGACATACAAGCGGTGTTGAGCGATATGAAGGAGTTGGAGCACATCTACAATAAGGTTCAAATATCTGTGTCTCGAATTGAGGTGGTTAGCGATTCCACATCAACCACGCTGCATAGCAAAAATGTTTTCTCTGTTAGCCCCGAGGTTTTTCAGGAGCTAAAGGATAAGGTTACAGAAATTCGATCCAAGTACATAATGTAAAAATTTTCGCCCGATATGAGATCATTGATAATAATTCTTCTGACAGGTGTATTTTTTTTCAGCTCGTTCTCCGGGTCTGCTCAATGTAAAAACTATGCAAAAAGAGTATGCCGGCTCGAGCTTGCACCCTACATCCATGATGGTAACTACAATGCTGCAATTCTTACCGAAGGCGAAGATGCGGAGCTTTTTAAAACATTTTACGCTGGACAGGAGTACCGTATTGCCGTTTGTGGCTCCGAGCCCCTATCGAAGGTAGAGTTTCAGGTTTTGGATGTGGAAAGAACCATCCTATACACTAATGCTAACCACAATTTTAAGCTTACATGGGACTTCAAGGTTGAGTCAACTCAGCAGCTTATTATTTTGGTGAAAGTTCATGATATTCCGGGCGAGAGCGAAATTGTGAGCAGTGGCTGCGTGGCCATTATGTTTGGCCTCAAAACCGATTAGGATACATTTATCACTCCCAAAAGCCGCATTGCAATGCGGCTTTTTTTATGGCTGTAGGGCATCGGCCACAGTGAAGGTACTGCCCCCAACAAAAATCAAATCATTTGCCTTAGCCCTAAGTGTTGCTGCCTCTAGTGCCGATTTAACGTTCGGGAACTTTTCCCCTTTCAACCCAAGTGGTTCGGCTTTTGCAGCAAGTATATCCTCAGCCATTGCCCGGGGTATCGAAGGGCGGGTGAAGTAGTAGGTTGCATCTTTAGGTAATAATTTAAGCACGGCATCTATATCTTTATCACCCACCATTCCAAAAACCATATGCAATTTACTATGTGGGGTGTGGCTTATTTGTTTTACAATATAGGTTATGCCATCTACGTTATGCCCAGTATCGCAAATGGTTAGTGGCTTTCTACTTAAGGTTTGCCACCGGCCCATAATGCCGGTATTGCTTATTACATTCATCAGCCCTTGCTCAATATGGTTTTGACAAATGCGGTAACCCTTCAGCACCAGCTGATCTGTTGCAGCCAGGACTCCCATTGTATTTTTACTTTGGTAGCCTCCGTGTAGGTCTAGTTTATAGCATTGTTCCAAACCGTTGTCAGCTTTGAGTAAGCATACGCTTTGGTAAACCATACTATTTTCCAACTTGCTCACTTTGTACAAACTTTCGGCAAAAACAATAGGTGCGTAGCTGCTCTTGGCCTTGTGTGTAAATATGTTTTCAACCTCTGGTTGCAACTCACTTACAACAATAGGTGTGTTTGGCTTGATTATACCCGCTTTTTCGATGGCAATTTTTTGGAGCGTATCACCAAGCAAGTCGGTGTGGTCGAGCCCTATGTTTGTAATGATTGATAGATCTGGTTCAATAATATTTGTGGAGTCGAGCCTACCACCCAATCCAACCTCAATAACTGCAACATCTACCTTTTGATCTGCAAAAAACTTAAAAGCCAGCGCCACGGTCATCTCAAAAAACGATGGCTTAATCCTTTCGAAAATCTCCATATTTTCCTCTACGAAATCAACCACTTCCTGCTCGCCAATGTTTTGGCCGTTAACTTTTATTCTCTCTCTAAAATCGATTAGATGAGGCGATGTGTATAGGCCAACCCTATAGCCTGCCTCCATAAGGATGGAGCATAGCATATGCGACGTGCTACCCTTGCCGTTGGTTCCCGCAACGTGTATGGTTTTAAAATGTTTGTGTGGGTGCGAAAAGTACTCGTCGAGGGCGAGAGTATTATTGAGGTTTGCTTTGTATGCCGCTTTTCCCACGCGCTGGTACATGGGAAGCTGCGAGAAAAGGTGTTGTAGCGTTTCCTGGTAGTTCATTGAGGTGAAATTTTGGGCAAAAGTATCAAAAAAATCAACCACCGCATCAATCTGCATTGCATCAATAACCTCTACCCAAAGTTTGAACAATTGGTGTCGAAAAATCTGAAATGATTCAAAGAATTAACAGAAAATTCACCCTAAACTTTAAGTTAATTTGTAGATTTAACATTGAATACAAAACAAAAATACTGCGTTGTATGGCAACTAAAAAGAAAAAGGTTTTTGTGTTAGATACTAACGTATTGCTTCATGATTATACCTGTATCTATAATTTTCAGGAGAACGACATTGTAATTCCCATAGTAGCGCTGGAGGAGCTCGACCACTTTAAGAAGGGTAACGAGATGATTAATTTTCATGCCAGGGAGTTTTCGCGCGAGCTCGACAAGATTGCTGGCGACAACCTGTTCAATGGAGGCATATCGCTTGGCAAAGGCCACGGAAAGCTTAGAATAGAAACGGGGAAGCCCTTCTCACCCGAAATGGAGCAGTCGTTTGCCGACAAGAATCCAGATCATCGGATTTTAGCCATTGCAAACCACCTTCAGCAGGAGAACCTAAAGCTCTCCATTATATTGGTATCAAAGGATATTAACCTGCGGATGAAGGCCAAGTCGCTTGGTTTAATTGCTCAGGATTATCTGTCGGACAAGATTAAAGACCTAGATACCCTAAAGCGAGAGATTGCAGTAATTGAGGGCGTAGAGGACTCCAAGGTGCAGGGGTTGTACGATAGCTTCGACGGGATAAGCCCCAGCGAGCTTGGCATTAAGCCCTACTCAAATCAGTACTTTATTATTAAAGGGGCGAAGTCGAGCGCACTTGGTCATTATAGCCAAGCAACACAAACTATTGGTAGGGTTGAGAAGATAAGGGCCTATGGGATTGAACCCCGAAATTCCGAACAAACATTTTCCCTCGATGCGCTAATGCGGCCCGAAATTCAGTTGGTGTCGCTTACTGGAAAGGCTGGTACAGGCAAAACTTTGCTAGCCCTTGCTGCGGCCCTGCAGCAAGAGAAGCATTTTAACCAAATACTTTTGGCTCGGCCAATTGTCCCCCTTGCTAACCGTGATATAGGCTTTCTTCCCGGCGACGTGAACGAGAAGATAGGCCCTTACATGCAGCCATTGTTTGACAACTTAACCGTGATAAAAAATAAGTTTAAATCGGCAAGCAAAGAGTACCAGTATATTGATGAGCTGCAACGAACAGACAAGCTCATCATTACGCCCTTGGCATACATCAGGGGGCGAAGTTTATCCAATGTTTTCTTTATTGTAGATGAGGCTCAAAACCTAACCCCGCATGAGGTTAAAACCATCATAACTCGAGCAGGCGAGGGCACAAAATTCGTGTTTACTGGCGATATTCAACAGATTGACCATCCGTACCTCGACATGAAATCCAATGGGTTAACCTACTTGTCCGATAAAATGCACGGACAAGATATTTTTGCTCACATTAACTTGGTGAAAGGAGAGCGTAGCTACCTTGCCGATTTGGCCAGCACCCTACTGTAGGAGTGTGGTCAAGTATCAAAACAACACCATTAGCCATGAGCGTTAACAAAACACTTTTCATTCTTCGGCATGCAAAATCTTCTTGGGACGATTTTAGCATGTCCGACTTTGACCGGCCCCTTACCAAAAGGGGAATTTCCGATGCGAACCTATTGGCATCTTGCTTAAAAGATGAGCTCAGCTGTATCGAATTGATTGTATCCAGCTCAGCGGCAAGGGCTGCTCATACTGCAAATATTTTTTGCGATACAGTAGGAATTCCTCACGATAAGTTGGTGCTGAAAAAAAATATTTACGAATCGTCGGTGGGAGAATTGATGCGAGTAGTGGCCGCACTTCCCCCCGAACTTCATTGCGTTATGCTGGTTGGGCATAATCCCACTTTTACTAGCTTTGTCAACGAGTTTTTATCGCAAGGAATTGCTAACTTGCCTACTGCCGGTTTGGTTCGATTAGATTTTGATGTGGATAGCTGGAGCAATATTAGCAAAAAGCGGCTAAGGGCTAGCTGGTTCGATTTTCCCAAAAATCATTAACTCGATAAATACCAAGAGGTATGGCCAAGGAAAAGGATTACATTAACAGGGAGATAAGCTGGTTGTCGTTTAATGAACGTGTTCTGCAGGAGGCAGAAAACCCCAGCGTGCCATTGCTCGAAAGGCTAAAGTTTTTAGGGATATTTAGTAATAACCTCGACGAATTTTTTAGGGTACGGGTGGCAACGCAGCTACGTTTAATGCAACTCGATAAAGGTATAAGGCAGCTGGTTGCAGAAAAACCTAAGAAGGTTGTGCAGAAGCTCAAGAAAATCGTTCAGGATTTTCAGCTACGTTTCGATGGGGTTTTTGCCCAAATACTCGAGGAACTAAAGGAAAAGAACATCAATATTGTGAACGAAACACAGCTGTCCGATGAGCATAAGGTGTATGTAGCAGAGTACTTTAAGCAGCAAATAGCTCCATCCATAGCTCCCATAATGATTAGCCAGCTTGACGAATTTCCGGAGATAAGGGATAGATGTATTTATCTAGCCGTTAAGCTATCAAAGTCTACTAACCCAGAAGTTTTTGAGTATTCTCTGGTTGAGATACCAACCAGTGATCACTCAAGGTTTGTGCACCTCCCCAATTACGATAGTAAGTTTTTCATTATCCTTCTGGATGATGTCATTCGCTTCTGTCTCAATCAGGTGTTTAGCATTCTGCCCTACGATACGTATGAGGCATACACCATCAAAATTACTCGCGATGCGGAGCTGGATGTGGATAACGATATTGCCGAAAGCCTGTTGGAGAAAATTTCCAAAGGGCTTAAGAACAGAACCAAGGGTCAACCCGTTCGCTTTGTTTACGATTCGGCAATTGCACCCGACTTGCTCCAGTTCATTACTCAAAAAATGAATTTAGATGAGGATGATAACCTGCTGGCCGGTTCGCGATATCATAATTTCAAAGATTTTATTTCATTCCCAAGAGTTGGAGCCGACGACCTTGTGAACAAAGCGTTGCACCCCATTCCCATTCCAAGGCTCGAAAACTCAACCTGCATACTCGATGAGATTGCCAAAAAGGACATATCGCTCCACTATCCGTACCATAGCTTCTCCTACTACATCAGGATGCTGCGCGAAGCTGCCATCGATCCTAATGTTACCAGCATTAAAATAACCCTTTATCGAGTTGCCACCGAGTCGAAGGTGGTGCGAGCTCTAATGAATGCTGCACAGAACGGAAAATCAGTTACGGTGGTTATTGAACTTTTGGCTCGATTCGATGAGGGTGCAAACATATACTGGAGCAAACGGATGGAGGAGGTGGGCATAAAGGTTATATTTGGTATTTACGGCCTAAAGGTTCACAACAAGCAAACCCTTATAACCCGCGAGGAGAAAGGAAAACTAATGCATTATGCAACCATCAGTACCGGAAATTTTCATGAGGGAAATGCCAACCTTTACACCGATATCAACATTTTTACGGCCGATAAGCGAATAACCAACGAGGTGGAGAAGGTATTCACCTTTCTGGAGTTTAACTATAAAACATTTAACTACCGCTATCTTTGGGTTTCGCCAGTAAGTATGCGCCGTAAACTCTACATGCATATCGATACCGAGATTGCCAACGCTCGCAAGAAACTTCCTGCCTATATCCACTGTAAAATTAATAACATTGTTGATTTGGATGTAATTCGAAAGCTCTATCAGGCCAGCAATGCAGGGGTAAAGATTAAGCTAATGGTTAGAGGGATATGCTCGCTAGTGCCGGGAGTGCCTGGCCAGAGTGAAAATATTGAAGCTGTTAGCGTTGTGGATAGGTACTTGGAGCACTCACGCTTTTTCATCTTTTGCAACAATAATAATCCCAAGTACTACATCTCATCGGCCGACTGGATGACCAGAAACCTCGATTACCGTGTGGAGGTTGCTGCTCCAGTTCTCGATCCCGATATTCAGAAGGAGCTCAGGCAGATTTTTGATGCAGGATTTAAGGATAATGTGAAAGCACGGATTGTTGATGGAACACTCAGTAATACCTTTAAACGAAAGGAAAAGCAAAAGGATTACCAGTCGCAAATTGAACTATATAAATACTACCAAAGGCAACATAAAAAAGATGCAGACCAGTGAATGTACTAAAGTTTGCTGCCATTGATATTGGGTCAAATGCCATCCGATTACTTTTTATGAACGTAATTGAAGGGGGAGGAGCACCTATCTTCCGGAAATCATCGTTGGTGCGTGTACCCGTCCGTCTTGGCGACGATGCCTTTTCACAGGGTGAAATCTCTTCGGCAAAGGTTGAAAAGATTAAGAAGACCATGCTCGCATTTAGAAATTTGATGGAGGTGCATGAAGTGGTAGCCTACCGAGCATGTGCCACATCGGCCATGCGAGAGGCTTCCAATGGCGAGAGCGTTGTTCACCAGGTGAAAGAGTATGCCAATGTCGATATCGAGATTATTGATGGAAGTCAAGAGGCCGAAATTATCTACTCAAACCAGATAGTTGAGATGATTAACGATGATAGCCACTACCTCTACGTTGATGTGGGGGGCGGTAGCACTGAGGTAACCCTATTCAGCAATAGGCAATTGGTTAATTCCCAATCATTCAATGTTGGTACTATAAGGCTTTTGAGCGGCAATGATGTAAGTGATGTGTTCAAAGAGATTAAGAAATGGCTTAAGCAGCTTAAGGTCGACTCGCGAGATGTGGTGCTTATTGGCTCCGGTGGTAATATCAATAAAATCATCAAGCTGTCGGGGAAAAAGGATAAGCAGCAGCTGCTTTACGATGAGCTTGTTGCAATGAACAAGCTGCTTCGCAAGCACACTATGGATGAGCGAATAAGTATTCTGGGCCTTAATACCGATAGGGCCGATGTGATTGTACCCGCATCCGATATCTTTATCAAGATAATGAAATGGTCCGGAGCTAAGCGAATAGTCATACCCACCATAGGCGTTTCCGATGGTATTGTGCACCAGCTTTACGAGAAGTATCGACAGGGCAATTAGTAGTGGTATTAACCCATTATCGCTTTGTAAAAGCTTAGCAAGTGCATGCTGTACGACCGGAAAAGTTCCGCTAGGGTCTCATCCATTCGTTCCACTGCCTCCTCGCCTTTTTCGGCTTTGGCCAAAGTGATAACTTGCTGCAGTTCCTCCGAGCCGGGGGTTTCGAAGTTAGGATCGGAAACCAATAGCTTGGGCATCCATTCTTTCAAGGTTTTGTCAACCCTTTTTGCCCTTTCGGCAGACTCCTTGGATGCAACACCCCGAACAAAATATTTGTCGTATTCAACTATGTCTATTGGGCTCCGCAGCGCTTTGAGTAAGGGATGATCCATATCGTTACCTTCGTAAGCGGTCCTTAACACTTGCCACTGGTACTCCTCTAGCACCGAGTGCCTATTGCTTACAATCTGTACTGCATTATCTCTACTCTTTGGAAATCCCAGCATGGCCTTAATGTTTGTCCAAATCATTTTAAGTGGGCTTACACCGGGTAGCGCAACCGAGTGGTAAGGCATTGATAGGTCGCCTAGGTAGTGCATTCCCCAGCCCATAAATCGGTATCCCCAGTATGGATTGCCCGATGCAAAGGCAAACTCAGCAAGTGCTCGGAATTGATTGATTCGCATTTCTGGAAGTGTTTTCTTTAGGAAGGGCCCGAAAAAGAAAACTATTTTTGCCTCGTGGTAGAATCCCATATGGAATGGGGCTTGGCTACCGTACTCAAGGTTAGGATCGCCAAATGGTTGCTCACCAAAACCGTACTCGTTACCTTGGGGTGTGTTATTATCAACAAATAGCCCAAGGTCAAAGCCATAGTCAGGCTCGTCGTTAGCGCTATACAGCACGGCCAATGGCGATACCATATCGCCCTCGAATAGCTCAACATAGTTGGTGTTCTCCAGCGATGATACATCATTTACCGTAGTAAGCAGCTGAGGAGCAACCCTAACCCTATCCCCAACCTCTTCAAGGGGGAGTAGATGTTGGTACAACTTCATCTTAACATCGGGGTTAAGCCTAATGGCTCTGAAGAACCTGATAAGTATATCGTCGGGGTTGCCCGTTGCCTTAAAACGCAGATGCTCGGGTAGGGCAGGGTAGTACGTTAGGTTTTGGGTAAGCCATAGTTCCTGTTCGGCAAAAAACTTTTCCAACTCTTTTTCCTGCTCAAGAAGGAAGGTTTTAAGCTCCTTCACGGCAATAGGATCCTGGTTTTCAAGTTCAGGAATGGTCGATAAAACCTGATATGCCATTAATGGATGTTCCGACCAGGCTTTTGCGGTTGTGTTAAGTAGAATTGCTGCTAATGCAACCAGAGTAAAGCGAAGAGCCAACTTTTTCATAGCGCTTTTGTTTTAAATTGTATATGCAATAGTAACAAAAATCGGTAACAAATTGAAGGTTTTACCCAAAAATTAACGTAAGGATAGCTTGTGTACTGCTTGTTTCTGCAAGGGTTGTTCATATTGCAACTTACATTTTTTTACAGTAGGTTTGTATTAGATTTTTTTTGACTAATAGATTCAGTTATGGTCGCTAACCAATACCGCTTTACAAATGCGAATAGCTAAGTTATACTCCATACTGCTTGTGCTAGGTATAGCCTATGCCTGTACACCCAAACCAAAGGTAAACACAGATATCACCAAGGAGGAGCTATACGCTCACATCGATTTTTTAGCATCAGACTCGCTAATGGGGCGACAGCCAGGCACACCCTACGATAGGGTTGCAGCTAAGTATATTAAGGATGTGATGAGCGAGAGTGGCTTAGAGCTGCTTAGCCGAAATGGATATCAGTTCATCGAGTTTATCGATCATCAGGATATTGGATACAACAACTTCTTTTCGGTAAATGGAAAGTACTTTGACCTGAGGAAGGACTTTATGGTTCTCCCTTTTTCATCATCCGACACGCTGGTATCAACAGCTGTTTTTGCAGGGTATGGCATTAGCTTTATTTCCGACACGCTTATTTGGGACGATTACGCCAACGTGAGTGTTGCCGATAAATGGGTAGTGCTCCTCAGGGGTAACCCTTTGGGCGACGATTTGTCGAGCCCTTTGGCCAACTACGAAAACGACAGGTATAAGGCTATGGTGGCTAAGGATCAAGGTGCTGCAGGAGTAATACTTGTTTCTGGTGCCAAGTTCGACAAGCAGGATCAGCTAGTGGTTTCAAAGCAGAAAAATTTTAGTATCGAGATCCCCGTAGTGCAGGTTAAGCGCTCGGTGGGGAACTATATGCTGCAGTCAACTGGTCGTACAATTGATGAGTTAGAAAAAAGAATCCTCCATACAAAGCAGCCTCTTTCGTTTGTTGTGGCAGCTAATGTTTGTGCTCGCACTAATATTATAACCAATAAAAAGAGCACTCAGAATGTTATTGCTCAGATAGAAGGTGCCGACCCTCTGCTTAAGAATCAGTATGTGGTTATTGGTGCACATTACGACCATATTGGTATGGGCGGTAAAAACTCGTCTAGCAGAATGCCCGACACCCTTGCGGTTCATAATGGTGCCGATGATAACGCTTCGGGTGTTGCAGCAATTCTCGAGATTGCACAAAAGATTGCTCAGGCCAAGCCCCAAAGGAGTGTGCTTGTGATTGCCTTTGCTGCCGAGGAGCAGGGGTTGCTTGGTTCACGCTTTTTTGTGGAGAACCCAATAGTTCCCCTCGACTCTATTGTAGCTATGGTTAATATCGATATGTTGGGTAGGCTAAACCAGGAAAAGGAACTTCAAGTGGGTGGTGTAAAAACATCAATTGAAGCCGAAGAAATACTTACCCAGACAAATCAGCGGTACAATTTTAGCTTGGCCTTATCGCCACAGGGCTATGGCCCATCGGATCACGCTAGTTTCTATGCGTACAATATCCCCGTGCTATTCTTCAGCACTGGGCCACATACCGATTACCATACGCCAAACGATGATATCGATGGAATTAACTTTGATGGGTTGGCTTTGGCTACAGAGTATATTTTTGACGTGGTTTACGAAATTGCCAACGCCCCGTTGCGCTTAACTTTTCAGGAGTCTGGTCCTGCTCAACCCACTTCGCGTCACGGTCAGGAACTAAAGGTTAGGCTGGGGATTATGCCCGACGTGAGTGGTGCTACCAACAATGGTTTAAAGGTATTGGCTGTAACCGAGAATCAGCCAGCACATACAGCCGGAATACAGAAGAATGATGTGATTACAGCAATTAATGGAAAACCTGTGAAAAATATTCAGGATTACATGTACAGGTTACAGGAACTTAGCCCCGGTGCAACCATATCGCTTGAGTTAGTGCGAAATGGACAGACAAAGGTTGTGCTTGTACTACTTTAACAAAGTTAATCAATAGCAATATATACCATAATCAATTTTAATATGAAGAGAACTATCTGGTTTTGGTTAGCAGCTGTGGTGTTAACGCTAGCTGCAGCCTTTTTTCAGCGTCATACAGGCCCTACCTACCCTAAAACGGTTAGTGCCCAAATAGACGACACAACAACTGTTAATGTAACCTTTCTGCGAAGTTACAACATCGACAAGGAGCTTAGGGTTGAGTTACCCCCCTTGTCATGGGATTGGACCGCTAGGTTATACCATAGGCCATACCCTGTGGATACCGCTTGGACACTTAACCCTCCATTTTGGCCCGAGGAGGGCGCTTTCGTATCGTATCTGCCCCCAGTATCGCAAAAAGCGGCTAAACTTGAGTACTATGTTGAGTTGGAGAACTCGTTCGATGGAAAAAAACTGATCCTACCCGAGGATAATCCCATTGTTATTCGTTACAAAGGTTCTGTTCCTGCTTGGGCACTAATCCCTCACATTATTCTCATGTTTGTGGCGCTGATATTTAGTAATTTGGCTGGATTTATGGCTTTTTTCAACCATAATCGTTTCAAGTTTTGGGGGCTAATGGCCATTATCTTTATTTTCTTTGGCGGATTGGTTTTCGGTCCCATTGTTCAGAAGTTTGCATTCGATCATTACTGGACTGGTTTCCCCATGGGGTCCGACCTTACCGACAATAAAACCCTAATAATGTTTGTTGTGTGGGTGGTGGCTGTAATTGCTAATTGGAAAAAGGAATATCGTTGGGTAACCCTAGCAGCCTCTGTAGTTACAATTGTGGTGTACCTAATTCCTCACAGCATGAGGGGCTCGGAGTTTAACTACGAAACGGGTGAGATTGGTACCGGTTTCATAAGCTTTATTTCTACACTTCTATAATTGCCAATAATAACACCAATAAAAAAGCCGCAGCTCAAGCTGCGGCTTTTTGGTAATAAGTACTGCTGAACTACTCTTCGCCTTTCTCATGGTCGTGATCGCAGTCCTCTGCTTTCTCAGCATGGGCAGTAGCGCAACTGTCTTTAGCTGCATGCTGGCAGGTATCTTTTACCGCCTGCTCACATTCAACCTCTGCTTTTTCAGTTTTTGCTTTTTCACCAGCCGATCCGCATGAAGCGAAAGCAAACGCAAATGCCAGTAGAAGGCTTACCATAAGTAAATTACTCTTTTTCATCGTTTTTTGGTTTTTTGGTTGTACAATTTTCGACTTGTAAAATTATTATTCTTTGTGTTAATTGGATGCAATATGAGGCTGTTTTTTTTAATTTTTTGATAAATATCATAATACGCCTGAGTTTATCGTTGCGATGCATCCATAGAGTACCTTAATCCAATCGATATCCAACGCCCCGGTTGCTCAATATTTCCAATGTCTACATACCTTTCGTTGCTTAGGTTGTGTATATCAATAAAGGTCATAATTCTCATGAAATCAGCGTAAAGCCTTAGGTTGATTAGTGCGAATGGAGTATAGGCTTTCTCTATATTCTCGGGGTAAGCGGTGTACTTGCCTGTGCGGCTATTCCACTGCAGGGTCCATGAGGCTCCAAGCTGTTTATACACTTTATGGTTTAGGCTTATGGCTAGCTTATGCTTTAAGTAGTCTAATGCATAGTACGATTGCAAGTGGTAGCTCTCTTTATCCGAGTAAAGGAATGTGTAGCTTGCCGCAATGCTTTTTACCAAAGGGAACGCCTTTATGTTTAGTGCTTTAGCCTGAACATCAAAGCCCGTAGTGTTTATGTGAGTGTGATTCATGGTGCGCCACTTCTCTTCATCAGCTGCTTTTACCCAATCGATAACATCGGTAGCACGCCGATGAAAACCTGCAATACTGGAAGTAAGCTTAGCACCGTTTAGCTTCAACCCAAGCTCATAGCTAGTGGCATACTCGGGATTTAGGTTGATATTGCCTTGGTTGGTTGGGCCGCTGTAGTATAAATCTGTAAATGTTGGAAACCTTACGGCGTTACTAATCGATGCATACATGCTCAGTTTCCTCATAATCCTATAGCTAAGGTCAAAACCGTAGTTCCAGTTTACCCCGTAGCGATTGCTATGGGTTACAATTCCACCACCCGATACAACAAGTCTACTGAGGTAAATGGTGTGGTCGACAAAAAGGTTAACCAGCGATCTGTTATGGCCACGGGTGTATAACGTATCGGCAAATCCTTTGATGGCTCTGGGAGTGCTGAGAGGATCGCCTAGCACGTTACTTAAAATTTGCTCATCACGGAATTCTATTCCCATGCGTGTTCTCCCGTGCTTATGCAAGGCTGCTGCAGCAATTTTTCCACCCCAGCTTATTGTGCTATGGTAGTTGTGCCCTTGATACCACTCAGGACTTTGGTTGCGAAATAGTTCGAACCTGTCGTTATGACTTCGGATATAGATAGTGGGGGTAATTGCAATACCCTTCGTCTTGCCATTCAGGCTTACGGAAGAGAAGAATGTGCCTGTTTGCTCGAATTGATCGGGGTATTTGGGGGTGTAAAAACTCTGGGCACCAAAGGCTTTGTCCTGATAACCAGCCTGAACATCAACACTCCCAATGCTAGTTGCGAGCTGACCATGTGCAAAAAGGTTGTGGAGGCTAAAGTCTGTGTTGTTAATGTACCCATTCGATTTGGCTGACGAAGCTGCCACAAAAAAGTTGGAGGAGCCTTGCCTAAATGCTGCTGATGCATTGGTTCTGAGCAGTCCGTGTTCACCTGCAACGGCTTGTACTCGGGCATATTCCTTGCCCTTTGCTGTGGTAATAATGTTAATGGCTCCGCTGAAACTCCCCGGCCCATATACCCTGGCGCCTGGGCCTTGCAGCAGCTCAATACGCTCAACTGATTCTAAATCGATAGGGATGTTTAGGTTGTGATGTCCCGTTTGGGGGTCGGTGATGTTAACACCATTGAGAAGGATAAGGGTTTGGTCGAAGGATCCGCCTCTGACCATAAGGTCGGCCTGAATCTGATGCCCGCCTCGCTGACGGATATCTACACTGGCTATATTCCTTAAAAGATCGTGTAGATTCGCTACGGGTAGCTGCGAAAACTCATCGTTGGTGACTACTGTCACCGCCCGCATTAGCTCGGAGTATGTGCTGGCCGCTTGGGGGGTGCTAATCACCACCTCATCGATATCAACGTTTGTGCGTAGGCTTATGGTATCGGGCTGTGCATAAACCTCAACTGGCATAGCCAGGAGGCTGTACGATGCCGATAGCACGCTAACTTTCACCAGTAGCTTTAGGCTGGCAAAAACGCTGAACGACTTGTTCCCCCAACGACGGAAGCATACCCTGCGGGTTTTGCTAGAAAAAATGCTTCGGTTCATTTGGATTGATTTTGTTAAATTAACTATGTGAAATATTTGAGCTCGCAAAGATAATGGGTTGTTATTCCATAGTTGAAAAAATGACAATAAATATTTCTCCAAATTCTTATCCATCTAAAAATCACTAAACATCAATTGCTCTAAAGATATTTTTATGCTACTTTGCAAAAAAAATAGTGAGTGTTAATGCAGCATAAGATTTATGGCCTCGTCATTATTCCAGCAGTATGAGTAGCAAAGGTAGTTATCCCAATGTTCATCAGGTTCTTGTAAACCGTTGTAGAAGGGGCGATAGCAGCGCCCAGTTCGAGATTTACAGGTTGTACCATAGGGCTATGTACAATACAAGTATTCGGATTGTGGGCGATGCAACAGAGGCTGAGGATATTATGCAAGATGCGTTCTTTAAGGCTTTCGATAAGATAAACACCTACAGAAACGAGGTTAGCTTTGGAGCTTGGCTTAAACGAATTGTGGTTAATACGGCCCTCGATTTTGTGAAAAAGCGAAAGTTGCCTCAGGTTTCCATCGACGAAGCCTACGGGTTAAGTGATGAAGCCAATGAAGAGGATTACAACTATTCGCCCGAGTCGGTTGAGCAGCTTATGAACGCTATTAAGGAACTACCTGAGGGGTATCGGTTGGTGGTTACACTGTTCTACATTGAGGGGTATAGCCACGATGAGATTGCCGATATGCTGGGGATAACATCCTCCACATCCCGATCGCAGCTTGTAAGAGCCAAAAAACGTTTGGGAGAGTTGTTAAAATTGAAAGAGTAATGCTATTTGCCATGGACAGATTACAAACCTTTATCGAACAGAATCGAGCGCAGCTCGATGTTGTTGATTCCCCCAAGGGGCATTACGATAGGTTTAGCCGGAGGTTGGCTTCCGCTAACAGGGCAAAGAGGCCTAACCTCTGGTTGGTTGCCAGCGCTGCTGCCATTGCAGGAGTAATTCTAACGGCAAGCCTTAGCCTGCTGCTCAATACTGCCGGAGTGCTTAGTATGAGTGAGCCGGGATTAGCAACAGTAAAGCTTTCGCCCGAAATTATTCAGATTGATCAGTACTACCAATCGCAGGTAAACCAGAAGCAGGTTCTTATCAATAAGATGCTAACCGGTGAGCTAAAACCTTTTGAGGACGAGATAGCCCAAGCCTTTGATGATATGAGCGCCAGCTACAAAGGTATTATTAACGACCTAGCCCAAAGCCCCCGCCCCGAGAGAGCCGCGTTTGTACTCACACGGTACTACCAAGCACAGCTAGATGTCTTGGACGGGATAATTCTGAGAATGCAAAGTGTATATTTGTTTAACAAGTAAAAATTATATCAAAATGAAATCGAATAGATTATATGTAATTTTAGCAATGGTGGCTTTAGTTGGCCTTGCAGCCCCCCCTAAAGCCCTGTTTGGCAAGGAACTGAGCAAAACCTATAGCCAGGAGTTTAAAGTAGATAAAAAAACGGAGCTTTACATCAGTAATCGTTTTGGCCAGGTGGTGGTAGAGAACTGGGACAAAAACAGTATTGCCATAGATGTGGTGGTTAAGGTTGAGCATCCTAGCGCCGATAGGGCAGAACGTATGCTCTCAGCCATTAATGTTTCCCTCGAGCAGGTTGGAAATCAGGTGAGGGGCGTTACCGAAATTGATGAACGGCTGATGCGTTCCGTTAGTAATTTCAACTTTGGAACATCAACCAAAGAGCTCAGCATCGACTATAAAATAAGAATGCCTAAGCATGTAAATGCGGATTTAAGGAACAAGTATGGCGACATGTTTATCGATGAGCTTACCGGTTTGTCGATGATAGATATTAAGTACGGAAACCTAAAGGCCAACCGAATTGTATACGGCACTAACGATCCGCTGAGCCAGATAACTCTAGGCTATGGGAACGCATCAATCGATGAGGTGAGCTGGATGAGGCTGGATGTAAAGTACGCAAATCTCGATATTGTGAAAGCTCAAGCACTGGTAGTGCTAAGTAAATACTCAAAAATTACCCTTGATCAACTTAGCTCACTCGTACTGGAATCAAAGTACGACACCTATACCATTGGTTCGGTTTCTAACCTGGTGGGGGAGAGTGGTTACACTAACTATCGCATAAAAAATCTTGGCAAAAAACTTCAAGTAAAGAGTCGGTATGGCGATGTTCGCATTGAGACGGTGGCCAATGATTTCGAAAGTATATCGTTTGATGGCAACTACGGAAGTATTTATGCGCCTATTCCTGAGTCCGTTTCCTACAATATCGAAGGAGAAGCTTCGTACGGAGGAGTTAGTTACAACAGCCCTGCACGGGTCAGCCGAATTGAGAGTAACAACCGGTTAACGGTTAGTGGATATGTAGGCAAAAACGATAAGCCCAAAGCATCTGTTAAGGTTAAAGTTCGTTACGGAAGTGCAAGGCTAAAGTAAAGAGGATTAGCCGCATTTCGAATATTTACCGCCACATAGCTGTGGCGGTTTTTTTTTGTTTTTGCTGGGGATTGGGCTATTCTTTAATTATATTTGTTTAACTGCGAACCAAAACCCAAACCCGATGATGAAAATTCTGAATCTGCTTCTGTTTGCCCTTATGCTAGCTATGAACTACCTGGCAAATGCATTGCCCCTTGGGGGTAAGACCACTGGCGAACTGTCCGATGTCTATCCTAACCTTTTTGTGCCTGCTGGCATAACCTTTTCCATTTGGGGAGTAATTTACCTGATGCTGCTCCTTTTTGTTTTGTTACAGTTCCGTGAGTCGAATAAGGAGATTGTACAGCAGCTTGGTTGGCTATTTGCCATTAGCTGCATACTCAATAGCCTGTGGATTGTTGCATGGCACTACAAGTGGCTCCCTTTATCGCTGATTATTATGCTAGGACTACTGGTTACTCTTGTCGTTATTAATATTAGCCTAAAGGAACAACCACTCAGCATAACCAAGGCATCGTTTGGTATTTATCTGGGTTGGATTTGCATTGCAACCATTGCCAATGTTACAGCCCTTTTGGTTAGTTATGCCTGGAGCGGTTGGGGCTTGTCTCCTCAGGTTTGGACTATACTAATGATTGCCATAGGCGCATCCATAGTGCTGATAACCCAGGTGCAACTATCCAATCCATTTATTGGTCTTGCCGTGGTTTGGGCCTTTCTGGGGATAGCCATTAAGCGACAGCCCGATTTCCAATCCATTTTTTATATGGCCATAGCAGGTATGGTGGTGGTGGGTCTCTTTACAGTATTTCAATTTGTGAGGGGGAGAGTGTATTAGGCTACCTATAAAATCAGGTAAAAATTTGCATTGAATTATAAACCTGTTATTAGCATTTTTTTGCCGTTATGATATTCAATTTAACATTGAGGTTCCCTTATAAATCTGGAATAGCTGGTTCATAACGCAATGTTTTCACTTTTAAGTATCAATTAAATCGCCATGCCCAACCTTCGCTTATTTCTAATGTCAATATTTGTATAGTAAGTTGTTAGGCAGTCAAGGTCATAATCTTGTTTGGGAGTTGGGTTAATACAGGCAGGAGTTAGGACAAAGAAAAAGGCCACCCATGGGGATGGCCTTATCAAAAGGTTGTTTATATGTTTTGCTAGTTACTTCATTACATTGTTCGATCTCTTTATACGAATTGTTTTCGAATGTGAGTATTTCTAGTTAACAAATGTAATTGCTTTCCCAGTGTTTCCGGCTCTGCCGGTACGACCAATCCTGTGGATATAGCTATCCATATTTTTTGGTTGTTGATAGTTTATTACGTGTGAAACTTGGGATATATCGAGCCCCCTAGCCGCCACATCGGTGGCTACCAAAACCTGAATGCTTTTATCCTTAAAAGAGTTCAGGGCCTTAATCCTGTAGTTCTGGGATTTATTCCCGTGAATTTCATCAGCTCTAATGCCGGAGCGGCGCAGATCCTTGCAAATTCGGCTAACCCATCGCTTGGTCTCGGCAAAAATTAGTACCTTCTCAAACGATTCGTCTCTAATCATTCCTAGCAGCAGATCCATCTTATTCTCACCGTTCCTAACGGTTACAATATCCTGATCAACCGTGTCGGCTGATGTATTCCCGTTGTTCACTCTAATCTCTACCGGATTTGCAATTAATTTGCTGATTAGCTGTTTTTGCCCCTTCTCTTCAGTTGCTGAGAAAAGAATGGTTTGTTTCCTGTTTGTCATGCCTCCAACTAAGCGCTCAATTTCCTTAGCAAAGCCCATATCCAGAAGCCTGTCAAACTCATCGAGGATAACCGTATTGAAATGAGTCAGGTTAAGAGCGCCCTGCCTTACCATATCGGCCAAACGACCAGGCGTTCCTATTACAAAGTGACAAGGTTTGCGAAGTTTTTGAATATCGGCATAAACACTGGTTCCACCAATAAAGCAGTTGCTGTGCATACCAAGCCCTTTGGCAATGCTCCTAAATTCGGTGTCTGTTTGCACAGCAAGCTCCCGTGTTGGTGCAATAATAAGCACCTGAAAAGCTGCTGCAGTGTTAATAAGGTTGTGGACAAGCGGTACAAGAAATGCGGCAGTTTTACCTGTGCCCGTTTGGGCAATTCCTAACACGTTTCTCCCCTCAAGAATTGATGAGAGGGTTTTGTCCTGTATCTCAGTGGGTACTTCGTAGCCCTTCTGAAGTAAATTGTTAACTATTCTTTTATTTACGGGTAGGTTGGCAATTTCGGAGGACGCCTCGTACTTTACCTGCTCACTCGAAGTGGCTTTTTTAACAAAGTGTTTTGGGTCTATTTCGCTTGCCGAATTCTTTGTTCTGTTTGTTTTTTTGCGATTGAAAGATTTTCTGTAGGTAATACTACCTTGATCCCTTTTACTTAGCGATCGGGTTCTGTTCATAAAATATTGTTGGTTAATGCCCTGTTGTTATCATTAATCACCTATCTGTTCAAGGGGAAATAATGCTTCCTTGGCGTAAATTATTTTAGCTTAAACTAGTGATTTAGGAAGGTGTCGTCAAAGGAAATTTCACAGAGAGGAGAGCTTCTATACAGATCTATCTTATGCTAATATATGCCACAAAGGTAACTGTTTATTTGAGATATCCAAGCAACGCTATGCCATTCCGCAGGTCTCCAAAGTACAGGAGCATTACAGTTACTGCTTTGGCATTGTTAGCCCCAATGCCGATACACTTCAGGGGTAGTGCTATCATTTACTGCATACCAGGTATATACACCAAATCGTTACCCTTGCACCATAACCAGCAGATTCTGGTGGATAGCAAAGAGATGCTGCATGTGAAGTTAGAGGTATTTATCACCGAGGATTTTGTGATGGAGAGGATCTCACACGGCGTGCGTGCGAGGGTACTGGAACCCCAATCGCAGGTCAATCAAATCAGAAGCATTCATGATGAGGCAGTGGAGGAGAGGGATCAGTTTAAAAAGTTGTGGACTAAGCATAGATTTTAGCCAACCTAAACATAAAAAATGAAGTATCTTTAACTCCTCTCAGGGTTGCTCTAAATGATTTTATTTTAGCATTAAAACTTTCAGCAGAAGCATTTGTGCTTCTGTTATTGAAGAAGTTTAATATTTCAGGATAGTGGGAATATACTGTTGCTGAAATGGTGTTGAAGGATTTAAAACCTGAATCGGTAATTTCATTAAACCACCTAGCAAGCTTTGTGTATGCAACTCCTTTTTCTTTGGTTTGAGTAAAAATCATTCGTAATGAATGAGTCAGTCCGTACGCTTTTTTTATATCTGGATATAGCTCAAACAGAACTTTAGCGCGCATTTTTTGTTTGCCCGTCCATTTTTCGGCTGATTTGAAAAGCAAATACCTGCTGCGGGCTAATAGTTGTTTTTTGCTATCCCCGTTTGGCAGTATAGCGGGTATGTATTTCGAGTTGTTCAGCTTCGCGTTTTCCATAGCATTTGTCTCCTCGTTGATAGCATCCCACCTATGCTTTATTCGCATTTCTTGCAGCGCATCATACGCTAGCTTTTGAACATGGAACCGATCGATAACTTTGGTGGCTTTGGGAAAACAGCTTCTGACAATTTTATGCATCGAACCTGCCATATCCAAGGTTACCTCTGTTACCTTGTCCCTTAGGCTCTCCGGGATATGCTCCAGGGCTTCTATTACTTTGTCAGCCTGCGTGCCCTCCACCATGGCAACCAAAGCCCCTCTTTGGCCTTTTGCGGCTTTATTGGTCAGTACCGTATATAGCTCACCTTTGGACAGGCTCGTTTCGTCGAGGCTTAAATGCGGGCCAACATTCTCTGGAAAAACAATCCACTGCGCTGCATGCTCCTTTTGGTGCCATTGGTTGTAATCACTTAAATGCTCCTTGTACTGTTGCCCCAACTGATCCCCATCTATCAAGTAGAACTTCTCTAAGCTATTACTGCTGATGGGGTAAGTATCCAAAAGCACCTTTTAAAAAAGCTGCAAATTCTTTCGTTAAACGAGTTCCTTTTGCAACGGCATCCCAATCCCTCTCTACCAAGTTGTTTGTTGACTCACAGTACCACCTTCGCCTTCGCACATGTAAATACGTGGCTTTATCCCGCAATGGAAAATCCTGTACGATGGAGGCTTTGTGAAAACCCTTGGATGTAAGGTTTACAAGCTCGTAGCCTTCAGGTTTAATGGCTTTCTCATCTAAATGAATATGAACTTCCTTCTCTTGAACAGCTACTGAAACAATGTCGAAAAAATCAAAGATCTCACGCGGAAGTAGCAACCTGATTAAACTGTTAAAATGTTCGTTATCTGATGACATAATCCTGGTAATTTAAAAACTACAAAGATTATGCTTTTATCATTTCTCCACAACTTTTTAAACTGATCCGAGGAGAGTGGGTAGTTGTTCGCTGGTTTAGCCCCGAATAATATTGTAAATATGTTTTCCTTAAAATTCATCGTGTATTTGTGCTAACATGCTTACCCCTCTTCCCATAGGAGCAGTCCGCTCAGGGTAAGTTTTTTATTTGTATACATACCTATGAGTAGAAAACCATACAGTAGACTATGCCGAACAACTTCAACAACTTAAAAATTGGGGTTTAGTTAAAGCTAATCAGAGCAAAATGTTTCATTTTTTAGAAGCAAATCCTTGGTCTGGGGTAGAGTATGAGGTGAGGTTGTGTATCAGAAAACAAGAAGACCAGCCTTTACGACTGGTCTTTTTTGTGACTCCGCCAGGATTCAAACCTGGAACCTCCTGATCCGTAGTCAGGTGCTCTATTCAGTTAAGCTACGGAGCCGTTTGCGGGTGCAAATATAGCACTTTATTTTAAAACCCGAATGGGTGAGTTAAAAAAAATCCCCGAATTTTCGAGGATTTTTTTGGGATTGCTATTTTTGCTTTTTCTCAATTCGAACAATTTTTTCCTTGATCCTAGCTTTTTTACCAGTAAGATCACGTAGGTAGAAAATCCTAGCACGACGTACCTTACCAGTTTTGTTAATCTCAATACTATCAATAAATGGTGAGTGATATGGGAATATCCTCTCAACACCTACGCCACCAGAAACCTTGCGCACGGTAAAAGTCTCGGTTACTCCACCCCCTTTGCGCTGAATAACCACTCCGCGGAAGCTCTGGATCCTCTCCTTGTTTCCTTCCTTAATTTTGTAGTGAACGGTTACGGTATCACCGCTCTTAAACTCGGGATGCTGCTGCTTTGCCTCAAATGCTTGCTCCGCAATTCTAATAAGTTCCATTTTATTGTTTTTAAGGTTTGTTCCACAACACGCAATGTTACTAATATTCAGTTGTCAAGTAAGAGATTGCGCTGAAAAATGTGCCGCAAAAGTATAAAAAATATTTATAACAAAATAGCCCACAGTAAAAAAACTGCCCAAATAGGGCAGCTTTTTTACACTGTAACAAAATGAAAGTGTTTACTCCTCATCGGGCATCAGCAACTTATCACCGGTTGCCTCAATTACTTGTTTCTTCCACCAGTCAGGATACTGTGGATTACCTATCCTTGCTGGCGCTCCACCATACTTGTTCCACTTGAAAACGCCATCCTCTTCCTGCTTAATGTTACCATCAATATACTTAATTAGCAAGAATTCGAACACCTTCTGCCATCTGGCTACCAGCGCATTGGCTGTATTGACAGAGTAGGTAGTAAGGAACTCTAGGGCCAACTCAGGATCTTCCTCATAAAGTTTTTTGGCCGTCTTATCAATGGCAGGAGTCATTGTGGTGTAATGATTCTCCAGCTGTTGCTGTACCTTGCGGATATCGGCACTCATCACGTCGTAACGAAGGTATGCAAAGTTGGCCACCTTGTTGAAAACCCAAAATGCAGCATCGGCAGAGTAGGTGTGGATATCGCCATTGCCAACGGCAAATGTTTCGGGGGTGCGGGTCGATCCGCAGTAAATGGGAGTGTATACGGTTGTGGCAGCATCATCAACGCTAAACCAAAGTATACCACCTACAGGATCGGGTAACCAGCTACGACTTTGAGTTACAAAAGAGAAACCCGTTTGCTGAGTTGCAGTAGCACGCTCGTTCACGTAGGTTTTTCCCTCGTACTGCCAGGTTAGCGGACGCCAGCGGTAGGGTAGGCCATGAGGCCCAGCACCAGGATCTTTGCTCATATCTAGCTCGGTGCCCTCAAGGTGATCGCGCATAAAATTCATTAGATCCAGCGCCGAAATTTTATTCTCAGGCTTAATCCAAAGTGGCATACGGTTAGCCATATCATGCCCCTTGGCGTACTCAAAATGGTTCCACATGCTCTTGTCGATATCCTTAAAGAAGGCCCATACCCTCATCTCGCAGAAGCGTGCTGAGCCAAAATCGAGTGGTGCATAGGTGTCGGAGAAGCTAAAGTCCGAACCATCGCCACTGTAGTAGCCCTTGCTGCGGGCAAAGTCAACCACATCATGGGCATAAACAACCTTAACATCTTTGTCAAAAATCTTATCCAAATTTTTTGAGCTGATTGAGGTTTTTCCATCCTCTTTGGGGAAGGTTGTAATACGAGCATGGTTGGCATGGGCACTTACGTAGCCGTCGGGGATAAGCTTTGCTACCCATACTGCGCCCTTGTTGGCATTGTAAACTTTTTTGGTGCGGCGCTCTGTTTTAAGGTCTGTTCCCTTGCCAATTAGCTCCATGATCCAAACCTCGTTGGGGTCGGCTATTGAGAACGATTCGCCACTGCTGTAGTAGCCATAGGTTTCTACCAGTTCAGCCATAATCTTAATGGCCTCGCGGGCGTTCTTTGCCCTCTGCAGGGTGATGTATATTAGGCTGCCGTAATCGACAAGCCCTGTTGTGTCAACCAGCTCACTACGACCACCGTAGGTAGTCTCTCCAATCGCTAGCTGAAACTCATTCATATTGCCTACCACTCGGTATGTTTCGGCAACCTGGGGTATTTCACCAAGAAATTTTCCTGTATCCCACTCGTACACCTTTAGCATGGTTCCGGCAGCGTGCTTAGCTGCAGGCCAAAAGTAAAGTTCACCATAGAGGTAGTGTGAGTCGGCAGCATAGGTTATCATTGTTGAACCATCAACGGACGCTCCCTTGGTCACAAGGAAGTTTGTACAGGCTTGTGCCTTGGGTGAGAGTAGCATGGCTACCATTGCCAACCCAAAGCCTAAAAGTCTGAAGGAAGTTTTCATAGATACACTTTTTTTGGTTTGTATTCTGCACAAAAATAGGAAAAAAGCCCAAATACCAAAGGGGGACTGTTCCTTATTGCAAATGACTATTGTCTCAAATACTATAGAGTGGCTTGGGAGAGGAAAGCTTAACGAAAATTTTATGAATTAAACTAGTAGTATAGACAGCCACCAATTGAGTTGGTTAATGAGCCAGTTACGCTTGCTAGGCTCGATGGGGTTTTCCTGAGGTAAAGAACAGCCAAAAAAGCAAAGATCAGGGCTTCCTTAAAATCAATTACCTCGTCGGATGGGATAATTAATGAATTGTTGGTTTTCTCATCGATAAGATCGGTAAGGAATGGGTTTCTTGCACCTCCACCAGTTAGTAGCACTGTGCCCGATTCTTTTGCAGCAAACGATTCAGCAATTTTGGTCGCAATATGCTCGTAAACCGTTCGTATTTTATTCTCTGGGCTGGCGCTATGGCTATCAAAAATGGGGAAGAATGTGTTCTCGAACCATTCCCTGCCAAGCGATTTCGACACTTTACTGTTGTAGTAATCGAGCGAGTTTAGCTTCTCAAGCAATGACTCATCAATATTTCCCTGCCTACCCAGCTCACCATCCTTATCGTAGGGCATTGAATAATAAAGTTCCATTAGCTTATTAAGCGCCATATTTGCAGGGCATATATCGTAAGCAACTCGTTGGTCATTGGTGCTGTACGATAGGTTTGCAATGCCCCCAATGTTTAGGCAGATGTCGTAATTGGGAAACAGCAGCTCATCGCCAATGGGAACAAGAGGTGCTCCCTGCCCGCCGCGAGCCACATCGCCACTACGAAAATCGCATACACACTGTATGCCCGTTCCGGCTGCTATGTGAGCACCGCTGCCAATTTGGGTGGTGTAGCCATGCGTTGGATCATGGAAGATGGTGTGCCCATGTGAGCCTATAATATCGACATGATCTGCATTAAAATCCTTTATAAGCTCGTTTATTCTATCAGCAATCCATGCTCCAAACCAAGCGTTTAGCATGGCAAGTTCCCGCCCGCTAAGGGTGTAGGCTTCCATTAGCCTTTGTTGCAAAGACTTATCGTATTCAACCGATTTGGTTTTTAGAATGCGATAGGTCCAGCTTTCGCCATTATGCGTAAACTCTGCTTGGCACAGATCAAGGCCATCGTGCGATGTACCCGACATCACCCCAATGGCTTTGTAGGTATTGCTTGTGGATGGAGTTAACCCCATTGGACAGGGAGGTTAAAACTGCCTAAGCAGTTTCTGCATGGTAACATTGGTTAACCCAAGCAGCGTATTGGTGTCGTTTCTTTCGTACTCGTCTCTGTTAATCAGACCCTTGAAGGTGTCGTCGTTCATAACCCATAGGGTAGTGGCGGTAATGGTGCTGCTAACCCTCTGTATGGGTAAAATTCCCCTATCGTTATAAATGGTAACATCAATGGTCATTGAGGGAAGGCATGCCCCTTCTTGGTCTAATCCTTCTATAAGCGTGGTGTCTACAGTTGCCCTTGCGCCATAGCCCATCTCGCCTTTGGGTATACCCGAACTTATGGTGAGGTCAACTTTAAGGTAGAACCTGGTACTACCATGCTTAAGCGCCCTGTTGATATTTACGTTAGGGAAGTTGTACTCATCGTATTTAAAGCTACTGCCATGCGAATTTATTGGTAATATGTACATGCCTGTTTCTTGTTCAAGATACGCCTTAATCAGATACCATGTTCGTTCTTTGGTTACCGCTAGCATCCTGTCGGCGCGCCTACTCTCAGCTTCGGGAAAAAGGTGGGCAAACGAATCAAAATTGGGTTTTATATCTTTGGCAATGTTGTAGTTGAAAGCAATAAGCGCTAGCTGTCGGTTTTGGTACTTTTGCGATTGTGCTTGAGAAGTTATAGTAAGAGTAAGTAGGCTAATTGTTGTAAGTATTAAACTTTTCATAGTGTTTGTTGGTTAATCTTGCTATGCAAAAATACAACAAAATATATGCACATGGCATGTTGTATTCTCAATTAAAAATATACTTACCAAAGGAACTTGCATTCGAAAATACTGGTGTTCTCTTTATTGTCGGTTACTGTGAGATGTAACTTATGGGTTTTATTCCGTTCGAGCCTCTTGTTATCAAACTCATAAAAAATCAAATTATTTTTCGGATCATGCTCAAACAGTACCCAATTTCCATTTATTGTTCCCTCAATTGAGGCTATGCCGCTAAGGTCATCTTCAACCTTTATGTCAATTGTCTTTTCCTTCTTCATATCCATATTTTCCCACATATTTTGTGGAGTTATGGTTGGAGCAATCGTATCAATGGCAATCAAGAAATCACCAAAAAAGTTTGTCTGTGTTTCAACCCACCCTTCTGTATATTGGCCTCCAGCCGATTCAACCTTACCCTCGCGATTTATGGTACCAATCAGCGCTTTGTGCTTAAGGTTCTGAGGAACCGAATCGGCATTTATGGAAAGCGTGTACAGCCTATGCACGGCTGTGTTTGCATTGTGTATTCTGACAACTGGAGAATACGACCCGCTCAATGTATCGGTAATTTGGTAGGTGAAGTTGATGTTGTCGTATAGCGAGTTTTTTGGCAACTGAATGCTGAACCACTCTGTTGCTTTGCTATTATCGTTGTAGAATAGCCAAAGAGGGTTTGCTGGGCGTAGGGGAGGAGTGGGTTCATCTAGTTTTTTAATTCCAAAGTCGCTCCCCTGCATCACCATATTTAAGTATGCTGTATGTCCGTATGAGTCCTCAATAGTAATGGTGATGTGATATACTGAATCCTTGGCAACCTGCAATCGTCCGTTACCACCTGGCGAACCATACCCGCTAAAAAGGTTGTTGGGCTCTCTAAATAGCTTGTGTACTCGCTTGCCCTCATCTTGCCTTAGGGCAAAATCGATATGGCTATTGGCATAGCGTGTTTCGGAGAAGCTGAACTCATCAACGCTAAACTGATAGGTTAATCGTTTGTTAATGTGTTTTCTAATGCCATATATTCCGCATCGTAAGCTGCCCCGGTTAATATAGTCATAGGCTTTTACTCCAAATCCAATGGTGCCTTGAACCCTAATGGTGTCTTTTATTGTGTATGAGCCATTTTGGCCCTGAACATTTAGCTCGGTCCGGTTGTTTTTACCTTGGATGTAGCTCGAGTCGTCGAGTGGATATATCCACAGTCCGTTGATAACGGGTTTAAGGTTGTCTCTAATGGGAAGATTGCTAAACGATGGGTTCATCGGAATTTGGTTCGTTGTGCTTCTCACCTCGTAATGAAGGTGTGGGCCACCAGAGCTCCCAGTGTTTCCGCTTAGGCCAATGAACTCTCCTCGCTTTACAGGAAAGTCCTTGGCGCTAACCCATATATCTATTTCAAACGATTGACGTTCGTACTGAAGTTCTTTCACATACTCATTAATGGCTGGTGCAAACTTGTCGAGGTGAGCGTAAACAGTGGTGAGCCCATTGGGGTGCTGGATGTAGATGGCTTTTCCAAAGCCAGTCCCACCCACTCTTATGCGCGAGATGTGTCCTTTTTCCGAGGCGAATACCTCTTGGCCAATTTTTCCGCCAGTTCTAAAATCGAGCCCAGCGTGAAAACTATTGGTTCGTATCTCTCCGAACGATCCCGATAGGAAAAGTTCACCCTTAAGCGGTGGATGTAAATCGAAAGGGCTATTGGTGGGTTGTCCGTGCGCAAGTTCGCTGGCACAAAGAGTGATAATGGTTGTAAGCCAAATGGCAAAAGAGTAAGGCATAACTAGTTCAGAAATTTTAAGTAAGGCAAAGCTAGTATTTTAAAAAGTTTTTTCTCATCTTAGAGCAAAATTTGATCGCATTTTTTGATAATCTCTCAAACTCGTTGTAATTTTGTAATACTTTAAATCGAGCATATGTCTGTAGCGCAGAAACCAATTCAAACAAGTCTTAAAGCAAAGATTCAGGAGCTGATTTCTGCATACGAAAGCTTAAAGGAAGAGAACCAAAGGATGGCAGAGCACAACGCAAGGCTAGAGACTATTCTCAACGAGCGTGAACTCGCCTACCTTGAGCTCGATAAGAAGTATAATCAACAGCAGATTGCCAATGCATTTGCTGCATCGAGTGAGGATGCTCACGATGCAAAAATTAGGGTGAATAGGATTGTGCGGGAAATTGACAATTGCATTGCTCTTTTAAACAGATAGTTAATTAGATTAAGTCGATGGAGGAAAAGTTATCAATACGTGTGAATGTTGCCGATAGGTACTATCCTCTTAAGATCGATCGCAGCGATGAGGAGAAAATCCGAAAAGCTGCCAAGCTTATTAACGAGAAGGTGGCTCAGTACAAGAGCCGATACACTGATAAAGATAAGGATCTTCAGGACTTCTTGGCCATGGCAGCTTTACAGTTTGTGATAAAACTAATTGAAAGTGAGAACCGATTCGAGGTGGCGCCCGTGATCGACGAGCTTAGCGAATTGGATGAGTGGTTGGACGATTATCTGGTGAAGAGTAATATACGTTCTTTAAAATAGTACTGCCCGCACTGTTTCCTTAACATATTGCGAAACTCAACACTATCATCATTGGAGAAGGACTTAAGCTAATGTAGAGCAGGCCTTATTTCAGCCTGGCTGAAATCTCAATTTAATTGAGACGTTGGAAGTTCGAAATTGGCAGCCACTCCACCCATGCTATTTTGGGGTTTCAAATATCATTAGGGAATGCAGTGCGGGCTTTTTGTGTCTTGACATTTAATGCATGGTTGGACAGCAGCTGTGCTTACATATAGTACACTGGCGAATACCCAGTTCTTTTAAGTTTTTTTACTAATACTAATAATATGTTAACTGAAATAATAATTGCCGTTTCCGCCCTAATAGTGAGCGGCTTTGTAACATACCTCATTTGGAACAGATTGCTTGCCAAAAAGAAAGAGGCCATTGTTCGCGAAGCCGAAACCGAGGCGGAGGTTATTCGTAAGGAGAAAATCCTACAAGCTAAGGAGAAATTCCTTCAGCTTAAGACCGATCATGAGAAGATGTTCAACGAGAAGAACAGCAAGCTGCTGCAGGCTGAGAATAAGCTTAAGCAGCGCGAAACAACATTTTCTCAAAAATTCGAAGAGTTCCAGCGTAAACAGCGCGAGGTTGACACCATCCGTGAGAACCTCAGCAACCAGCTAGCGCTTGTCGATAAACGAACCGAAGAGCTTGAACGTCTCCACAGAACACAGGTCGATAAGCTGGAGGCAATCTCGGGGCTCTCGGCCGAGGAGGCCAAAGCGCAGCTTATCGAGTCGCTTAAAGCCGAAGCTAAAACCGAGGCCATGTCCTATATCAATGAGATTATGGATGAGGCCAAGATGACTGCACAGAAGGAAGCTAAGCGGGTGGTGGTAAATACCATTCAGCGCGTGGCCACCGAGTCGGCCATCGAGAACTCCGTAACCGTATTCCATATCGATTCCGATGAGATTAAAGGCCGTATCATTGGCCGCGAGGGGCGTAACATTCGTGCTCTCGAGGCGGCCACCGGGGTTGAGATTATCGTTGACGATACCCCAGAGGCCATTATTCTTTCGGCTTTCGATCCTGTTCGCCGCGAGATTGCCCGTTTGGCTCTGCATCAACTGGTAACCGATGGTAGGATTCACCCTGCTCGTATCGAGGAGATAGTTCAGAAAACCCAAAAGCAGATTGAGGAGGAGATCATTGAGATTGGTAAGCGTACCGCCATCGATATGGGTATCCACGGGTTACACCCCGAACTAATCAGGCTGGTAGGTAAGATGAAGTATCGCTCATCCTACGGACAAAACCTGCTGCAGCACTCCCGCGAAGTGGCTAACCTTTGCGCCATAATGGCAACAGAACTCGGTCTAAATGCAAAGCTGGCTAAACGTGCCGGATTGCTGCACGATATTGGTAAGGTGCCCGACGACGAGCCAGAATTGCCACACGCAGTGCTGGGCATGAAGTTGGCCGAGAAGTACAAAGAGAAACCTGAGGTATGTAATGCCATTGGTTCGCACCACGACGAAACCGAGATGACTACCCTTATAGCACCGATAGTGCAGGTTTGCGACGCCATTTCGGGTGCGCGTCCCGGCGCTCGTCGCGAGGTGGTTGAATCGTATATAAAGCGTTTGAAAGAGTTAGAAAACCTAGCTATGAACTATCCTGGCGTAACCAAAACCTTTGCCATTCAGGCTGGCCGTGAACTTAGGGTAATCGTTGGAAGCGAGAAGGTTTCCGACGAGGAGGCAGCAAGCCTATCATACGATATCGCCAAGAAAATTCAGGACGATATGACCTATCCCGGTCAGGTTAAGATTACTGTTATTCGCGAAACCAGAGCGATTAGCTATGCTAAGTAGATAGATTAAGATGCCTAATTAAATTAAATATTAGCCCCGTTAAGGCGTTTGCCTTGATGGGGCTTCTGTTTAAGTTTTTTCTGTAATTTTATTCCTTACTAAAATATGTACCTGTATGTCTCAGTTTGCTAACCTTCAAATGGTCGATTTAAAAGGCCAGTACCTTAAAATAAAGTCAGAGGTTGATGCCGCTATCCAGAGTGTTATTGATAACACTGCTTTTATAAAAGGGGAACCCGTAAAACAATTCGAGGAGGAGCTGGCTCATTATTTAGGGGCAAAACACGTAATTGGTTGTGCCAACGGCACCGATGCGTTGCAGTTAGCCCTTATGGCGCTTGGGCTCAAGCCCGGCGATGAGGTAATTACTCCCGATTTTACCTTTATTGCCACCGTGGAGGTGGTGGCGCTACTTGGCCTAAAACCCGTACTGGTAGATGTTGATATGAACGACTTTACCATTGATATTGATAGCCTAAGGGATGCCATAACCCCGCGTACAAAGGCCATAATCCCTGTGCATCTTTTCGGACAGTGTGCCAATATGGAGGCTATCATGCAGCTAGCCAACCAGCATGGGATTTTTGTTGTGGAGGATACAGCCCAAGCCATCGGTTCAACCTACACATTTTCCAACGGAAAGTCGCAGATGGCTGGTACCATTGGGCATTTTGGGTGCACATCTTTCTTCCCCTCCAAAAATCTCGGTTGCTTTGGCGATGGTGGCGCCATCTTTACCAATGATGATGCTCTGGCCGAGGAGGTTCGATCCATTGCCAACCACGGTATGAGGGTAAGGTATCATCACGATAGGATAGGGGTGAACTCACGCCTCGACACCATACAGGCGGCTGTGCTAAGAGTTAAACTCAAGCATCTGGATAGCTACAACGTTGCTCGCCAGCAGGCTGCCCAGCGCTACGACGACCTGTTGGGTTCGGTTGCTCAGCTGCAAATCCCAGCTCGCGTAGCTTGGTCCAACCATACTTTTCATCAGTACACGCTCCGCCTGCTAAGCGGCAATAGGCAGAAGCTGATCGATAGCCTAAAAGAAAATGGAATACCCGCCATGGTGTACTATCCCATTCCGCTGCATCGGCAAAAAGCGTTTCAGCCCTATGTCGATGCCAATGCAGCCAAGGTTTTTCCCAATAGCCTTGAGCTGTCGCAGCAGGTTTTTTCTCTCCCGATGCACACCGAGCTGAACGATGATATGCAACAATTCATCGCCGAGAATGTGATAAAATCATTGTAGATATTGATGCCGTTTGGTTATCTTTGTTTACCCAAAAACTAAGCGTATGGATAGCAACTACTTTGCGCATGAAACAGCAGTTATTGACCCAGGATGCAAGATTGGTAATGGTACCAAGATCTGGCATTTCAGCCATATCATGACCGGGTGTACAATTGGAGATTCGTGCAACATTGGTCAGAACGTTGTAGTGTCGCCCGATGTGGTGCTTGGCAATAACGTGAAGGTGCAGAACAACGTATCGATATACACAGGAGTGATTTGCGAGGATGATGTATTTCTTGGCCCCTCCATGGTGTTTACCAACGTAATCAACCCGCGGAGTGCGGTGAACAGGAAGAGTGAGTACGCTAGAACCCTGGTGAAACGTGGTGCCACCATTGGTGCCAATGCTACCATAGTTTGTGGTATTACCCTTGGCGAGTTCAGCTTTATAGGGGCGGGCGCCGTAGTGATACGCGATGTGCCTTCCTTTGCTCTGGTAGTAGGCAATCCCTCGAAGCACATTGGTTGGATGAGCGAGTTTGGTCATCGTCTTAACTTCAATGATCAAGGCCTAGCGATATGCCCCGAGAGCAACGTGAAGTACCAACTTAGGGAGGGTAAGGTAGATAAGCTTTCGTAATTTAATTTGATATGTCGAAAAATTTTAGCCTCATAGGCTCAGCTGGGTTCATTGCCCCCAGGCATCTAAAGGCAATAAAGGATACAGGAAATAACCTGCTGGCTAGCCTCGACAGGCACGACTGCGTAGGTATTATTGATAGCTATTTCCCCGATGCCGATTTCTTTATCGAGTACGAGCGCTTCGATAGGCACATCGATAAGCTCAAGCGGCAAGGCGTTCATATGGATTACGTGAGCATCTGCACGCCCAACTACCTGCACGATTCGCACATCCGATTCGCCCTGCGCCATGGCGCCGATGCCATCTGCGAGAAGCCCATCGTGCTGAATCCATGGAATGTAGATGCGCTGGAGGAAATTGAGCGTGAAACGGGCCGTAAGGTTAACACCATCCTGCAGCTGCGCCATCATCCCTCCATCCTTGAGCTGAAGCGAAAGGTTGAGGAGGCTCCCAAGGATAAAGTTTTCGATATCGACCTTACCTATATAACTAGCCGTGGGCGTTGGTACTTCATTTCATGGAAGGGCGACATACAGAAGTCGGGAGGAGTGGCCACAAATATTGGTGTGCATTTTTTCGATATGCTCACCTGGATTTTTGGCAATGTGAAAGAAAACATCGTGCACGTGTCGCAACCCGATAAGGCTGCTGGTTACCTTGCGCTTGAGCGCGCTAGGGTGCGCTGGTTTCTTAGCGTCGACTACAACGATGTTCCCGATGAGATTAAGGCCAAGGGTCAGCGAACATTCCGTTCTATAAACATTGAGGGCGAGGAGTTGGAGTTTAGCGGCGGGTTTACCGACCTACACACCGTGAGCTACCAAGAGATACTTAGGGGTAAGGGCTATGGTCTAGCCGATGCTCGTGGTTCAATACAAACAGTTCATCATATTCGTAATACTAGGCCTCTTGGCCTTACCGGCGATTATCACCCATATTGTAAAAAACTAAAGTTGTAGAATGCTATGAACCTTTACAAAGACCTTGTTGATAAAAAAGAGAAGCTAGCCGTTATTGGCCTAGGGTATGTTGGTTTGCCCATTGCCATTGAGTTTGCCAAGAAGCTTAAGGTGGTAGGTTTCGATATTAAGCCCGACAGGGTGGAACTGATGAAGAAAGGTATTGACCCTAGTCGCGAGCTTGAATCAGAAGCATTTGAAGGTTGTGATATTCTCTACACGGCAAATGCCGAGGATCTAAGCGATGCTAAGTTTTACGTGGTGGCCGTTCCAACTCCCATTGACGATCATAACTTACCCGATTTAAAACCCGTACTAGCCGCAACCGAAACAGTTGCTAGGGTATTGAAGAAAGGCGATTACGTGGTGTACGAATCGACCGTTTACCCTGGATGTACAGAGGAGGACTGTGTTCCACTTCTTGAAAAAATATCAGGGCTGAAATACATCGACGATTTTAAGGTTGGATTTTCGCCCGAGCGCATTAACCCTGGCGACAGGGAGCATACACTCACAAAAATTGTAAAAGTATCGAGTGGTTGCGATGAGGAGTCGGCAGAGATTATTGCCAAAACCTACGAGCTAATCATTACTGCCGGAGTGCATAGGGCAAGCTCCATAAAGGTGGCCGAAGCGGCCAAAATAATAGAGAACACCCAGCGCGATATCAACATCGCATTCATGAATGAGCTTTCGCTCATATTTAATCGTATGGGCATTAATACCTATGAGGTGCTTGAGGCAGCTGGCACAAAATGGAACTTTTTGAAGTTCTTCCCTGGCCTAGTGGGGGGACACTGCATTGGGGTCGATCCCTACTACTTGGTTTACAAGGCTAAGGAGCTGGGCTATCATCCTCAGATCATTAGTGCAGGTCGTTTTATCAACGATTCGATGGGTGGATACGTGGCAAAGCAAATTGTAAAGAAAATTATTGCTCACGATAAGAATGTGAAGGATGCCCGAGTGCTTGTTATGGGTGTTACTTTTAAGGAGAACGTAAGTGATATTCGAAATTCTAAAGTAGTTGATATTATTAACGAACTTAAGTCGTATGGAGTTAAGAATATTGATGCCGTTGATCCCTATGCCGATGCCGAGGAGGTAATGCACGAGTATGGCTACAAATTAGCTAAGGAGCCTATGGGTAAGTACGATGCTATAGTTGTGGCAGTTAATCATAATCAGTACTTAAGCCTTGATAGTTCCTACTTCAACAATATAGCTTCCGACAATTGCATCTTTGTTGATGTGAAGGGTGTTTTTAGGGAGAAAAGACCTAATGGGTTAATGTATTGGAGTTTATAGCTATTGTAAGTGCTCTGGTTCGCTTTCGAACTTGAATGGTTTGGCGGAGCACATTAAGAAGTACTCTGCCCAATTACAGATAGATACGAGATGAAAATTTTAGTAACAGGAACAGCAGGTTTTATAGGTTTTCATTTAGCCAAAAGGCTTATTGCCCGTGGCGATGAAGTGGTGGGGATTGATAGCATAAACAGCTACTACGATGTTAACCTGAAGTACTCGCGGCTAAAGCAAACGGGTGTTAATCAGGGTTCGATAGAGTACGGCATACCAGTGGCTAGCAACCAGCACCCTAACTATACTTTTATCAAGCTAAACCTTGAGGATAGGGAGGGTATTAATAAGCTGTTCGAGGAGCATAGGTTTCAACGTGTATGTAACCTTGCCGCACAGGCAGGGGTAAGGTATAGCCTGGAGAATCCAATGGCCTATGCCGACAGCAACATCGTTGGCTTTATCAACATACTTGAGGCTTGCAGGCACAACGGGGTTGAACACTTGGCATATGCCAGCAGCTCCAGTGTTTATGGTCTAAACGAGACCATGCCCTTTTCAACCTGTCATAATGTGGATCATCCCATAAGCTTATATGCGGCAAGTAAGAAGAGCAACGAGCTCATGGCTCATACATACAGCTACCTATTTGGTTTGCCAACTACAGGTTTGCGATTCTTTACTGTTTATGGCCCATGGGGAAGGCCCGATATGGCGCTGTTCCTATTCACTAAGGCTATACTAGAGAACAAGCCCATTGATGTGTTTAACAATGGCGATATGCAGCGCGATTTTACCTATATCGACGATATCGTTGAGGGGCTAATTCGAGTGATTGATAACGCACCGGCAAAGGATTCCACTTGGTCGGGAGCCAAGCCAAACCCGTCATCATCTGTTGCACCATACAAGATATATAACATAGGGAATAGCAGCCCTGTAAAACTTATGGACTTTATAGATGCCATAGAGAATGCTTTAGGGCGAAAAGCCCAAAAGAATTATATGCCATTGCAAGCAGGTGATGTTCCCTCGACATGGGCCGATGTGGAGGATCTGTGGGGTAAACTTGCCTTCAGACCTAACACTTCAATTGAATTGGGTGTTGCTCAGTTTGTAGCCTGGTACAAACAGTACTACGGCGTAGAGTGATTGTTATACCCCACCCTCAGTAAGCCATTGGAGTACTCTAACCACTTGCTTCGATAGGCTCTCGGAGGCTTGGTGTAAGTTTTCCAAGAACTCTTCTTCCGTGGGTTTCTCTCCATCCACAATATCGGTAATGGACTTAATGGCTAGGAATGGTATGTTGTGTTGTTGAGCCACCCAGGCAATGGCTGCAGCCTCCATATCCTTTACAACTCCGTTGTAACTTTTTATGGTAGCCATATCCTGCTCGGTATAGTCGAGGGAGTTTCCAGTGGTTACCACGCCCGTTCGTAAGCCTAAATCATTTGCCATACCCAGACAGCTGTAGGTGGGATGTACCCCAACACCATACTCCTTAAAACCGGGAATGTTAATTCTACGATCGTGATAGTTGGCGGTTGGGTAGCTCAGGTAAACATCACCAACTTGTGCGCTATCACTCCTAAACCCACCAGCCGTGCCCGCATTCAGAACAACATTAGGATTAAAAGTCTCAATGCCAAGATGAGTGGTTAGCGTTGAAGCTTGTGTGCCTATTTGGTCAACCTTAAACACTTTGCACTTGCCGTTAACAATTAGGTTTAGTTGAATACCATTAAAGTGTCCCGAGTAGTGTTCGAATGTGTAGCTAGGGCTTAAATAGCCCATATCTTTTAAACCCAGCTTGCGAATTATCGGGAGTGCTTCGTCATGCATCGCCATTACAAGAAGGATATTGGGGGTGCTTACGCTGGTCATGCTGTAAACTATCGATTAAAAGTGAGGTTCAAAGTTAGTAAAAGAAGATGATTTGATTGCACTATGGTATTGCTGCCTAGAATCTTCTTCTCGCCATAAAGTCTTATGCTTTAGTGTTATCAGAAATGTGTTGCATATTTTAGTAATTGCCTGAGGTAAAATTTTTGTATTATTTCATATTGTCGTATATTGTGTTGCATTTTGAAATGAATAGAAAACAATTGAATCAGTAGTCTTGCAATAGTATGGAGTTACCCCAAGGTGCTATAGATCATAGGGAAAATGAATTCTTTTCGTACCGATACTCAACTCGGTTCCAAAAGGGAGATATTGTGGATATTAGGACCGGGGTCGATCTTGAGGTTGCTAGGTTTCAGGCTCGTAAGAGTTTCCCTGATGTTCTAAATGAGTATTGGTGGTTAAAACCTTCGGATATCCCTGCGCTAAAAGATTTACCGTTAAGAATTTCGGATATATACTTCTACCACGGAGGTGTGCCTGTTGCTGTGTTGCAAACTGCTAGCGGCGGTTTGGCCCGTAAAGCTCAGGTCTTTCTCAAGAAAAGAGAGGAGCCAAAGCACAATCTCAATGATACAGTTGCCCAGGAAATGGCACGGCTTTCGCCTGCCGAACTGTCCGATTTGCTATTGTGCCAAGATTTGCTGGTTAGGATCGAAGCAGCAAAAATTTTGAGTGAATCTCATCCTGAATATACACCCAGCGACAATGAGCAGCAGGTAAGTTTTCATATTATCAAAGCAAACTTTGAAGTTTTAGTGCCGTATGGCACAGATGCCGTCGATCAGCTTATTGAGAGATTTTTGGTTACCACTAATGCCAAGGAAACCGAAAGGATTGTGGACACCCTAATTGCCATTGGCGAACCCGCAATTCCCCGCCTCGATGATATATCGGAGTTCATTTCGCTTATGGCAAGCCCTTACTATGCCAAGCGTATTAATTGGACTATCAATCAGATTAAGAAAAATAGGGTTGGAAGTAAGTAGGTGCTGAACCTCGCGTGCTAACCCTCAATATCTAGGTTACGGTTTATGTAACCACTGTAATCCTTCGTTTTGTTGATATAAACCCGGTCAAGCAGCGGCGATTCAATGATGAAATCGGCGGTAGAGCGGTTAGTTGCCGTGGGGATATTGTACACGCTGGCAATGCGAAGCAAGGCTTTAACATCTACATCGTGGGGTTGGGGTTGCATAGGATCCCAAAAGAATATGAGTATATCCACATTCCCTTCAGCAATCATAGCGCCCAGCTGCTGATCGCCACCCAGAGGCCCCGACTTAAGCTTTGTGATTGAAACCAACTGATACCCCTCTCCCTTGTGCATTCGGGTAAGCGCTTCATCTACCAGTTTTCCTGTTGTTCCAGTGCATACCAATTTGTGCTGTAGTAGCTTCTGCCAGTTCCACTCAACCCATTCAATCATATCATTCTTGCGGTTGTCGTGTGCAACCAGCGCTATGGTTTTTGTCTGCTTCATTTAATTGTTACTGATTTTTAAATTCAGACAAAAATAGGAAAAAGTGGAGTGATTTGCTCAATTATTCCGATGATTCCTTAATCTTTACATTAGTACCGTCAAGAAAAAACGTTTCCCCATTTATTCTTCTTATAAAATGTTTTGCCATCGGCGCTCTCTCGGTGATAGACCTCATGGCTGTTGAGTCGTCGGCAAACACGAGGAAATCCTCTAGAGTTCTTTTTGCATTGTCGTAATCTTTGGCATTGTAGTAGCATATTCCAATTTCGTATATGTAAGCCTTGTATTCGGGGTGCAGTTCCAACGCTTTTTCAAACTGGGCAATCGCCTTTTGGTACTGGTTGGCCTTTTTATAGGCCTCGCCTCGTGAAGCATACAGCAAGGCAACCTCCTTTGGGTTTGGGGTGAGTAGCTCTTCGGTAATGTCGAGCAATTCAATGGCGCGTGGCCAGCCGCCAATTTGAATGTACGAATTGGCCATGATGTAGTTTAGCACATTGTCGGTGGTGTCTTTCTCAAAAGCTCTTTCTAAGTACTCGGTTGCAGCTAAATATTTTCCAATATGATATTTGCTTATGCCTAAGAATTTTTGAGTAAAGCGTGTGGAGTCTCCCATTGTGTTAGCTTTCTCTAACCATTTCTCCGCATCGGGGTAAACCTGCGATAGGTAGAAGAGGTATCCTTTAGTTCTAATAATTGGCACGTAGGTCGAATCCTGCTCGTATGCAATATCTGCAATGGGCATCACCACGAATGGAGGAATACCTGCCTTGATTAATCCATTGATAAGCTTAATGGACAAGGGCATATTGGCCGGATTTAGTTCAAACGACTTGTTGTACGCATGCAGTCCAACAGCCATACTATCTATTCGCATTGCGCAATCGCCCAGCTGCTCCCAGATGTATGAGTTAAGGGTGTCGGCTTGTAGTAGATGTTCAAACTGAAGGAACGCCCCAAGAAATTGACCATCTCTTCGGAGCAAACGGGCGTACTGCGACCTTACGCTTACATTGCTTGAGTCAGCTTCGAGTATTTCTTGGTAAATGCGTAATGCCCAACCGTTTTTCCCTAGGTTAGCCAGTGAGCTGGCCAAATGTTGCCTGCATTTGGTACACGTGCTATCAATTGCTATTGCCCTTTGGTAGGCAACTACAGCACTATCGTACTGCATTTGGCTTTCCCATAAGCCACCAAGCATTAGCCAGTTTCGGGTTGATAAGCTATCTGAGCTCAACTTCTCTTTTAGCAACTCTATTAGCTCTTTATCTGACAGGTCGTAGGCCATAATGCCTATATTCTCTGTTGAAATATCGTTCTCCTGTGCGAGAGCATTGTATGCTGATGTATTAACCAGCAGGAGAATTATGCCTAGAAGGAGTGAAAACTTAGCCATCGTTTTGGTGAGTTGGTTTGTAATAAACCCCGAGTATGCAGTGCATACCCGGGGTGTGCAACGCTCTATATGTTTATTCTAGGGTGAACAGAATGGGGATGTTAAAGGATACTCTTACTGGTTCGTCGCGTTGAGTTCCGGGTGTCCATACGGGGCTCGACTCAACCACTCTTAGAGCCTCCTTATCAAGCGATGGATCAGCTCCTCTAAGAATTTTTGCATTGGTTAACCTACCATCAGGTTCAATAATAAACGACATGATAACTCTACCCTGTATACCGTTATCCGCTGCAACCTCAGGGTATTGAAGGTTTTTGCTTATGTACTCAAGGAATTTATTGATATCGCCTCCTTGGAACCTAGGCATCTTTTCTACAACTACAAATATTTCTCCCTCAGCCTCGCTGGTCTTGCTTAGCTCATCGTCATTTGCGATAAGTTCTACAGTTATCTCTTCCTTAACTTCAGTTTCTGCAATTTCGTTGCTGTCGCACGATATTATAAGTGCAGCGGGTATGGCTACGGCTAATGCAAGTGCCCAGCGCAGCAGTGCTCCCTTGGTCTTTTGTGTGATGTTCATCATGGCTAATCGTTTTAGTGTTAGTGATTTGTTGAAATTATTGCCAATGGGCAGCGCTATCCCACTAAAGGCAATGGAGATTATGGTATCCAAATACGCGTGTGGATCGGTTTGAGTGTCGATAACCGCTTTGTCGGCTTGGTACTCGTGTACCTCAACTATGGCCTTGCGGAGCATCCAGTAAAAAGGGTTAAACCATTGAACTATTCCAACAACCTCGAATAGCATGATATCAAATGAGTGTCCTTTTTGCTGGTGTGCCTGTTCATGCTTCAGGATATCTTCCAAGCCATCCTTAGGGATGCCTTGGGGATTAATAAAGCAGTACTTCATGAACGAGAAGGGTGGGGTATCGTTTTCGTGCTCAACAATAAGCATCGAACCTTTACGGTACCTCTTACCTTGCTGGGTGAGTATCCCTATCTTAATTAGCTGGTAGGCTAGCCTTAAAACAAATAGAGCCGATATGGAAAGTATGGCAATACTAAAGATACTGTTCCAATTTATCGAGTTCTCACTTGGGCCTATTGTAACTTCCGGGATGCTAATGGTTACCATTCCATAGCTTGGCAGGGGGCTAATTTGAAAGATGCTTTGTATTGCTGGTAGTAGCCATGGCCCTGCTGCCGATGTGATAACACCTAGTAAAATGAATCCGCGTACCAACCCAAACCTATTCACATTCCTTAAAAAAAGGAACCAAATACCCCAGAATATGAAAATCCCTAAGCTAATCTTTAGCAGTATGCTAAGTGTGCTACTTGCTTCCATCTTGCTTTTGTTTTTTTAGTTCGTCGGATAAAAGGTTGATTATCGATTCCATCTCCTCAATGGACAGGTTATCCTCCTTGGCAAAGTACGAAACCATTTGTCGGTACGAGTTGCCAAAGTAACTTTTAATAAATCCCTTCAGAAATTTGCCAGAGTAATCCTTCTTGCTAATAAGGGGGTAGTACTCGTGGGTTTTGCCATAGGCATTGTGGCCCACAAACCCTTTCTTCTCCAATATCCTAACAATGGTTGACACCGTATTGTACGCTGGCTTGGGGGTTGGCATTTCATCAATAATATCCTTAACAAACCCCTTCTCAATCTTCCAGAGTATTTGCATTACTTGCTCTTCGGCTTTTGTTAGTTCTTTCATACTCGATAATTTGTTTTAACAAATATATAACTAATAAATTAGTTGAACAACTAAATTGTTAGTTTATTTTTAAAGTAATTTCTGGGAGTTTTGTAATGAACAGAATATCAGTATAAATAGATTCTATTAATAAATGAATAAATTGTGTGAGTATAATGGCTGAAATTTTATCATTGGCTTAAACCAAACTGCGTATATTACATCAAATTTGACTAAACCATTAATGAAAAACTATGCGTTTACTAACAATTTGTATTACAATGACAGTGGGATTACTTGTGGGATGTAGTGGTCCCCAAAAAGAGGTTAAGCCTGCTCTTGATGTGGCGAATATGGACTTAACCGTTAAGCCTGGTGATGATTTCTTTGCATACGCCAATGGTAACTGGGTTAAGAATACGGTTATACCCGATGATAAATCGCGGTACGGATCGTTCGATATTTTGCAGGAAGAGAACAATGTTACGCTTAAAGGTATTTTCGAGAAAGCTTCAACAATGAAGCGGAAGTCCAAAGGGTCGAGTTGGCAAAAGGTGGGCGATTTTTACCTATCGGGTATGGATGAGAAAACCATTGAAAGTAAAGGGTTTGAGCCCATTAAGCCAAAGTTGGCTCGTATTGAGGGTATGTCATCTATTGAGGACATAGTTAGCGAGATTCCCGCCTTACATAGCATTAGGGTGTCGCCTCTTTTTGGCGTGTACGCCGGGCAGGACAGAAAGAATACCACCGAAATAGTACTAAACCTTGGTCAGGGCGGATTGGGTATGCCCGATCGCGATTACTACCTATCGAACGATAGCCGTTCAAAGGAAATTAGAACAGCTTACGTCGATCATTTGGAGAAGACCTTTATGCTTATTGGAAACTCCGATGAGGAGGCAAAGCAAAAGGCTAAAAACATTTTCGACTTGGAAAAGCGACTGGCAAAGGCCTCGTTCACTCGTCTTGAGCGACGCGACCCCAATCGCACCTACAATAAGGTATCGTTGGGCGAATTGCAAAAGTTAAGCCCAAGCATTAGCTGGGACAGCTACTTTGCTGCCATTGGTGCTGATGTTCCTTCGGATGTAATTATTGATAACCCTGCGTTTTTTAATGAGATTTCGTTGATGATAGCAGAAATCCCTGTAGATAGCTGGAAGGATTACTTAACCTGGAATGTTGTGAGCAGATTCTCGCCCTACCTTAGCTCTGCATTTGTCGATCAGAGTTTCGAGTTTTACGGCAAGGTGCTTTCCGGTAGCGAGGTCAATAGGCCCCGTTGGGAGCGTGTGGCAGGTTCTGCAAATATGGTGCTTGGAGAGGTTGTTGGGCAAATATTTGTTGAAGAAAATTTCCCGCCCGAGGCCAAGGAGCGAATGACCGAACTGGTGGCTAACCTTAAGTTGGTTTACCGCGATCGGATGCAAAACCTAACTTGGATGACCGATCAAACCAAGGAGCGCGCCATTGCCAAACTCGATGCCATGAACGTAAAGATTGGATATCCCGACAAGTGGAAGGATTATAGCGAGCTAGATATTTCAGCAGATTGTTACGCTGAGAACATTATGAGCGGTTTTGCTTTTGGGTTCCGTCAGAATATGGATAAGGTTGGAAAACCTGTTGACAGAACGGAGTGGTTTATGACTCCACAAACCGTTAATGCATACTACAGCCCAACCATGAACGAAATTGTTTTCCCCGCAGCAATTCTTCAGCCTCCATTCTTCAATCTTCATGCCGATGATGCTGTGAACTATGGAGCCATAGGTATGGTTATTGGCCATGAAATTACCCATGGTTTCGACGATCAGGGTCGTAAGTACAATAAGGATGGTAACCTTGAGGAGTGGTGGGAATCTGAAGATTCGGAGAAGTTCAACCACCTTACTCAAACCATTATCGATCAGTACGACGCATTTGTTGCCATTGATGATATGACCCTGAACGGACGTCTTACCCTTGGCGAGAATATAGCCGATTACGGTGGGCTAACCATTGCGTACCACGCATTGCAAAGGTCCATGGAGGGAAAACCACGCCCTGAGCCAATTGATGGCTTTACTCCAGAGCAGCGTTTTTTCCTATCGTATGCCAATGTGTGGCGCCAGGTAATTCGCGACCAAGCGCTAATTAGTAGTGTTAAGCTTGGGCCCCACTCGCCTGGTAAATTCCGTGTGAATGGTGCTGTGTTCAACATCAACGAGTTTTACGATGCATTTGAGATAGATCCTGCCGATCCGCTTTACAGGGCTCCTGAGGTTCGTCCTATCATTTGGTAAAACGGAGTGTTAACTCATTTCGAAAGGTCCTAATGGCGAGAGCCAAAGGGCCTTTCGTTTTTAATTCGCCTTTCAACCTCCTCGGCGTTTGCGGTGGCAGGCAGGCACGTGTTCCCAATACAAAGTTTAAAGTACCCGTCATCAATGGGATGATTGGCTATGGGGAGTTCCGATTGCTGACTATATATATAAGGGGTTACGTGCGGGTAGGTTAGCGTTCTTATGAGCCCCAATAGCTTTAGCTTGGGCTCTTTGCCTGAGAAGGCTATCTCGGCACTACCAGCTATATGTTTTAAAAACACGTGTGCCCACTTGTAAACGTAAGGTCCCCCTCGGTGCAGCTGCTCCACAATGTTTTGTAGCATTTGGGTGGCAACCTCAGCGTACCCGTCGTTTCGGAAGTACTGGCTAAGGGTAATCAGATTTGAGGCCATAACTGCTCCCGATGATGGCATCACTCCATCGGTAATCTCCATTTTACGAACAATAATATTGTCGTGCTCGGAAGATGTTAAGAAGAACATATCCGTTTGCTTGTCGAAGAACTTGTCAAAGGCAATGTCGGTAAGCTGTTTAGCCTTGGTTAACCAAACTTCATCGAATGTAGACTGGTACAGCGCAATGTATGCTTGGGTAAGGTAGGCGTAATCGTCGAGGAAGGCTGGGATGCTCGTTTTGCCTTTGCAGTAAATCCTTTGCAAAGTGCCATCGTTTGACTTTAGCTTGTTTTCGATAAAATTTGCCGTTCGAATGGCATCGGTTAGGAATCGCTGATCGCCAAACACCACAAAGGCATTGGCAAGCGCCTTTATGGTTAACGCATTCCATGAAAGGATCACCTTGTCGTCGGTAATTGGCCTAATGCGCGTTAGCCTTGCGTTGAATAGCTTAGTGCGTGCAGCCTTTAACCTCTCTACCACATCATCGATGGAAAGTCCCAAAAGGCAAGCGGTTTCGTTTATCGAGGCCGATATCCTTAAAACATTCTTGCCCAGGTGAACACCCGATCCTGTGGCACCATATACAATGGAGAATAGCTCGGCATCGGGGCCAAGCAGGTTGTCAATATCCTCCTTGGAGTAGGTGTAAAACTTACCCTCCTCTCCCTCGCTGTCGGCATCAATGGCGCTGTAAAATGCCCCATCGGCAGATTGTAGTTCACGCCGAATAAAATCAATGGTTTGGTATACGGTAGCCCGGTACTGCTCGTCTTTAAAGTGCTTGTAAGCGTTGGAGTAAAGGCTGATAAGCTGTGCATTATCGTAGAGCATCTTCTCAAAGTGTGGAACATACCACTGCTCATCTACAGAGTAACGAAAAAATCCACCACCCAGGTGATCGTATATTCCACCGCTTTGCATCTTATCGAGGGTGAGCTTTACGTGCTTTTTCACATCCTCATCCTGAGCCACTTCAGCAAAGTCGAGGAGGAATTGCAGCGATCCGGGCATGGCAAACTTGGGCGCACCTTTGTTGGCACCATATCTACTGTCGAAACGCTTGCTCCAGTTGTCAACGTAGTTGGTAAGTATTTGTGGATTAATGGGGCTAGAGTCTGCTTTTTCGGCTATAATTTCTGTGGAAGATAAGCCCAGGGTAAGCTCTTCGGCCACTTCTATCACCTTTTTGGGTTCAGTCATCCATGCAAAGTGAAGGCTTTTGAGAATATCGAGCCAGCCCTCAGGCTTAAAGTAGGTTCCCCCAAATACTGGTTTGCCATTGGGTAGTGTAAAACAGTTGAGTGGCCACCCACCCGAACGGGTAATTATCTGAATGGCATTCATGTATATCTGATCAACATCGGGACGCTCCTCCCTGTCTACCTTAATGCATACGTAATGATCGTTCATAAACTCAGCAACCTCTGGGTTCGAGAACGACTCCTTCTCCATTACATGGCACCAATGGCAGCTGCTATATCCAATGCTAATGAGTATTAGCTTATTCTCCATCTTTGCCTTGGCGAAGGCCTCATCGCCCCAAGGATACCAATTAACTGGGTTGGTGGCGTGTTGCAGAAGGTATGGACTAGTTTGCGATGCCAGATGATTATATGAAGTGTTCATAAAAATTTTAGGGTATAATGTTTGATATGATGGATTAACAAATACCTTAGCCATTTGTTGTTAATTAATACCAAAATGGTCCGGAACAGTGTAACAAAATTTCTATTTTTGTTAATCAAAATAAACAAGTTAAACTATGCGTCGAATAATTTTTATAGCAATTGCAATAGCTGCATTAATTTCTGAGACAAATGCCCAGGGCTATCGGATAGAGGTGAAGGTTGATGGGCTTGCCGATACCAAGCTGCAGCTGGGCTACTACCACGGTGAAAAAACGCTGCTTGCCGATACGGCAACAACCAATTCGAAAGGGGTAGCTGTGTTTAAGGGCGACACGCTACTGCCCCGTGGAATGTACTTTGTGGTTCTGCCCGAGAACTTTTTCGAGTTGATTCTTGAGGATAATCAGCAATTCGGCATAACCACATCGATTGACAATGTGAATCAAAATTTAAAGTTTACCAACTCCCCAGAGAATACGGCATTCGATAGATACCGAAAGTTTTTAGCCGAGAAGCAAAACCGAATGGGCGAACTACAAAAGCAGGCCCAGGAGCAGAGAGAAGCAACCGGTGAGGTTGATAAGGGCTTGGTAGCTAAGATTGAAGCGCTGGATAGCGACGTGAAAACTATGTGGGACGAAACGGTTGCAGCCAACCAAGGCTCAATGCTAGCCGCCATAATTAATACGTTAAAACCTGTTGAGTTCCCCGATTTTGGTATACCGGACGATGCTCCCAATGCCGATTCCCTAAGATGGATTACCAGCATAAGGTATAATCAGAAGCATTATTTCGACAATGTCGATTTCTCGGAGTCAGGTCTTATCCGTACTCCTTTCTTTGTAGGACGTATCGATAACTATTTCGATAGGGTGCTAATCCCCGTAGCCGATACCATAATACCCTACGCCGATAGGATTATTGAGAGGGCAAGAGCAAACGATGATATGTACCGTTTTATCGTTACGCATCTTTTTTCAAAGTTTTCTAATTCATCCATTATGGGTATGGATGCAGTGTTTGTTCATATTGCCGAGAAGTACTTCCTGTCGGGTCAAACGCCATGGATTACCGAGGAGACCAAAGGTAAAATTGCCGAAAGGGTAGGGGACTTAAAGCCCAACCTGATTGGCCAAATTGCCCCAAACTTCCGAATGGCAAGCCTCAGCGGAGGAGTGCAGGAGTTGCACAAGGTAAATGCTGAGGTTACAGTTGTCTACTTTTGGGAACCATCTTGCAGCCATTGCAAAAGGGTAACTCCACTGCTTCGCGATTTGTACAATAAGTTCAAGGATAAGGGTATGGCCGTTGTGGCTGTTTATACTCAGGGCGAGATGGATAAATGGAAGGAGTATGTAGATTCAAATGAGCTTAAATGGATTAACGTTTGGGATCCAACTCGCGGATCGCGCTACCATAAGCTTTACGATATTTATAGCACCCCAGTGCTATACGTGCTCGATAAGGATAAAAAAATTGTTGCCAAGCGAATTGGAATTGAATCGCTGGAGCGGTTTATTGAGCAGGAGATTTTGTAATGCATTAAATATGAAAGAAAGGCTGCAGATCATCTGCAGCCTTTCTTTTATAGTGTGAATAGGTTTAAACTAGAAGTGAAACATTAAATATAGATTTCCATATGAATAGGGAAATTGGGTTTGCATCGAAATATTCATAGAGCCAGGATTTCGTGCAATATTCTCTTCTACATGTAATGTGCCAACCATTCTCTCTTGGGTTTCATAGCCTTGTCCCTCGAATGTCATGCCATAAGCTAATCCAAACTCGGCACCAACACAAACTCTAGGCATAAAATAATACTCTCCGCCAATAAATGCACCAAGGCTAATACTGTTTTGGATACCTGCTTTCTGTTCAAGGGGACGAACGGCTGTGTTACCATGCCAGTATGTAGTAGGGCTTGAGTTAATCTCTGTCATTTGGTTACCATATTCATATACCCTGCTATACTTTTCGAAGTGATAGCCTAAGTCAGCACCATAAAAGCCCCTAAAATTTTTATGATTATGGTAAAGTTGGTAACCAACTTTCATTTCATAGCTATGCCAGTTATCAATACGCCGATCAACAAGTTGTTTCTTGCTATTAGGGTCTAAAAAAATTGCAGCATCATCCGGAACATATTCCTTAAGGATATCTATGTAAGTTGACAAGTTAATCGATGCCCTTATGGCCGAATTACCGGTAAGAAAATACCGAAAGTAAAGAGTATTATCGTTAAGGTTAAGGCGATTGTTTGTTGTTCCATTGAACATATTCCCAACATAGTTTAGGAAGGGACTTGCATCAAACCCTACTCCTATATCACCCGCTTTGGGAAGAGTCATATTGTTCTTAGCACCAGTATCCTCCGTGGTATCAATCCCTTCTTGGGCTATTGAAGCTAAGCTAAATATGGCTATTGAAAGTGTGATTAGTATTTTTTTCATTACGTTAAATTTTTCTTGATTTATTAGCCATTATGTATTTTTTACAAGCAAAATTGTGTTTGATTGAAATGATTATTCCCAAAGTTCACCTGACCAAAAATTAACATACTGAGGTGTTGGACTTGATTCAGTAAAGGAACCCAAATTCGTGCTATACCTGTAATTCTTTCTTACAACAGGATCAGCCTCTAATTTTTTCGAATATTCAAAACGAGCATCTATAATAGACGATCTAGGAACATCAATCTGAACAATACCGTCGCTACCTACTGTTGCAGTTGCTGTCCAGTCATTATTGTAAAAGGTCACAACTGTGCCCGATGGAACCACTTCATCTCCTGCTTCAGTAGCATCTAAATCGGCTTCAAGTTGGAACCTTCTGCTTACAAATTCTGTTTGATCAGACATTTTTGTGTTACTGTATGTAACCTCTAGTATCTTATGTTCCTCAGCCTTTACATTAACTGTTGTTAATGTATTGTAGTAATAACGGTACGCTATTGTTGTAGATCCAGAACCATAGGGTTGTACTTGATTGTAGATAAAGTCTTCAGGTTCAATGGTTACATTAACACCTGCTGCATTAGTTGGGACTTCAACCTCTACAATACCATTACTAACTAAAGCAGTAGTTGTCCAAAAGCCTTGAGCCATTGGATTGAATTGAGAATTAGCAATTGAAATTTTAACCTTGGTATCGTTAGGTGCGTATTCAATTCCAAAGTTTGTTTTATCGAGCTCGGCGTAAACATAAACCTCAATAGTTGCTGTTTCAGTCTGATCCAATGTTAGGCTCGATGTTTCAATTTCCTCACATGCACTAAAAATAAACGCGAATGCAACTAGCATTCCGCCAATTTTTCTCAATAGATTTCTTGTTTTCATGATGTAAAAATTGTTAGGTTAATTATTAATAGAATTTAATGCTTAATCAAATTTAATATAAATAACCCTTTATGCAAAAAAATAATGAGCTATTGTTTTATTGTTTTGTATAATGAAACACAAAAAAGCCCCGGGAACCACCCCGGGGCTAACCAACAAACCATAAACTAAACCTATATTAAACCACCAAAACTACAGGGCTATAGGCACGCCCCTGTAGAAGTCAAGTATTTTCATCCGTAGGATATAGGTGTATTTTGCATGCAGCAGTTGTCCTTCGGCTTGTATTAGGTTATTTTGTGCAACCCCAACATCTAGTGCATTCACCATACCCAGTTCAAATCTATTTACTGTTTGCTTGTATAGCTCCTGATAGCTCTTTACCGCTTCGCTATAGGCTATGTATCCATCCCAAGCGGCTCTGGCATCGGCAATAGCGCTTTGTACATCTTTGTACACAGCCTTTTGTGCCTCTTCTAGGGCAAATTTTGCATCCAGAAGATGAATTTTAGACTGATTAACTTGTGTAAGGTTTGAAAGCCTTTGAAAAATTGGCACCGAAACCCTAAACTGAAGCACATGCTGCGAGTAATCCTTAATCTGCTGGCCGTAGGTGTAGTCTGGATACGCTATCCTATTTTCGTGTGGGCCATACCAGGCCGACTGGTCGTATCCCGAGCCAAAGGAGTATCCTAGGCTAATTCTTGGACTTAGTAGGCCATAGGCCATATTTACTTGTTTCTCGGCGCTCTTCACGTTAAATCTTTCCCGCTTAATTTCTGGCCTCACTTCGGCAATCTGATTGTAGGTATGCTTATTATCCAGCTCTTTCGGATCATCTGAAATAATTATTGGGGTGATCTCAATGGAAAACTCATCGGGGTTTTCCAACTCTAAAAGTTGGGCTAGCTCTATGGTTGAATATCTCAGCCTGTTGTTGGCGTTGGTTACTAAAGCCTGCTGATTTACATGCTGAGCCTTGAGGTTGAGGTATTCCCCTTGCGCAATTATGCCAAGTTCTAACTCTACCTCAGCCTTTGTAAGCTGTTGCTGGGCTAGCTTAAGTTGTTCGCTTGCCAACTTTGTATTTTCAGTATCGAGCAGAACCTGCAGGAAGCTGGCAACAACATTTAGGGTTACGTTGTTCTTTAGTACTTCGGTATTCTGCTTCTGCGACTCGAGTACATATTTTAGCCTAGCCCTATTGTTTAAGCCATACAAACCGTTAAAAAGGGTGATCTCCGAGCTTATGCCTAGGCTACCGCCCTGGTTCTCCATCCTTACAAATTCTAGCTCGTACTGGCTAAAGGTGGATCCATTTAAATACTGATGGTTTAGATAGCCCGAAAGGTTTGGCCCCAATTGAAAAGTGCTTTGCGTGAACTGTTTCTGGGTAACCTTCTCCTGCAATTCGCTACGTTTTATTTGGATGTTATTCTGTAGGGCATGGCTAATGCAATCCTCCAGTTTCCACCCTTCTTGGGCTATCCCTTGCAGTATTATTGCCAGTAGGGCAGTGGTTAGTATGATGATTTTAGTCGTTTTCATGTTGTAAATACGTTTTATTGTATGGCTTGTATGGTGAAAAAAATGAGCAATACTATTCGGAATTTTTAATACTAATGCTTAGTGTTCTTTCTAGGTTTTTTAGATGAATTCAATAGTATTGCTCATGGGGTGTTTCGATTAGCTATTCAACTTTCGATAAAGTACCTGTATATGGGTAGCCCCTTTGCGCGGGGTGAAAATCTGTATTAGCTCCCATCCCTTGTCGTAGTTCGATAACGATTTACGAAGATTATTTATCTGCTCAAGGGTGGCGTGTTCATAATCATCGGCTGATAATGCTGAACAATCCTCATTTGGCTGGTCGATACTCCAGGGGAATGACTCAACCCTGTAGCTGTATACCACTTTCTTTTCGCCAATGGTGAGAGACACTTCTGCAATCTGATCTTCCCCAAAGCCAGGTACTGGTATGCATAGCTCTTTCATAGTGGCTACAGTTTAATGTTACTTTACTAAAGTATTTTCTTTACGTTTTCGGTAACAATATGTCCATCGAACAGCTGAACAATGCGGTGAGCCTTTTCGGCATCGCTGGGCGAGTGAGTTACCATCACGATGGTGGTGCCCTCGTTGTTGAGCTCGCTCAGCAGGTTCATTACCTCCTCGCCGTTGGCCGAGTCGAGGTTACCCGTTGGCTCATCGGCAAGTATTAGCTTGGGGTTGGCAACTACTGCACGGGCAATAGCCACGCGCTGCTGCTGACCGCCAGATAGCTGCTGGGGGAAGTGCTTTTTGCGATGCGAAATCTTCATCCGTTCAAGTACCGCTTCAACCTTACGCTTTCGCTCCGACGATGGTACGTTCATGTAGAGTAATGGAAGCTCCACATTTTCGAAAACGGTCAGCTCGTCTATCAGGTTAAAGCTTTGGAAAACAAACCCGATGTTGGCCTTACGCATGTTGGTGCGTTGCTTTTCCTTGAATTTCGACACCTCTACCCCGTTAAAGTAGAACTCACCTCCCGACGGATTGTCCAACAGGCCTAGGATGTTAAGTAGGGTCGATTTACCACAACCCGATGGTCCCATGATGGCAACAAATTCGCCCTCCTTAACTTCGAGGTCTACTTTGTTAAGTGCAGTAGTTTCTACTTCCTCGGTGCGGAATACTTTAACTAGCTCTTTGGTTTTAATTGTGAAGTTGTTGTTATTCATATCTACTTGGTGTTAGGTTTATTTGTGTTTTTCCGAGTACTATGTTAGTCTCTAAGTATTAGCCTGTCTACATTTCCAAAGTTGTCGTAGCTCGATACAATTACCCTTTCGCCTGCTTGCAACCCTTCGGTAACCTCGTAATGTCTTGGGTTCTGCCTGTTGATGCGGATGGGGCGCTTGGTGGCATACTTGCCCGATGGGTCAACCACGTAAATCCACTGTCCTCCGGTGCTCTGGTAAAAACCTCCTCTGGGAATAAGTGTTGCCATCATCGATTCGCCAAGTTCAAGGCGTATTCTTGATGTTTGACCAATACGGATGTTTGGCGGCACAATGCTATCGAAAACCATATCTACTGTGAATCGGCCATTACGAACCTCTGGATATACCTTAGCGATGTGGCCAGGGAACAGATTGCCCGAGAATTCGCACTCACCCGTTAGGTTACGGTTGATTCGAGCAATGTAATGCTCATCGATATCGACCTTAAGCATGTAGGAGTCGAGCACATGGATTGCGCCAATACGCGTACCCATTCCAATAACTTGTCCTACCTCCAGATTTAGCGAGGCCAACTCGCCCGATACTGGTGCTCTGTATACTAGGGCCTCAAGCCTGTTGCGGACAACCGAAAGGTTTTGCTGTAGCCGTTTGGCATCCTCCTCCAGAGTTCTCATTTGTGTTAAGCGGTACAGTGAGTCCTGGCGTGCGCTTGCCCGGAAAAGTTCAATTCTCCTTAGGTTCAGCTCGTAGGCCTCTTTGGAGCGCTCGTACTCTTCGTTGGATATGTGCTTTTGATCAAAAAGTTTCTTGTTGTTCTCGTAGGTGCGTTTGCGCTCCATGAGCTCAAAGTTCAAATCGAGCAACCTGCTCTGGGTCTCAAGTGTGGTGCGCTCCATCTGCAGGCGGATGTTCGATAGCTCGTTGTTAGCTCTCGAAACGTTAGCCTCAAAATTTGAGATCTCAAGAATAAGGTTGGTGTTGCTAAATCGTGCTATTATATCGCCCTCGTTCACCCATGAGCCTTCATGCGTTATAATCTCATCAACTCGGCTTCCTCCTTCGGTTGCATCAAGATAAATGGTTTGTATTGGGGCTACTGTTCCTATTACTGTTATGTAGTCGCGATAAAGATCCTCAACTACCGTTTCGACTGTTAGCTTATCCAAATCAACGTTAAGCTTCGAGCTTTTGTCAGCGAATACTATGTAGTATCCAATAAGAAGAACAGCTGCTGCGCCGGCTACTATCCATATAACCTTTTTCAAAGGCCATCTTTTTTTCTTAATTACTCTATCCATTATTTAAAGATTTTCTTGTTTTGTATTTACTTATCACTAAGTGTGCCATAATATATAAAGTACAGAAATACAGATGTATAAAATTAAAGATGAACTATGCTAAATGTTTTAAGTGTTCGAATATGCAACAAGGAATGTTCGATTCCGCACACTGTTACACCCTTTGAAAATGAAAAAGGGTGTAAACTGATATTGTTTACACCCCTTAAGGGTCTTTCCATTGTATTTAAACTATAAAATAATCGATGCAATTGCTATGATAATGCCAATAATAAGTAGCACAAAGAAACCAAGTATTGGTTGGTTGATGTTTCTGCTCTGGTAGTATTCAACCTGTTCGGCGATGTAGGATTTGCCCTCATGGTAATAGCTATATAGGTCGAAATAAAACTTGGTTTGGTAGACCCAGTATGGAGCAAAAACTATGGCGCTTAGGAGAACCAATCCAAGCATGGCAAATATTGTCCCAATTACCCACATAATGTTAGTGTACTTAATGGATCTGATGCGAGCTTGGGTAAGGCTAGTGTCTAGTATGAATTTCGACTCTAGCTGGCCACGGTAAATCTTCAGGTTATCGAGTTGGTCTTTAAGGTTGTCAATTTGTTGTGCAAATTCCTCGTTGTCGGGGTTTGCCCTAAGTTTAGATGTAATCTCAGAAATAGCTTTCTCTAGTTCCCCTATCTGCTCCGAAACGTTAACGGATTGGTCGGAATAATTGTGTTCTAATCTTTCGAGGGTAAATTTTTCACCTTTGGTGCTCCTTATGCCCTTTGGCAAATTCGTTATCAACCTGAGCCAATCATCCTCAAAAATTTCTAACGAATAAATTCTTGATTCAATGGTGGCCATTCGCTTAAGCCTTTTCTCAGCAAAATCTAGAGCCATATTGGCTTGTGAGTTCACGTTGTAGAATGCGCTAAAGTGCGAATTGGCCATGCTAAGCTCACTATTCAACTTGTTAAGCGATTGCTCACAGAACGAGGCTTTAATAGTGTTGGTGGTCCACCATAGGAATGCTCCAATTATAAGTGTGATTATTGAAGTGATTAGGCTACCTAACAGCATGAATGGAATTGACCCTACTAAACGAGGTAGCCTAATGCCTGTGTTGATGAGAAAATCTTTATTGTCAAACTCGCCATTGTTCTGCGATGTGTACGCTGGGGCAATGGCATTTATAACCAGCGAAACAACTACAGTGAGGGTTAGGACTAGTATAAGCACTAACGAAACGGGGTACGATAAGCCAAGCATAGGCAGCTGAATTGCCGTTCCGGCAAACATATGAAATACGGTGATGATGGATGCGCTAAGTATGCTTATAATAACCAAAATGCCAAGTTTAGACATAACAGTGCCGGTCCAGAACTCATTAAAAGTTCTTTTATCATCGCTGTAAAGGGTGTACAGGGTAAAGTAAAGCACGCTAAACAGTATTGCTAGCACCAACGGTATTATTAGCCAGGGTAGCTGTAGAATGCTGCTGAGGTAAAGGAAAACTAGCATAACGAATGATACCGCTAGCACCGATACAAAACCATTCTTAAAAGTACTAGCGCTAAACGCTTCGGGAATTAACGTAATTGCCAGCTTAAAGTACCTCCAACTCCACACCACAATGTAATGCCAGAGTAACTTCGCTATGAAAAATAATACGGGGTGCATAAACTCATTCCACATCCACACAACTGCCCACCAAATTGCCTTGCCAATGAAACCCAAAAACTCAAATATTGATATTACACCATATATTGCCCAGGCCACGGCGTTGAAAATAAAGATGAAGAATCCCATTATGGGTAGGAGTATGGCCGAGAATGACCCTCGGGTCAACCACTCATCATGCACTCGCTTATGATCGAGTATAAAGTTTGGCTTAACCCCAGTAACCACCGATCTGAAAAAACCGAGAAAGGCAAGGATTACAAATAGCGAAGCAAGTACGAAATAGGTCAGCTGCGTAATGTCTGAAAAGTTAAAAACAATTGAAATGTTTTGTAGACTTAAACTCATTGCTTAGGTTTTTTTAGGTTCTGTTTAAGGTGTAATTCGTTAAAGAGAAATTCTTTTTTTCTAAAAAGGATAATTCTATACCAAATGTAAGCCAATATTTTCAAATTACAAACCCCAAGGTTAAATCTATCGAAGTCTATGGTACTATGGGGAAACTGTTAGGTGTCAATTTCAACCAGGGTTATGCCTGTACCCCCAAAATCGATGTGTTCATCAGCATAAGACTTAACATAGGGCATAGATTTCAGGAAATTTCTAATCTCTTGCCGGAGTATACCATTACCCTTTCCGTGAAGTATGCGAACTTTGCTCATTCCAATCATTGCCGCTTCGTCAATCAAGTCCTGAACGGTCTCCAAGGCTTCGTCGGTGCGGTAGCCTCGCACATCGATATCCGATTTAAAGTTTAGCCTTTTCTTGTGCAGGTCGAAACCAATGCCGGTTTGTGGGCTTTTTACCGTTCTTTCGGCTCGTCGATATTCGGTTAGGGTAACCCTCTCGAGTTTATTTACTTTGATGGTAGTGAGCATGCTCCCAAAAGCAACAATGGCATTTTTACCATCAATTTGCATTACCTCTCCCACGGCATCCTGTCCGGCAATCCTCACCTTATCGCCTTGCGCAATGGGTTTTGGCTTAGTAACCTTTTCCTCTTGGCTGGGGATTTGTCCATCGCGTTTCTGCTTGCGATCCTGATTACGCTGCTGACGTTGGCGAATTTGCTCCATCTTCTTCTCAATGGCTGGTTCAACTCCGGTTGATACCTCATGGAGCGTCTCCTTATGCTTTTCGAGCCCCTGTCGTGCCACGCGTGTCCGCTCTTTCTCTGCCGACGATTCCTTAATTTCGCGGATGGTGTTCTCTATTATTTTATTGGATGAGGCCAAAATTGCTTCAGCCTCCTCTTTCGCCTTGCTGATAATGGCCTTTCGCTGTTGCTTAATGGTTTCCAGCTCCTCGGCAAGCTTGGTTTCGTACTCCTCGGTTTTTTTTGTCGATTTTCTGATCTGATCACGCTTGCGCTCCCAGTATCGCTTGTCGCGCGAAATCTCCTTGAGATGCTTTTCGAAGCTAATATGATCGGTTCCGGCTTTGCCCTCGGCTAGCTTCAATACATCCTCGGGGAGACCAATCTTGCGAGCAATTTCGAAAGCAAAGCTGCTGCCAGGCTTCCCAATCTCTAGCTTAAAAAGTGGTTCAATCCGACCCATATCGAAAAGCATTGCCCCATTGATAATGCCCTTTGCGCTGGCGGCGTAATGCTTTAGGTTGCTGTAGTGTGTAGTAATTACGCCAAAGGTTCCTTGCTGATTAAACTGCTGAAGTATCGACTCGGCAATGGCTCCTCCCACCAGGGGTTCTGTTCCCGCACCAAACTCATCGATAAGCACAAGGGTGGAGCTGTCGGCATTTTTCAGGAAGAACTTCATGTTGAACAGATGGGAGCTGTAGGTGCTGAGGTCGTTCTCAATGGATTGCTCATCGCCAATATCGATAAAAAGCTTGTTGAAAATTCCCATCTCGGAATTTTCGAGTACCGGGGGAAGAAAGCCGCATTGTAGCATATACTGCGATACGCCCAGGGTTTTTAGGCAAACCGATTTTCCGCCGGCATTGGGCCCCGAAATAAGCAAGATATGGTTCTGGTCATCCAGCTCAATATCGAGCGGAACAATCTCTTTGCCCTCGCGCTTAAGGGCAAGCATAAGCAAGGGATGAACAGCCTTGCGTAGATATACCCTTGGCGAGGAGTGGAGGATTGGCTTTGCCCCAGCCACCGAGGAGGCGAATAGCCCCTTGGCTCTCAAAAAATCAATCTCTCCCAAAAAATCGTACGATTGGAGCAACTCGGTAAGGTAAGGGCGGAGTGTGTCGGCAAACTCAACCAGAATGCGCACTATCTCTCTACGCTCGTCGTACTCCAGTTCGCGTATCTCGTTGTTGAGTTCCACCACCTCAACGGGTTCAATGAATACGGTTTTGCCTGTAGCCGATTCGTCGTGAACAATACCCTTTAGCTTGCGCTTATTCGATGCCGAAACGGGAATCACTATACGCCCATCGCGCATGGATGTGGAAGCATCGGAATCGACCAGACCATCGGCCTGCGCCTGCTTTAGAATGGAACCTATACGCTTTGATACCGATGATTGTTTTGATGTGATCTCACTCCTAATCCTTGCCAATTCAGGCGATGCATTATCCTTAATCTTACCAAATCGATTGAGAATGGAGTCGATACGCTCGGAAACAAATGGAAAGTACTCCACCTCGCTAGCAAATTTGGCTAGGTTGGGGTACTTGGGCTTATCGCCCTTTTTTAAGAAGGTCAGGATTGATTTTATGGCATCGAGCGAGCGCCTTAGGCTGAATAGTTCTGTTTCGTCTAACCATGATCCCTTGCGCTTTATACGCTCAAGAAAAGGGATAGTGTCGGCATATCCATCCACCGGAAACGAGTCCTCCATTTGGCAAATGGTTTTCATTTCGGCGGTGAGTTCCATAACCTGCGTAATGGCTTCGAAATCGGTTAGGAATGAGGCTGAGGCAGCCTTACGCTTACCAATATCGCAAAGGCAAAGATTTGAAACCTTGACCCTAATGCGATCGAAACCTATCTTTTCTTCAAAGTTATTTGGGTAAATATTTTGCATTCGATAGCGAGCAATTAGTAGTTATTCATCACCAATGACAAGACCATTTGATGGAGGTATGGTGCTTGGCAAAGATAGAAAGACTTTTGCTAAAGTCTTTCCTGTTGAGATAACTATTGTGCTATCTACTAATGCTGTATGGCTACTCGCTTTTTTTTGGGTAGTTGGTAATGTCCCTAATATCTTCGTAAAGAGGTTTTAGGCGTTTGTACATTTTTTTGTAAACCTTGTTGTAAAGATTGTTGTAAACCTTGCTATTCTCAGGAATTGGGGTGTAAACCTCACCAACTCGGCACATATTATCAATAGCCGTTTCAAAATTGGGGTACAGATTCAGGCCCACCGCACAGTTTATGGCTGCACCAAGGGCTGAGGTTTCGTAAGTGTGAGGTTTCTCTACGGTCATATTGAATATATCAGCAGTCATCTGCAGGGCATTCACGCTTTGCGACCCACCGCCTGAAACTCGTAACTTCCGAATTTTTACTCCGTTACGTTTCTGTGTTCGTATGGCTCCCTCCTTTAGCGCATAGGTTAACCCCTCAATTATCGATCGGTAAAGATGAGCTTTGGTGTGCACATCACCAAAACCGATAACCGCACCCTTGGCTTCAACCCCAGGTATCTTTACCCCTGGCGACCAGTAGGGTTGCAGGGTTAGTCCCATGGAACCAGGCGGAATAGTACTTATCATATCATCGAACAGTTCTTCTGCCGATTTACCCAACTTTTTGGCCAACTCTACCTCCTTGTGCCCAAACTCTTTCTTAAACCAGTTGATCATCCAGTAGCCTCTGTATATCATAACCTCGGTGTTATAATGGTTAGGCATTGCGCTGGGGTAGGAGGGGAAGAACGGAACAACCTCAACATATTTTGGGTTTACCGTTTCTATTGTGGCCGTGGTGCCGTAGCTAAGGCAGGCAATTTCGGGGGAGATGCAGCCCGAACCCAGCACCTCGCAGGCCTTATCGGCTGCCGAAGCTATAATGGGAAGTCCTTTGGGAAGTCCCGTTCGCTCCGATACTACTTCGGTTATATGCCCAATTAGCTCCGATGGTTTTACTAGGTCGGGTAATTTCTCTCGCTCAATGGGGAATAGCTTGGTGTTTAGCTCGCCGGGTTTGCACCATTCCTGCCTCTTGTAGTTAAAAGGCATATAGCCCACGTTGCTTCCAATGGATTCAATATACTTCCCCGAAAGTCTGTGGATGAAAAACCCCGAGAGGTAAACATACTTATGCGTATTGGCCCAGACCTCGGGTTGGTTTTGCTGTATCCAGTTGGCCTCGCCATCCTTAAAGGCATGGGCAAGGCTCTCGTACATATTTACTAGTTTAAGTGCTAGTTTCAGAAACCCACCAGGCCAGCCCTGTAGCTTTGCCTTGCGCTGGTCGAGCCAGAGAATAGCTGGTCGGAGAGGTTTTCCATCCTTGTCGAGGTTGATAATTGTTCCCCTTTGGGTTGTGATGGACATCCCCTGGATGCTCTCCACGGGAACATCGATGTTTTCCATTAACCGTTTGGTGGTTGAGCAAAGTACATCCCACATATACTCTGGATCTTGCTCGGCAAAACCAGGCTCGGTTGAGAAGTATGGCTCAACCTCCGTTTTCTCGATCCGAAGGATATTTCCCTTTAAATCGATTAGTACAGCACGAATGGATTGGGTGCCCGCATCGATTACAACTATGTTTTTATCCATCACAAAGCAACTTTTGGCAATGAGGTTTTACAACGATTATTGTGGTGCAAATTAGTGAAAAGTTATGGAGTTAGCCCCAGCGTGTTTCCGGGATTCATTATGCCTTTGGGGTCGAGGTGGTTCTTAATGGCTTGCATCAGCTTCATATTCTCAGCTCCCAGCTGCTTTTCCATCCAGGGGGCAAGCGCTCTACCCACCCCGTGATGATGCGAGAGTGAGCCTCCACTCTGATTTATTGTGTCGATTAGGCCCTTGTGATACTCAAGGTACTCCTTTACATCATCCTCTCTTTTCATTGGACTTAGGAATGTGAAGTACAAATTGGCCCCGTTCTCGTATACGTGCGAGATATGAACCATAACCACGGTTTTTGGGCGGCTTTTCAGGTAGCTCCTTACGGCGCTCCAAACAGGGATTAGCTTATCCCACATAACTGCGGTTTCAAGCGTATCTGTCATTATTCCCAAGTCCATCAGGGGGTCGCGCATGTATGCGCTTGAATACCTTTGTTCAAGCCATTTTTTGGTGGGGCTGGCACCAATAAAGAAGCCACCCCGCTTTCTGGTAATTTTTTTAAGTGAACCTATTACCTGCTTTGTGTAGCCTTTTGCTCCCTCAACGGCAACAAACATTAGGCAGCGTTCGCCCGATTTGTAGCCAAGCATATTCAGCACCCTGTCGGCCAATGTACCATCGAAGCCTTTGGTTTTAAATGCCACCTCAGTTTCTTCGGGATCAGAGATTCGATACAAGTGTGGTAGTCCAATGCCGCTTTGCATCACAATCCGCATAGCCTCCACAGCAGTTTCAAAATTTTTAAATACGAAAGAGGCATGCTTGGTGTTTTGGGGTAGATGTTTGCGAATTTTCATTGTAACCTCTACAATTACCCCAAGTGTACCCTCCGAACCAGCAAATAGTTGGTGCAGATCCCAGCCCTGTGCACTGGCAGGGTAGCATTTGGTGTCGATAACGCCAGCGGGAGTAACAGCCTTAACGGCCAGCACCATATGCTCAATTTTGCCGTAGCCTGTTGATGCTTGCCCAGCGCCTCTGGCTGCAAGCCAGCCCCCTACGGTTGAATACTCGAACGACTGCGGAAAATGACCGCAGGTGAAGCCCCGCTCATTTAAATAATCCTCGTATGCCGGCCCATACATTCCCGATTGAACTGTAGCGGTTGAGTTTATTTCGTTTACCTCAATCACACTATTGAAATGCTTGGTCATATCGAGGCTTATGCCACACTTGGGCGTTTCAACTCCTCGCGTAACCGATGAGCTGCCTCCAAAAGGAGTTATGGCGATATTGTGCTCATTGCAAATCTTTACTATCGATACAACATCGTCAGTGTTTCTGGGGTAAACTACAGCATCGGGGGGGGTGGGGATATTACCATTCCTTAGGTGAAGCAGATCGGTATAGCACTTTCCATAGGCGTGCGAGGCACGGGCGATATCATCGGTAGCAATATTTTCGGTGCCCACAATTGCGGTAAGCTGCTCAATAATCTTTGCGTCTAACTTACACTCCTTGGTAACCTTAACTTCATTGTTCCCAGTTTTATAGGTGTTGTTGATGTCTTGATCGGTTAAGCTAAATTTTTCCTTAATAAGGTTTAGAGTGGGCTTGTCTACCTTATGTTCCCTTTTATCACCCCATTTAAGTATATCTCTGTATGTTGTGCTCATAATCTTAATTTATATGTTTTTGGTTGATTTACTTGGTATTGTCTTACTGTGGTAGTTCGAAAATAAGCATGGCATTCTCAACTTCGTGCTCAGTTTGTTGGGAGTCCCACCCAAGTTTAGTAGCTGCTAAACTTACAACTTTATTGAGAGTCTCCTCACCAGGATGGCCCAATGTTCCAATTCCGGTTCGACGAAAAAGTATATCGGTGAGCGATTTGGCCATCTCGTAATTAATAGCATACTCAACTTCGGCCAGCAGTTCACCATCGTTGCTAACCACTTCAGCTAATTGGGGGTTTTTACTGGCAAGGTCTAGTATTTTATAGGCTTCTTGTCCATAGTTCATTCCAACATACGCTACCGTTTCGCTGCTAAATTTCGGGTGTTGAGCTGAAAGTTGAGCCAAAAACAGATCCATATCTTTTACCTCACAACCAGCAAGAAACTCATTTTTGGTGGTTGATTTACCCAGCTTTCGCCCTAACTTCTTACCTATAACTTTCATAGCATTGCAGGCTAGCTTGCGGCTTGTGGTGTACTTTCCACCCTCTATGGTTATTAACCCGTTTAGCCCTTGCTTGGCATTGTCGTAAATCTCATACTTTCTCGATGACTCATAGGAACCCTCAGTCTGATCGTCAACCAGCGGCCTAAGCCCCCCGTATGCAAATACAACATCATCATAATTAATTTTTTGACAACCATAATTCTCATTCAGGTCATCAATTAGCCCTTGCACACTTTCTTTCGTAACTCGGTAGTCGTCGGGATTACCATTATACTCTTTATCGGTAGTGCCAATAAGGGAGTGGTTGCGCCAAGGAATTAGCATGATGTGCCTTCGGTCCTTAGTCATAACCGTTACAGCATGCTTGTTGCACAGCTTTTTTGTGATGATATGTATGCCCTCCGATCGGCGGATATGATGATTGTTTTCGTTATCGGCTATACCCTTATTTAGCACAATGTCGGCCCAAGGGCCTGCGCAGTTAATGGTTAACCTCCCTTGCACGCTGTGTTCTTGGCCTGTTAGTTTATCAATAACATTTACCCCATTGATAGCTCCATCTTTCTTAATGAAGGACTTAACCATTGCATAGTTGGCTACGTTGGCTCCTTTTGCTATGGCCGATTTTATAACAGCTAGTGTGAGCCTTTCGGGGTTAATGTTTTGGCAGTCGTAGTAAATGCTCGATCCAGTAAGGCCTTTGATCCTTAGGCATTGCTCCAGCTCAAGGGTTTGCTTCTTGCTAATGGTTTTATGTAGCGGAAGTTTTTTCGACTTATCCCAAGTCCAGCCCTTATCGTACGAAAGGATATCGTATAAAACCATCCCCATAAATAGGATAAGCTTGTTGCTTTTGATATTGTTGTAGGTGGGCACCATGAATGGGATTGGGTATACAAAGTTAGGGGCAATGTTTTCCCAAACCTTTCGCTCTGTGAGCGATTCGCGCACCAACCCAAATTCCATGTTCTTAAGGTAGCGTAAGCCTCCGTGTATCAACTTCGATGTGGCCGCAGACGTGGCCTGCCCAAAATCCCCCTTTTCAAAAAGGGCAACAGATAATCCTCTTGATGCTGCTTCGTAGGCAACCGAGGCTCCAGTAATACCCCCACCAATTACAATAAGATCGTAGTGGGGTTTCGGTGTGATGTCGAAAAATCGTTCCATAGCAATCTTTTTCAGAATAATGTTTGCATCACAAATATCCGGTAACGATTGCGTAAAGCTGTTTAACAAATGTTAAAAAAATGTATTTCAAAATACTAAGCCATTTTGAGCAAGAGGTGAAATGGGCTCCCTAAAGGTAGTGAAAATTCTCGTCCAAACTGTTGCCTGCTTTGGGCTTATCTGCTCATTGAGTCAAGGTGTTGTTGAAAAAATGTTTACACTTTACTCGTGCGTTGTAAAAAATGTTATTATCTTTGCAGCTTGAAACAAACTACAGAAATACCCACTAATTTACTGATTAGCTATGAATTATTTAACAGCAGAACAGAAGCAGGAATTTTTTAAGCAGTACGGAAAGTCTAATACCGATACTGGTTCCCCCGAGGGTCAGATCGCGATATTTTCCCACCGTATCAGTCATTTAACAGAGCATTTGAAAAAAAATCGTAAGGATTATGCAACTCAGCGCTCTTTGTTAAAGCTGGTGGGTAAGCGTAGAAGGCTTTTAGATTATCTTAAGGATCGCGACATTGAAAGATATCGTGCAATCATTAAAGCGTTAAATCTTAGAAAGTAAAACAACAAGAAGGCAATTGTTTCAATTGCCTTTTTTTGAAATTACTGTAATCTTTTGTGGAGGAAATCAGAGGGATTGCAACTTTTCCTCTGATTTTCTGTTTATGCCAAGGCTTTTTTTATTATTTATCAATATTTGATACTGTATGTTTAATGTTGTAAAGAAAACGATCGATTTAGGTGATGGAAGGTCCATCACAATTGAAACTGGAAAATTGGCGCGTCAGGCCGATGGGTCTGTAGTGATCCGTATGGGGCGCACCATGATGCTTGCCACCGTGGTAAGCGCTAAGGATGCTAGGGAGGATGTTGATTTTATGCCTCTTAGTGTCGATTACAAAGAGAAATTTGCTGCCGGTGGCCGTTTCCCTGGAGGATTCCTTAAAAGGGAGGCTCGTCCGTCAGACTACGAAGTGCTTATAGCACGCCTTGTTGATAGGGCGCTTCGACCACTATTCCCCGAAGACTACCACGCAGAGACATTCGTTACCATAAACCTTATCTCTGCCGAAAAGGATACCCCCCCCGATGCATTAGCTGGTCTTGCTGCCTCTGCAGCTTTATCCATCTCTGACATTCCATTCAACGGCCCAATCTCTGAAGTAAGAGTGGTTCGCGTTGATGGTAAGTTCATAGTAAACCCAACCTTTAGCCAAATTGAAATGGCTGATATTGATATGATGGTGGGCGCTACATATGATAATATTCTAATGGTTGAGGGTGAGATGAACGAGGTGTCGGAAGCAGAAATGCTCGAGGCCATTAAGTTTGCTCACGATGAAATCAAAAAGCATTGCGTTGCCCAAATGGAACTTGCCAAGGAGCTAGGTGTTGTTAAGCGCGAGTACTGCCATGAGAACAACGACGAAGAGCTTCGTACACAGGTAAAAGATTTTTGTTACGATAAGGTGTACAAGGTTGCCAAATCGATGCTCACAAAGCACGAGCGTGGCGATGCTTTTTCTGCCATAAAGGAGGAGTTCTTGCAAACACTTCCCGAGGAGGAGCGTGATGCTAAAGCATCGTTGGTTAGCCGATACTACCACGATGTTGAGAAGAACGCCATGCGAAATATGATTCTCGATGAGAGCATTAGGCTTGATGGACGTAAAACCGATCAGATTAGGCCAATTGAGTGTGAAATTGATTACTTGCCATCGGCACACGGTTCGGCTCTTTTCACAAGGGGAGAAACCCAGTCGCTTACCACAGTAACATTGGGTACCAAGCTCGACGAGAAGATTATCGACGAGGTGCTTCAGCGTGGTACCGAAAAGTTTGTGCTACACTACAACTTCCCTCCATTCTCAACTGGCGATGCCAGACCATACCGAGGCGTGAGCCGTAGGGAGATTGGCCACGGGAATCTAGCCCATCGTGCTCTTAAGAAGATGGTGCCAACAGGCGAGAGCAACCCTTACACAGTAAGGGTGGTTAGCGATATTTTGGAGTCAAACGGTTCTTCATCTATGGCAACTGTTTGCGCAGGATCGCTTGCACTTATGGATGCTGGAGTAGGTATCAAGAAGCCAGTTTCTGGTATTGCCATGGGACTTATCTCTGAACCCAAGGGAGCTCGTTTTGCCATACTCTCCGATATTCTTGGAGACGAGGATCATCTGGGCGATATGGACTTTAAGGTGACAGGTACACAGGATGGTATAACTGCAACTCAAATGGATATCAAGGTTGATGGGTTACCTTACGAGGTTCTATCACAAGCCTTAAATCAAGCGCGCGAGGGCAGGCTGCACATTCTAGGTAAGATGAACGCAGTTATTTCTGCGCCCAATGCCGACCTTAAGCCGCATACACCACGTATCGAGCAGTTTAGCATAGCACGCGATATGATTGGCGCCGTAATTGGCCCAGGCGGAAAAATTATCCAAGAGATTCAGCGTACAACAGGCGCAACCATCAATATCGAGGAGGTAAACAACCATGGTGTGGTTACTGTTTTTGCCGATAATATGGATGCTCGTAATGCTGCAGTTAAGTGGATTAAGGGCATTGCCGTATCTCCCGAAGAAGGCGAAATTTATACCGGTAAGGTTAAGTCAATCCTGCCATTTGGTGCCTTTATCGAAATTGTACCTGGTAAGGATGGCCTGTTGCATATCTCCGAGATTGACTGGAAACGAGTTGAAAAGGTAGAGGATGTACTTAAAGAGGGCGATATGGTTGAGGTAAAACTTATTGAGATTGATAAGAAAACTGGAAAGCTAAAGCTCTCGCGTAAGGTGTTATTACCCAAGCCTGAACAGAAGTAATATCTTTATAATTGATACAATAAAGGGCAGCCTATTCGTAGGAATGCCCTTTTTTTATGTTGAAGTTAATTTGGGCTTACATTAATACACTCAAATCAGATTTTTAGATTAATGCTTAAAGCACTATAATCTAAACTTCTAATTTTCAATTTTAAAAAAATCACTACTTTTACATTGTAGATTTTATAAACATTTGTGTATTTTTGTAAGAACGGAAAAATAACTTTCAGAAATATTTCTGACTATGAAAAAAATAATTTTTGTTTTGCTTGCAAGCTTGGTACTGTTTAGTAGCTCCTGCGACAGGAGTCCGGTTAAATACCCCGAAACGCTTAGGGGAGAGGTGGTTGACACATACTTTGGTGTGGAGGTTGCCGACCCTTATCGCTGGCTTGAGGATGATAAATCGGATCAAGTGGCCGAATGGGTAACCGCCCAGAACGAAGTTACGTTCGATTATTTAGATAAAATCCCTTTTAGGGAATCCATCAAGGAGCGCCTTAGCAGCTTATGGGATTACTCAGCAAAATCATCCCCATTCATTAGAGGAGGGAAGATATTCTCTTATCAGCGCGATGGCCTTCAAGATCAGTGGGTTCTTTTTGTGCAAGATTCATTTGACGACGAGCCTAGGGTTCTTATCGACCCAAATAAATTCTCAGCGGATGGCACAATATCCCTCGGAACAATTGGCGTTTCGCGTAATGGAAAGTACATTGCATATGCTACATCCGATGGTGGTTCCGATTGGAATACAATTAGGGTTAGGGAAATTGCTACTGGAGCCGATTTGACCGATGAGTTGCATTGGGTTAAGTTCTCAGGCATTCAGTGGTATAAAGATGGATTTTTTTATAGTCGTTACGATGAGCCCCAAAAGGGAGCCGAGCTTAGCAGCGCTAACGAGTTTCATAAGGTATACTACCATAAAGTTGGAACCCCACAGTCCAGCGACAAGCTAATTTTCCAGAATTCGGAGTACCCCCAACGAAATTACTTTGCACAGGTAACCTCCGACGAAAGGTTCTTGATAATTTCTGAAACCGAATCTACTCACGGTAATTCATTATACATCAGAAACCTATCGACCGATCATGATTTCTTGAAGTTAACCACCAGTTTCGAGTACAATTACCAAGTTCTTGATCACGTGGACAACTACCTATATGTACTTACAAATTACAAATCGCCAAAGTACAAGTTGGTGAAAATCAACATAAACACCTTGGATATTGGCAACTGGCGCGATGTACTTCCTGAAAGGAAAGATGTTTTAGAGAGCTGTGTTTTAGCCGGAGGTAAAATAATTGCTACTTATATTGAGGATGTAAAGAGCAAGGTTGAGGTTTACAATCTGGAGGGCGATAAGCTCCACCAAATTAAGTTACCAACGCTTGGAACCGTTTCCGGTATAAGTTCGCAGCTAGGTAGTAATAAGGCATTCTATACCTTCTCTTCTTTCACTGTGCCCTCGGTAATATACTCTTTTGATACAGATAATTACGAGTTGGAGGTGTTTTTTAAGCCTGAGATTGATTTTGATTTTGACGATTACGAAACCAAGCAAATATTCTACAAGAGTAAGGATGGCACCGACGTGCCAATGTTTATTGTTCACAAGAAGGGCATTGAGCTTAACGGACAAAATCCAACTCTACTATATGGATATGGCGGGTTCAACGCAACCCTTAAGCCTACATTTAGCACCTCTCGATTGGTGTGGCTTGAGAATGGCGGTGTATATGCTTTGGCCAACATCAGAGGAGGGGGAGAGTATGGCGAGAACTGGTATCGCTCCGGAACAAAGCTCAATAAGCAAAATGTATTCGATGACTTTATTGCGGCAGCAGAGTACCTTGTTAATCAAGGATACACATCAAACAAAAAGCTGGCCATCCAAGGTGGATCCAATGGCGGTTTACTTGTGGGAGCAGTTGTTAACCAACGCCCCGACCTATTCAAGGTGGCAATTCCTCAAGTGGGAGTGATGGATATGTTGCGTTTTCATAAATTCACCATTGGCTGGGCTTGGGTCAACGACTATGGCTCCAGCGAAGATTCAATTCAGTTTCTCAATTTGTACAACTACTCTCCAATTCACAATGTGCGCCCTGGGGTAAATTATCCCGCAATACTTGTTACTACAGCCGATCATGACGATAGGGTGGTGCCCGCTCATTCGTTTAAATATATTGCAACCCTGCAGAGTAAGCAGAGAAAAGGAGCGAATCCTAAGCTAATTCGTATTCAAACACGAGCTGGCCATGGAGCAGGTATGCCTACCTCTTTAGTGATTCAAGAAACTGCCGACATCTATTCCTTCATATTCTACAATATGGGGGAGAACATACAATATTGATCCAATTAGTAAACAAAGGAAAAAGGAGTTGGATACACCCCCAACTCCTTTTTTTACCGGTCAGTCCTTATGCAATATTTAGTAATTGAGGGGAATATTGGTGCAGGTAAAACTACACTAACCAAGATGCTGGCAGATGATTTAAATGCCAGGATAGTACTTGAACAATTTGCCGACAATCCCTTTTTGCCCAAGTTTTACAACGATCCGCAACGCTTTAGCTTCCCGTTGGAACTATCGTTTCTAGCCGAGCGCTACAAGCAGCTAAACGCCGAACTTAGAGCAAGTTCGTTGTTTCAACCCTTGCTCATTGCCGACTACTTTTTTATGAAGTCGCTCATTTTCGCGCAGAACACATTAGCTAAGGATGAGTTCAACTTGTATCGACAAATTTTCGAGATAATTTACAGCTCCATACCCAAGCCCGATCTTTACGTATATCTTCATGTGCCTGTAGATAGGCTAATTAGCAATATCAAAAAGAGAGGGCGTGATTATGAGCAATCCATTACCCCCGAGTACCTCGAAACCATTCAACAAGGCTACTTCGAGTTCTTTAAGCAGCATCCCGATTATAGCTTCCTGATTATAGATACATCCGAACTCGATTTTGTTGACAACCAGGACGATTACTTGTTGATTAGATCAGCAATTTTTGATAAAAGCCATAAAAAGGGTGTTCAAAGGCTTTCTTTTTAAGATTTAACGCAATTTTTAATACTAAAGGTTTTCTTTTTAACAAAGAAGTATTAAATTTGTGACTTGTTGACCAATAATGAAGAAACCAAATTAAACACTAATAAATTATGAAAAGAATCAAATTCAATGTAATGGCACTATTTGCCATGGCAGCTATTGTTCTAAGTAGTTGTGGCGGTGTTAATAAGATGAAAGAGTTTGCCGAAGGTACTGACCTAAAAGTTACTCCAAACCCTCTAGAGGTGCATGGAAATGTGGTTAAAGGTACTGTTGAAGCAACCTTCCCCGCCAAATATTTCAACAAAAAGGCAATCCTTAAGGCTACTCCAGTTCTTGTATACGAAGGCGGTGAACTTCCTCTTGAGCCCAAGATGCTTCAAGGTGAGGACGTGCAAGATAACCACCAAGTTATTTCATACGATGCTGGTGGATCGGTAAGGCATGAAATTGAGTTTGAGTACAGCGACGAGATGATGAAGTCGGAGCTTGAACTTCGTTTTGTAATTATTTACAAAGATGATGAGATTCCATTTGAGGAGCCATACAAATTAGGCGTTGGGGTTATTGCTACTTCAAAATTTGTTGAGATCGATCCTAAGCCTATTATGCTTAAGGACAAATTCCAAAGGGTTATTCCTAAGAAAGAGGAAGCTCAGATCAACTTTGTGGTTAACCGTTCAGAGGTTCGTCGTTCAGAATTAACCAAGGACGAGATTAAAATGCTAGAGGATTTCATTAAAGAAGCCTCAGCTCAAGAGAACTTAGAACTTAAGGGAGTTAATGTTTCTGCTTACGCTTCTCCTGAAGGCCCACTTCAACTTAACGAAAAGTTGTCTACCGAGCGAGGAAAAGGTGCTGAAAAATGGCTATCAGGCGTTTTCAAGAAAGCAAAAGTAGAAGGTGATGCTAAGGATTTCGTATCAACTCAAACCACTGCTGAAGACTGGGAAGGTTTCCAAAAGTTAGTTCAAGCCTCTGACATCCAAGATAAGGAACTTATTCTTCGCGTTCTTTCTATGCACTCAGATCCTGAGGTACGTGAGAAGGAAATTAGAAATATGAGCAAAGTTTTCCTTGTGCTTCAAGAGAAAATTTTACCAGAACTTCGTCGTTCGAGAATGATTGCCAATGTAGATGTTATTGGTTACTCTGACGAAGAACTTATGGAAATGGTTCAGAACAACAATATGGACGAACTTAATGTTGAAGAGATGCTTTACGCTGCTACTCTTTGCCAAAACGATGAGATGAAGCTTGGCGTGTACAAAAAAGCTGCTGAAGCTCATAACGATGTTCGTGCTTTCAACAACATTGGTTACATCAACCTTAAAAATGGTAACATTGCTGAGGCGAAAAGTGCTCTAGAGTCGGCCATAGGAATCGAAGCGAATAACCCTGTAGTTAAAAACAATATGGGTTGCGTTGCCCTACTAGAAGGTGATATCGATAAGGCTCAGAACCTTTTTGTTGGCGCTACAAACGCTGGCTCAGAGGTGAAATACAACCTAGGTATTATTTCTATTATCAAGAATCAGTACCCTGCAGCAGTTGAATACTTTGCTGGTAGCGATACCTTCAACCAAGGTCTTGCTATGCTACTTAGCAACAGGAATGATGCTGCTAAGAACACCTTCCAAAAGGTTGACGAGGCTAAAGCTTTCTATGGCCAAGCAATCGTAGGTGCACGCATTGGCGACGAGAATATGGTTCTTAACAATCTTCGCACAGCCATTGGAAAAGATGCCTCTCTAAAAGCGCGCGCTACTAAAGATCTAGAATTCCGTAACTACTTCCAGAATGATGCCTTTACAGCAATCGTTCAGTAGTTAAGCTACATATAAGAAAAGGGGTGCTGCTAAGCACCCCTTTTTTATGCATTAAACTTTACGAAGAAGTCCCAAATTACAATCCCCGCAGTTACCGAAACGTTGAACGAATGCTTTGTGCCAAACTGAGGAACCTCAATGCTTCCGTTGCAGCTATTTATAACATCCTGTGATACCCCCTTGAGCTCGTTGCCAAACACAAAGGCATACCTGCTGTGTGGCGTTGGCACAAATGACCTCAAATCGATGCTGTTTGTTGTTTGCTCCAGAGCATAAACATTGTAACCATCATTCTTTAGCCGCTCAATAGATTCAACAGCACTCTCCACGTATAACCAATCCACTGATTTCTCGGCGCCTAGTGCAGTTTTATGTATTTCGGGGTGGGGTGGAGTTGCCGATATTCCGCATAATACTATTCTCTCAACATTTAGCGCATCACAAGTTCTGAAAATTGAACCAATGTTGTTGAGACTCCTAACATTGTCGAGTACCACAACAATTGGGAATTTCGATGAATTTTTAAACTCGCTTACAGATTTTCGGTTAAGTTCCTCGATATTTAACTTGCGGTCATTAGTCATTTTTAAGCGGTATAAATATGTTTATGGTTAAGTAGATTAACTTATTTTTTGTACTTTAGTTGCCACGCAAATCAAATCCTTTTTCTGATGAATATCCATGAGTATCAAGCTAAAGAGTTGTTGAAACGAGCTGGGGTTTCTGTACCCGCAGGCAAAGCAGTGTACTCCGTTGAGGAGGCTGTAAATGTAGCAAAAGATATTTTCAATTCCACAGGTACAAATGCAATTGCTGTAAAGGCTCAAATTCACGCTGGTGGAAGGGGCAAAGGGGGTGGAGTAAAAATTGCAAAAAACCTAGATGAAGTTAAGCGCTATGCCAACGATATTTTGGGTATGACTTTGGTTACCCATCAAACTGGCCCCGATGGAAAATTGGTGAGAAAGCTGCTGGTTGAGCAGGGTATATACTACCCAGGCCCTTCGCCTGTTAAGGAGTTTTATATGAGCATCCTGCTCAATAGGGCAACAGGCCGAAATATGGTGTTGTACTCCACCGAAGGAGGTATGGACATTGAATCGGTAGCTGAGAAAACCCCTCATCTAATTTTTAAAGAGGAAATTCACCCAATGGGCATTCAGCCATTTCAGGCGCGCCGTATAGCCTTTAACCTAGGCCTTTCAGGAAAAGCGTTCTCCGAGATGGTGAAGTTTGTAACCAGCTTGTATAACGCTTACATTACTTACGACTCAACCTTATTCGAAATTAATCCAGTGTTCAAAACATCCGACGATCTAATTTTTGCAGCCGATGCAAAGGTTAACATCGATGATAATGCTATGTACAAGCACCCTGATTTGAATGATATGAGGGATTTAGATGAGGAAGATCCCACAGAGGTTGAAGCATCTGAGTCGAATTTGAACTTCATTAAGCTCGATGGCAATGTGGGGTGTATGGTGAATGGTGCTGGATTGGCAATGGCTACCATGGACATTATCAAGCTATCGGGAGGCGAGCCTGCCAACTTCCTCGATGTTGGAGGGACTGCAAATGCCACAACCGTAGCTGCTGGCTTTAGGATTATCCTTAAAGATCCTGCCGTGAAGGCAATTCTTATCAATATTTTTGGTGGAATTGTTCGTTGCGACCGGGTTGCGCAAGGTGTTGTTGATGCCTACAAGGAGATTGGTGATATATCAGTACCTGTTATTGTGAGGTTACAAGGCACCAATGCCAAGGAGGGTAAAGAACTTATTGACAGTAGTGGGCTTAAGGTATACTCGGCCATTAGCTTACAGGAGGCTGCCGATTTAGTGAAGGAACTGGTTGGATAAGCTATACGTGAAAACAAAAGTAAAGGCCGTCAAGCAATTGGCGGCCTTTACTTTTTTACTTATCTGCGGGGCACGTTTTAATGCCAAATATTGCGTAGAGCCCACAAAACCTAAAAAAACCTGTTGCAATGGGGATAATGGCTAGGAGACCCCACCAGCTTTGGTAAACTATTCCTAAAATTGCAATAGCTATTCCGAAAACGATCCTTATAACCATATCGGTTGTTCCAACATTTCTCTTCATAACTTTATCTGTTTAAAGTTTTTATATAAACAGATGAATGTGGAAAAGGTTTGAGGTGTTCTATTTCCAGTTAATGTCCTTGCGACTAACGGGCATAGTCATGCACCTTGCTCCACCTCCTCCACGGGGCAGTTCACTTCCATCGAGGGTTATAAGGTATCTGTTGTAGTTGGCCAAATCTACCTTGCCGCTAATTACCTCCTTGGCACGAATTATTTCGTAGCCATGGTTGTTCATCTCTTCGGCGGTGTAATTGTTACGACCATAGCCAATTACCTTGCCTGGGCCAACCGCAAAAAAGTTAGCTCCGCTATGCCACTGCTCGCGTTCCTGAGTCCACTGGTCTTTGGTGCCACCGCATTGAATGGGTTCCAAATCCATCCCCAACTTTTTTAAGGCCACAAGAATATTCTCTACATTTTTTATCTCCTTCACCTTGCAGTTCTGAACGGTAATCATAACCGTTTGGTACTTGTTGGGTCGTGTGATGAGTGGCTCAAATATCATGCATGAATTCACATCAAGTAGTGTGAATACCATGTCGAGATGGATAAATGATTCGGGCTTGTAGGGTAACTCCTGCACAATGACATGCCGCTCCCTGTTATCATTTTTTGAGCATAATCTACTTATAATAAAATCAATACCCTGAGAGGTAGTTCTACTGCTATTGCCTATTAGCAAAATGTCATCCCTTGCTATAAGAACGTCGCCACCCTCTATGGAGATATTTCCGTTGGTATTGTATGAGGTTGGGTTTATGGTGCTTGTTTCAAACGTGTCGGAATGGTTGAATATGGCCTCCATAATGATAGACTCTCTATCGCGAACAGGGCTAGCCATCTTACCAATGAGCACTTCATCGTACATCGAGATAGATGCATCACGGGTAAAGTAGAAGTTGTAAAGGGGCTGTAGCGCATACCTTTCGTTGCTCAAAAAGCTAGTTAGGGTATTTCTTTTCAAGGGAAGTCCCTGAATCAGCAATGTAACTAGCTGTTTCGAGGGTATAGATGCAAGTTCTTCGCGTAGGCTCATTACCCCTTCATGCTTGCAGATGGTGCCAATAAGCTCCTCGCGGGCCTGAGGTTTGCGAATTACCTCGTAAAGTAGATCGCTAACCTGGTATGTTTTGGTAACCTTAGACAGCACACCGCTAAGCTGAGCGTACTCTTTACGTGCTACCTCTAGGTTTAGGATATCGCTATACAAAGCCCTATGGGCATCGTTTGGTGTCATATTCTCCACTTCAGCCCCTGGCGTATGCAGTATCACTCCTTGCAACTCGCCAACCTCGGAGTTCACATTTACTCTCATCTTGCTACTCATATGCGTTGGTTTTTAAATAAAGTGTAATAGATGTATTCACAAAGTGTTCGCAAAGATAATCCCCAAATCAACAAAGTTAGGCAAAAATGTAGGTGTTAAGCGACAGAAATTTTTCTGTTACGTCCCTTTATTTTTTAAATAAGTTTTTTAGCGTTGTTTAAGGGTTAGCACTTCCAATCTGTTTTTTGGTCTAGCATATCATTGTTCGGTCGGGTAGTGTTTAAGCTAAGAATATGCACCGAAACGCCAATGGCAATAATGATTAGAAGAATTTGTACCCAGGGTATATGGCTTGTTAAATAAACGCTTAGCAGAATGGTGGACCACAGCAGGGCAAGCGTAAAAATTTTCACCCCCTTGCTAATGGATTTGTTTTGGATGTAATTCCGAATATAGTTTCCAAAAATTCTGTGGGTGAGGAGCCATCGATACAGGCGGGTTGAACTACGAACAAAAAGGTATGCTGCAAGCAAAAAGAATGGAGTAGTTGGGAGTATTGGTAGCACAATGCCAATTACTCCTAGGGCAACAGACAGGATTCCTCCCAATACCATTAGGTATCGCAGGTAGGGGCTACGGATTTTTTTGGGCTTAATATCGGGCATTTACGAGTGAAATTCAGTCAGGCGGTTACTTGTTATGGGATCCGTCGCAGAATGGTTTATTCTTCGAAAGCCCACAGGCACATAGGTATAGGGTGTCGGTTCCCTCTGGTGTAATTTCATCTCCATTAACGCTGGTTAGCGTGAACTTGCCCATAACCTTTATGGGGCCATTCCTGTTTATGCGCACTTCAGTGCCTTTTATCTTGTTTTGATTTTTCGAGTTCATTGCTAATTATTCCTCCGGATCTTTAAAGCCAATTTTAAAGTGGTTCCCATCGCAAAAGGGCATGTTGTTAGAATGGCCGCATCGGCATAGCGAAATCATTTGCATAGATTTAAGCTCATTGCCATCCTCGCCAACAAGGCGAAACTTTCCTGAGAAAAGAAGCGGCCCATTTCGCATCACCCTAATGGCAACAGGCTTTTCCTCCTTGGGCTGTATTGTAGGTTCGTTACCCTCTTTAACTACTTTGTGTGAACTCTCCTGGTTGTTCTTCTCCGGATCGTTCCATTTAAATGTAAGAGCGTTGGTAGGGCACTGGTTAACAATATCTATAATTTCTTCGGTTGGGGCTCCCTGCATATTTATCCAGGGCCTATTACGTGGATTGAAAACCGATAGCAACTTCACGTAGCAAGTAGTAGCATGCACACATTCGCCAGGTTTCCAAAACACAGTTATATCATCACTGGAGTAGCTCCGGTTATTTTTTTCCATTAGTCAACACATATTACAAATACTCCTCAAAAATGAGAATTAGTTCCAATTAAATCAAAAAGAATTTACCTTTTGATAACAATGCAGTTGGCCAGCATATCATGCAGGGCTTGCTTTTTCTCAGTAAAACCTGCCATAATGTATCCAATGTACACGGTGAGGTCGCTGATTATTTTAGCAAAATAACGACCAGTTGCCTGGCCAAACGAAATGCGCTCACCCATACAGTTGGTAACCTTAATGCCCACAGCTAGTTTTCCCAACGTAGCGCCATGTTTTGATGATTCAAATAGTGCGTAGTATAGCCATCCAATAACTATGCTGAATAGCGCAAGCAGCATAATAATGCCAACAATTGCCCCCGCTTTTAGCAGGTTTCCGTCCATAAGCAAATCTTCCGGATCGGATACGTTATCTAAGCCCAAAGCAATGGAGACTATTATAATTATTGCGGGCACGGCTATAATAAAACCCATAACGCCTAGAATAAGGTTGTCGATAATGTAGGCCGCAAAGCGTAGCCAAAATCCTGCGTACTGAATTTCTTCCTGTTCTGATGCTCTCAAGGTTTCCATAGCGTTAAGTTTCGTTAATAAAATAGGGTTATGTACGTTAATGCCCGAAAATTCATTAAAAATTCTGACATGCAAAAACATTTTGGCATTTTTTCTGTATCTATGTGTTCCCAAGCATTACAACTTTTTGCTTGCAAAATCGTTTAAATGCACAGGGGATAGGTATTATGAGAACATTGCATTCTATATTATTTCTTCTTTTTATTTTGGTGGCTATTGCTATACCTAAAAGCCAAGCCATAGCGCAGTCGAGGCCTATTGAAAAGGATGGTTACACATTTGTTCCCATAACGGTACTCGATGGAGACACAATTCCCAATGTGCTTATTCCTCAGGTGGTAGTATTTCCGCAGCGCAAGTTTGCTTCCAAGCGCGATTACAGGCAGTACCAACGCTTGATAAGAAATGTGAAGGTGGTATACCCATATGCCCAAGTTGCAAAGTATAAGATTTCTGAAATGGAGGTTCACTACCGCACCCTTAAGACCGATGCTGAGCGTAAAGCATACGTAAAGCAGGTTGAAAAGGAGCTGCGTGAGGAATTTGAAGATCAGCTGGTAAAGCTAACCATTTCGCAAGGAAGGCTGCTTATAAAACTTATTGATAGGGAGGTGGGTAAAACAACCTATAGCGTGATTAGGGAACTAAGGGGTGGCGTATCGGCCGTTTTTTGGCAAACAATTGCTCGGATATTTGGTTCTAACCTAAAGACGGAGTTTGATAGCGTGGGAGAGGATAAGATTCTGAACGAGATTATAATTCTATATGAGCATGGGCTAATTTAAGAGCTTGTGTAAAGATATATCAACGAAAATGCCGCTAAAGTGCGGCATTTTCTGGTGTTACGGTGTGGTATTACATGTGCTTAACCATTTCCTTTACAATGGCGTTTGCTCCATTGGCAATATCAACAATAGTAGCCTCGAGCATATAGCATGGGGTGGTGAAGAGTAGGTTGTCTTTGTCAGTTGAAACCTCTCCGTGGTTGGTGTTTTGATGATTGGCACCCAGGGTGCTTACTGCTTTTGCCGTGCCCTCGTCTTGTCCAATGGTTAGCGTTGCGCCCTTAATTAGCTTGGCCAGCAGTACCGGTGAAATGCAAAGGGCACCAATGGGTTTCTTGGCTTTGTGTGTATCGAGTATAACCTTCTCAACTTCGGGGTTAACCTTGCAGTCTGCACCATCAAAGGCAAAGGTGCAAAGGTTCTTTGCCACACCAAATCCGCCGGGGAAGATTAGGGCATCGAAATCGTGGGGCTTAAAATCCGAAAGGGGTTTAATATTTCCCCGGGCAATGCGTGCTGCCTCAACAAGCACATTGCGCTTTTCGTTCATCTCCTCACCTGTAATATGGTTCACAACGTGATGCTGGTCGATGTTGGGAGCGAATATCTCATAGGTTCCGCCCTGCGATGCTATTGCGTATAGGGTCATGGTGGCTTCATGAATTTCGGCTCCGTCGTAAACACCGCATCCAGCCAAAACTACAGCAAACTTCTTGTCTTTACTCATAGCAATTCGTATTTTTGATTTGACCGTCAAGATAGTAATTTCTGCTTTTTTAAGCCTTGGTATAATCTATGAGTTTCGTTAAAAAATTCAAAATAGAATGAGAACCTTTGTTGGAGTTAAAATTCCGGTTGATGCAGAACAGCAACTGGTGCTGGCTCAGCTTCAGCAGGAGCTAAAGTTCGAGAATATTAAATGGGTAGATCTGTCGACCCTTCATGTTACCCTATTTTTTCTGGGAGATACATCAGATGAGTTAGCCAAAGATATTTGCAAATTTTTTACCGATTGTATTTCCCAAATCCCTGTGTTCAACATATCAGTAAATGGGGTGGGAACATTTGGATCCAAAGGTAACCCTAGGGTTATTTGGCTTGGCCTTAAACCCAGTGACGATTTAAATGATATACAGCAAATGGTTGAGCAATTTGTTGTTGCCAAGGGTTACCCTGTCGATGAAAGGGGTTTTAATCCACATATTACCATCGGTAGGATAAAGGGGGAAGGCGGTCGAAAGCAAGTGCTTAATGTGGTGTCGGAGTTTGGTCATCTCGTTCACCAGGATGTAGTTGTTGACGAAGTAATTCTATATAAAAGTGAACTCACTCCCACAGGGGCAACCTACACAAAGCACTGTTCTCAAAAACTTTTTGTAGAATAGGTTTGAGGAACTACTTGGGTGCAAACTTGTATAGCACAAAGGCAATGATGGCGTAAAGAAAATTTGGGATCCAAACCGCAACAATGGGTGGAATATTACCGCCTTTAACCGAGAACATGGTGGAGAACTGCATGAATAGGATGTAGCTAAAGCTTAGCGCAAGGCCAAGGCCAATATGCAATCCAATGCCCCCACGTACTTTACGCGACGATAGCGAAACCCCAATGATGGTAAGTATAAACGTTGAAAACGGATAGGCAACCCGGCTGTACTTCTCAATCAGAAAGAAATCCACATTTTCTGTCCCCTGTAATCGTTGCTCCTCAATAAAGTCATCAAGTTCAAACATATTCATAGTTTCCACTATGTTTAGCCTTTGGCTAAAATCCGAAGGGGAAAGGAAGATCGTGGTATCGATGGTTGTTCCGTGCCTTACCACTTCGCTGGTGTCTTGAAACTCCCTGATGTGGTAGTTGTGAGCCACCCACTTGTTGGATGTGGTATCCCACTTTACGTAGTCACTTATCAGTTTCGATTTAAGCTCTCCATCCACAATGTTCTCTATGGAAAAACGCTGGCCAATGTTGCTGTGGGTGTTATACGACTGCATGTATACATATATGCCAGGCCTTACCTGGCGGTGAATATTCCTGTCGGTATTTCTGTACTGCTTCTTTACATATGTATTCTCAAATTCAAGCCTAACCCTGTTGGCCGGTGGGATGATAAAACTTGATAGTAGGAACGAGAATACGGCAATGATGAATGCGGAAACAAAGTAAGGGAACATCATCCGTTTGAATGACACCCCGCTGCTCAAAATGGCAATAATCTCGGTGTTGTATGCCATTTTGGAAGTGAAAAATATTACGGCAATAAAGGTAAACAGAGAGCTGAAAAGGTTGGCAAAGTAGGGAATGAAATTAAGGTAGTATTCGAACACAATTGCCTTTAAGGGTGCACCCTTCGACACAAAATCGTCCATCTTTTCGGCCAAATCGAAAATTACGGCAATGCCCATGATGAGGACAATGGCATAGAAGTATGTCCCAATAAATTTTCGGATGATGTAGAAATCGATGATTTTGAAACCGAATCTGCTCATAACCTAACCGAGAGTTTTTTTACAAGAGCCTCTTTCCAAACTTTAAACGTACCGTTCTCAATTTTCTTACGCGCTTCGCTAACCAGCCATAGGTAGAAACCCAGGTTGTGCATACTAGCAATTTGTGGGCCAAGCATCTCGTTGGCAACAAATAAATGCCTTAGGTATGCCCTGCTGTACCTTGTGTCAACAAAAGTTAAACCACTGGGATCGATGGGGCCAAAATCGTCGGCCCACTTTTTATTCTTTATGTTGATGATTCCCTCGCTGGTAAACAACATTCCATTACGCCCGTTACGTGTTGGCATAACGCAATCGAACATATCAACCCCACGATCGATAGCCTCAAGTATATTTTCTGGCGTACCAACACCCATAAGGTAACGGGGTTTCTCCTTGGGTAGTATTTCGTTAACCACTTCAACCATCTCATACATCACATCGGCTGGTTCGCCCACCGATAATCCGCCAATGGCATACCCATCCCTATCCTTTTTTGATATGAATTCGGCTGCCCTACGACGAAGGTCGGGGTATACGCAACCCTGCACGATGGGGAAAAGCGTTTGTGCATGTCCATAAAGTGGATCAGTCTCGTCAAATCGCTTAATGCACCTATCGAGCCAGTTCTCGGTAAGGTCGAGCGATTTTTTTGCATATTCGTAAGTTGCATCGCCCGGAGGACATTCATCAAAAGCCATGATGATATCGGCGCCAATAACACGTTGGATATCCATCACATTCTCGGGCGAGAAAAAATGTTTGGAACCATCGATATGAGAGCGGAAATATGCCCCTTCGTTCTTCAACTTGCGGTTTGCAGCCAGAGAGAACACTTGATATCCTCCGCTGTCGGTAAGTATGGGTCTGTCCCATGAAATGAACTTATGCAGTCCTCCTACACCTTTTAGTATGTCAAGCCCAGGCCTAAGATACAAGTGGTAAGTATTGCCCAGTATTATTTTTGCATCAATGTCGTTTTCCAGCTCGCGGTGGTTTATTCCCTTTACGCTGCCCACGGTACCCACGGGCATAAAAATTGGGGTTGGAATTTGTCCGTGATCAGTAGTGATAAGCCCACTTCGTGCGTTACTATTTGGTGCAAAAGATTTTATGTCGAACTGCATTGATGTAATTTGATCATTTGTAGGCCGCAAAGATAGTAGAAATTGTTTTAAATGTTTTTGATTTGGGTTTTACCTTGCCTATGACAAAAATCTTTAATAAAATTGCTGAATAATATAACACCCCTTGCAGTGAATGATTTTATCTATCAGCTAACGACTTACGAGTTAGCATTTTTTTCGGTTTTACTTTTCTCAATACTTGTTCAGCTATTTTACTACTTTTTGGTATTCATTAGGGTGACTGCTCGCAGTGGTAAGGTATATAAAGGAGCAGATGCCGATCTTCCACCGGTATCGGTTGTTATATGTGCTCGCAACGAGGAGGAGAACCTTGAGGAATTTTTGCCCCTTATACTTGAACAGCAGTATCCTAACTTTGAGGTTGTAGTTGTTGACGATTGCTCCGAGGATGATACGGATATGGTGCTTAGACGTTTGTCTGCTCGATACCCAAATCTTAAAACTACATCAATAAAGCCCGATTTAAAGTTTAATCATGGTAAAAAGTTAGCGCTAACGCTTGGGATTAAAGCGGCATCGCATGAGTGGCTTCTGCTAACCGATGCCGACTGCAAGCCCGATAGCGAGTTCTGGATTCGCGAAATGGCCAAGAATTTTAAATCGCCAAATCAGATGGTGCTTGGGTACGGTGGATATATGCCTGCCAAGGGTTTGCTAAACCGATTAATCCGCATTGATGCGTTTTACGTGGCAATGCAGTATCTTGGCTTTGCCAAGTTGGGTTTGCCCTATATGGGGGTTGGCCGAAATTTGGCCTACAGAAAGGAATTGTTTTTCGAGAATAAGGGCTTTGCCAACCATAACCATATACCCTCTGGCGACGATGACCTGTTTGTTCAGCAAGTAGCCAAAAAGCGAAACACAACGGTAGAGTACGGGCAAATGGCGCATACCCGTTCAGTGGCAAACTCTTCAATAAAAGGTTGGGTTAGGCAAAAGCGTAGGCATCTCACCACATCGCCTTTGTACCGTAAAGGGATAAAGGTATGGCTGGGAATGGAGCCCTTATCGAGGTTGATGTTCTGGACCGCAGGAATAGTATTACTGGTGAACCAAAACTACCTAGTAGTTGTTGGTGCTATAATGCTTTTTAGGATGCTGTTCGTTAGTATTATTTTAAAAATTGCAATGAATCGTTTGAATGAAAGGAAAATATTTTTACTTTCGTTAGCTTATGATTTATTTTCACCCGTGTGCACGGCTTCACTTTTGTTGTTAAATAGTTTTACCAAAAAACGTAGTAAATGGAGATAGGTTTTAACCTTTCCGATAAAGCTAAGTATGATTTAAGGCTTGTTGATCAGGCTATTAATGGTGATCAAAAGGCATATGCCGAGCTGTTGGAGAGGTATCGTGATGCCATATACTTCATGCTGCTTAAGATGGTAAACAATAAAAGCGATGCCGAGGATCTTACCATCGAGGCCTTTGGTAAGGCTTTTAAAAGCATCAATCAGTACACCCCAAACTTTGCGTTTAGCACCTGGCTCTTTAAGATTGCAACCAACAACTGCATCGATTTCATTAGAAAGCGCCGAGCCAATATCATATCCATTGACCAGCCCACGGAGGATGTTGATGGAGTCTCCTCAATCCCTGCAACTAATTTGCAATCGGGGTCGCTCGATCCTGAGGAGAATCTTATTAAGATTCAAAACATCCAGCTGGTTAAGGAGGTGGTCTCGAAGCTTAAGCCTCGCTACCGCAAGCTAATCGAGCTTCGTTACTTCAAGGAGTACTCCTACGAGGAGATTTCCGATGAGTTGGAGCTACCCTTAGGCACCGTTAAGGCTCAACTCTTTAGAGCCCGCGAGTTGCTTTTTAACATCCTGTCAAACAGTCCACACAAGCCATAACACAGTAATGGAAGTTATTCTGAAGTATTTTCCCGAGCTTACCACTCAGCAGCGGCAGCAATTTGGTATGCTGCAAGAGCTTTATAGCGATTGGAACGCCAAGATAAACGTGGTGTCGCGCAAAGATATCGATAAGCTGTATATCCACCATGTGCTTCATTCGCTTGCCATAGCTAGGGTAATTTCCTTTGCCAAAGGCACACGCGTGCTCGATGTGGGAACCGGGGGAGGATTTCCCGGCATTCCGTTGGGCATACTTTTCCCAGCGGTTAGCTTTACATTGGTAGATTCCATTGGCAAAAAGATAACCGTAGTTAACGAGGTGTCGAGCAGCTTGCAGCTGGCCAATGTTGTGGCCCAAAAGGCAAGGGCCGAGGAGTTAAAAGATACTTTCGATTTTGTGGTTACCCGTGCGGTTGCCCCCATGCCAATCATTATGGGATGGGTTAGGGGTAAGGTTAAGCCCGGCGGTTTCAACCATTTGCCCAATGGTATTATTGCACTTAAAGGTGGCGATATACGCGCAGAGTTGGCTCCCCTTGGCAAAGCTGTTCAACGATGGAGGATTTCCGATATGTTTGATGAAGAGTACTTTGAGGAGAAAAAGGTGGTTTTTGTGCCTAGGTAGATATACACAAATTTTGTTAATCTTACAAATATGGATACCATTCAGATTCTTGGATTGTTCGCTGCGGCGCTCACAACAATTTCGTTCTTTCCTCAGGCGTACAAGGTGATTAAATCACGTAACACCCAAAGTATCTCTTTGTTTATGTACGTAATTCTTGTTATTGGGGTAATTCTATGGTTATCGTATGGAATTGTTAAAAACGATTTACCTATTATTCTTGCCAACATTGTAACTTTAATACCAACGCTAGTTATCCTTTTCCTTAAAGTAGGGGAGTTGATTAAGCCAAAAATATAGTAAGGCAATCACAATGGTATAAAAATCATGGTTTTTTTAAGTTTTCTTTTTTGCCTTTCAAAATCTTTTATATCTTTGCAAGCCTAAAATGCGGGTGATTTATTGCCCTTTGATATTGGTAATCAGCTTAAAATAAATAATTAAAGACGTTATAGCGATGAAAAGAAC
>Ga0334893_1000154_pt1 | contig 114162 bp, 104 predicted proteins | sample GraSluR3_MG_5_FD_207218 | JGI IMG/M metagenome (GOLD analysis project Ga0334893, IMG submission 207218) | Sludge microbial communities from methane-producing bioreactor in Wageningen University, Netherlands - Granular Sludge_09_05-R3 | ecosystem: Engineered > Bioreactor > Anaerobic >...
CGGATTTTGTACGTGAACAATATGTATATTGGGGACCGCAGATGGCAGCTGCCCTGATCAGTATTGTTCCTGTACTCATCATCTTCTTGTTCGGACAAAAATATTTCGTACAAGGCGTAGCATCATCAGGATTAAAAGGATAAGAACGATGAAACAAGCAGAAAACTTTAATAAGGACATCCATACCGTGGACTATCGAGCCCCGTATGAACAGCATAGAGCCAAGGCAGAACACCTGATTTCCATCGAAGGAAGAACCACTGAACTGCTCAACGGCACGTTTCACTTTTCGCCCGATCCGTATGAGACTTGTCTCAGAGCTCGCTGGTTTGAAGAAAAAACTATCAGCAACAATGATTTACCACTACCTCTTGATGCTGACTTTGAAATTTGGCCGCAAATAAAAGTACCAAGCTGCTGGAACACAGAACGGGACGATCTGTACTACTATGAAAACATGGGCCTTTACTATAGGACCTTCACCTATGCTGAAGCATCAGAGAAAGAGCGGGTCTTTCTACACTTCGAAGGCAGCTCCTACCGCACCTACGTCTTTCTCAACGGAAAAACAGTGGGCATGCATGACGGCTCGTCCACCCCGTTCACCCTCGAAGTGACACCTTTCTTACAGAAAGAGAATCGTCTGATTATTGCAGTCGATGCCTCGAGAAGCAAAGATCGCGTTCCAATGGACAACACAGATTGGTTCAACTATGGCGGCATCTATCGCGACCTCCTGCTCATCAGAACACCCAGCACCTATATCCGCAACTTTTTTACACAGCTGGTAGCAAAAACCAACAACAAAATCTTTGCCCAAGTAACGCTCGACTCTGCCATAACCACTACAGCGACGTACCGAATTGCAGAACTGAACCTCGAAAAAGAAATTCTGATCAAGGAAGGCAAAGGCTATATCGAGTTTGAAACCAACCTACAGCTTTGGTCGCCGGAGAATCCCAAACTCTATGAGGTACAAATCAATTGCGGAGAAGACTGTGTTCGAGACCTAATTGGTTTCAGGGACATCCAAGTACAAGGTATGGATGTTCTTCTCAACGGCAACCCCCTCTTTTTGAAGGGTATCAGTGTACATGAAGACCATATCTTGCTCGGGAAGAGTACCAATGATGCAGTGATCAGAGCAACCATCGCCGACCTCAAGGAAATGAACGGCAACTTCATCCGTCTTGCCCATTATCCTCATACCAGACGGTTCTCCCAAATTGCAGACGAGCTTGGAGTCCTGCTTTGGGAAGAAATCCCTGTGTATTGGGCGATCAACTTTACAAACGAACAGACCTATCTTGATGCAGAGAATCAGCTGTCTGAGTTGATTTTACGAGATCGAAACCGTGCAAGTGTAATCATCTGGTCGGTAGGAAACGAAAACCCCGATACTGACAGTAGACTCTCCTTCATGTCCTCTTTGGTTAAAAAAACACGAGAGCTCGATGCAACAAGGCTTGTCAGCGCAGCCTGCTTGGTGAACACGACCAAACTCAAACTTGAAGATCGTCTGATGGAGCACCTGGACATCATCGGCAACAATGAATATTACGGATGGTACGAGCCGAATTTCGAGGACCTTTTGACCATTCTCAACAACACAGACCTGACCAAACCGGTCATCATCACTGAGTTTGGGGGAGGTGCAAGAGCCGGCAACCATGGGACCAAGCAGACCATGTGGACAGAAGAGTTCCAAGAAGACTTGTATCAGAAACAATTCAGGACGCTCGATAAAGCCCGATTTGTACGAGGCATGACACCTTGGATATTTTACGACTTCAGGGCAGTTCGTCGCCTCAATCGCCATCAAGAAGGATTCAACAGAAAAGGTCTCATCGACTGTGATCGAAAGACTAGAAAACTCGCCTTCTACGTCACAAAAGAATATTACAAAAATAAGGGTTGAGCTGTGAAATCTAATCAAGAACATGCAAAGACCCAGCGCTTGGACAAGCTCTGGGAAGAAGCCTATACCTATGCTATAGAAAAAACAAGAAACAATATTACTACCTTCAGCGATGGCTACCCAGGGCCGGCAAGCATCAAGAACGTCTATCCTAAAATAGACAACACGGAATGGACCAGCAGCTTTTATAACGGAATGCTATGGCTCTCATATCTGCATACCAAGGACGAAGTCTTCAAAAAAGCTGCACAGCAGACGTTGAAGGACTATCAAAACCGATTAAGAGAACGCATCAACACAAACACCCATGACCTAGGATTCCTCTACATCCTCTCAGCAAAGGCAGAATATCTGATAACCGGTAATGAAGAGGCAAAAGAAACAGCGCTGCTTGCCGCCGATCTCTTGATGGAGCGCTATCACAGTAAAGCAGGCATCATACAGGCATGGGGCGACTTGGACGACCCAAATCAACGAGGAAGAATCATCGTAGATTGCTTGATGAATATCCCGCTGTTGTTTTGGGCAACAGAGACCAGCGGCAACCAAAGCTACAGAAAAGCAGCGTTGAGTCATCTAGAACAATCAAGAAAAACCCTCATACGGGAAGATGACACGACCTTCCACACCTACTACTTCGACACAGAGACGGGAAAGCCGATTCGAGGCATAACGGCACAAGGCTACAGCGACAACTCATGTTGGGCAAGAGGACAGGCCTGGGGCATCTATGGTCTGGCAATCGCCTATACGTATACACAGGATTGGAGTTGCATCGTCGACGCAAAGAGACTTGCAAACTACTTCCTCTCACATCTTCCCACAGACAGGGTCTGCTACTGGGATCTCATCTTCACAGAAGGCGAAGAAGAACGAGACAGCTCAGGCTCAGCAATAGCCGTCTGTGGCCTCTTGCTGCTCTCTGCCCTGCTAAAAGAAGAAGATTCTGACAAAGAACGCTACCAAAATAGTGCTCAGGACATACTCAAAACCCTGTGCAGTACGTATACGTCACAATCTGATCCTGCATCAAACGGCATATTACTCCACGCAGTCTATGGGAAACCAAACAACGCAGGAATTGATGAATGCAACATATGGGGAGATTACTTCTTCATGGAAGCACTTGGGACCCTGCTTAAAACTGCAAAGCACTTTTGGTGATAGGAGAAAAAGAGTCATGAAAGCCTATGAGCTGCCAATACAAAAACTGCACCTGGAGACAAGAGAAGACCTTGCAAAGTCACTTCTCATGCTCCTCGCCCCCTGTCAAAAAGCCTTAGTCAAAGAAGGCTCTGGCTTATTCATAGGCAATGAGGCAGCCCATTACAGCTCCCAGGTTGCCCTGTTGGAAGGATGGTCACGCCTGCTTTGGGGCTTGGTCCCCCTTCGCAAAGGAGGATTTAGCTGGGAAGCAGAAAACCTGCACACTCATGGGCTGATTGAGGGCACCGATAAAGAGAGCGTGCATTACTGGGGTGACGTTGCCGACTATGACCAACGCATGGTGGAAATGGCAGCCATAGCTCTCGCTCTCTTGCTTGATCCAAAGCATTATTGGGATATTCTTCAAAACAGGGAACAAGAGACACTCATCTCCTGGTTGGCTCAGATCAACAATCACGACATGTCACCCAACAACTGGCGATTCTTTCGAGTTTTGGTCAACATGGCCTTTGAAAAACTGGAGAGAAAAGAATGCAACCTAGAGCTCATGAACGAAGATCTTGACCTCATGGAAAGCATGTACGTCGGTGATGGGTGGTACCGCGACCACGTACCCTTGGATAACTACAACCCCCTTGCCATGCAGTATTATGCCTTACTCTACTGCTCCTTCAGGAAAGAGAAGGACCCTGAGCGCTGTGATCGATTTGCCCAGCGTGCAAAGCTCTTTGCACACCAACACGTACATTTCTTCACAGAAGAAGGACCTTTCGTACCCTATGGCCGTTCACTTACCTACCGTTTTGCAGTAGTGTCCTTCTACAGCGCTTGCGCATTTGCAAACATGGAAGTACTTCCTTACGGCGTACTCAAAGGAATCATCTTTCGCAACCTAAGATGGTGGTTCAAACAACCGATCTTTGACCGCGACGGGTTTTTAACTGTAGGATATGCCTATCCCAATCGCACCATGGCTGAAGAGTACAACGCACCGGGTTCTCCCTATTGGGCCCTCAAGACATATTTGGTACTCGCCTTGGAGGACGACCACCCTTTCTGGAAAGCTGAGGAACTACCTCTTCCCACACTTGAGAAAAGCATACTCCTCACACAGCCTAAGGCGATCATACAACACACAGATGATGATGTAGTGCTGCTAAACGGCGGACAATACCCTCAGTACCACATGCTTCATTGCGCCGAAAAGTACGCAAAATTCGCCTACAGTGCTCGCTACACCTTCAGCGTGGCAGCTTCTTACTATGAATTCTCATCCTGCGGCTGTGACAGCATGCTCTATGTAAGTGAAGATGAACAGTACTACAGACCAAGGCGGGACATGAAGGTCAGTCATCTCTGCAACGAGTATGTCTGCTCTCTATGGAGTCCTCTCGAAGGAGTTTCTATCACCACCTATCTTATTCCTGCAGAAAGCTTTCACGTCCGAATCCACCGCATCACTACGACCAAAAGAATTACTACCAAAGAAGGCGGATTTGCTATTTCACGGTATAAAAATTGGGAAATTGCCACGCCACTTGTGCAAGAGCAGCAAGACGAGAGCAGCCTTTCCCTCACAGGGGTGAATGATGTAAGCCATATCAGCGATCCTCTGAAGAAAAGAATTGCCATTACGATACAACCACAACCCAATCTCAACCTGAGCTCCCCCAATACTATTGTCCCAGTCCTTAATCAGACCATCGAAGCAGGAAAAACAGAGGTCCTGATCTCTTGTGTCGGGGCTTGGAACAAGGACAAACCACACCCCCAGCTTCCCAAAATTGTCTATGACGAAGAGAAGCAGGAGGTGTATATAGAGCACTTGTTGATTAAAATGCACTAGCCATCTTGACAGATGTTGTCTGAGAGAGAGAGAATTCTTGTAGTCCTACAGAAATGTTACAGGATGAAGGAATCATAATTGAGAAAGAACACCACCCTCATTGCTCTGATGGCTACAGCCCTTATTCTTGCTAGTCCGCTGTATGCCTCTCGTTTGTCGTATCATGCTGGAATAGCAGCAAGTACCGGCTTTTTTTCAACGTACGCGGTAGCGGATGCTGGAGTCAAGATTGACCTGTCTGAAACATTTGCCCTCGGACTGAATCAGCAGATTGCCTATGGGTTCACCTACCAGGAAGTTGTAGGCATGACCGAGCTGAGAGCGTATTTTTATGATGATCTGTACGTGCATATCGGGGCCTCCTACCTGTTGAGCCCTTCTGGTATAGCAGAAAAACATTTCAACACAAACGTATTGCCCCTTCTCGGGTTCGGGCTCTACATTCCCGTCAATGCAAGCAGGAAGTTCTTTGTGGTTCCCCGTCTTGAAATGAACCAATCATTCTACTTGAACGAAGAAATCAAGCCAATCTATACAGAATTGCCCTTTCCCATCGGAGGACAAGTTTCCGTCGCCTTTGTGTACCGCCAGAGGTTATAGAAGCAAAGAAGATTTTTGCTCTTCTTCTTTACCATAACCGGTGAGCATGTCTTCAACCGAAACCAACATCTGCTTTTGTGCTCTTTGTATCGGCTTTCCTTTCTTGTTCTCTCTGTTGAGCTGTACAAGAATAGAAAGGCCCATAGCCGCCAGTACAAAGGAAAACAGATAGATGGCAAGTAAGATTATCAGATCATACATACTACCTCCCCATGCTCTTTTGCTGCCAGTACGTAATGGCCAACTGCGTACGGTCTCTGAGATTGAGCTTCTCCAGCATAACGGAAATGGTATTGCGCACGGTGCCCTCACTGAGGCAAAGACGACTAGAGATCTCCTTGTTGGAGAGCCCCTGGGCAAGGTGTACCAACACCTCATTCTCACGCTTGCTCAAGTCTGAAAAAATCGGTTGTGAGGAAAAGCTCTTCAAGGCCTCTTCACTGATAACCTGAAGTCCCCGATACACTGTCTTGATCGTCATGATCTGTTTCTCTGTCGTATCACTTTTAAGCAAAAAACCATGGGCCCCGGCCTCAAGGCATCTGCTCAGTGTACGAAAGTCAGCAAAGGTGGTCAGCATCAAGACTTTCAGACTTGGATAGCTGGTTCGTATTCTTTGGGCTGTCTCGATACCATCCATCACCGGCATCTGGATATCAAGCAGCACCACATCCACTGCGCTCGTTTGCAAAAAGGAGAGTGCTTCACTACCGTTGGAAGCGGTACCCACGATGTGCAATTCTGAGTCCATTGAAAAAAGTATGGATAGGCTCTCAAGAACCAAGGCATCGTCATCGACCAACAATAGTTTCATTCCCACTCCTTAACGCCACAAGGAAGCGTGACGATCAACTTGAATGTTTGCCCTTTGATGATTGCCATACTGCCTCCCAAAACCTCGACACGCCTACGCATATATCTCAGACCATTTCCCGCCTGCTGTGTACTCTTCTCAGAGATTCCGTCATTCTCGATTACAAAACGAACCAGTGTTTTATTTATATCAATGGATGCAGTTACCTCACTCGGGTTTGCATGCTTTGCAATATTTGTCAAAGCTTCCTTGACTACAGTATACAGTACTCTTCGCACTGAGGTTTCCAAAAAAGACAAATCACCCTGTATGGAAAAACCAACAGGATAAGAAAAATCTTGAAACAATTGAGCGAGCTCTCTATGGTGTTGTTCTGGTTCTGGTTGCAACTGCCTCACAGCGAGTTTTAGCTGATCGAGAGCTGCCATAAGACGTTGCTCTACCTTCTTTTGTGCCTCGCCAGCCCGTTGCTGTTGATGCTGCAGAAGCAGTGCGTTCGCAGCCTGTATGGTCAGATGAGCCCCAGTGAGCTCATGACCAAGACTGTCATGTAAAATACGGGCGATATGTTCACGTTCCTGCATACGGGTAATCTCTCGGTCCTCAGAATAATCGAGCAACAATTGTTGCTGTTGCTGATCGAGCTGAAAGGCCTTTTGTCGTTGCTCATCAGCCTCTTGGATCAAGGTCCTACGCTCCTCATCCCAGAAATAGAGTATTAAGCCAAACATGAGGCATACGATGGGGAAAAGTAGTAGAGGAAACTCAATGACCAAAGCGCAATACAGCATCAAGAGGAAAGCGTACAAGAGCTTTGCGTTTACTGCAAAGTAATAAACATACAGAGCAAGCAGAAGAGCAAGCGATGGCATGAGCAGGCTCAGAACCACAAGCATTGCACTGTCAAGGAGCATCCACGTTTGTGGGATGGCAAACCGCCAACGAAGCAGATGAGAGAAAACCACGAGCAGAAAAACCAACAGGTGCAAAGGTGCGAGCTCTGTGAAGAGCAGCAGGAAAGAACAGAGAAGCAACACCACCAACATGAGTCTTGCCATCACTATACTGCTGACCACGTTCTCTCTTCTCACCGCCTTCTACAGCCTCCTTTTGCTCCCTAGTAAGAGAAAAATCCCTGTAAAGGTCCAGAGTATCACAAGAGAGAGCAACAGAGAAGAAGGAGAAGACGCTCCAAGTGCTGCAAGACCATGGGCTAACCAGTAGGTAGGAAGGACTCTTACACTTTGCTGCACTGTCATCGGAAGCAGGCTCAGAGGAAAGCTTAAACCACTTACCAGACACATGATGGAACCGACTCCACTGAACAGGGCAAAGGAAGTATTGTACGAGCGAAACATCGTATTCCATGCCAACGCGAAAGAGAGACCCATTACACTGTAGCTGCAGTACAGGAGGAACAGCACAAAATAGTTAACCAGAGAAAAACCATAAAACAGAGCTGAAGCAATGATGAATACGAGACATTGGATGCTCAACAAAAGGGAAGCTGCTGCAAGATGGCTGACCAGGTAATAGAAATGAGAAACAGGGCTGGCTGCAATACGCACAACCACCTTACGCATGCGATCCTCTGCAATCGGTCTTGACATCAGAAATGCACAATATAAATTGAGCAAGCCAAAAAGACCAAAACTCATTGGAAGCATACCATCCATCGAGGGAATGAAAAGAAGCACAAGAGGAAACACAAGAATCATCAAGAGGGCAAGACGCTGTCTCAAATTCTCTTTCAAAGCGAAGATAAAAATACTCATACCTGCACCCCCCTAGATAGCGGCTTCAATATGCCCAAGAGAACAAAAGTAAGCACGAGCAATGCAAGCAGTGCAGGCACCGCCTGAAAAACTTGATCGTCCATCAAAGCAAGGCTGGCACTGTTTGCCAAGTTCATGGGCGTTCCGTAAGACTGAATAAAACTAAAAAAGGTATTCTTCGGCAATGGAAAATACAACCCTGCAAGCATCGGAGCAATTGAGCCATAGAGCATAGTCACCATATTGGCAAGCTTCACTCCCTTACTCAAAAGAAGAATGACTGTACCCAATAGTTGGTTGAAAACCACAGAAATCAGAAGAATGAGAATGATCAATGGCAATCGAGGGTAGAGTGCCCCTAACACAAAACGCGAGAACAGCATAATTATCGTGGTTTGAACCATACTGACGATTGCAGAACTGACAAGCACGGCAAGCAATAAAGAACGAGTCTCGATTGGAGAAGCAAAAAGCCTGTTTCTCATCGGCCCGTATACATCCTCGGCAAGTGTTTCAAAACTGATTGCCGAACCATAAATCTGGAATGTAAGAGCAAAACCTATGGTAAGGGCTGTAATTCGTGAAGGTCCTCCCAAAGCCAAACCTGTCTCGATATCTACGTTCCGGTATAGATAATCAAAGAAGAAAATAAGCACCAGTGGAAAGAAAATCAAAATTGCATGCCCTAGTACATCCTTGAGCGAACGCTTACAATAAAACCATATCATGACGTCACCTCATCACGCAGCTGCTTTCCAGTCAGGGTCAAAAACACATCCTCAAGGTTGGGCTGCTTGGTATTGATGGACACGAGACTCTGGTCGCTGAGGGTCAAAAGAATCTTGTCAAGAATGGGAATGCCTCCCGGGACCACGATGCGATACCGGTTATCTGTGTACACCACCTCTTTCACTTCTGGAATGCCTTGCAACTGCTTTTTCTTCTCTTCACTACCGATGCGGACCTCTACCTCAATAATATGGTCACCTTGGATTCGAGCGATCAATTGGGCAAGAGTCCCCTCTGCAATGATGTGGCCACTGTCCATGATGAGGATTCTTGAAGCCACCGCTTCGACCTCTTCAATATAGTGGGAGGTGTAGATGACGGTGACTCCCTTCTGCGCAAGTTCTTTCACAAAACGAAGAATGAACGAGCGGCTTTGCGGGTCGATTCCGACGGTAGGTTCATCCATGATGATGAGCTCAGGATTGTGCATGAGTGCGCAACCGATGTTCAATCGCCTCTTCATCCCACCACTGTAATGCTTGCTCTTCTCGTTGAGCCTACCCTCAAGACCGATGATTTTGGCTACTTCAGCAATCCTTACTTCTATCTCAGCCTTGGTCATTTTGTACAAGGAGGCAAAGAATGCAAGATTGTCACGGGCACTCATATCTTCATAGATGGTAATTTCCTGGGTGACATACCCGATTCGTCTTCTGATATCCTTATTCTTTCCATCCTGCTTCAGACCAAAAACAGTTATGGAACCTTCATCAATCGGAACCAGACCGATGAGGGAGCGGATACAGGTTGTTTTACCTGCCCCGTTCGGGCCAAGCAAGCCGATAACCTCACCTTTCTCGACTGAAAGATTACAGCAGTCAAGAGCGAGGGTTGTTCCAAATCGTTTGATGACTTCATGTACTTGTAATAGCATAATTGTGTACCTCGATTTCTAGTATACGAAACGAGGTACACAATGCTTAGTGACAAATGTCACCTTTTTAAAACGTTGCAGGAACCTCAGGCCATACCTTTACATCCTTCTCCAAAAGCCAGGTATGCTCTTTACGGTAATAGCGAGTAGTAGGCAACCACTTGTCGTTTGGAAGATGGGGGATCATCCACACGTAGTACATTGCATAGCCAGGAGCGGCGCCTTGGCTGTGGGTGGTATCGGGTTTGATCAGGCTGGTATCACCGTCATGGACTACAAAGGCTTCTTCATCAAGAACAGAGACACCAAACCCCTGCCTCGGGAAGAAGCGATAGTGATAGATTTCCGGATGAGGGTGGTCGTGAGGAGGATAGCTGGACCAACGGCCTGGATGGTTGATCACCTCACCCATGACCATGTTTGAATAAGGAGCACTTTGTCCGTCAAAAACGGTTCTTACCGTACGATTGCTTGTCTCTTGCAAGACTCCTGCACCAAACACCTCGGTTTTTACATCGCTCTTATCATAGAACTTCACCGCAAAGGGCTGCTCATTCTTGCAACGCTCAACCACCAGCTCGCAATCCCTCGCTGCCTCGATTGTAACCTGTACAGATTTCGGGGCATGTAAAACCACAGGAGCCTCATCAATGCAACTCGTTCGTTCAGAAGTAGCACTACCCTGCTCCCAAACAAAGGTGACCTTGCCGCTTAACAGCATCCAAGCTCGTTCAAGGTCAAGATTACAGCTGACCTGCTCTCCTTCCTTAAGCCTGAGAATGCCAAAATCGAGCAGCATATCCTTGTGAACTCCATCCAAACTAGTGATGGGTGTATAGCCCCAAGCAAAGGGATTCTCCTTCTTTACTATCATCACGATCCTCCTTCCTACCAGTAAGCATACGTTTAGAGTAGAAAATTCGCAAGCCTTGGCAATCATTCTCTTGCTAAGCAGATTGCAACTGATATACTTACAACTAATGAAACGCAAGAAAATCAAAAAGCCAGGGCGTTCTCGAGCAACAAAGCTAGCGCTGATTTTGTTATTTGTTGCACTACTGATTACCCTGCCGATTATATGGTGGCAGGTAATACCGAATGCAGAACTGATCGTAACGGTCTACAACAAAACCATCCCTGATAGTAAGGCACAACAACATTTAGCCCTGTCTTGGTTCTTGAATCAGTACAAATACCCCAACGAAGAAGGATTGCTCTTCAATCCAAAAACCACCTATCTTGGGTATCACCCCCTAAAAGAAGACCCCGTCAAAAACCTGACAGGTCTTACGGATAAGACAGACCTGCTCTATATTGCCGACACCTATGGGATTTACCGATCAGGAGAAGGCTTTTCAAGAGAAACCACACAAGAAGGAGTCCGCAACCTGATCTGGGGAGGAGCCAGTGCTTCTGATGCTTCGATCATCCGTGATTTTCTCAATCGAGAGCGCAGCAGTACCGTTGTAAGCGAGTATAATACCTTCGCCACCCCCACCCCAACGTATGTCCAAGCTCAGCTGTATGAAATACTGGGCACCAGATGGACAGAATGGACAGGCATGTACGTCCACGACCTATCTCTAAAAGGGGAAACACCCCCCTGGATCTTGGAACAGCATGAAGGGGTGTGGAACTACAGCGGCAGTGGAATCATTCTCTACAACATCGATGATGAAGTGATTGTACTAAGAAGCAACATTGAGCTGCAGGGCAAAGAAATGCTTTTTTCATTTACAGAGGCAGGCAATGAGATACTAGGCCTAAGTGGCAGTACAAAATATGAACTGCTTTTTGACGTTACAGAGCCCATGGCAGGGACGAAAGTCTTGGCAACCTTCACACTGGATGTAACAGAACAAGGAAAGCAGCTATTAGCGTCCTATGGCCTGACAGAGCAGTTTCCTGCAGTACAATTGAAAGAGACGGCAAACCATCGTTCCTATTATCTTGGGGGCAACTGGGCATACAGCAACCAAAAACTCAGATTCAGCAGAATTTCATTCATGTCTTCCTTTATGCAACGATTCTCATCAAAGGATCAGCGTTTCTTCTGGCAGTTCTACATCCCGATGCTCAGGGCAATCTTCCAAGAAGCTGAAGAGAGGGTAAAGACTGAGATTCCCCCCTTACATCGGCCGATATTCCATGATGAGAATATAACCATGGTTGCCAAGGCAACAGAGAGAGAATTGCTCTTGTATGATGAGGACGGTTTCAAACCCTTCTTTGTGTATGGAGTCAATCTTGGCATTGCCATGCCGGGACGATGGTTTACTGAATTCCCACAAGACAAGAGTCTGTATTACCGATTCCTTACACAAATGGGAGAGTTAGGCATAAATACCATTCGCATTTATACGTTGCTTGACCCTCAGTTCTACGATGCCTTTGCCCTGTACAACCGCACCCATCCACAGAGGCCGATCTATCTCATGCAAGAAGTGTGGCCAGAGGAAGAACCAGAGGGGGATGATTATCTGAGAGAAGAGTATCAACGCGAGTTTGAGATTGAGATCAAGCATGTAGTTGATGCCATCCATGGCAATGCAGACATACCACCTCGAAGCGGCAGAGCCTGGGGAACCTATACGAGCGACGTGAGCTCGTATGTGATCGGGTATCTCGTAGGACGAGAACTTGAACCGCACGAAGTGGAAGAAACAGATCTGCTGCATAAGGGGTATCGTTTTGTAGGTGCTTTCTTGGGCACTACAGCACAAGCAACCCCGACCGAATCGTGGTTGGCCCAATGCTGCGACTATCTTATGGCCTATGAAATGAAACAGTACAGCCACCAGACTCCTGTATCCATCGTCAATTGGCCGACGCTCGATTATTTGGAACACTCCTCTGAACGGGATGAGGAGGGGAAAAAAGAACGGGAGTACAATGATCGTACGACCGTGGATATCAACAATATCACTCTCGGACCACTGAATAAGGCAGGCCTGTTCGGTTCCTATCACATCTACCCCAACTATCCGGATTTCATGAACAATGAACCTGCATTCGACGAGTATGAGGATGAGCAGGGACGATTCAGGTATGGCGGCTATCTGAGAGCCTTCATGGAAGGACACCAGAAGTATCCTGCAGTTGTCGCAGAATTCGGCATTGCGACAGGAATGGGCAATGCCCATAAGAGTCCTGACGGGTATCACCATGGAGGCTTGAGTGAAATAGAGCAGGCTGAAGGGATCATCCGTATGTTTGAAGCGATGAAGAGAGAGGGATACAGCGGGGGAATCATCTTTGAGTGGATGGATGAGTGGGCAAAGAAGACATGGACAACCGAGCCTTACATGATTCCTTATGACCGTCAAATCCTTTGGCACAATGCCATAGACCCCGAGCAAAACTATGGCCTTCTCGCTTTTGAGGCAGTGAAGCCCAAAAGAAGCGGAGCTAGTTTTTCTTCCGATTCGCTGATCAGGAGCATGGAACTCAGAGCCGACGTGTCGTTCTTATATGTCGATATCTCTCTTTCAAGAAACCTTGATGTAGAAACCGAACAGCTTGTCATCGGATTGGATACTCTCCATCGTGATAAAGGAGAGTTGAAATATCTTCCTAATCTAGATCATTATGCCTCCTCAGGCATGGAGTACATCGTAATACTCGATTCTCAAGATCGTGCAAGACTGCTTGCCATACCTCAGGCCAACTATACCAATTATCATTTCTCTACAGCACCCACGTTGCGTAGGGAAGGTTACTTTGAATCGATGAGCAAACTCATCAACAAAAAACGGATGCTTGAAGACGGCACCATCATCGAGGCATTATTTGAAGACTCCTCGGCCTTGCGCTACGGCACTCTTGTCGGAACAACCAATCATTGGCAGATGCAAGACTCCACGATCTCAGTACGCATCCCTTGGACAAGAATCAATGTAAGCGACCCCTCTTCTTCAACTGTCTTGGATGATGAACGCGTTTATTACAGTGATCCGCTGCGTGATGTCATTGCCACCATGCAAACCGATGCAATTCTTGTCAGTGCTGTTTTGGCCAACAAAGAGGGGACCCAATTGCTCGATGCCACACAAGCCATACCAATCATCCTCCCTCGATGGAATCAACCTATATATCAAGAGCGCATGAAAGACAGCTTCCCTCTCTTACAAGCATATTTTTCCAAGGAGCATTCCAAATGATTGATCTTACTGGACCTGTACAGATAACTGACGACCTATGGTGGGTCGGTACGAAAAATACACATAAAAAGTTGCAATGCAATCCGTATCTCTTCGTACATGAGAACTCAGGAGTCCTCTTTGATCCAGGATCGACGCTTGATGGACAGGAGGTGCTACGCAAGGTTCAGTCATTGATTCCGATTGAGAATCTTGAAGCAATCGTATTGAGCCATCAGGACCCTGATTTGTGCACCGCAATACCCTTCTTCGAAGAGGCAGGCTTCAAAGGAGTGCTCTGCTGCCACGAACGAGCTTCCCTGATCATCCAGTACTATGGGTTCTCAAGCCCCTTTTATCCAGTCAACCATCACAGTTTCAGCTATGTCACTAAAACAGGAAAAGCCATCGGCTTCATTTTTGCTCCTTATTTGCATTTCCCTGGTGCAATCATGAGTTACCTGCCTCTCCAACAAGTGCTTATCAGCGGGGATGTTTTTGGCTCAATCACTGCCGATTGGCAGCTATATGCCGATGAGCACTATCTTGATGGTATGATTGCCTTCCATGAGGAATACATGCCCAGTCATGAAATTCTTGCATCAACGATGCAAAATCTGAAAAGTTATCCCATCAAGATGATCTGCCCCCAACACGGATCGGTCATCAACAACGACATAGAACGATATATCAACACCCTTGAGAATCTTCGTTGTGGGCTTTTTGTGGAATCAACAAAAAAAGAGCTTCCGAAGCAAGGTGGCGTACGGCTCTTGCTTGATCAATTAATCAAACGCCTGATCACCATCTTTGGATCTGACCAAATCAAAATGCTCTTCAAGGATTCACCCTTTACTGTAGATATGCGCAAAAAGCAAATCACCAAGACCACAGTAGCCAATGAAGAGCTGTGGGAAACCTTCTTCTCATTTTTGGAAGAGCGTAAAGGCGTTTCCTTTCTTTCTGCAATCGCTCCACTTTCAGAACGTTTGAGCAACGATTATGATATTCCACTGCCGGCAACGTTCTCTTCTCTCCTTTTTGCCAAGCAACAAGAAATTGAAGAACGAAAAAGTGAACTTCAGGAGATTCATAAAAAACTGTTCAGCTTGCAACGAAGCCTATATCTTGATACAACAACAAATCTTTACAATCAAGAATTTTATCAAGTATATCTAGAACGAGAACTCTCTGATGTTCTAAAAAAGAACTCAAGACTCGAGGTACTGGTTGTAAGCATTGATAATCTTGAACGGATCAACCTCGATCACGGAAACCAAGAGGGAGATAAGACTATGCTTCTGTTGGGGCAACTCCTTGCAAGCCAGGAATTGCAGCATTCTGTCATCTGTCGTCTCTCCGGCGGTGTGTTCGCGTTGGTCTATACTGCAATACCCCTGGAAGAAACGGTCGTCCGAGCTACAAACCTTCGAAACATCATTGCTCAAGATGAACGCTTCATCACTCCCATCAGCGTATCAATCGGCATTTATGGGAGTGACGAACTTCCTAAAAGTATTCGAGCAGATATCCCACAATGCGCCTCAGTGATAACTCAATCAGCCTTGTTCCGCCTTCGTTTGGCAAAAAAACAAGGCACAGGAGCTATCATTTCCTCTTCCACAAGCCAAGCATCAAGCAAAAGCGCTCTGACCGTCGTTGTGGTGGACAATCCAGGATTTGACAGGGACCTCATTGTCCAGGCCCTTAAAAGAGAACAATACCGAGTTCTGGTTGCAGATAACGGACTTGCTGCAAAAGAATTAATTCTTCAGTCTCATCCTGACCTCATCCTTTGTGAATTGCTTATTGGAAAGTTGAGCGGGCTCACCTTACGTAAGGAATTGTTGAAACAAACTAATTTTGGAGTCATTCCTTTCGTACTCATGTCTATCAACAAAAACGAGCAGACCATCACCAGAGCCTTTGAACTGCAGATCAAGCACTTTCTCAAACGCCCTGTAGCCCGGTTTGAGTTGGTAGGCCTCATCAATCTCTTGATGAGAATGGGAGGATGACGTGTCCAGATCATTTGCTGTAATCCTCACATATAGTGTACTAATCTTGGATCTTCTGCTGATCTTGGCCACCTTGTTTTCCAGAATGGTCCGATCATGGCAAAAACGCAAAGCCAGGAAGTTGGAAAAACGAATATTTGACCACATTGAACAAAATACGCTGGATTTTTCTGCATATCGCCCAAAAGCATTGCTGCAGTGGTACAACAGGTTGCTTTTTTCAGTACGTCTAGAGAACAGCCTTGAAAAAGATCTGACAGCGTATCTGATCAAATCATATCACGTGAAGCGACTTACGAAACAACTCTATTCACGTTCTGTCCTCAGACGGATTGAAGCTGTCAGCAAATTGAGAAACCTACTGTTTGATGAAGAGCTCAGGACTTGTTTTCTGCAAGCATTGAAACAGGAAGAAAGCCAAGTGGTAAGCTTGTACCTCTTTGAGGCTCTTGCACGCTACAAGGAGAAGAAAGCCATCATCCCCATGTTTTCCAAGCTCAGAAAAGCTAAGCCATGGATGGCGGCTCGTTATCGAGCCATCTTTATCAACTACGCCGAGATACTGCTCCCCTACCTCAAACGCCGTCTATACAATGACCGAGCGTACATGGGCCATCTCATTTGCGAGTATGCTCAAAGCTACCCAAGCGAGCATTTGAGAGAATACTTATTGAGACAGGCTCAAGGGAAAACCCGACTTGTGCGACAAAAAGCACTGCAAGCACTCGCGCTTCACTTTCCAAAATACGTAATCACAGAAGCATTTCTGCAAAGCCCTTATCGTACCACCCATATATTTGTTATCAAAGCCTATGCCCAACTTATGGATCCTTCGCACATTCAGGCAATGCTTCGCTATGCAAACCGAATCTCTGTTCGGGACCAGCTGATACAAAGTCTGTCTGAGATGTCGTATAAAAACCCTAAAATCCTGTTTTTGCTTCTCGATTTATACGAAAAAAAGCAAAGCTCTGCCGTTTCTCTTGTTTTGGCAAAAGTGTTGGACAACCGCCTCTCCTACTTGCTCGAATCACATATAGGTAACCTGAATGAACGCTTGAAATCATTGGTTGAACGCCTTATTACAGAGAAGCACATCAGTGGACTCATTGGCTTTCTGAACACTAGCGCCAATGAAGATAGAAAGCAAGAAGTAGCAGCACTTATAAAAAACACGGTCAAGCGGAAAACTGTCTTAAAACAGTTGTTCTATATGTATCTTAACCCAACTGTATATGCATCAATCGGGCTTTCTGTTCCAAAACATAAAAAACCGAACCCGATTCCTCACCAAGAGAAACCACAACGCTTGATGTTGCTCTTGATTTTGCTCGCAACCTTGTTGGTTTTCCCTCTCATTATTCTCTTAACCGAACTGCCGAATCTTACTGCTCTTTCGTTAGCCGAAATTGGAGCACTCTACATCGTACGATTCAACTATCTCCTGGTTTTCTATTCGGTAACGATCAACACCATCTATTTGATCATCCTTGCCATCTCCTTTCGGGCATCAAAAATACAAAATCGCCTGTACAGGGCTAAAGACAAGCAGCTTTTGTATACCAAGGGGTTGCTTCCTTCCATCTCAATCATAGCCCCGGCGTATAATGAATCAGCAAGCATCATTGAAAGCACCAACAGTCTTCTGAACCAACACTATCCTGATTTCGAACTGATTGTTGTCAATGATGGATCCAAAGATGACACTCTTTTAAAACTGGTAGACTATTTTAATTTGGAAAAGAGAGATGTTTTGATTAGAAAACGTCTAAAAACCAGAGAGCTACGAGGGATTTACAAGAACAAAAACATTCCCAACCTGACTGTGGTGGACAAAGTAAACGGAGGAAAGGCTGATTCTTTGAATATTGGACTGAACGTCGCAAAAGGAGAATACTTTTGTGGAATCGATGCTGACAGTCTTCTCGAACCCGATGCCCTGCTTAAGGCAGTCTCGGTCATGCTCGATTATCAAGAGGAGACCATCGCAAGTGGAGGAAATATATGCCCGGTCAACGGCTGTGATGTCGAACTCGGCTCATTGGACACGATTGCACTTCCAACACAGTTTCTTCCACGCCTGCAGAGTCTGGAATATATCCGCTCCTTCATGACCGGACGCGTTGGTTGGGCTAGACTCGACTTGCTGTTGATCATCAGCGGTGCTTTTGGGATTTTCCAGAGAAATCGAACCATTGCCACTGGAGGGTATCTGACAAAGAGCGGGAGGTACCATAAGGATACGGTAGGAGAAGACATGGAACTGGTAGTGCGACTGTCGCGCTACATGAAAGAACGCAATCGTGCATATCATGTACAGTATGCGGGCAATGCGAACTGTTGGACGGAAGTACCACAAAAATGGAAGGTATTTCGACGACAACGTGATCGGTGGCAACGCGGTTTGATCGATATCATGCTGTTTCACAGCAACATGGTAGCGAATCCGCGTTATGGAAAACTGGGTATGGTGGGAATGCTCTACTACTACATTTTTGAGTTCATCGGACCGCTCATTGAAGCACAGGGATTATTCTTTGTTATACTTGCTGCAGTTTTCGGGTTGCTGAATGTCCCGATTGCCCTGCTTCTTTTTACTACAACCATACTTTTAGGTATTCTGGTATCTCTTTCAGCCTTGTTCATCAGTGAGCATGACCGGCAAATATATTGCACGAAGGACATGCTCAGACTTCTTGCGATGGCCGTCTATGAAAACTTTGGAATGCGGCAACTCATAAGCCTGCTGAGGGTGAGCGCCTATTTTAATGCAATGCGGAAGAATCGTGGATGGGGAGCTCAGGTCAGGACAGGGTTCAAGGCCTCCAAGGCTCGTACAAAAACTTCGTAATAACCATGGATATCTCAGAACCAAGAGGTTTCCCCTGAAACAACCATAGATTGATTCTGAACCGCGCACGACCCGGGCTTGGACTTTCAGGATACGACCAGCTTTGTATACGCATGAGTTCACTTTGAGGATCGTCAGGGTCAACGTCACCATGGTAAGACGAAAAAGACACTCCATCCGGCAGCCAAAGGATTCGATGGGTGGTCAAGTTTCCTTGCAATTGAGGATCAAAGACATGAATCCTTTCAGGATCTGTATAGGGTTGAACTACATATTGAAACTTGGTGCCGTCCTGAGCGCCCCAAGCTGCAAATTCAATGTCAATCTCTCGATTATACTCTTCAGGGGAGGTGTCCCACGTAAAGAAGCCTGCCACCACCTGGGGTTCATACATATGGATGGGAGTCTCCACCGTAAAGGTATAGCTGCCGTACCCGATGCGCTGTCGAGTGAATACTTCGGTAGCCCACCATTTGCCGTCTTCTTCCCTGATAGTAAGATGCAAACCCCAGTCATCCACCCAGACCGAGTGCTCTCGACCACTAAAATAATTGGGACCCGGTGCAACCGCAGTCAGGCTGCTCTTGGTTCTCCAGTCAAACCCACCGAAGTACAATTCTCGAGGTCCTTGACGTATGAGTGTTGGTGTTTCTGCATAAAGAACACTTACCAGCAAAAACATGACAAATAGAAATAGTACTAATTTTTGCATATTATCTTCCTATCAGGGCAAGAACCTTTTCGACAAATACATCTGTGCTGTAGTTCTCAACATTCAAGGCATCAACCTTCCACGGATTGACCTCTGTCAACGGTACAACGCGAGCTGTCGAGGTTCTGATTGCTTTATACCCGAGTTCTTTGGCAATCCTTTCAATTCTTGCATCGCCTGCACCATCTCCATAAGGGAGAGCAAGAACGGTTACCTCGCTGCCTGTTTGCTCTTCAATGATCCTTTTCGATTCTCTCAACTCATGACATATCTGTGCTTCACTAAGTCTTCCCAACCTTGGATGGGTCAATGCATGTGATTCGAAATAGAACAGCTTCTTTCCCTCTTTTGTTCGATAATCATTCATCTCTCGCACTTGATCCCAGCTCATATACCCTACATCACCGACAAAGTCAGGCACCAGAAAAATAGTTGCTTCTATAGCATGTTGCTTGAAAAGAGGATATACGATGGCATACAAGGACAAATCACCATCATCAAAGGTAATGATAGCATTGTCTGCATTTTTTATGATCTTTTGATTCAGCAAGTCAGAAAAATTGGTGAGCGAGAAGTTTCTTCTCAGAAATGCCAGGTCATGTTCCAAGTTGTAAAAGTCACGGTTATAGATGTTTCCTGTTCTCCCGAAAACAACATTGTGGTAGAGCACGACCAACAATCTGGGATCTCTTCTTTGTGGAACAACAAGAGGTCTTTCCTCTTGGAGGTCGAGAGGAGAATCCCAATATCGGACCTGATTGAGTAAATCGCCTGTAACCTCATTGGAGGCCTGCGAGAACAGAGGAAAAACCAACACAAGAAGAAAACATAAAAGAGAAGCTCGTTTCATACGGCAAACAACCTTAATGCCAAAAAGAAAAAGAATTGTACTACGACAATTATGCAGGGCACATAGTTGGTACTCTTCAACTTCCTTTTCAGAAATAGATAGGAGAACACAAACGCAATAATAAACCATGCAATGTAGTTCTGTAGCGGAATCGTTCCAATTTCCCAGCTCCAGTAATCGAACGCGATGGCCACAGGCTCCATGACATAATCGAAGATAACAGTAAAAGAGGCTGTGAACAAGGCTCCCACAACAGGGTTCACAACCCGCTGGCCTATCACACTACCAAGGCCAAGAATGATTATGGTCCAATTGATGCCGATGAGAACCGGGACGCCCAGAATTGCAAAGCCAAGCGTGTTGCCGTACTGATACGCACCAAAGACGAGAGAAGTTGCCACCCCGACTATTTCCAAGAACAACGTGACGAGAAACGTGAGCAATGCCCATATCAGCACGCTATAGTTTCTTTCTTTGATTTCAAAGAAAAAGCCAAGTACGGAGGTCAGAAGAATAGTATAGGGAGTGAACTTCAACATGGCAGGCAACGTTGCATCAAAAAGATGCAGCACTATGCCAACGAGATAAAACGGAACGAGAAGAACAATGATCAGTTGTTCGGTTTTTGAAAGACTCGGCATGGGATGGCTACTCCTACACTATGGGCAAACCCTTTTCGCAGAATCCTGGATTTTGGAGGTTTGACACGTTTCTCAAAGACTATCATCGGATTCTTAGCGATCTGCCGAGCAGTCCAGCAGTACATATCGGCAGCGGTCATGATAGGGATGCGGTACCTTCGAGGAATATAGGCATACCCTTTCGAAGCCTCTTTTTGCCAAACAAGATACCGATCGACTTCTTTTGAAATGAACTGTATGAAGTCTTCTTTGTGCTCTTTAACATATTCGTATTGCAAGGAAGCAAGCGGGGTATCGAGCAAAGGGAGATATCGTCTGCCCAGATCGTTGTCCTCTTGGATGTCCCGAATGAAGTTGATATACTGCATCGCTCGACCAAGCATAGCCGCATAAGCAAAGGCTTCCTCGCTCAAATCCATGATGCGTGCCATAAACAGGCCGATGACCTCTGCCGATCCATATATGTAGGTCAATACTTCATCAAGCGTGTCACAGCTGGATTTGATCAAGTCATGCTGCATCGAATCGAGGAAAGCCTCAGTCCAAGCAGGATCAAATTGTTTTCGTTTCTGCAACTCCAAAAAGGCATCGATGACCAAATCGTTGCTCGGTCGATTCTCCTTGTAGGCTTGCCTGTAGCTCTGTCGAAACCGATAGAATGCCTCTGAATCAACAGGCAGTTCATCCACCAAGTTATCAGCAACCCTGACAAAGCCATACAGGGCATATACATCCTTCCTTACTGAAGGGGGAAAGAAGCGAGAGCTGAAATAGTACGTCTTGCTTCCACTACGAAATATCTGTTCATGTCGTTCATCGACCATAGGTTTCCTTAATTTCCTTTGCAACCAATTCACTGGCGATCAACACCATGGGGACTCCTACCCCAGGGTGTGTATACTGTCCGGTAAAGAAGAGATTCTTCACCCGCTTACTCTGATGCCTTGGCCTGAAAACAGCTGTCTGAAACAATGTATGACTCAAACCAAGAGCAGTTCCCTTATAGGCATTGTAGTCGGCAATGAAGTCCCGATGGGAGTATAATCGTTTGACTTGCAGGTCTTCTCGCAGATCCTCCCCGGTGACTCGCTTCACATGTTCACATACATGGTCAAAGTATGCTTGTCTTACCTGATCTGAATCTTCCAATCCAGGGGCGACAGGAACAAGTAAGAATACATTCTCAGAACCTTCTGGAGCTGAAAAGCCATCAGTTTTGGTGATGCAGCTCAGATAGAAGCAGGGATCATCAGGCCATTTTGGATGTTTGAAAATTGCATCAAAATGTTGGTTCCAATCTTTGGCAAAATACAGATTGTGATGCTCCAAGCTCTTCAGCTTTCTTCCGATTCCCAAGTAGGCAATGAACATCGAAGGAGCAACCACCCGTTTTTCCCAATAGGCTTCGTTGTAGGTACGTTCTGATTTTTCAAGCAAGGATTGCTCACTGTGGTGGTAATCAGCAGAGGATACAATTACGTCAGCAGCAACAAAGCCCTCATCTGTTTGTACCCCCACAGCTTTTCCTTCCTTGGTGACAATCTTTCTTACCATGGTGGATGTTTGAATGGTGACTCCCAACTCCTTACAAAGGTTGGCAAACCCTTGTGCTGCTCCAGCCATTCCCTTTTCAGGAAAGAATACACCAAGGTTGAGATCCACATGGGACATGATTGAATAGATTGCAGGAGCCTGGGCAGGATCGGTGCCTAAGAACACCATGGCATATTCGAGTATCTGCTTTGCTCGTTGGTCTGTTACGTAGCCCGAAACAAAGTTGTCAAGCTTTCCCAGAACACCAAGACGGAGACCTTCTGTCATCAATCTCCTATTGAAAAATTGCCCGATATGCTTGTACTCTCGATAGAGAAAATCCTCCATGGCAACTTCGTACTTGTAGGAGGATTGCTCCATATATGTTTTAAGCGCATCGCCACCTCCCCTTTCAAAAGACTCAAAGAGTTTTTGGTTTTCTTCAAACCGAGGAGTCAACAACACAGGGTTCTCACCCTCGAAAAACACTTTGTAATAAGGATCGATTCTCTTCAACTCAAAATAGGATTCTCGCTTTTTCCCAAAGAGACAGAAATAGCGTTCAAACACTTCGGGCATCAAGTACCAAGAAGGTCCCATATCGAAGGTATATCCATCTTTCTCCCAGTACCGAGCACGACCACCAATTTGGTCGTTCTTTTCGAGAACCGTTACCTCATACCCATCTCGGGCAAGGAGGGCTGCTGTACTGAGGCCACCAAAGCCTCCACCAATTACGAGAGCTTTTTTTCCCATAAGCAAATGGTATGTGGTTTAAAGCGTAAAATCAAGCATAATTTGCACGATAACATATCAAAAGATACTTTCTACTATTAGCTTATAGTGAATGATCCTAAAAGTATTACTCGATTTGACTTTGTTTTTCCTATAATCACTCGTAAGATAGGGCATGCAATCATTTCTGTTAACCAAGCCGATCCATTCCTTGCTTGCAAAACTGACCATTCCCTCGATGGTAGCTCTACTTGCGAGTTTTCTGTATGGCATTGTAGACAGCATCTTTCTTGGCCGAGCTGTAGGCAGTGGAGCTCTCTCTGCATTAGGGTTTGCCACTCCTGTACAGTTATTCTTAATTGCCTTTGCCCAGATGTTCGGCGCTGGGGCAGGATCAATCATCTCCAGGGCTCTGGGAAGAATAGATGTCAAGACGGCAGGATCTACCATGACAATCAGTGCAATAACGCTTGGTAGCGTGGTGCTGAGTTTTGCCCTGCTGATCAGCATCTTCCTCGATTTCTTGCTTGACTCATTGGGGGCAACAGGAGAATCGAGAATCCAGGCTCACACCTATCTCACGATCTTGTTGCCGTTCACACCCTTTTTCTGTGCAAGCACGTTTTTCAGTGCATTATTGCGATCTGAAGGAAGAGCCGGCAGGGCCTTATGTATACTGCTGCTGGGAAACCTTCTGAACATTCTTTTTGATGCACTCTTCATTTTAGTCCTCAACAGAGGTATTGCTGGTGCTGCATTGGCAACAGGTCTAGGACATCTGGGAGCAACCTTGCTAGGTCTGTACTTCCTGCTGAAGAAGAGCCAGATACGAGTAGCTTCTCCCTCCCCCTCTCTGCTCAAGCAAATTGTGCCTCTCGGCCTTCCTTCGCTCGTAAGACAGCTCGGCACAGGATCTGTCATTGCCTTGGTGAACAGTCTATTGATATCTCATGCAGGCTCTGACGCCGTTGCCGCCTATACCATCATCAACCAAATTACGATGCTTTGTTATCTCCCTCTCTCTGCCCTGGTGATGGGGTTTGCCCCGATTGCAGGGTATGCATATGGCGCTGATGACAGGAACCGATTACAAGGGGTATATCGCATCACCGTATCTTCTGAACTATTCTTTGGATTGACGATCACGATCCTTTTGCAGATTTTTGCCCGTGACCTGCTTTCCATCTTCAGTGTAGATGAAAAGGTGATCATCCTAGCGCTCATGCCTCTACGCATACTACTCTCCACCACAGCATTTGTTGGAGTACACACCCTGGGAGCTTCCTATTTCCAAAGCATAGGAAAAAGTCTTGCTTCGCTCCTGCTATACATGAGCAGACAGTTTTTTCTCTTGATTCCTTTAGTAATTCTATTCTCTGCCTATTATGGCATATGGGGCATCTGGATTGCGTTCCCTTTGGCCGATATACTTTCGGCACTCTTAGCTTTACATTTTTCAAGAAACGACTTGTACCAAAAACCTGCTATTTAATTTGCACACAACAGGGTTAACTGGTATGCTGAATATGACAAATCCAATCTTCATGCAAGAGGAGCGTTGTCGCCTATGAGTCTGTTATTAAGTGGAGTGGATCCTAAATTAATCACTCTCGCACAAAAAATTTTCGACAGGCAATTCGAGAAAGACCCAAAACTTGCCTTAGAGTTGGATGAACGTCGCAAACAATTGATGTTCCAAGATATCCTCTATAATTTTAGTTTTCTCACCACCTCTGTAGAATTGAAGGATTGCAAGATATTCACCAACTATGCTGTTTGGCTCTATGAACTGCTTTGCAACCTGATGAAAGATCTTGACAGAGTACGTGTCATGCAACAGATGGTTGATCATTATGCAATTCTCAAGGTCTTTACCAAGGAACTGTTTTCTATAGAACAAGCTTCTTTAGCCGATACGTACATTGAGGCAGCAATAGAAGAAACTAAAAACGCTGTTGATTGCTTCGAAGTATCTGAGGAATTTCTCAAAGGCAAGCATGCTCACATACGTCGAGAATATCTTAATGCGCTGCTGAGAAGCGATACACTCAGGGCAATAAGGGTCATCGAGAATGCAAAATCCTCGGGAGTTCCTTTGGAAGAAATTTATGAAGACATCATTGCCCTTACCATGTATGAAATAGGAGAGCTCTGGCATACCAACAAAATATCCGTCGATAAGGAACATTACTGCACTTCCACTACTCAGATGATACTCTCGCGCTTCTATCCTACGATTTTTGCCCATCTGCCGACCCAACGCAAGATACTCACCTGTTGTGTAGGAAGCGAACTGCACGAGATGGGCGGCCGAATGGTAAGCGATCTTTTCGAGTACCATGGATGGGAGAGCATTTACCTAGGGTCTGCCCTTCCGATCAGTTCCTTGCTCAATGCCATAGATGAACACAAGCCCCATCTGATAGCCCTTTCGGTCACGATGCCTCAGTTTCTCGAGGTATGTTATAAAGCAGCTCTCGCCGTAAAAGAGAAATATCCACATATTCTGCTTGCTGTAGGAGGCCGTGCGTTCAAAACAAGCGATTCAATCTATAAACGCTGGCCTGTGGATATCTATACAGAACTGGCCACTGAGCTTATCAAGTGGGCAGAAAAAATGGTCCCAAAAGCATGAGACATACCTTTTTTGTCAGGACGTCAACACAAAAAGTAGTTCAGGAGGCTTATTGGTCAGAGCCTGTCTCTCTTGCCATTCCTTTCAAGACCACTTTGGAAGACCTGTTTGATGAGCCAAACAAACAGGCCTTCAACAAAGCCTTTACACAGGCGCTTTGGGTAAAGCAACAGGTATTCTGTTCTCATGTTTGCATCATTGAAGAGTCTTTGGAACTCTGCTTCTTCGTACTGAGTCTTGAGCAGAATGTCTGGGTTCTGGCCATAGATTATTTCGGTTCTCTTCCCTTGGAAATTCAAGAGAATCAAAAACAGGTGCTGTTTCATATGATTGAGCAGTTCGCTGTACTGCATTCCAAGAACCAACTACAGAACTCACAAGTAGTGTACAACCACTTTGAACAAATCCAAAAATTAAACAACCAATTAGTCAACACGCAAAGAGATTTGCAACGAGCAAACAGAAAACTTGAGGTTCTCAACCAGGAATTGAACAACCGCCTCGTCAAAGATCCTTTGACCAACCTTGTCAGCCGATACCAGTACCGTTCAGAGATGGAACACCTTATACTGAAAAAACCAAAAGCGCTCGGCCTGTTTGCTTTCATCGATATTGATCATTTCAAGAAAATAAATGACACCTACGGACATGCAATCGGCGACCAATATCTGGTTGAGTTCTCAAAGCGTCTACAGCAGATGCAACAGAACTATTCTTGCATTGCAATGCGCATTGCCGGGGATGAATTCGGCCTCTACGTCCATGGTCTTGAACAGATAGACGATGTATTCATACAAACATTCTACGAACATTTCACACAAGAAATATTAAAAGACCCGCTTGATACTGGTGCGGGAAAGCTGCAGATATCCTGCAGTATCGGTATAGCCATATACAATCATGATACCAGCAACCTTTTTGAACTGATCGACTATGCAGACTGGGCGATGTATGAGGCCAAGCACGCAGGCAGACAGCAATACAAACGATTTGACAGACAATCATTTCAAACACGTTTCACCTAGTGGCCAAAACAAAAACCACTGTGCTATAGTCATAGCCATGCAAACACTTATAGACACGTTCATGGAACTAGCTGTTTTCGACTCACCCTCTTTTGAGGAGGATCGGATTGCCTTGCTTCTGGAAACCTATCTACTCAAGGCAGGCCTTTCTACCTCTTTTGACGAAGCAGGCAATCTCTACGGTTATCTTGTCGGAAGCGGACCGACTATCTTGCTCAATGCCCATATGGATACGGTGCATCTTGCGCGAGGGGCAAAACCATTCATCGAAGACGACGTCATCAAAACCGACGGCACCACGGCCCTTGGAGCTGATGACAAAGCAGCCTTGGCTGCAATTCTTTGGACACTGAGGAAAATCAAGGAAGAGAACCTAGCGCATCCCAATATTGTCATTCTTTTCACAATTGAAGAAGAACAGGGGCTGCTTGGTGCAAAAAAACTAGACCCCAAAAAACTAGGGCCCATCGACTGGGGTTTCACCTTTGACGCTTCCCATAGTATAGGGCTTGCCATCACCGCTGCTCCCTCATACGACAGGATAGAGGCAACGTTCCACGGCAAGGGAGCTCATGCAGGGTTCAAGCCTGAGACCGGCATCAGCGCCATATCCATGGGCTGTGAAGCCATCTGCAACATGAAATTGCTGAGAATCGATGAAGAGACCACTGCAAATGTGGGTTCCTTCATTGCAGAGGGAGCAAAAAACATAGTCTGTGACAAGGCTACTCTGGTCTTTGAAGCGAGAAGCTTGAGCAATGAAAAACTACAAAAACAAACAGAATCGATGAAACAAGCCATGAAGAATGCTGCTGAAAAATACGGTGGATCGGTGGATATCAACCATGAACACCTGTATGAAGTCTATCATCATGATCTTGAATGCAACGTTATGCAGATATTCAAACAAGCCTGTGCAAAACTCAATCTACCCTATCGATCAGAGACCACCTTGGGGGGCAGCGATGCAAACATTCTCAATGAACTGGGCATCCCCACCCTCGTCTGCAGCACGGGGTATGAGGAAGCTCACACAACGATGGAATACATCCCTGTCAGAGAACTTGAAAAACTCGCCTTGTTGACCTTGGAGCTGGCAACCCTATGAAACAAATTACCATAATCGGCTGTGGTGCAGTAGGAGCACTCTATGGGTTACGCCTGCATACGCTGCTTGGTGCAAAGCATGTCTGCTTCGTCTGCGACTCAGAGCGTAAAAAGCGATATGAAAAAGAGGGGCTCTTCATCAACAAGGAACGCGCACCGTTTAGGTATGTAACGGCCAACCAGACACAAATAAGCGACTTGGTCATTATTGCAACCAAGAACCACCATCTTGAACAGGCGATTGAGCTTGTCAAGGGCTCTGTTGGACCGGGTACGGCCATTCTTTCCTTGCTCAACGGCATTGACAGCGAGAACAGGTTGATCGAGGTATTCGGAAAGGAGCATGTACTCTATGGCTTTGCTGTAGGACTCAATTCCACCCATATAGGCAATACCATCACCTATACCAAAGAAGGTAAAATAGTACTCGGCGAGCAGGACAATCAATATAGCGAACGTTTACAAAAAATCTGTTCACTCTTCGAGAAAGCAGGAATCGCCTACACTGTACCTGAGGACATACATGTAGAGCAGTGGAACAAGTTCATGCTCAATACGACCTACAATACACTCAGCAGCCTGCTAGAAGCAACCTATGGCGACTTGGATCAAGCACCGATATGGATGCTGGCACAACAAATAAGCAAAGAAGTGCAGGCTGTTGCAAGAAGAGAAAATGTAATCCTTCCTGATGAACTCATTGAAAAGAATCATGCAATCATCACTAGCCTTGGTTTTGAAGGAAAAACCTCCATGTGCCAAGACTTACAAGCCAAAAGGCCTACAGAAAACTCGTGGTTTTGCAAAACGGTCATCAGGCTTGGAGAGAAGCATCAGATCCCCACCCCCACCTGCAGAATCCTCAGTGCCTTGGTGGAGGCGAAGGAACACATGAATCTCAGACTTGCTTCAGTTCAGTGACTGCGTCCTTTTTTGCATTTGCAAGCAGCTTAAGCAATTCATTGCATGTACGTGTTGAAACTTTGCCGCAATAGACATGAAAATCCGCCTCGGTCGCAGGAAGATTTTTTGCCATTTGCAAGAGCAAATGCTTTTCCATGATTCGAACAGCCGGCACATTATATTTTCTGGCCAGAGAATCTCTGGCAATGAAAAAGTGCTTGAGAAACACCTTTTCTTCCTTGGAAAGATACTTCCAAGAAGAGAATTTTGTCCAACCCGGCTTATCCGGCCCCTTGCTCCTGCCTACTTGGAGCATGTCCTTGTTCACCCTCTCTGTAAGCCCTTGTTTTTCGACTTCAGAGAAGAGTAACTCTTTCAACGTCAACAGATGCTCTACATCGGAAAGAGCATACTGTATTTGCTCACTCTTTAAAGGCCTGATCAACCAATTAGTCATCTGACTCTTCTTTTTACTCACTGTTACAGGATTCACGGAAGTGCCTATATAGCGTTCTACCAAACCCGTAAGATTTCCAGTGTAGCCGAGAGCCAAGGCAGAAACCCGGATATCGTGTACATTCTTGAGGGTAATGCCGTATTGCTTTCGGACCAATGCTGAATCACTTGCACAATCAAACATTACTTTTTCGAATGAATCATCTTCCAAAAACTGCTTCAGTACAACTTTTGAAATCTGAAAAGGATCGACTAGGTAATAAGCCTTGGCATCAAAAAGCTGAATCAAGCAAAGATGCTCTCCGTAGATGTGGAGATTGAACTCTCCCTCAAAATCCATGGCAACCGATTTGATTCCCTGTTGGTTCCACGTATCAATGAGTGCAACTAGTGCACTGTCGCTGTCAATCATGGTGTAAGTAAGCATAGGGCACCAGCATACCAAATATTCAAAAAAGAGAGAACCATATAAAGAGAAAGAATTTGGGTATGCAATTCAAGAAAATAAGAGGTATTCAGTTTAAATAAGCTTTCAATCATATTATATAAGCATTCAATCATATTTTACTGTAAATATATCCATATTTTCATATTTTCAAAACATTCAAGATAATATTTTTGTTTTTTCTTGAAAATTTTCAACAAATTTTTAAAAAGTACTTTTCAAGATATTTTTTTATCGATATATTAGGGTCAACAATACAGCAAAGGAGCAAAACACATGAGTACCATGAGTTTTTCGATACCCAGGACCACCTATTACGGAGAAGGATCTCTAAAGAAGCTTGCAGAACTGAAAGGCAAGCGTGCAGCCATTGTCACAGGAGGCAACTCGATGAAGAAATTCGGGTTCCTCGATGCTTGTCAAGCATTGCTGAATGAGGCAGGAATCCAATCAATAATCATTGACGGTGTTGAACCTAATCCTTCCGTCGAGACCGTCGTGAAAGGCGGCAAAACGATGCTTGACTTTGGACCGGACTGGATTGTCGCAATAGGCGGTGGATCAGCCTTGGACGCTGCAAAAGTCATGTGGTGTTTTTATGAACACCCAGAGCTCTCTTTTGAAGATATCATTGTACCTGGCAGCATGCCTTCTCTTCGCAACAAGGCAAAGTTCATTGCAATACCTTCAACGAGCGGTACCGCAAGTGAAATCACTGCATTCTCGGTAATCACTGATACACAGAATCATATCAAGTACCCCATCGTGGCAGCCGACATGGTCCCTGATATTGCAATCCTCGATCCATCATTACCGATGACGATGCCCAAACATATCACAGCCAACACCGGGATGGATGTCATGTGCCACGCGGTTGAAGCAGTAGCTTCTACAGCCGCTACCGCTTTTACCGACCCCTATGCGATACAGGCGATTAAGATGGTACTTGAAAACCTTCCCGTTGCCTATCATGAACCAAAGAACCTGCAAGCCCGTCAGGCCATGCACGAAGCTTCTGCACTGGCAGGCATGGCTTTCACCAATGCCTCACTAGGATTGGTTCACTCGATGGCCCACAAGATCGGTGGTGAGTTCGGAGTCACCCACGGCCTGGCAAATGCAATCCTGTTGCCCTATGTCATTGCCTTCAACCGCAAGTTTACCGATAAGTATGCATATGCAGAAAAGATTCTTGGTGTAGAAAACCTAGGAGAAGCAATCATAGAGATGAACAAGAAAATGGATATCCCCTCTTGTTTCAAGGATTGCAATGAGGTTGATTTCAATGAGCAGAAGTTTGCGGAAGTTCTTGATCGAATGAGCGAACGAGCCTTCTGCGATCCTTGCACGTTGACGAACCCTGGAACGCCTACGGCCAACGATGTGAAGATGCTCTTTGAGGCAGCCTACTATGGAACTGAAGTAAAATAAGTTCTTTATATCTAGACAAGGCCGCTCTGATCGAGCGGCCTTATTCTTGTTTGAATTATATCTTAGACAGTCTCTTCCTTAGGAAGAACAAGGTTGAGAAGGATGCCAACCAACGTTGCAAGGGCAACTCCGGCAAGGCTGAATGTCAAATCCTGCCCCATCGAGAAGGCCAAAGTTCCTCCGCCGATCCCGATTACCAGGATGACACTGCTGATGGTAAGATTTCTCTTATCCTCATAATCGACTCCGCTGTCGACCAAGGTTCGCAAGCCGCTTGAAGCAATGGTACCGAACAGCAACATGGAAATGCCTCCAAGCACAGGGGTCGGAATTGTCTGGATAAGGGCTCCAAACTTGGGGAAGAAAGAAAGGAAAACTGCAACTACAGCCGCTCCACCGGTCACCCAAACACTGTAGACTCGAGTAAGAGCCAAAACGCCGATGTTTTCTCCGTAGGTGGTATTGGGAGGACCGCCCCAGAAAGAAGCCCAAAGAGTGGCAAGACCATCGCCTGCTATGGTTCTGTGCAGGCCAGGCTCCTTGTAGAAGTCCTTGCCGACAACCTTTGAAATGGTAAGCGTATCACCAAGATGCTCACAAATTGTTGCAAAAGAGACCACTACAAAGGTCACACTTGCCACAAGGTTGAATTTAGGCAAAGCAAACGTGGGCAGACCGAACCATGCAGCCTCATTCACGGCGGCAAAACTGATCAGTGCATACTTTGGCACAATCAGTCCAACAATGAGGGCAAAGAAGTATCCTGAAAGCAATCCGATCAAGATCGGGATGATACTGAAAAATCCTTTTGCCTTGATGTTGGCCAAGATGGTAGCGGTCAAGGTTACAGTAGCTATCAAAAGAACATACAGGCTGTAATCACCATTGGCATCATTCATGGACATCCCGATAGCGACAGGAGCGAGATTCAGTCCAATTACGACGATGACAGACCCGATGACCACAGGAGGCAAGGCTTTGTTAAGCCAGTTGTGGCCACTCTTTTTTATGATATAGGCAACGATCGTATAGAAAATACCACTGACAAAAGCACCACCCATCGCATAGGGAAGCCCATAGGCACTGCTGATCGCAATCAAAGCCGGAATGAATGCAAACGAAGAACCCAAGAAAGCGGGGACTTTCGCACCGGTTATGAAGATGTAGAGCAACGTTCCAGTACCTGCGGTAAAAAGTGCGGTGCTCGGACTGAGCCCTGTAAGAATCGGCACAAGGATGGTAGCACCGAACATGGCAAAGACATGTTGGATACTCAAAGGGATCCACTGCGACAGAGGGGGCTTTTCGGCCGGTCCATACTTAACACGTGAGGAGGGTTGATTTGCCATCAGAAAGCTCCTTGAGTCTGCGCACAAAAAAGAGGCTTTGAGTGCTCAACAGACAGAGGGGGGGGGATGATGACCTCTAGGAAGTCTCTCCATCCTACCGAGAAAAGGCAGAGCATGGGAAGCCTTACAGGCCATTGTTTTTTAAAAAAAGGTACATAATGACACCAATTTGCAACATTTTGTTCATTTTTCTCTCTGATTTTAAATAATGCAACATTTAATCGCTCTCAGCGCATCATCAACGTCGAAATAAAGGTAATAATGCACCATAGATCAGCAACAGGGGGAACGCAAGAATCGAGAGGAGCGAGAAGAGAATCATACAGCCGGTTGAGAAGAGCATGCGCTCATACCATGGCAGCAGGTCTTTTGACTCAGGTATAGTATCTTTCATGCCAGTATCCTTCCTTTCTATTAAAGAAAGCATACATCAAGCTATGTGACACACATTGTCACTGTATTGGAGAATCACTCTGCTTTTGCATGTTTTCTACCGCTTCATAGTACATATTTACGAACGCTGCAGGACTGACCGGTCTTGCCACCGGGCCGAAAAAAAGCAATGCTGATACTATTTCATTCAGGCTTGCTACCGGCAAGGTTACTTGCAACGCTTTTCGCCCCTGCTCAGTGATTAGTTGCTGTACCTGATCTCGATGCCATATCTGAGTCTTCAATATTTCTATTGCCCAGTCGTAGACACGAAACGTAACATAAGTTTGCTCATTGCCCATGAATATGCCGTAACCACTGTGAATAAATGAGTCTATCTGCTCCTCTTCATACCGTTTAACTATTCGGTCTCCCTGAATTTCTGCAAGGCTTTCAATACGAGATAGATGAAAGGTCCTCAATTGCTTGCTCTTCATATCGAACGCCAGCAAATACCATCTACCGCTGTAGTTCACCAATCGCAAAGGTTCGATATGCCGTACAGATTGCACACCCTTCGTATTCTTGTAGTGCATAGTGATACGTTGTCCGCTCTTCATTGCAGAGCAGATTACAGTGAATACTTCATAGTTCGGCCAGTCCTGCACCGGGCTGATAAACACAATTTTATCCGACAATGAGCGATAATGCTTTTCCACCCCGCTATCCAACCCTTCGCTGATCATCTCAGTGAGAGCGCCCATCATCCCTTGGGATTGTGCAAGGCTACGAAAAATGGCATTGAGAACTAAAAGCCGTTCATTGCTGTTGGAAAAGAGCGTAAAAGATTCTGAGTAATGATACCATTTTTTTTCTGTACTATAGACGATTGGGGCATTCAACCTATCTTTTATGTATTGAACATCCCTGATTACCTGTCGGCGTGAAATGGAAAACTCATCGACAATCTGAGAGGTCTCCACCCCACCTTGCTCTTCAATGATTCTATTTATATAAACAATACGTTCTAGCTGACTCATCCTTTGAGTATACCATGACAACGGCCCTCCCGTGGGGAGAGCCGTTGGAAAAGTTTTGTAAATTGCCCTGCTTACTTAGCAGCTTTGAGGTCAGCCTCAAGAGCATCCAAGAATACAGCGAGCTCCTTAGGAAGATGGTCACCGAACTTCGGATAGTGGTTGGCACGGATGTCAGCCACTTCATCAAGCCAGCCATCAATGTCGACAGCCAACAGTTCCTTCATGTCTTCTTCAGTTACGCCTTCAGGACGATCGATGGCATCGAAAGTAGGCATGACACCGATTGGGGTATCAACGGTCTTTGCAGTACCTTCACAAGCCTCAAATACCCACTTCAACACGCGACTGTTCTCACCGAAGCCAGGCCAGAGCCACTTGCCGTCGTCAGTCTTGCGGAACCAGTTGACATAGAAGATCTTGGGAAGCTTGGAAGCATCCTTTGCAGCCTTTCCAACATTGATCCAGTGCTGGAAGTATTCACCCATGTTGTAACCACAGAAGGGTACCATTGCAAATGGGTCGCGGCGGATGGTGCCGACCTTGAGGTCAAGAGCTGCTGCAGTGATCTCTGAACCGACGATCGATCCAAGGAATACACCATGGTTCCAGTCGCGGCTCTGGTGTACCAAAGGAATGGTATGAGGGCGGCGACCGCCGAACAGGATTGCACTGATGGGCACACCCTTCGGATCTTCCCATTCAGCAGCAATGCTCGGGCACTGTGCAGCAGGAGCGGTGAAACGGGCGTTCGGGTGAGCAGCAGGCTTCTGTTCCTTGTTGTTCTTGTCCTGAACCCATTCATTACCGTACCAGTCGATCACCTTGCCAGGGGCATCGTAGCCGATACCTTCCCACCAGACATCCTTGTCCTCGGTGACCGCACAGTTGGTGAAAATACTGTTCTTGGAAGCACTGACCATAGCATTGTAGTTGGAATCATCGGAGGTACCGGGGGCAACACCGAAGAAACCAGCTTCTGGGTTGATAGCGTACAGCTGTCCATCCTCACCATACTTCATCCATGCAATGTCGTCACCGACAGTCTCAACCGTCCAACCAGGAATGGTGGGTACGAGCATGGCGAGGTTGGTCTTTCCACAAGCGGAGGGGAATGCACCGGTTACAAAGATGCTCTTGCCTTCAGGGCTTGTAATCTTGAGGATCAACATGTGCTCAGCGAGCCATCCTTCGTCATGAGCCAGAACGGAAGCAATTCTCAATGCAAGACACTTCTTGCCGAGCAATGCGTTTCCACCATAGCCGGAACCAAAGGACCAAATCTCACGAGTTTCAGGGAAATGGGAGATATACTTCTTTTCAATCGGTGCACAGGGCCAACGACCATTGTCACTCTCACCTTCAGCAAGAGGCTTGCCTACAGAGTGGAAGCAAGGAACATATTCGCCATCTGTTCCGAGTACATCAAGAACCTTCAGGCCAACACGGGTCATGATCATCATGTTGATGACAACGTATGCACTATCAGTGAGTTCAACACCAATCTTGGCTATCGGAGAACCGATGGGACCCATGGAGAAAGGAATTACATAGAGGGTGCGACCCTTCATGCAACCTCGATACAGGTCGGTCATGGTCTCTTTCAAGGCAACCGGGTCAATCCAGTTGTTGGTTGGACCTGCTGCATCTTTTGACTGGGCAGCAATATAAGTTCTGTTTTCAACGCGTGCAACGTCGGAGGGGTCTGAGCGGTAAGCAAGACAACCGGGTTTCTTCTCGGGGTTCAACGGCACACAATAACCAGCGGCAATCTGCTCGGAGACCAGCTGGTCATACTGGGCAGAACTACCATCTGCAATAACGATCTCATCTGGGGTCGTCAGCTCTGCAAACTCCAAGATCCACTTCTTGAGCCCAGCATGTTTAATGTCATTGACGTTCATGGACTACTCCTTATAAAAAATTCATACAATTCTTCTACAAGTTGAGAATTGTTCACCAGTCACGGTATCGTTTTTTTAAATCTTTATCAATACAGTTACCAATAGGATTTAAAAAACATTATGGCATCACACATGTGAGAAGCCTCTTGTCTAATTTTTTCTGCTATGAGCAAAATTTTTATATCTTAGTATGTTTGTAGATTTACCTTGATATAATAATCAATCAAAAACTCTACAGATCATCCTATAGAACCACCTTTTCAGATTCTTGTGCAAAAGGTTAGAGTAATGCGCTTGAAACACGCATTAAAAATTCGATTACTCATGCACTTTCAGAAATACTAATGATACTCATGGTTATTGAATACTCATTTTTTGCTCATGTTTTTTTTCTTGGGCAACATCATAAACGAACACTCTTTTCAGAACAAACTTCAGGCGTACAGAACCTCTGTACGCCCTCTTTGTCTACTGATAATTATTAGTAATTCTCTTACCTTTGGTTAAAACATAGTTCCATGAAATCTGGAGTTGAAACTCAGGTATAATTCAGGGGGTACATCCTCTGGAATATCGAGTAAATAGTCCGATATCTTACGAATTCGCTCTTTTAATGAATCCTTCTTATTTGCCTGTGCTTCCTTCAAGGCATCAAGACTCTCTATAATGAGTTCATGACTGCTTTTCACCTCCTGCACAGCTGCTTTGAATCGCTGACTTAAATCCAAAATCATCTGGCGGGTCTCTTGAGGATGGTCAGTAATGAATGCAGGAAAGTTCTCTTGGGAAATCTCAATCAGAACACAGTCGGTACGTGCCACGGCTGTAGCATTCCTTGGTTCATTATCGAACAGCCCCATCTCGCCAAGACTTGATCCTGGTTTTGAAATCTCGAGCAAATGAAACTGCTTTGGAGTATGGTAATTTAAATATAGATCAACAATTCCTGTTCTCAGTAAAAACATAGAGGAACACTGCGCACCTTGAGCATAGATGACTGTTCCTTTTTCAACTTCCAAAACGGGGTTAAGCGCATTATCTTTATCAATCATGGCGACCTCCTAATACTATAATAAAGTATACAACCAGATGCACGGTCAGAACAAGCTAGCACTCATATCCTTCAGATTGACAGAACAACAGCTCACCGCTACCCTACAAGCCATGACAGAATTAGCTCTCCCTGCAGGTTCACTGCAAAGTGCATTGGTTGCCTTCAACGAAGGAGCCGATGCCGTATACCTCGGTATGAAACAATTTTCCGCCCGGCAAGGAGCAACAAACTTCAGCTTTGAAGACCTTTCAAAGCTGAGGGCAAAAGCTCTTTCGACGCATAAGAAAATATATGTCGCCATCAATACACTCATCGATGAAGATCAGCTTGACAACCTGTACAGCCTCCTTAATCAAGTCGCTTTCATTGGTTGTGACGGTGTCATTGTGCAAGATCTCGGTCTTGTCCACATAATAAAGAACCACTTCCCTTCTCTATCACTGCACGGCAGTACACAGCTTGCTGTACATACCATAGAAGGCGTCAAGGAGATGGTCCGTCTTGGATTTGAGAGGGTCGTGCTTGCACGAGAACTCACCCTCCAGGAAATTCGGAAGGTCAGAGAAGCCTGTCCTGAAGTGGAGCTGAAAGTATTCATCCACGGGGCTCTTTGCTACAGCACCTCGGGCTTGTGCACCGCGAGTGAACAGCTTTGCAGCAGAAGTGCCAACTGCGGCTCTTGCGCCCAGATCTGTAGAAACTATTTCAACGTTGCTCACGATCCTGGTGTCCCAGCAGAACTATCACCACTATCGATACATGCTGGCTCTGGTTGGTTTTTTTCCATGAGTGATCTTGCTGCATCGCATCTTGTAAAAGAGCTTGCAGAGATTGGCATTGAAAGCCTCAAGGTTGAAGGGAGGATGAAAAGTCCTGCATATACAAAGCTGGCAAGCAAAACATACCGAGCCATACTTGATGGCAAGGAAGATACTGAAGAACTGGAAGAAGCTCTTGCGGTGGTTTTTTCCCGTCGGCAAACTGCAGGATGGCTCGGCAGCTATGGACGTCAAGCACAAAACTTTTTGCCAAGGAAAGCACCAACCCTTGGAAGTGTAAGCTATCCTGGGCATCGAGGGATCAAGATTGCTCGTATTGCATCTGTCGGATACGACAGTATTTCCGTCACGCTGGAGAAGGATCTCTCTGTACGTGATGGTCTGATGTATTTCGTTCAAGGCAGCAAAGAACCTGTACAGGCGTTCAAATTCGGAGTATCACAACTCTTTGACCAAAGAGGGAGATCCATCACCAAAGCCGTTGCAAAGACTCAGGTAACCATACGACTACCAAAAGCAGCGATACTGCCTCATAGTGGGGAGTACCTGTTTGTAGTTAGTCGTCATGACCAAAATCCAGAGCAGTACACAGAATCTTTGCCCATGATAAAAAACCCGATCGATCTTACCATCGAAATCACTGACGATAGTTTCAATATCAAAGGCAATGGGCAACAGGCAAGCTACCCAATATCACTAAAACCAGCAAACACTCCACAGCAATTGCTGAAGCATTGCAAGACTATATTTTTGCAAAGCGACACCTCATACTTCACTCTTGGCAACCTCACCATCGACAATGCCAGCTCTTTTGCCCTTGAAGATATGTTCATCCCGCTCTCGACGTTGAAACAAATCCGTAGGAGCTGGTATGAACTTCTGGACAGAAACCTTGCCCGCTCTTTTCTTACCCCTTTTATAAAAGAGGCTATAGATTCGAAAAAGAGCCTACGAACGCTGGCGCTTCGTAGTCAGCTTGTCACAGGCGAGAAACTTCCTTACCTCGATGTTGGTGCTATAAGGGCCCAACTCGAACAAGGCCAGACACTCTCTTCTATTCTCTTTAACAGTGATGAAACCTATTACTTTCCTTTAAGTCCCGTCATGTTTGATGAAGAACAGTTCTTTACTCACCTGCAAGCTGTCATAACCCTGCTGGAAAAGAGAAATGAGTTGAATCAAGTACTCTTTGGCTTGAACAACCTCGGGCAGGTTCCTTTCTTCAGAAAGCATCAGTTGCCTTGTTTTATCGATATATATCTCTACCTCTCCAATAGCGAAGCAGCTAAAGAGATTCTCGAGTTGGGTTTGAATCTTGTGGGAGGATACCTCTGGATGGAACGAAAAGAGAGCGATTTTACGGCATGGCCATTCATTCCTACAATTGTTGACGCACAATTCAGCGCGCCGCTATTCATCAGCAGGTCCTGCTTCCGCCATGATTCTCTTAATCTTCCGTGTGAGGGATGTCCTCATACAGGCTCGTGGGTCGTAACAGGTGACAAGGACCGATTCAGGGTACTGGTCAAAGATTGCATCACTGTCGTCGTACGAGCGTAAAAGACTGTAATCACTAAGCCAGCAGGGGCTTGAAGAACTCTCTCAGTTGCTGAAACCTAAAGGATATGGGGAATGCCAAAAGCCCTTGCCTGTCCATTTCTTCCAACTCAGAGAAGGTTACCCATCGATAGTCTACGGTCTCTCCTTGCTGCAAAGTTATGGAATCGGGATCGATGTGTTTCTTCACAAGGTAGATATCGACGAAACTAGAGGCTTTTCTCGCTGTGCCCACGAATGTGATTTCCTCTTCTGAAGCTTCTATACCGGTTTCTTCCTTCAACTCCCGAAGGGCAGCCTCTAGACTGGATTCACCATGCACTACAGAGCCGGAGGTATTTTCCCAAAGGTTGGGATAGAGCTCTTTTTCAGCAGAACGCAAGGTCATCAACAGTTTATTCTCATGATTTACCGTCCAGACAGATACCACCACATGGAAGGTTCCCTCTTCAAGCATTTCCCCACGCAGTTGCGTCCTTTCGAGCCGATTTCGGTCATTGTCATATAGATCCCAATATTCTGCCATTGTTGTTCCTTGGTTTTCATTCTACGAATAAGCACTCATACTTGCAAGACGAAACAAGGCTTCCAATCCTTGACAGAATGGAAGCCTCTATATCAACTATTAGGCTGTTATTATATGAGACCGAACCGCTTCACAAACGCTTCTGCGTTTTGAATTGAACCGCCGGCGGCTCCCTTGACGATATTGTTGACAAGAAGCAAGAAGCCGATCTTTCCGTTTTTCTTCTTCAACCTGCCGGTGTAGACCACCATGCCGTGCGGGTTGCCCCAGAAGGCGTACTTCGGTTGTGGGAAGGTGGGATCTGCTCCATACTCAATCGGTTGTTCAGGAGTGGAAGGAAGGTCCTGCACCACCTTGAAATCTTCCCAGCTCTTGATGATATCCTCGATTTCCACATCCTGCTCCAAGTCAAGCCAGACGGCCTCAAGATGGCCGAACATGACCGGTACACGAACCGTGTAGCAATTGACTTCAGGATCTATACTGAGAATCTTCTTGATTTCTTTCTCAATCTTCTCTTCCTCGCCCTTGATAAACGGAATGCAGTTATCGGTGATATCGAAAGAAGAAAGACCAGGGTAGCCTGCACCGCTGACACTCTGATAACTGTGAAGCATGATACTCTTGATTCCATATTTACAGAGAGGAGCCAAGGCCATCGCAAGACCGGTGGTGACGCAGTTGGCGTTGGTTACTACAAATCCCTTCTCCGGATACCCTTGAGCCTTGATCAAGTCAAGTTGTTCAAGATTTGTTTCAGGGATCAAGATGGGAACATTACTGTCATAGCGCATGGATGCTGCATTGGAGAAAACGAACAAACCGCTATCTCTCAACTGAGGTTCTGCTTCTCTTGCTACTTCAGCAGGAAGTGCTGAAAATACAATCTTAACTCCTGCTTCCTTCATTGCCTCGATGTTGAACTCTTTCACTTCAACATCTCTAACGGACTTAGGCATCTCAAAGGGCATGACCCAGTGCACGGTAGATGCATATTTCAAGCCGACGCGTGCTGCTGATGCAGTTGCATACGATAATTCAAACCAGGGGTGATTTGCAAGCATCCACATGAATACCTGACCCACTGCGCCAGTTGAACCCATTACGGCAACTTTGATTTTCTTGTCCATCTATTGTTCTCCCGAACGAAGGTTTTCGTTTCTGTATACTAAAGTAAAAGTACAGTACAGGTTTTTAGGGAGTTTTTCAATACTTTGATAACATTTTATTGTATTTTTTAACAATTTGTTACTATATTAACATTTTGTTCAGCATAATGAACCCGCTTTCCTTTCATCATCCTACCAACTACAAGAGTACTTGCCTAGTTCTTTACAAGAATAAACTCTTACTCACCATGATAAAAGACCTATCCTCACAGGCTTTCTACTCAAACCTACTTGACTTAAGCCAAATCAATTCGTATGATATTTTTTGTTCGTATCTCGGGGGTGTAGCTCAGTTGGCTAGAGCGTTTGAATGGCATTCAAAAGGTCAGGGGTTCAATTCCCCTTACCTCCACTGTAAGAGTCGTTGCTAAGCAACGGCTTTTTTTTACCTACAATCTGCTTTCAATCATCGATGTAAGTTACGGAGTCATGTAGCAAAATGTGTGTACACTTTCCCTTAATTATGTTAGTGTTTGCTAACATAATTAGGAGATTCACCTATGTCCTCAATACTTTTTGCTTTCGGTCTTACCCTGTTTGCCGGCCTGGCTACTGGAATCGGGAGTGTTATAGCTTTCGCATCAAAAAAATTCAACCCAAAATTCCTCTCATTTGCATTGGGCTTCTCCGCTGGTGTAATGATATATGTCTCTTTTGCAGAGATATTTCCAGAAGCTAGAGAATCTTTGAGCATTCCTTTTGGGGAAACGAAAGGGTACTGGATCACCACTATTGCCTTCTTCTGCGGCATCGCGGTCATTGCAATCATCGACAAGCTCATCCCGTCTTACAGCAACCCCCATGAAATGAAGAACATTACTGAGAATCCAGATTCAGAAGCTGAACAACGCCTACTGAGAATGGGACTCTTTTCAGCTCTGGCTATTGCAATCCATAACTTTCCTGAGGGACTTGCCACATTCATGGGTGCTTTGAATGATCCTAAGCTGGGCATCAGTATCGCAGTAGCTATAGCAATCCACAACATTCCTGAGGGCGTTGCTGTTTCAGCACCGATCTATTATGCAACGAAGAGCAAGAAAAAAGCGTTTTGGCTCTCTTTTGCTTCCGGGCTAGCAGAACCAGTGGGTGCGTTGCTCGGCTATTTCATCCTGAGAAATTTCTTTACCGATTCAACGTTCGGCATCTTATTTGCCTCAGTTGCAGGAATAATGGTTTATATCTCCCTTGACGAACTGCTGCCAACAGCTGAGGAATTTGGAGAGCACCACATTGCAATAGGCGGACTCATTGCGGGAATGATGGTTATGGCCTTAAGTCTGTTGATGTTTGCATAGGAGTCTTATACAAATCCTCCAAACAAGACATTCATCCAGCTCTGCGCTAATTGCAGAGTTCCTCTAAATCCTAACAACGGAGAAGAATAAGGGTTCAGTCTCCATCGAGAATCAGGAAAGGCAATTTGTAAAGATGTATCCAAACCAAGGAAGGTTAGAAGATCTCCATTTTCCATAAGCAGCGGGTTTTGCATGCCTTGGAGAACGGCACGCTTGTTCTGCGTAGATAAATACGGAATTTCCTCATCTCCCATAGAGGGATCATCACACCAGATTGATCCCAGCTCAAGTCCGAGCTCATCACGCCAAAACGAACCAATCCCCTCCACCACATCCCTATGGCCTCCCAGAGAAAGAGCAGGAAGTGAGTCCTTTAGCCGAAAGGCTTTTCTTGTAAAAGGAAGCATGTGTTGCTGAATTGTTTTCACTTCTTTCTCTATAAAACCTTTATTAAAAGGAAGTTGCAAAATGTCCGAAATTTGTTTGATAGATTGTAGTGTCTTTTGTATACCATATGGCCTTACCATTACATAAGGAGTTCCAAAACGCTTTTGCAAAGCAATCGCTGCGCTGAGCGCCTCCCTTCGCATGACTAAATTAATATGAGCAGACCCCATCGCTTGAATATCTTCAATACAACAGCCATTACTCAAAGAACAGATTTTCTGAAGACCAAAAGAACCTTCCATCAAACGAACGATTTCTTGTTCATCTGCAGCGGCATTGAATAAGTCAGGACAAGAACCGAGAATGTTATAGGAGCGTTTCGGACTCTTTTCTGTTGTTTCTGGCAATGTAATAATTAACTCTTTGAGCGTTTCTTGTACTCCATAAGAAAAACAGGCATCAAAACCCCCGGAAGGGAAATTGAGAAACAGTACGGATGGATGCTCTTTCTGGAGCAACTGACACACACTTTGCATATCAGTACCAATCATTTCAGGAATTGCTGAAGGAGTAAGAAAAATAGCCTTTGGGTCACTCTCAACAATAACTGTTTTCACAACCTCTTTAAGATTGCTGTAAGAACCCAGAGCAATATCCAGCTCGCTTATGTGTGTAGAAAATATTTTGCATCCACCTTGCAAGGCAGAACGCTCAAGTAATTGTGTCCCATAGAAAAGATGCCCCATACAACCAAATTCAATCAAGACTGCGTCCCGAATGGGGGCAAGAGTCCAAAGTACACCCATTCGAGAGGAAGCTACAGCTCGTTCTTTTTGAAGACCCATGTCAGATTCTCCTCACTTTATTCTTGCACTGTTGAAGAATTCGTCCCAACAAACGACGAGTTCTCGCATATCCAACCTGAGAATACAAATCCAAAAGATTCGGCACTTGAATGATTTCCTCATCAACAAAACCCTCAACATCACCCAGGATCATATCAACCGATAATGAATTGATATATTCCAAACTAGAGCGACCTATGTTAATTCTGCAAACAGGAATGTCCCATCCCTGTCCCACTAATTTTTTTGCAAGATGCAGGGTTTCGGGATAAAGTTCATCAACATTGATAAGTACAGGAATCAAGCCTAAAAAAATAAGGTATTCTGCAAGTTCTAGAGGAAGATCCAACCTCGGACCAAGCACACAACGCATACCTTTACAATAGAGAGAAACCTCCTGTTCCAGCATCATGGTCTCTGTACGAATTGCATCATAATCACTAAGGTTCAGATGCAAATATTCAGCGATACGATTGTATTTTTCATCAATGTCTGCGACACGATAGGAAGAGTGCAGGGCTATATAGGGTGTTTCACATCTTTGTTCCAATACAACAGCCATTTGTTGGGTATAGGGGGTAACTACAAGGTTTAGCCTTGCATCCCCCGCCTCAACAATATCCTCAATTCTACATTTTGGACCAATGTAACGTAATGAGTAATTTACTGCTGAAAGATGTGAAAACAAGACTTCCTCTTCTTGATACGTGCCCAAAACATTTAAACTTAAAGGGTCTTTTCCCTTTGCTTGTGTAAAAGACGCCAGTTTTTGCATGCTTTTCCACGAGCCTGAAGGGAATCCTATGTTTATAAATTGTGCAAGATGAACAATTGCAATATGAATGGAGAGTTCCTTTTGTAAAGAAATCGCAAGACTTTCCAAGTCCTCACCTATTAGCTCAGGAATACAGGTAACAATAATTAGCAGGTATCTGACTTTCTCCATAGCCATCTCTCTTACTGCTTCAGACACGCCATCTTGACAACCAAAAACGACCTCTCGTCCATCCAGTACATAGTGATAATGCAAACCGTCTTTCAATCCTTCTCCATAGGGAAACAGCATACCTGCATAGACGGAGCATTCAGGCATCCCAATTACCAAGGAAGACAAGCCCTGAATTGAATGAGCCACATAGGAAGCCATCCTCATAGGACAATGCATACCTTTTTCAATGCCGGCAGAACAGAAAGGGATATCCTTGGAAGCTACTATCGTCGATAACAGTCGTATTTTATTCATCACAGCGTCCTTGAGTATCATCCATAAGCAAACGTGCCAAACGAGCATAGTGTTGACTCATCAAAGAATCACTGAAAGCCTCAACCACCGTTTTTCCGAGTGCTTCGGCATCCTGGACCGTAGTGGAACGAGGAATCTGATATAGAACAGGAATCTCCAATTCTTTAGAGACCTTTTCTACCAACTCAATCTCCTTATCAAAACCTTTACTGTTAAGTATCAATCCTCTCAGTTTTGCATATCCACGATTACCAAAGCTCCTTACAGCTGCAGCAATATTGGAGGCAGCATACAAGGACATCATCTCACCGGAGGTGATGATAATTACCTCATCGGCATAGCCCCCTCGGATCGGCATTGCAAAGCCACCACACACAACATCTCCAAGCACATCGTACAATACGATATCTGGTTGTAAAATCGAGTATGCATTCAGTTCTTGCAACTTCTCAAATGCAGTAATTATTCCCCTTCCTGCACAACCAACCCCAGGAATAGGGCCTCCTGACTCGGTACAAAGCACACCATAAGAACCTGTGACAACTATATCTGACAGAGTCACAACATGCTTTGTACGAAGAACATCCAATACAGTGGGAATCTTCTTCCCTCCTGTTAAGGTTCGAGTTGAGTCGGCTTTAGGATCACAGCCTATCTGCATCACTCGATATCCACACAGTGTAAGAGCTACAGAAAGATTGGAAACTGTTGTTGATTTTCCAATACCTCCTTTTCCATATATTGCAATCCTTCTCATACTTGCTCCTTCTCAATCAGGTCGTATGAGGCACAGAGAGGACATCCTGTTTTTTGATCTCTTACTATTTGAGCATCAATCTGAAATGTATCTCTTAAAATCTCTGCCGTCATAATCTGTTCAACCGGTCCTTGCTGGACAATCTTTCCTTCTTTCATTGCAATAAGAAAATCAGAAAACCTAGCCGCCAAGTTCAAATCATGCAGAACCATGATGATTGTTGTCTTATGCCTATGATTCAAAGTTTTTAGGAGTTGTAAAACTTCAAGCTGATAGGCCATGTCCAAATAAGTTGTAGGCTCATCCAACAAAATTAAATCAGTGTGCTGTGCTATTGCCAGAGCAATCCATGCTCGTTGCCGCTGGCCTCCTGACAGCCTTCCAATCTCTTGTTTTTGTTGCTCTGACAATCGAGTTTGCTCCAATGCCCAAGAAACGATGTTTTGATCCTCTCTAGAAAGAGAACCGAACCCTCGTTTATATGGATGGCGTCCATACTCAACTAATTGCCGTACAGTCAATTCAGCAGGGGCTGTTGGTGATTGAGGAAGCACAGAAAGTTTCTTAGACAACATTGAAAGAGATTCTTCCATAATATCTCGACCATGCAAAAGGATAGAACCTCCTTTTGGGTGTATCAATCTTGCCATGGATTTAAGCAACGTGGACTTCCCACAGCCATTCGGGCCAATGATTGCCGTGACTTTTCCTTCGTATATTGCAGCATCTAGACTATGAATAACCGTCTTCTCGGCATACCCAACTGACAATCCTTGTGTTTCAATACAATAGCTCATACAATCCTTCCCTGCTTGATTACAAGAAATATAAAATACGGCGCAGCAAGGATTGCCGTAATAACCCCTGTGGGGACTCCTTGCGGCGATAACAGGACCCTTCCCAACCCATCAGAAAGACTAACCAGAACAGATCCGAGCAACATGCATGTCCAAAGCCTCTTTCTATGATCAGAACCAACAAGGAATCTACTTAAATGAGGAACCACCAAACCAACAAAACCTATATTACCCCCCAAGGCAACACTACTTCCCGCGAGAGCAACAGCAACAACCAAGAAAAGACGTCTTTCATACTCAACCCGTACACCAAGACTGGTAGCCATTTCTGTACCCAATGCAAGAACATCCAAACTTCGAGACTTGAGTATTGCATAGGGAAAACAAATGGCAAGGTAGGGAAGCAATGCATACACATACTTCCAATCAGTCGCTGATAATGTGCCAGCTTGCCAGGAAGCAACGAACTCATATTGGGATTCATCTAGGAGCACTACCAGTACCAACATCAATGCTGATAAACCTGCTTGCACCCCTATCCCACTAAGTATCAATCGCATAGGGGATATCCCACTATGGATTCGAAAAGAAAATCCATATACGAGAGTAGCAGCCATAAATGCACCTACAAATGATACGAATGGGACTGTGAAGCTAGAGAGAAATGAAGAGGTTCCAAAAAACAACGTATAGAGAACGAGCATCAAGCCTCCACCGGAACTAATGCCCAGTAGACTTGCATCCGCAAGAGGATTACGGGTAATTCCCTGCAATATACACCCCGATACAGACAAAGCCGAACCAATGAGCATGGAAAGAACAATCCTCGGCAACCTAAAGGAAAAGATTACCAGCACTTCTTCCATAGATCCTCTACCAGTCATAACGGATAGTATTCTGCGTGGAGAATACCAACTGTATCCGATGCTGATATTTATTATCAAAACCGCCAAAAGGGCCAGCAATAGGAAAACTTGTAGAGCTACAAAGTTATATCCTGTTTTTTGTTTAAACATGTGCATATCCATACATTACCTATACTTCTCTCTTTGGATCAGAAACAGAAAGAAGGGAACTCCCACTAAGGAGACAAGCGCTCCAATGGGAATTTCATTTGGAGGATTCAACATTTTCGCACCCAAATCAGCTGCCAAGAGAAGGACTGCTCCCAGTACTGCTGAAAGAGGAATTATCTGACGATAATTTTGACCAACCAAGAATCTGACAATATGAGGTACGAGCAACCCCACAAAACCGACAGAACCAACTACTGATACTGAAAGGCCTGCCATAACAACAACCAAAAAGGACATGAAAGCAGAATACAAAGACACATTAACCCCAAGACTTTGTGCAACATCCTCTCCTAAGCCTAGCAGGGATAGCTTGTCAGAGAGTAAGAAGGAAAGCATCAATACAAGACCTATCCCAGGTAAAAGGAAATACACCTGGTCCCAACCCACTGCTGCAACACCCCCAATTGTCCAGAAAAGGATGTCTTGAGCCATCTTTGAAACCAATGCAAGGCATTGGCTCAGTGCAGTAAGTAGGGCATTGATGGCAGCACCTGAAAGAACCAAGTGCAATGCTGTTTTCCTTTTACCAAGCCTTGCGGTCCCCTGAACCAAGAAAGATCCTAAAGAGGCTCCCGCCAAGCACATCGCAATTGTCATTGTATAAGAGGAGTTCGGAAAGAAGGCAAACCTTATAGCCAAACCTAAAGCAGCTCCTGCATTCAATCCCAGCAATCCGGTATCGGCCATTGGGTTATGAGTCAAAGCCTGCATGATTGCTCCTGCTACTGCAAAAGCTGCACCAATCGAGAGCGTTGCCAACATACGAGGCAGCCGTAGATTGACTACTACTAGATGCTGCAACACGCTCTGATCATGAACAAAAATAGCCTGTAGGATTGTCTTTAACGGTATTCTTGTTGCTCCCAACGCAATAGAGGCAACTGCAAAGAGCAACAATACAAATAGTGACACCGCCATAACAATTGAGTAATGAGCCAAAGAAAGCTGTAGTTTTTTCATCACATTCATCACATAAAACTATTAGAGTTGCATTAATTTTTTTGCTGTCAACTCCATCGAAAGAGGTCCAAAAGTATTCATGTTCTCATCAAAAAAATGAATGCGATTGTTTTTAACTGCATCGAGGGAAAGCCATACTGAGTTGTTTGACATACTGTCTATAAAAGCTTTCGTAGCATCCTTATTGTGCTGAAAGACAATATAATATGGATTCATGGAAGCGATTGTCTCGAGAGAGATAGTAGAAAAAGATGAAGGCCAATTCTCTGGTTTTGTTAAACCAAATGTCTCATAATATTTGTCATCAGAGCGCGTTATGAAAGCTTTTCCATCGGTTCTCACCAACGCAAAAGATCTATCAGTTGTTTGCGATAGAATTGCTCTGGTATGTTCAATTTCACTCTCTATCCTAGCGATTACCTGATCTGCCTTTTCCTCTTCTCCAACAATTAAAGCGCATTGACGAAGCTGGTCTTGCCATGAAGCTGCATAATCGAGAAGAACAACAGGAGCAATTGCTTTTAGTTGATCATATACCGCCTCAAGCCCTCCATGTGTGGAAAAGGTAACGATTGCATCTGGCCTAGATGCCAAAACAGCCTCTAAGTTGATTGTTCTGGCAGTTCCAATATCCATGATTTCGGCTTCTTGCAAATATGGAGCGAACAATTCTGATTCCATCAATGGAGTAGTCTGCCCTAGAGCATTCCCTAAAGCAGAAGCTGAGGGGATTACATCCAAAGCGAAAAAATGTTCCATATAGAAAGTATGGAGTAAAGAAATCCGTTGAGGTTTCTTTTCTAATACAACCGTACGATTGGATGAATCTACAAGAGACCTCGGCCATGCATCAGCTGTATGTTCATCAGCGCTGATTGAAGTCACTTGATTGGGTGAGACATACTGTTTTTTACCACAGCCCATGAGAATAATAAGAAATATTAAGATACTCGAAACACAAATTTTCCTAAACATAATCCCGTCCTTGTAATACTTTTAAAGTTAGGCCTATCTAACTTTTAAAGCATACAGATACTCACCCCCTTACGAGAATGGGAAAATCATGAATCGACATGGATAATTCCGGACTCTGTTCTAAATGCACTAGGGGTCTTTGCGTACCGCTTCTTAAAAGCACGACTAAAATACAGAGGGTCAAAATACCCAGTGCTCGCAGCTATTTCCTGAATAGATAAATCGGTTGTCAACAACAGCTCTTTAGCTCTATTCAAGCGATATTCAATCAGGTAATCTCCAGGTCCCATTCCTACAAACTTAGTGAATAAGTAATATAATTGATTGGTACTCATTGCATACATCTGTGCAAGCTCTTGCAAACCAAGAGTCTCGTTGAATCGTGAACGGAGATACGATGCGATTTCTTCAAACCTCACCTGTGAATCTGCATCCGTTCTCGCCTGTGCACAAGTGAACAACTCTTCTAAAACACAATACAACAGAGTCTCTGACCTGAACATCTCTAAAGATCCTGGTTGTTGCATAGTCTGATAGAGTCGGTGCACCAATGATTTGAGTTTAGCACTCTTGCCAAATTCAACCTCAAAACAGAAATCAGCAATAGTTCCTTTAGTCGGGGGATTGCCCACTACTTCATAAAGAACTGATATGTACAATAAGGGTTCTGCACTTACTACTTGTTTTCCCAATAACGAGTCGGCCTTCCCATGAATGGCCTTTCTCACATCGGTGAAAAAAACTTCATCATCGAAGGAAAACCTAGCTTGCCCATGAAAAGGAAAAATAAACCCTGGATAAGGAGCAGAGCGCTGTACGCCTTTTGAACCTGAAGGAACTTCAAAGCGATAAACGCCTCTTACTTTCAAGGATACTGATGAAAAATGATCTAAAATTTCTTGCAAGGGGTAGTACATCACGAAACCTCAGTTTTATGTTAGCAAATACTAACTTTATTTACTAGACGGGTTCCTCTACTCCTCCATAACCAAGTTGGTCTGCCTTGTTTTGCAAATCATTCGCATTATTTTTGCAAATGACTTGCAAATTGCTGTTTGCCTGTGCTACCATTACCTACGCGTTATATGATGCGCAAGGAGATGTATTATGAAAAAGCGATATAAGAAATTTATGGTTTGCACTGTCATGCTCATTGTCAGTTTCACTGTCTTTGCAGCAGGAATCCCTGAAGTAAGACCTGAGAAACCAGTGATTGCCGTAAGCATCATCCCACAACAGTACTTTGTTGAGCGGATTGCAGATGATTTGGCAGATGTTTTTGTGTTGGTCGGAGAAGGACAAAGTCCACACTCCTATGAACCCAACCCAAGAGAGATGGAACGACTATCCAAAGCAAGTATCTGGTTTCTCTCTGGTACTGATTTTGAGATTGCGTTGGTTCCGAAGGTGAGAGCCTTGTACCCAAAACTGAAGATTGTTGATGCAACAGAAGGCATCAAATTCAGACTCATGGAAGAACATGGACATGCCGACCACGATCATCACAAAGACCACGATCATCCGGGAACAATCGATCGTCATACATGGCTCGGCAAAGACCCTGTTTTGGTGATGTCTGATCACATTTTCAGGAATGTCCAAGCACTCTTTCCTCAAGAAAAAGAAGCTATCCATGCCCGACATGAACTCTTGAAGTCTGATATTCTCAGCGTGTTCGACGATCTGCATACACAGCTTGCTCCTCTGAAAGGACGAACCATTTTTGTCTATCATCCAGCTTTCGGGTATTTCCTTGATGAGTTCGGCATTATCCAGGAAGCGGTGGAAACAGGGGGAAAAGAACCCACACCAAGAGCGTTATCGGAGCTTATAAACCTGGCACGAGAAGAAAATGCGGCAGCAATATTTGTGCAGAAACAATTTCCTGTAGCTACAGCAGAGACCCTTGCGAAAGCTATCAATGCTGTTGTGGTCCCGCTCAATCCACTGGAAAAAAATTGGCTTGAGAACATCCAAACCATGGGTGATACGCTAGCCAAATCCCTTCTATAACAAGATTCAGGCTGTTGCAGAGTTTCTGCAACAGCCTGTTTTTTTTATACCGCTTTCTCGCAATACGCCTTGATGGATGAGGCATTTGAGAACCTCTTAATCTCAGGCCCTGGAATTATGAGAGTCGGAGCCTGCATCACCTCATAGGAAATTGCAAGTTCTGTTTCAACCTCGGCATCAATCACCCGATAAGAAATATTTGCCTCATCAAGAAAACGTTTTGCCAATTTACAATTAGGACACGTTTTAGTGGTAAACAAAAGCGCAGAACCCTCGGAAACTGCGTAGAGCTTTCTCTTTTTGAACTCCTCAGCCTTACCGTCATTCCAGTTTCTCACCGGACGATAATAACCGGTTATTCTGCTGTAAATCTCTGTCAACCTGTTGCAATACGGACATCGATCTACTTCACCGGGGATATACCCATGCTCACTGCAGACCGAGTACGTCGGACTAAGCGTATAATATGGAAGCGTATAGTTTTCTGCAATCTTGCGCACCAAGGAAGCTGCACTTTGCCAGCTGGGCATCCGCTCTCCTAAGAAAGCGTGAAAGACCGTCCCGGAGGTATAGAGTGTCTGCAGTTGATCTTGGATGTCCAGAGCCTCAAAAATATCAGAGGTGTATCCTACAGGTAAATGGCTGCTGTTGGTATAAAATGGAGCTCTGTCAGGATCTGCTGCGGTTTTAATCAGCGGGAAATCCTCCTTGTCGTGCTTGGCAAACCGATACGTGGTGGATTCTGCGGGGGTTGCCTCAAGGTTGTATAAATCACCATACATTTCTTGATACATGCTCAGACGCTCACGCATATGCAACAATACTTGTTTTGCAAAGTCTTGCCCTTCTTTGGTTCCAAGATGCTTGCCTATGAATTTTGCGTTCAGAGCCGCTTCGTTCATACCCACCAAGCCGATGGTGGAAAAGTGGTTCTCAAACGATCCCAGATAACGCTTGGTATACGGATAGAGGCCTGCCTCAAGCAACTTTGAAATAACGGTACGCTTGACACTCAATGAACGGGCGCTGATATCCATCAACTTGTCCAGTCTTTTGTAGAAATCAGCTTCATCCTTTGATTGATAGGCAATTCTTGGCAGATTGATGGTAACCACCCCGATGGAACCGGTGGACTCACCACTTCCGAAGAACCCCCCTGATTTTTTCCTGAGTTCCCGTAAATCGAGTCGGAGGCGACAACACATCGAACGAACATCGCTTGGCTGCATATCGCTGTTGATATAGTTTGAGAAGTATGGAGTGCCATACTTGGCGGTCATCTCAAACAACAACTTGTTGTTCTCTGTTTCAGACCAATCGAAATCCTTGGTGATGGAATAGGTGGGAATTGGATATTGGAAGCCTCGTCCTTCACTGTCACCGGCGATCATCGTCTCGATGTAAGCCTTGTTGATCATATCCATCTCAGCCTTGCAATCCTTGTACTTGAAAGGCATCTCCTTGCCTCCGACAATCGCCGGAAGCTCGGCAAGGTCAGAGGGAACCGTCCAGTCGAGGGTAATGTTTGAAAAGGGAGCCTGGGTGCCCCAGCGAGAAGGCGTGTTGACCCCGAACACGAAGGACTCGATGCATTGCCGGGTTTCACGATAAGTAAGATTATCCGCCTTCACGAAGGGAGCGAGGTAGGTATCGAAAGAGGAGAAGGCCTGAGCTCCAGCCCACTCGTTCTGCAAAATCCCCAGGAAATTCACCATCTGGTTGCATAGCGAAGAAAGGTGCTTTGCAGGTGCGCTGGTAATCTTGCCACCTACCCCCCCAAGACCTTGCATGATCAACTGCTTTAAAGACCAACCGGCACAATAACCGGTGAGCATGGAAAGATCGTGCAGATGCAGATCGGCATTCCTGTGGGCATCGGCAATCTCTTGGTCATACACCTCTGAAAGCCAGTAATTCGCTGTCACAGTCCCGCTGTTTGAAAGGATCAGGCCCCCGACACTATAGGTGACCGTCGAATTTTCCTTCACTCGCCAATCATTGAGCTTGAGGTAGTTGTCGACTGTGTCCTTGTAGTTGAGATAGGTCGAATTCATATTCCTGACCTTCTCACGCTGCTTTCTGTAGAGGATATAACTTTTTGCTACGTCGGCATACCCGGCTTGCACCAAAACAGCCTCAACACTGTCCTGAACATCTTCAACTTCTATCGTATCATTCTTGATCTTCGGCTCATAATTACTGGTGACTTTCAGAGCAAGAAAATCGATGATGTTCGGATTATATTGCTTGCCCAAAGCATCAAAAGCCTTGGTGATAGCTCCAGCAATCTTTGAGATATCAAAAGGGACTACTGACCCATCGCGCTTGACTACCTGATACATTCATTTCTCCTTGATATTGATCTTTCCCGAATCTTAATCATACATCATATCTAGGGCTAATGCAATCAGATTACACAATATATAGTGTTTATATCTTATATACCTCGAATAGATACCGTTCCTATATAGCTTTGCAACAAGTTGGAAAAATGCTCCATTTCCGACTTGGAAAAAGGGCTTAAAGATACCGATCCAACCAAATCTTTAGAGTCCACAAAGGTTTGCAAGAATAAGGCCTTGCTTCCTTGCAACCACTGCCCAAGCTCCTTCACATCTTCTTCGGTATGAAGCTCCCTGACCAAGGTACTCCTAAACTCATGAGGAATCGAAGAGGTCTGCAAGAGCGCAATGCTTCGCTCAATCGCGTCTGTATCAAAAAAGGTCTTTCCAACAGTCTGAGCATAGCGACGCTTGCAATTTTTTACATCCATCGCAACATAGTCAAGCAAATTGTGTTTCAATAGATATTCTAGCTTGTCAGGAAACGTGCCGTTGGTATCAAGCTTGACAAGAAAACCCCTTACGCGTATCTCGGCAATAAACGAATCGAGCCCTTGCTGCAGCAAAGGCTCTCCTCCTGTTATACATACACCATCAAGCAAGCCTTTGCGCGCAGACAAAAAAGCAAAAAAATCCGACTCTGAACAAGCTTGCGGGAGTCCTGAATCAAAGACCAATGATGCATTGTGGCAATACGGACATCGAAGATTACACCCACCAAAAAACACAGTGCAGGCAACCTTGCCAGGATAATCAAGCAAGGTCATTTTCTGCAAACCCATAATCTTCATATTCAGCCTCCAAAGCGTAGTGTATGAAGAAAAGGCTCCTCTGTTAAGCCTCCCCATGACCGGAGAGTTCTATGATTTGCGAAATTTTCTCATCCATCTCTCTTCCCAGATTGAAACTATCCACACCCAAAAAACCCCTGACAAGCAATGAAATTGCCTCACGCTCTTCCATACCCTTGGACATAAGGTATGCCACCTGGTCGGGGGCGATTTTTCCAATGCTGGCTTCATGGCTCATACGTGCATCAGGATGCTTCGATATAAGTCCAGGGACCGATTTGATATACCCCTCTTTCTCTTCTGTAAGAATCATTCCTGCACAATCGATATGAGCCTTGCAGCGAGCCTCGCCCACCAACAAGCCTCCTTGGTGCATGATCGATCCAGCACTGACGCCCCTATGAGCGAGTTCTGCCGATGAATCCTCACCTTGCAAGTACACATCACCGCCAGTGTCTACAAACGCATTGCTCTGTGCAAAAATCACCGTTTGGAACTTTGCACAGGCCCTCTTGCCTATCAGGTATGCCTTAGGATTACTCACAATCTGCTTGGCGCACTCAAGTGCTATATAGTTGCTCTCTAGAGACCCGTCCTCTTCAACAATTGTCGCTGCATAAGGATAGACATACTGGGCGGCAGACCATGAGTGAACCATGGTGGTCATCAAATGCGCCCCCTTATGCACATATTGCTCCTCGATTGCGATATGGGTCCCTGTGTAAACCTCTTTTGAGGCTAAACAACTGGTTATAAGGTGTAGTTCTGCGCCCTCTTCCAAAATGACAACATTGTGTACGTGCTGATTCAGTCCATCGCTCTTCATATACATGGCCACCTGACAAGGCAGTTGCACCTTCTGATTTTTCTCAATATGCAGATAGAACCCCAAAGGGTTCTCTTCTTGCGAGCAAAGAGAGACCCGCTGATCGTAATCGGAGGGAACAGCTTTGAAATAATATCGCTCTCGAACAGAAGGGATGGTTTTAAGAGCGAGAGAAATCGGCAACAAGGTAAATCCTGTACTATACTGAGCAAGATGAATCTGCTGATGATCACATACAAGAAAAGAGGCCGACCTCTCTGATTTGCCAAGCTGCACAGCACAGGAAGAAAGCCGCTGCCTATCTTTTTTATCGAGCTTCATAGGTCGTGCTCCTTCTCCTGAGAACAGAGCATACAGGCGTTGTAACCATAGCGGTTGATGTTCTCGAGCACCAAGGAGGGGTGGGCTGAACAGACTATGTGACCTGCGAGCATCACATGCGCCTTGTCTATAGGGAAACGATTCAATATCGATCCATTGTGGGTGATGATCAAGCCGGCCTTCCGCCGAGCCGGATGAGTTATATCCAACGAGAAGAGACGATTGATCAAATCAGCCATCATATTCAGAGCTTCACTGTCAACCCCTGAGTCAGGCTCGTCCAAAAGTGAAAAAAGAGGAGAAAGAGCCAGCATCTGCACCAATTCAGACCTTTTAATCTCCCCTCCTGACAATCCACTGTTGATATCACGGTCTAACAATGTTTCTGTGTTTGTGGCCTTTGCCAAGGCATTGATGCTTTGAGCAGGGTCCTCCTCATTGCGAAATAGGTAAGAGAGCAATCTTCTAAGAGTAATGCCAGCAATGGTCGGGGGACGTTGCTGAGCAATTGCAAGCCCAAGGCGAGAGCGCTCACTGATATTTGCATCGGTGATGTCTTTTCCTTGGAATGCAATACTTCCTTGGGTGACTTTGAATGCAGAAAACCCCATTATGGTCATCATGAGCGACGTTTTTCCGCTGCCGTTCTGTCCTAAGAGTGCGTGAATCTCCCCTTCCCCGATTTTCAGATTCACATCGCTGAGAACCTCCTTAGTTCCAACTTGTACAGAAAGATTGGAAACCTCAAGGATAGTATGTGATTGTTTCATGGTTGTTCTTCTTTATGATCCTGCATTGGACAGCCCGTATGACAAACAAACTGCCCACATGACAGGATTGCCGTCTATGAGGCCAGAGAAACGCCCAGATCGTGACAAGCCTTAAGAGCATCGTCATCGGGCATTTCATTTGCAATAACAGGTTCAAGGAGTTGCTGAACACCCCCTGCTCTTGTTTGATCCTCCCAATTGCGCATCCACTCACCGTCACCCCAACCGTAGGATCCAAACAGTGCAACTTTTTTAGTTGACAAGGAAGGGAGCACCTGTACAAACATCGGCTCAAATATCTCTTCTTCAAGAACCTCCGCGCCCTTGGAAGGACAGCCAAAGGCAATAGCATCATAACCGACGGCTACTTCAGGGGTAAAATCCTCTATAGCCACAACCTGAACCTCTGCACCAGAGCTCTCGCAGCCCTCTTTTACTGCCATGGCCATGGCTTCTGTATTACCCGTTGAACTATAGAACACAATAGCGACTTTCATATTTCCATCCTTCGTACAGCCAAATCCTGAAGCTTTCTTCCTTTTGCATAGTGCTTTTGATAGATTGCTGTACATTTTTTGAATTGCATGAATTTTTTTTGTGCCGAGGCGACATTTGAATACACCTTCCAACACCCATCACAAAGACCGTTGCAGCCCTTGTTCCTGATAAAGGAACACACATCCTCAAAGGGATATCCGAGGAATATGCCAACCTCATGGGGAAAATCTTTCTCGCTGTGCAACCGTACACTCAAATGTTGCAAGGCTTCATGAGAAATACATGAGGGGTATCCTAATTCTAGCAGAAATTGCTTGACCCTTCCTTGTTGGAGATACTGTGCAACCATCTTTGGACGATACACCAACACCAGTGATCGATCTTGTTTCTTCTGCAAAAGAAGCATCTTCAGATCTTTGTTCTCAAACAAAGAGTTGTAGATCGCAATCTGGGTTTCCACATAGGTGTCATCTGTATTGAAATAGGAGAAAAGATTCCCCATTTTCAATCCTGCCAGTGTAGGTGCACAGTGGCAAAGCAATACTGTTTCAATCACGATACCCCTCAGTAACGTTTATTAGAGGTTAGTCATGGCTAACATTTAACCTAGTTATATACCTTGATTTTACAAAGGTCAACCCATTTATCTAAATTTATCTAAGTTTTAACTATGAAAACACCTTGACAAGATAGATTAGACTAACTATTTTTATTTAAGCAACTACTTAAGAGGATATATATGAACCCCTTTGTCATTGCAATGAAAGCTCTCGCTGACGAAACTCGGTTTAGCTTGCTTTGCCTATTGCTGCAACACGATTACTGTGTAGGCAGCTTAAGCAGACAACTAAAAATAACAGAATCAGCAGTTTCCCAACATCTGAAAGTCCTTAGAGAAGCCTCCTTGGTCAACAAAACAAAGCGAGGATACTTCACCCATTACGGGGTCGATCGGGAACAACTAGCTGAATTGGGAAAAACATTGGAACGGTTATCAAACACTCCAAATGAAAAACCACAATGCAACCACATGGGTGAAAAACATCACACCTGTCATAAAGGAGGAAGCAATTGAATCCGATTATACAAGCTAACAACCTTCAAAAATGTTTTGGAGATTTTGAAGCAGTCAAAAAAATTGATTTCCATATCGAAGAAGGGGAAATCTTTGGGTTCCTCGGACCCAATGGGGCTGGAAAGACTACAACGATCAACATGCTCACAGGCTTAGCCAAGCCAAGTGGAGGAACCTTGTCCATTGCAGGACTTGATGGGATAAGGGACATCAAGAAAGTGCAAGGACTGATCGGGATAGTCCCTGACGAAAGCAATCTCTATGACGAGATGAGCGGCTTCGACAATCTCGTCTTTTGTGCTTCGCTGTATGGAATGAAGAAACAAGAACGTGAACGCCGAGCGAGGGAATTACTCGTTCAATTTTCACTCGACGACACCAAAGATCGCCCTTTCAAGGCTTACTCGAAGGGCATGAAACGCAAACTTACCATAGCGGCAGGAATCATTCACAACCCCAAGATACTCTTCCTTGACGAACCGACAACAGGTATTGATGTACAAAGTGCCAGACAAATCAGAACCTTGATAGCTACCCTGCATGCAAAAGGAACCACCATCTTTTTGACTACCCACTACATCGAGGACGCCCAGAGGTTGTGCGACCGAATCGGGTTCATCGTCGCAGGGCGCATCATAAAAGTCAGTACGGTCAAGCAGCTCATTGAACAAGCACAACAAGAGCATCTCATGCAATTCTCTGTACAAGGAAAGGAAGTTGTACTTGCCAAGCAGCTCATGGACGCTTTTCCCTCAATCATCGAGGCAAAGCAAGAGGATCATACAATCCTGATCAAGAGCAAAGAAGAACTGTGCCTGATGCCTTTTATGCAGTTCTTCGACACAAGGGGAATACAGGTCAGAGAAGCCAAGCTCATACACCCTAGTTTGGAAGATGTCTTTGTCAAAGTTACCGGGGTGGAAATCTCCCGGCTAAATAAAGAAAAGGAGGGGAAGAAATGAAAGCTCATATCCTAGCGTTCTGGGCAATCTTGAAAAAGGACATGCAGAATTACTACCTCAAGCCACCAAACATCAGCTGGGGGATCATCTTTCCCGTATCCTGGACCTTGATGTTCTTCATTCGCTCACAACAAGCTGTTGACATCCGCTTCATTCTAGCTGGGGTCATGGCAATGTCAGTGCTGTTTGGGACCACCTCGATGCTCTCGGTCACCATTACCTTCGAACGCAAGAGTAGGTCGTTCGAACGACTGTTGCTCTCGCCGATCAGTCTCAATCTTTTGATGCTGGCAAAAACTACCGGGGCGATACTCTTTGGTATCATAAATGCCTTCATCCCAGTTCTCTTTGCCTCGTTTCTTATTGATCTGGGAGGAATCAATTATCTTATGCTCCTGCTGTCGGTTGTATTTATTGCAGTGACCTCAACGTTCCTGGGATTGTTTATCGCTGTATCGGTGAGTGAAGTGTTTGAAGCGCAGACATTTTCAAACTTTTTCCGCTTTCCAATGGTCTTTCTCTGCGGATTGTTCCTCCCGATTGAGAACCTTCCGGTCTTTCTACGGCCGCTTTCCTACCTGCTTCCACTGACCTATGGTGCTGATTTACTCAAATATTCCATCAATAACGAGGCATCCATACACATGGCTATAAGCATTCCCATCCTGTTGCTTTTTTGTTGTTTCCTATTCTTTTTGAGCACCCATAACATTAAAAAGCGATGGATCTACTGATATATGCTCTCCAAGACGGAGAGCATTGCGGTAAGAAGTCAGAACTGCATCCATTGATGACAGTTGTGACAGGCACTTCAGTTCTTCTTCAGAGGTATCAAGCACCGCCTTGATGCCTCCATCGCACAACACAACCCGTTTATGGGCTATCAAAGCTAAGAGAGGATCATGAGTTACCATTAATACTATCTTGTTCTTTCTCACAAGCAGATCCAGGGCTTTACTTCGATCAATACCTGCATTTTCGATTTCGTCAATCAGAACGATGGGAGCGTTGGTCAGATAAGCGGTATCAGCAACCATCAAAGCCCTAGCCTGCCCCCCGCTCAAGGCTGTCAGCTCTGTATCAGCGTCAAAGCACTCGCCGCAAAGACAATTGGCCTTGGCAATAATCTTCTCAATCAATTCGGAAGGCTCTGCAATCGCCATGCTTTGGGCATGAAGAGCAAGAAAATCACCAACTTGCACATCCATCACAAAATTCATATTCTGAGTAAGCTGGGCAACCAGCTTGTGATCAGAAGAAAACCTCCATGTTGCTGGAGGAACCTTTCCGTCAACCAAAATTAAGCGCTTAGTAGGGGTGTCCTGTTGTGCCATCCACTCAATATCTGATAACAGCTGACTCTTTCCAGACCCTGTAGGGCCAACGATACTTACAACGTCTCCCACTCGCAAGGTAAAACCCATCTGCTCCTCATTCCCCCGTTTATCAAATCCTCTACAGATGGTAAGCGTTTGAATGCTCCAATTGGATTGCTGCTTAGCAATGGATGTCTGATCAAGAAAAAGATGAAACCTCTGAAGCAAGAGAGAAGGCTGTACACCGAGATCTTCAACCAAGGCATACGGCAAGTGAGAAAAATACTCTTGTACCGTTTGATCCGTTCTCGGTTTTGGTAAATTGTTCATATTCAAGAAGTCTTGTGCATCTGTCTTCTCAATGAGCTCGCTCATCGTATAGTCTTCATACATCAAACTGCATTCTCCTCACATTCCCTTTTTGTTTTTCCTTGCCGATCTGTGTTTCTGACAGGCAGTAGGAGCACAAAGCCGATGGCATGCTAGCCCTCAGATGCCTGCCTTCCAGGGTATCAAACGATTGTCCCTCATGCAGATCTGCAGCTAGATATGCGGCCCCTTGTCCCGTAATTCCATTGATATGGACAACCAGACATTGAGGATTGGCTTGTCGTATCTTATAAGCAAAAATCTCCCGTTCCGCCTGCGAAACCACATCCGATTTTGTCACCACAACAATATCCGCACTCTTGAGCATCGGCCCAATTTTTTTAGGGGCTGTAGAACCTGAAAGAGTATCAATCACACAGAGGGCAAGGCACCCTTCTATATGAGGGGAACACCGATTGCAAAGGCCTGCGCTCTCACTGAACAAGTAGTCGTATCCTTTTTTCTTTGCCCATGAAAAGCAATCATCAATATTGCTTACAAAATAATGATCAGGACAGAGACTGCCGGACAGCCCAACGAGAGCTTGTATCCCATGTTTTTTGTACTGAACATCGTCATCAGTAGCGAGACAGTCAAATTTAACTACAGCACACTCTTTCCTTTGCTGTCTCAGTGCATTGATCAAATGTATGATAATCGAGGTCTTTCCTGATGAAGGAGGACCAGAAACAGTAATGCATCGCATTGGATACTCCTCTAGATTCCTAGCGAACAAGCGCCTTTCTCTTTCTAAACAGCAAGAACAAAAAGAAAGGAGCTCCCAGTAAAGAGGTGATAATTCCGACAGACAGCTCCACAGGAGAGAACAACGTCCGAGCAAGGGTGTCGCTCAGTATGAGTAAAATGGCACCAAGCATTGCAGAAAGGGGGAGCGAGTAGCGATGGTCATTGCCCACCAACAGTCTCGCTGCATGAGGGGCAATCAAACCGACAAAGCCGATGGTCCCTGCTACACTGACGGCACTTCCTGCAAGCACAGCCGCGAGCAACAAGGCCAAGAACCTATACAAACGAACAGGAAGTCCCACACCAAAAGCAACCTCATCACCAAGGCTGAACAAATTGATTTTCGGGCTCAAGAACAGGGCACAAGAGAGGGCGACAAAGCTGTATGGCCAGATCGAGGCAAATGCCGACCAGCTTCTTCCCGAAAGACTTCCAAGAAGCCAAGAGTATGACACCTCAAGGATGTCGCTGTGGAGCATCATCAAAGCAGAGGTTCCCGCATTCAAGAGATTCGATACAGCGATACCGGCCAATACAATAAATACGGTACTTCCTCCTTCCTTAGCATTCGCAAGAGCATTGATCAACAAAGCTGCGGCTAAAGCGCCGAAGAATGAGGCAGGAGGAATAAGACCGATATACCCAGGAAACAAAGCCATCACTACCACAGCAGCCAAACCTGCACCCGCGTTGACACCGATAATGTTTGGAGAAGCCATGGGGTTACGGATGATGCCCTGCAACAAGATACCCGATACGGCAAGGTTCATACCAACAAACAAGCCCGTAAGCGTCCTCGGAAGCCTGATGTTTCGCACTATCTGCACAGCCAAACCCTCTCTATCCTTACCGAAGAGGATACCGATTATCTGTTGAAAAGATACCTGTATAGAGCCTGCAGAAAGACTCAGAACGAGTATAAGAACCAATATAACGGCCGCAGCAACGAGTACTGCCAGCCGATAGGCGTGTGTTGAAAGTCCAGATCCTTGTTCAAAACTCATCATGTTCCGTTCTTCAATACCTGTGCAGTAATTCTGAGCATATCTTCAATGGAGGAACGATTGGGGTTTGCTGCAAAAGGAAGCAGCACAAAACGCCCTCCTTGCTGACCTGTATAGTGTTTCCATTGCTCGTCATTCTCGAATTTCTCAAGCAAGGCCTGATTGCTTGCTGCATTATTGCTCGATGCAACGATGAAAATCACATCGGGGTTTTGCTGCAAGATCGTCTCAATATTGTACGTCACGAAAGAAGCTCTGCCGGCTCCTGGAAGATTGGCACCAACAATATTCTCCAAACCGAGCAGCCTGAGCATGGCACCATACGAAGAGGCCGTCTGAGCTGCTGTTATAGTATCCCCATCCTGAATCATAACTGCGCTCTTGATACCCAAAGGCTCAACAATGCCAGCTCTCAATTCCTGAGCAAGGGAATAAATGGATTGGACGTACTTCTTGGCTTCTTCCTCTCTTCCTAACAGGTTTCCGATATACGCAGTCAGATCCACAACAGAAATATCACCCACCTTGTCAGGGTCAAAGAAGAACACTGCAGCCCCGCTTTGTTCAAGGGATTCCTTCAATGCTGCATGGAACCTGCTGCTGGCAATAATCAGATCGGGCTCTAATGCATATACAGCCTCAATGTTGATTGCTGAAGTTCTTCCAACAGAAGGCAAGCTCATTCCTTCTTTGGTCACCTTATATTCTTCAACTTTAGCCACAGGAGCAATGCCGATGTTGTACAGTGACTGCATCACAGCAGAAGTGAGGGCGACCACTCTTTGAGGATCCTTTGGAATTACCACTGAACGAGATAATTCATCCACGACAACCTTTGTCTCAACCTGGGGTTGAGCTGTTTGCTCTTTTGCGCCTTGCGCAGCAAGAGGCATTACAATGACCAGCAAGACCATCGCCACAGAGAGAACCAATGTACGTACAAACGTATCCTTCTTCATCACAATTTCTCCTCATAATTAATTTTGTTTATGTATTTCAATCCATCTACCCGTACCGGATGCGCCATCGGTCATGATTCGATAGTCGGGAATTCCTGAAGCTTCCACCATCGATGTAAATGAGAGCATTGAAGGACGGCTCTCCCCCCTGTTATCCATTCCTTGCTTCAAGGCCTGACTAAGCCGCTTGTGCATGGAAGAGGGAAGGTATCGCCCCAAACCACCACCTACGATGGCTACCCCGCCCGGTTTCAGGACACGGTAGACCTCCCTCAAAGCTTTCTCGGGAAAAGCCCAAAACCAGATGGACCCTCTGCTCATGATGAAGTCAAAGCTGTCGTCTCTAAAAGACATGGAATGCACATCGCCCCGTATAAAGGAAGCTCTGTTGTCCACGTTGGCTTTTTTAAAATTCTCTTTGCTCTGGTCGAGGGCTTTTTGTGATATATCAAAAAATACAATCTCCATATCAGTAATTTTGGAGAGCTCCAAACCCAGCCATCCAGGACCGACACCAATATCAAGTGCGAACCCTTCCTTGAGGTTGTAATCATCGACGAACTGCTGAATCAACAAGGGATACATGGGTTGCAACAAATCATAATTGTTTGTGCTGATTATCATGAGACAGGCTCCTTGTTTTCTGGATAGGCATCAAAGTCGGCTACTGCCTGAATATACTCCTGCCAACCCTGCCAGCTACCAATTTGCTTAGCGCATTCTGCATAGTTCTCAGCAAGTTCAATATCCTGATGCACAGACCATAGGCCTTGCTCCTGCAGGTATTCTTGAACTGAGCCCTGCATCAAAAGACTATGGACGTACGGGAGAAGATGCTTTCGATCCTTCAGACATGTCAGAACCTGAGGCAACAGGATGCACCCTTCTATAGGCATGTTGATTGCAAGATTTTTCTGGTTTCCCATCAAGGCAAACGGATAATGCGTCATGGCAATGTCATAATCACCACAGCTGACCTGTTTCATTACCGATGCAGGCGACCCATCATACACAACACGACGTTCGAATTCGTCAAATTGATTGGGGTAGTGTTTCAACAGATATGAGCCGGCTGCACGACTTAAAGGCTTGTCCCTATCTGGGAAAAGAATGGAATATCTAGGACAAAGAACATCCTCCCAAGAGTGTTTCAATTCTGATTCATCTACTCTTTGAGGATTGTAGACCATCACCAAAGGAGTAACACAGACAAGAAACAGCCTATGGCAAGGATCCATCAGCTGCGAAAATTCTTCTCGCACAACCGTTTGGAGTGTGTCGTCCTTGCAAAACAATTCCAAAGTATCTAATTTTTTGGTAGCGAACTCTGTCGCATGAGTGACAATGACATCTGGAACCAAATCTCTCTCAATGGCCTGACCAAGCCATTCTTCGCTGCAATCTACGCTGTACATCTTGTCATGCGGCGTTACAAGAGAAATCTGTTCTTTGAGGCTCTCTTCTAGGAGAGACACAGAATCTTTGCACAACTCGATCATCCTTGCTCGTACATTCACGGGAACATGCATCATAAAACGAATCATTTACATCACAACCTTATTTACATTCTTCCGATCGAATCCCCTTTTCAAAGAAGTGGGAACCACAACATTGCGATGACATCTGTTGAACTTGCAAACATGAGCCCTCAGGCCATAGACGTCACCAATATTTTCTTCTGTTATCACCTCTTCGCTTGTTCCTTGCGCATACACACGGCCATCTTTGAAGAGGTAGATATAATCCGAAACTTCGATGGCATGGTTGATATCATGAAATACGCTGATGATTGTTTTCTTATGGGTATCCCTGAGGTCGCGTATGGTGCTCAAGAGCTCCCACTGAAATTTCAAATCCATATACGTAACCGGTTCATCCAAAAGGATGATAGGAGTATCTTGGGCAAGGGCCATGGCAATCCAAACCCGTTGCTGCTCCCCACCCGAGAGCTGATTCACAGGACGCAACACAAGATTTTCCAAATCCATGTAGGAGAGAGCCCACTGAATTTTCTTTTTATCTTCCATTGAGAGAATCCAACCACTCTTGTGATAGGGAGCTCTCCCCATTGCAACAAGCTCATACACAGAAACCCCATGCAACACTTCATGCATTTGAGGCAAAAAGGCTATGTACTTCGAAAGTTTCTTTGGCCCAAGAGTAGATACCCCCTGATTACAGATGCTCACACTGCCCTTCTTAGGCGCGATCTGTCCACACAAAGTCCGCAACATCGTGGATTTTCCACAGCCATTGGGCCCAATCAATGCAATGATTTGGGCCTTCTCAGCCTTGAAATCAACTTCGTGCAAAATAGTACGTTTTCCATATCCAACAGACAAATCATGTGCTGCAATCAAAACATAACCTCTTTTTGTTAGCTATTACTAACTATTTACCCCATACTACCTATTCCCCCGAAGAAATGTCAATACCATAAATATTATTATTTTATTATATAATATAGTTTTGCAATGTATTCACTAGGATATACTCATTTAAAATAATCTTTTTAACAGAATACAGTTAGACTTGGTTAACAAAACTCAAATCCTAAATCTTCCACTCAGAGCTGGCTTTTTGCAATTCCCACATGGTCCAGTAGGTCTCCTTCCGTGCCAATAACTGTTCATGGCTACCCTGTTCAACCAGCTCACCTCCCTTGAGCACTACGATGTTGTCAGCCTTTGCCACCGTTCTCATGCGATGGGCGATTATCAAAACAGTTTTGTTTTTGATCAACGTGGATATTGCTCTTTGAATTTTCGTTTCGTTGTCCACATCCAAGGAAGCGGTTGCCTCATCGAGCAAAACGATAGGTGCGTCCTTGAGTAAAGCACGAGCGATTGAGATCCTCTGCCTCTCCCCACCTGAAAGCGTTTCTCCATTCTCCCCGATTATGGTATGGTACCCCTGTGGCATTGCACGTACAAAATCATCACATTGAGCCATCTCAGCAGCCCACATGACCTCCTTGGTTGTGGCATCGCGCCTGCCGATGCGAATGTTTTCCAAGATCGAGGTGTTGAACAAAACAACATCCTGGAACACTACAGAATAGTGCTGCAAAAGAGTTTCTGGCTCAATCGTGCTGATATCATGACCCCCAAGGCTTATGGAGCCACTGTTGCAATCCCAGAACCGCGCCGATAGTTTTGCACAGGTGCTCTTGCCTCCACCCGAAGGACCAACCAATGCAGTAATCTCACCCTGCTTTGCAGTGAACGAGACCTGCTTGATAACTTCTTTTCCCGTCTCATAGGAAAAGGAAACATTGTCAAAAACGATATCGAAGGCCTTCGGTTGAAACTGTGTCTGCCCTGTCTGGATGGGAAGCTCTTGTATTTCATTCATACGATTGATGCGAATATCCAGATAAAACAGAGCAGCTAGATTGTTGAAGACCTCAGAGAGGGGGGCATACACCCTTGAGGCAACCAGCAAGAATACAAGATATGTGAATATATCGATAGAACCTGCAACGATGAGGGAAAATCCTACAATAATGACACTCGCAAGGCCTAGCTTGAGAATACCTTGAGAAGAATTCACCAAACCCCCTACGAGCAACTCACCCCTGATCAACTGTTGCTCATACCTGTCTATCGCCTTATTCAAATCAGATACATATGCATCTTCCCTCTGATACGATTTTATCTCACCGATTGTCTGAAGCCCCTCCTGAATGAGGTTGCTCACCTCTTGTTTTGTTTGATATCCCTCCAAGAAAGCACGATGCTGGAGCTTCTTCGATACAAGAACAATCAAAGCAGCACAGGGAACAACCCAGAACAAGGCCAAGGATAATTGCCAGTTGTAGAAAAACAACCCCAAAGCCATAAGCAACACTGCCAACACCGATGCAAACAGCTGAGGTACTGCGTGACTGAATGTATGTTCCAAATCAGTACTATCTTCCATGATGGTACTGGTAAGATCGGAGAGGTTTTTCTCACCAAAAAAGGCTAGAGGCAGTCGCCTGATTTTTTCAGCCAGTGAGATTCTTCGGTTTGCGCTCTCATCATATACCGTTGTGTACGTACTTCTGTATTGAAAGACTGCAATGATGAACATGATGAGCATAAAAGCCAGTCCAAGCAAAAGATACTGGTGCAATCTGTAACCATACTCAGCATCCTGATTAAAGAAGTCATTCAGAAATGAAAACATGTAGATAGCCGGCAACATAAGGGAAATATCTAGAATCAGGGTCCAAAGCGTTCCAATCAAAAAATCCTTGGCACCTTTCTCAGAAAGAGCAAATCGTTTCTGTATGATTTTACGCATGGCATCGTTCCTCCTTTTCAATGTTCCAAGCAATGGAACGTTGGTATTCGTTGTACATCGATGCATACAACCCCTTCTTTTTCAGAAGTTGTTCCTCAGTTCCTTGTTCTGCAATCCTGCCGTTATCCATGACGATGATATTGTCTGCCCCAGCGATGCTGGACAGTCGATGAGCTATCATCAGCACAGTCTTTCCTTTGGATAAGTTCTTGAAAGCCTGCTGTATCAGATGTTCATTCTCAGGATCGGTAAAGGCTGTCGCCTCATCAAGAATCACTATAGGAGCGTTCTTTAGAATGGAGCGCGCCAAAACCAACCGTTGCTGCTCCCCCCCCGGACAAGTAGGTTCCCTCCGATCCGATCTTGGTGTCCAAACCTTGAGGAAGCCGCTCTATTATTTCTCTACATTGTGCTAGGTCAATAGCCCGCTCAATATCCGCCTCCGTTGCCATCGGATTACCTATCTGCAGATTCTCCCGTAGAGAGGTCTTGAACAATTGGGTGTTTTGAAACACAAAAGAGATGTGCTGCATCAACACTTTTGGGTCGATGTGTTTGACATTCGTCTCTCCGATGAGAACAGAACCTTCATCAACATCCCAGAAACGAGGTATAAGACGGGCTATGGTTGTCTTTCCACTTCCAGAAGCCCCCACCAATGCAGTAGTCTTGCCTTGCGGGATAGAAAAACTGACCGAAGTAAGAGCATTGTTCTTGGCCCCAGGATAGTGAAACGAAACTGAGACAAATCGAATAGCATGGCCTTTCATTGTCCTGCTCTCACAGAGAGTCGGCAGGAGAGGATAGTCGGTAAGCTTCTCTATGCGATCGACGGCCTCCCGTGCCTGGGACACTGCTTGATTCAGATACATGCTGCGCATGATGCTCTGGGAAAAAACCGGAGTAAGCAATATATATAAGAACAAATCAAGCACTGTCTGTGAAGCACTTGCTGAGCTGTTGATGAGTATTATTGCAACAGGAACCAATAGAAATACAAAGCTATTGATGATCACCGTATAGGCCGCCATGGGCTTTTCCCACATACGCGTATAGGCAAAGACCATATCCCTGTAGGCCATGATGCTTTTATAAAAGTTTTTGAACGAATAGACGGTCTGCTGAAAAACCTTGACTACCGGAATCCCCCGCACATATTCTACCGCTTCTGTATTCATAGCCTGCAGGGAGTTCATGTAATTCTCCATAAAGCGCTTTCCTTTCTTACTCATCATTAAGCTCATGATGAAGAAAGAGAAAAAAACCGGAAGGAGAAACGCCAGAGCTAGTCTCCAATCAAAAACGAATATCATGACGAGCACCGTCATGGGCATCAAGATGGTAGCTGCCAAGTCAGGCATCTGATGGGCGAGAAACCCATGGGTGATGCCGGCATTGTCATCAATAATCTTGCGAACAGAACCGGTGGTTGTGGTATTGAAAAACCCTAAGGGCATCCTGATGATTTTTGCCATGGCATACCGACGCATGTTGGTCTCAACCCTGAAAGCGGCAAGATGCGAGCATGACAATGCTGCAAAATACAGCAAGATGCTCAGCAGTGATGCTCCTACGGCCAACCAGGCATAGACAGCAATATGAGCGGAAAGTGAGTGTGAATCCTGAGCAAACAAAGAACGAATAATTAACCAAATAAGCACATACGGAACCATTGCAAAGACTGCACTCAAGGCCGATGTGCACAAAGCTGTTGGAAGAAGAGCCCTCCTTCCCTCCATGTAGACTTGTAATTTCTTCAACGTATTCATGAATACAATTTCCCCGTTATTGTTTCGATACATAGGAGGCAATACTCCAGACCTATGTTAGCTAAGCCTAACTTTAATCGTAAAAAAAACTACCCTCCCCTCATACATCAACACCCCTTGCCCAACACACTCAACCAACCTCCAGTGTAGAAAGAAACGATGAAAGGAAGTGCTTTCAAAGCTCCATCTTTCTTTGTATTGTGCCGAATAGGCTCAAGCAGTGCGTTGATATATCCTTCTGAAATCGTATGGATGACCGAAACATCCATCACCATGGTCTGAGGTTTTTCCAACTTGAGTCTTTCGAGATAGGCAAGCGTATGATCAACTTCATGATTGACCAACACATGAATGAAATCAGCATGGGCAGACCCATCACTGCCAAGCAGTAGTATTCTAAACAAATCGAAATGCTCATATATGAACTCATATATCTGTGTAAGATCCTCGATTGTCTTCTCATACGTGATGGGACTAAGCACACACTCATCGGTGTAATAGGATTTACTCATTTGTGAAAAGAGGGTTTCCACATACTCGGTGACAGGGGCAACAACAGCATCGAACAATGCCTGCTTCCCTTTGAAGTAAGTGTAAATAGCACCTGTAGTCAATCCTACAGCCTTCACTATGCGTCGAAGAGAAGCTTCTTTATATCCATAGCGAAGAAATTCCTCTTTCGCCGAGTTGAGAATTCGGGCTTGCACTTGTGATGCTCTATTCAAACGGATTACTTCCTCCCAATACACATAACACTGTTATGTACCATACTAAAGAGTTCCTTTCTTTGTCAAGAGAGACCGTCCTCCCTCTTGAAAAAAAGGAAATAAGCGCATTATACTTAATTTAGGTATACCTAATATTTGTTTTAGGCTATTCTACAAAAAGCAGGAAAACATCATGACCCCTTATGTAAAACGCCTCTTTCTTAGAAAACTCCCCATATTGCTTGCATGTGCCCTTGCCTTGGCTGCACGAGTGCTTGCCTCTGGACTCCTATACTGAGAGACTGGTATAAAAAGGAATGACGATACAAAAGGAAGATTTCATCAAGCATCTTTTTAGTCTAGGCGGGGATGAGCATATAATTTCCAACAAGGAGCTTGCAGCATCGCTGCAAATATCCTCGGCTTCAGTGACAGAAATGCTAGGAAAATTGGAAAAGGAAGGACTTGCTCTGTATACCCCTTACAAGGGAAGCTGTCTTTCTGAAAAGGGAATACGTATCGCTACCTCTCTTATCCGCAGTCATAGGCTATGGGAAGTATTTTTAACCAAACATCTTGGCTACGGATGGGAAGATATTCATGAAGTAGCGGAAAAGTTGGAACATGCAACAGACGAGGACCTTGCCATGAGGCTGGAATCATTTTTGGGCTATCCGGAGCATTGCCCCCATGGTGATAGCATTCCACCTCACAATGGAATCCTATCGATGCAGAATGGGTATTTCAGTCTTGCAACAGCAGATAAGCATATTGCAGTGGTAATTCGAAAAGTACAGCAGGAAAAGAACCTGTTGGAATACCTGGCAGTGCAAAACCTGCACCTCGGAGCACAGTTGACCATACTGGAGAAAAAACCCTACGAAGGGGAGCTCTTGCTCCGATTGGATGCAAGGACGCTGTCGGTCAGTTATAAGGCTGCCAGCAAGATCTTTGTCGAACGCCAAGAAACCTAGAAAGCAACATCATCGACGGCCGAAGATGTCGGTTCTTTATCTTCTGCAACAATCGTAAGTAAAATTTGATTGGGAAGACTTGCAATCCATTCCCCATTTCTTGCAATCGGCCGATGATGGACAGAAATCTTTCTTGGGCCGGGATCCGACAAAACTGAAACAGAGCCTTCCCGTATTTCAAACACAGTGAGCCCCAGACGTCCTTCAACTGACAATACCCTGTCTTCAGACAATACATAGCGGTAAGAAATAGCTGGTCCGTTGACCTGCACATACTTTGCCTGCAAGGTAGTTCTTCCGCTTGACCAAGCTATCCAGATCACGAGCATCAGGATGAAAAGTATGACCATGTCTCCAATTTTTAACCTATGAACAATCATCAAGATGTATTCTAACGGAAAAAGAAGCGTTCTGTAAAAAAGTGTGAGAAAAATATCAAAAAACAAATCGACATATTGACAACTATCTATATATTATTCAAGGTTACACTATCTATCTTTCCCCTTGCTTGGAGGTTCCATGAATAAGAATACGAATCAAAGCGGAATCAGCTTTTTTGAAAAATACCTTACCCTCTGGGTATTGCTTTGTATGACCTTAGGAGTACTGATAGGAGTTTATCTTCCGCAAATCCCCCAGTTCCTGTCAAAATTTGAGTATGCCAATGTCTCAATCCCTGTAGCCATCCTGATCTGGCTCATGATATATCCCATGATGCTCAAGGTGGATTTTGCCAGTATCAAACAGGTGGGGCAAAATCCTAAGGGCTTGGTGGTGACTTGGATTACCAACTGGCTGATAAAGCCCTTTACCATGTATGGCCTAGCGATATTCTTCTTTTATGTAGTCTATCAGGCCCTCATCCCACGAGAACTCGCCAGAGAGTATCTTGCAGGGGCTGTATTGCTCGGAGCTGCCCCGTGTACAGCCATGGTCTTTGTATGGAGTCATCTCACCAAAGGAAACCCCGCGTATACACTGGTGCAGGTTGCCACCAACGACCTTATCATTCTTGCAGCGTTCGTTCCCATCGTAGGATTACTGCTGGGAATCAGCGGGATATCAATTCCTTGGATGACGCTTTTTCTCTCAGTGGTGCTTTTTGTAGTAATTCCTCTAGGAACAGGGTGGCTTTCGCGCGTTTTGATTTCCAAATACCGAGGCCTCGAGTACTTTGAGAAAACGTTCATACCCAGATTTTCCAATGTAACCATAGCCGGGCTGTTGTTGACACTCATCATCATCTTCTCTTTCCAAGGGAAAACGATTATTGCCAACCCACTCAATATCATCTTGATCGCCATCCCCCTGATAATCCAAACCTTCTTCATCTTCTTTATTGCCTATCTCTGGGCCAAGGCATGGAAACTCCCCCACGATGTAGCAGCTCCTGCAGGGATGATCGGCGCCTCTAACTTTTTTGAACTGGCAGTTGCGGTGGCCATTTCGTTATTCGGGCTACAGTCAGGAGCTACTATGGCGACAGTGGTAGGAGTCTTGGTTGAAGTACCGGTCATGCTGACTCTAGTAAAAATTGCAAACAATACAAAAGCTTGGTTTCCAGAATCCCGGTAAAAAAAGCCTGCAAAAGGAAATTCCCAATGCAGGTATTTTCTATTCTTTGAGAACTACTAGGCAACCATCCCAAACACAAACCCAGCAAAGGTGGAGAAGACAACAACCAACGCAACATACGTCGCAGTCTTCTTCAGTCCAAGCTCTCCTGCGATCACCAACATCGAAGGAAGAGAGAGGCTTGGGCCTGCAAGCAACAGGGCCAAGGCAGGACCTTGTCCCATTCCCGCTCCTAAGAGACCTTGGATGATAGGAATCTCCGTAAGCGTTGCGAAATACATGAACGCTCCAGAAATGGAGGCAAAGAAATTTGCTAAGAGTGAGTTGCCACCTACCAAGGAAGCTACCCAAGATGAAGGAATCAAGGCCTCCTGCCCCGGCCTTCCGAGTAAGAATCCCGCTACCAATACACCACCGAAGAGCAGAGGGAGGATCTGCAGAGCAAAGTCACGAGTTGCTCCACCCCATTCAACCATCTCATCTTTTGAAAACCATCGGATCAGGGCATAGGCCAACAGCAAACCAAATGCACCAGTAATCCAGTATTTTGAGCTATAGATAAAATCCCAAAGAGTGCTTGAACCTTGGCTGGGTGCCCAGTTTATGAAGACCAATATACCGATCATGGAGATCATGAACACAGCCATCTGTCCTAGCGAACGTGCCTCCGGCCCGCCCATGTTCTGAAACAGCCGCTCATCGGCTAGTCTCTTTTCATCCTCTTTGTAAAAAATGGTCTGCATTATCAGGCCGATAAGGAAGGCAAACACCACCGAGACCACCATACGTGTCAGACCGAGTTTCCACCCAAACACCTTGTAAGAGAGCACAATTGCAAGGATGTTGACTGCAGGGCCGCTGTAAAGAAAGGAAATTGCAGGGCCCAACCCTGCGCCTTTTTTATAAATACCCTTGAACAGAGGCAACACGGTGCAAGAACAGACCGCCAAGATGGCTCCCGATACTGAGGCAACCGAGTAGGCCACCACTTTCTTTGCCTTCGGACCGAGGTACTTCATAACCGCCTGCTGGTTGAGAAACACCACGATTGCACCGGCAATGAACATTGCAGGGACTACACACAGAAGCACATGCTCATGAGCATAGTCTGCGAGCATCAAAAAAGCTTCCTGTACAGCTGCTGCCACTCGTGGATGGGTGAACGGGGTAAAGAATACCGCCAAAAAGACCCCGGCTATGATCAAAAGCCTCTTATTTGGACTTAGTTCCTTTGAAGCCATTATCTGACTTCCTTCAGCAGCACCAGGATCTGGTTCTTGTTCAATACCTTCCCTGCACTCAGGACTTGGCCGTCAACAGCAAGAGCCGGGGTCATCATGACACCCATGTCCATAATCTGGTCAAGATCAGTAATTTTCTCCACGGTCGCCTCAATCATTCTCTCTTCGATGGCTGCTTTTGCATTCGCCTCAAGTGTCTTGCATTTGGGACAGCCTGTCCCGAGTATTTGAATTATCATTTTGAATTTCTCCTTGTTTCCATTATTGGAAACTTTAAGAAAAGCGTCAACACTATTCATTGACAAAGTTTCAAATATTTGCAACATTGAATTTATGAAAATCAATGACGAGACTCAGTTTGAACCTACTGCCAAACTTTTTCGTATTCTCGGCCATCCGATGCGACTGGCCATCATCGAGGCCCTGCACGGACAAAACTATTGTGTATGCGAACTTGCAAACCAGTTGGGCTTGAACAAATCAATTACCTCGAAACACCTCTCTTCTCTTAAGAGCGTCGGAATCATCGATATGAAGCGCGAAGGCACACAAGTCAACTGCATTCTGACCATGCCGTGCATTCTGGACATGATGCACTGTGTACTGCACCAGATTAACAAGGAGAACTAGAAAATGGAAAAGAAACGAATCATGTTTGTCTGTATCCACAACTCAGCAAGAAGCCAGATGTGCGAAGCCTTTGTACGTCATTATGCCAATGATCGGTTTGAAGTACACAGCAGCGGTATCGAGGCAGGCAGACTCAATCCTTTGGTCGTCCAGACCATGGAAGAAATTGGAGTTTCCATGGAAGGCCAGTATGCAAAAACGGCAAAAGAATACGTCCAACGAGGTGAAGCCTTCGATTATGTAGTGACCGTTTGTGACGAAAGCAATGCTGAACGCTGTCCCATGTTTCCTGGCAAGAGCGAACGCATGCATTGGGGTTTTCCCGATCCAAGCGCTGTTGTTGGCACTGATGATGAGAAACTTGCACAAATCAGGCCGATCAGAGATGCCATTAAAAAGAGGGTTACAAGCTGGCTTTCTGACAACTGACAGGCTAATAGCTCTTTACAGGGAGCTCAGGATTGTTTGGTATATTTCCATAATACGTTGTTCATCCAAGGCCTTTTCAGCATTGTTCACAGTGACAACCACTGTGAATCGATTCTGCTCCTTATCAAGGAGAAATGTAGTCAAATTAAGCACTCCCGGCTCGCTGCCTCCCTTGTAGGCTACCCTATGCCAATGCTCTTTTGTCGCAAGGCCTGGATTGATTGTCATCAGATCATGAATCTGCAATCGTTCAATAAGATCGGCAAGTTCTACAGCAGTCATATACCACTCGATATCAATGGATAGAGGGTCACCTAAGAAGATTCCCGGCTCAGGAAGACTTCTCTCTTGCAAATCCTTAAGCAAAATAGCTTTATCATCCAAGCTTGCTGCGCGAAATCGTAGCAGCAAATCCTTGTTGTTCGGATCTTTCAAGCGAAACAGCTCTGAGGTAGAAAGAGTGGGAACACTATGAGCAAGATACTGGTCCACTCTCTCTCGCCCGACGAGTGAGAGCAAAGCATCTGTTGCTGTGTTGTCGCTCAGAGAAATCATCAAAGTGGCAAGCGTCTCGATGCTGATCAAGGAGCCGGCCGGCCAAGTCTGTAGAATACCAGAGGGCAAACTTTTCCATGAGTCTTCAAGTGCAGCAATCTGTCCCCAGTGCATCTCTTTTGTATCGATTGCATCCTCGATGGCTGCCAAGATCCCGAGCTTGAATGCAGAACCTACTGCCAGCGGGGTATTTTCCTGATATGAAATGAGAACTTCACCGTTTTTCCGTATAAGGACTGAGACAGCTGCCTCCATTTCAACAATCGAGTTGACCGCCTCTGTCAGCGTTTTGCGGGCAGGTATGAGCTGTGTGAACTGAAGTGAAGCGATATTCCCTCGCCCATCAAGACTGAGGTAGGTTGTTGCTCTACCGTGTTCAAAAATCACAGAGTAAGGGTTGGCAGTTCCTTCAACAGCAACAAAGGCTCCCAGCTGTTCCTTGATTTGCAATAGTACTTGTTGCATCACCGGCAAGGGAACTGCAGCTTGGAACTGTCTGGTATAGGAAACACTCGAAGGTCCTTCCAAAAACAAACGCGTCAGGACTCCCGGTTCAGAACTGGAAGAGGCAAAGAGAAAAAGACTGGGGCAGAGGATAAGAATGAACAGTATCACTAAGGTTTTTTTCAGCATACAAATATAATACATAACTTCTCTCATAAGAGCAATTGATGATAAAGCTAGGACTTTCTACAATTATCCAACACCTCTGCAAAGCTGATAATTCAACATGGCAAATACCAATTTTCCATGGTACGCTACTAGAGCACAGATAAATGAGAACAAAAGCTTGATGAAGAGCAGTTTCAGGCTTTTCCTGTCTCAGCTTGCATCCTATGGAGCGAATCATGTACAAGGCTGTTTTTGCTGACGATGAAATCATAGTACGGGAAGGGATACAACAGAAAGTCGAGTGGAGTAAAAACGGCTTCGAATTGGAAGAAGTGTTCTCCAATGGGGAACAGGTGATTAACTATATCCGCACGCATCCTGATATTGATTTGGTAATATCGGACATCTGTATGCCACTTTTAGATGGATTGGAACTAAGTCGCATGATCAGCGAAGAATTCCCTCACATCTTCATTGTACTTCTTACAGGGTTTGATGAGTTTGAGTATGCACAGAAGGCTATCAAGTACAATGTTAAGGAATTTCTTCTCAAACCCATAACAGCAAAAGAGTTTGAAGAAGTGCTGATAAAGTGCAACAAAAGAATAGCTGAATTACATTCCCGCTCCCTAGAACAAGAAGAATTGAAACAGATGGTACAGGAAAGCCTGCCTGTGTTGAGAGAACGCTTTCTCAATCGGCTCATCACAATCGGAATGACCCTACAAGAGCTGGAAGACCAACGCTCTCTCTTCAACCTCCCAAAACCAAAGCCATTGAGCATGATCATTCTTGCTGAGTTGCTTTTTCCACATCAGAGCAGTGTGCAGAACCACATAGAAGCCTGTGAAGGGTATATACAAGAGACAGACATGTTTTTTCTCAACAAAGACGACCAACTTGTCTGTATACTCCAAGCTGAACATGAAAAGACACTTATAAAACGATCGAGAAGCTTCAGCCGTAATCTGCTTGAGCTCTGCAACAGGGAAGCTACCATCGGTATTGGAAGCATTTCGCATAGTCCTTTAGAGATAAGTGAATCTTACAAGGATGCTAAAAAGGCTCTAGCATATCAGTTGATTTTTGGAAGGAAGAGGGTCATTGCTCCTGAAGATTTTAGTTTTGAACAAAAGGAAATCATCGAGAACAGAAGAGAAATTGCACAGATGCTGATCGAATCCCTCAAGAGCAAACCAGCAGACAACTCCAAAAGAATTCTCGCCTCCTTTTTCAAGAATATCTTTTTTGAACAAGTATCCTTGGAATTTGCCCAAATACAGATACAGCTGTTGCTTGGAAGCATCATCATGTTCTTGGAAGAAACCAATATCCCACCATCCCAAATCCTTGGTTATGAGGAGACAGAAACCATCCTGACCCATTCATTGAAAAGCAAAGAAGATGTGGAAGCTTGGTTTTACGAGGTCATCGATACCATCCATGAGGAAATGAGCACTCGGTCCATGGAACCAGCGCAACAGAAAATCAAGCAAGCTTGCAAGTACATTGAGGAACACTATCAAGAAAAGACCCTGTGCATGCAAGAAATTTGCAATGTACTTACCATGTCGCCCAGCTATTTCAGCGCGCAGTTCAAGCAAACAACAGGAAAAACCTTTGTAGAATACCTTACAAATGTAAGGGTTCAGCATGCGACAATGCTGCTGAAAACGACAAACCTCTGCTCTTATGAGATAGCTGAAACAGTAGGGTATGAAGATGCTCACTACTTTTCTCTCGTGTTCAAGAAGCATACAAAGATGACCGTTCGCGCATATCGCAAAATGCTCAATGAAACGTAGGAGGGTTCTGTGATCAAAAGAATTTTGTCATTCTTTTCTACATTGGAGTCAAGAACTTACTATGTTTTCACCATCTTAATCCTAGTGACGATCCTCTCCACACAGTTCATCAGTTATCAGTTCACACAACGGTCGCTCGACGAGGTAACCAACACACAGAAAGGATACTCCATGGAGCGAATTGTCTACCAAATAGACTCCTACATGGTCACCATGGAGAATATTGCCAAAGCAGTCATACAGGATGGTCGAGTTCAGCAATACTTCTCTTTTACAGAGGATGATCCCGTTCTAAGAAGCGAGATAAGCGAATATCTTGCCTCTTTTCTCAGAGCCCGTGAAGACATCACGACCATTGCCTTGATCTCAATCCATAACAGAGAGATTACAAGCTCAGGCGATCTTACCGTGAATCCTTATTCAGACATCCGTAATCAGCCTTGGTTCACCCAAGCTATAGAGCGCCCTGAAAAACCATACATTTCCTCTGCCAAGGTACAAAACCTTTTCCACGGTATTTATCCTTGGGTGGTCTCGATGAGCATGCCCTTGACCGACCATGAAACAGGAACCATACTGGGCGTTCTGCTCGTCGATTTGAACTTCAACCGCATACGAGAGCTCTGCAAGCCGATAATCCAGGATCCTCCGGAATACATCTTTATCCTTAATGAACACGGAGATTATGTCTACCATCCGAAACAACAGCTTGTTTTCAGTGGCATCGTACACGAGCCTACAGAGAAAATCATGGCGTTGAAGGATTCTGATCCACCACTCGAAATATTAGGGAAAAGTTACATAGCCCGTACCAGTCTCTATGCAGGCTGGAAGGTTGTCTGTGTTACAGAATTATATGCCAGCATAGACCAATGGCGCTACATCCAAGTGGCATATGCATCAATAGGCTTGATCGCCTTCATTGTGGTTGGCCTCATGGCAAACATTCTTTCTCGCTCAATTACCCATCCAGTTAAAAAACTCTGCAACATCATGCAGTCGGTGGACAAAAACAATTTTGATATCACTGCAGAAATCAATGCAACCGAGGAGATCCGGCAACTTTCGGATTCATTCAACCTGATGTTGAAGAAAATCAGGGACTTGATTGAACAAATCCATCATGAACAGGAGAGTAAGCGCAAGAGTGAACTCAAGGCATTGCAAGCACAGATAAACCCCCATTTTCTGTATAACACGCTAGACTCAATCATCTGGATGAGCGAAATGGGGCATAACGAAGAGGTTGTTCTGATGACCTCCGCCTTGGCAAAACTTTTTCGCATAAGCATCAGTCGCGGCAAAGAAGTCATAACTGTTGAAGAAGAGCTTTTACATGTAGAGAGCTATCTTACCATCCAGAAAATGCGCTATCGTGAGCATTTTTCCTACTCAATCGACGTTGAGCAGGAAATACTCAAAGCTCCCTGCATGAAAATTGTACTGCAACCCTTGGTGGAAAATTCCATCTATCATGGATTGAAGAATGCTCCTTACAAGGGCCATATCAGCATCATCGGTCGAGCAGAAGAACATGCCATCATACTCAGCGTCAAAGACAACGGATTAGGAATGGATCCAAAGATATTCGACCATCTTCTTTGTGAAACGTATATTCCGACAAATATATCTCGCTCAGGAGTGGGACTGAGGAATGTCCATGAAAGGGTGAGGCTCTATTTCGGCGACGCCTATGGCTTGCGTTGTGAAAAGAATGACCATCAGGAGACGATTATTTCCATTGTACTTCCTAAGGCCGACACAACGAAAGAGGAGGTACGAGTATGAAACGCGGCAATTGGTTTTATATCAGTATCATCACCGCTACATTGCTGTATATCATATTGCTGAATGTCGGCGCCCAACGAAACGAGAGGGAGGCGCTAAAGGAAAAACGTATCATAGTGGTGCTCAAATCGGTAGCGCAACCCATGGACTTCTGGGATGTAGTCAAGTCGGGGATGGAAGAGGCTGCCCGTGAGAGTGGGATCACTTTAGAATTCACAGGCCCCGCCCACGAATATCTTGTAGATGAACAGATCAAGTTGTTCTATGAGGCAATTGAGAAAAAACCCGACTTGATTATCCTTGCCTCAAGCGATTTTGAACGCTTGAAGACTCCCGTTTCGTACGCCCAAAGAATGGATATTCCTATCTTGACCATGGACTCATCCGTCAACTCAACGATTCCTATTGGTTTTGTAGCCACCGATAATGTTGAAGCAGGAATAAAGGCAGGAAAAACCCTTGCGGCAATTCTCGATGAACTTGACTTAGGAAGGGAACCAAATGTGATGATCATGAGTCACAGCAAGGGCACATCAACTGCAATAGACCGTGAAACAGGAGTAAGGATTGGGCTTCAAGGACATCATATCCTCGGCACCTGGTATTGCAACATTGATTATCAGATGGCTTATGACTTAACAGTACAGTTGCTTGAAGAGTACCAGATCGATGCGATTGTCGGGCTGAACGAAGTCTCTACCCTTGGGGTTGCTGATGCCGTATACGACCTAGGCCTAGGGAGAAAAATCCCTATTGTGGGCTTTGACAATGCAGCACGAGAGATGGCCTACCTCGAATCAGGGGTTCTCAGTGCGGTAGTAGTTCAACGACCCTACAATATGGGATATCTTTCAATCAAGAAGGCGGAGGATTTTCTTCTTGGAAAGGAAGTTGAACCTTTTTTAAACACCGGGTCGATTGTCATTACACTGCAGAACATGTTTGAACCCGAATATCAGGAAGTTTTGTTCCCATATGACAAGCTTTCACAGTAACGAGCGAGAATAATCAACTTTTTCAAGAAAATATTCCATGTATTTCCCCTATGGCCAGTGTGATACTGAAACTGGAAATTGCGTTGTCTGCAGGGAGAGATAATTTTGAGTGATGTTATTCTTTCGATGAAGGGAATTGATAAACGCTTTTCAGGGGTTCATGCTCTCAAAGCAGTGGACTTCTCTTTACAGCGTGGGGAAATCCATGGCCTGGTCGGAGAAAACGGTGCAGGCAAATCAACTCTCATGAATGTTCTTACCGGAATCCATGCTAAAGATTCAGGGGAGATTCATTATTTCAACCATCTATTCAATCCTAAAGGTCCCAAACATGCCCTGGAGCTCGGCATAGGGATTATTCATCAAGAATTGAATATGATGTACCACCTTACCGTAGCCCAGAATATCTTCGTCGGTCGAGAATTTACCAAGAAGAATGGGATTTTCCTTGATGAAAAGAAACTGAACCAAGCAGCGGCAGAACTCTTTGAAAGGCTGAATATAGACATCAGTCCAACAGAGATAATGGGCAGGCTCACCGTCGGCAAGCAACAGATGGTCGAAATAGCAAGAGCGGTTTCCCATGACTTACGCATTCTCATCCTCGATGAGCCGACCGCAGCGCTCTCCAATGCAGAGATTGATGAACTGTTCAAAATCATGCGCGATTTGGCAAAAAAAGGTGTTGCCATGATTTATATCTCACACAGGATGGATGAGATAGGCAAAATCACCGACAGAATCACTGTCATGCGAGACGGAGAACTGGTTGGTACCAGACAGACCAACGAAACGTCCACCTCTCAAATCATCAACATGATGGTAGGCAGGGTCATCTATGAAAAGCCAAAGGTAAAAAGCAATGTAAAGAAAGATGCCGAGATTGTTCTGCAGGTGGAGCATTTGAATGCCGGCCGATCGGTCAAGGATGTCTCATTTACCCTCAGAAGAGGTGAGATTTTGGGGTTTTCCGGTCTTATGGGAGCGGGAAGGACTGAAACAGCTAGAGCTGTATTCGGTGCAGACCCAATACAAAGCGGCACTATCAAGATGTTCGGAAAACAGGTGAAAATCAATTCTCCGCAGGATGCCGTATTCAATAGGATGGGATATCTTTCTGAAGATAGAAAGCGATACGGCTTAGCCCTCAACCTCTCTGTGAAGGAGAATACGGTTCTAGCCTCCTATGAAAAATTTGAAAAACGCCTTTTCATCCAAGCAAAACAGGTTGAGGACACAACCGCCGAGTATGTTCAAAAATTGAGTATTAAAACACCATCTGTTGATCAAATCATCAGAAACCTTTCCGGGGGAAATCAACAGAAGGTCGTCATTGCAAAATGGTTGATTCGAAATTGTGAAATCCTCATTTTTGATGAACCTACCCGAGGCATTGACGTTGGGGCCAAAAGCGAGATCTACGCAATGATGAATGAACTAGCCGCAGAGGGAAAATCCATCATCATGATATCCAGTGAACTACCTGAAGTGCTTCGCATGAGTGACCGTATATTGGTCATGTGCGAAGGAAGGATAACCGGCGAGTTGGATATTGCAGATGCAAACCAAGAAGAAATTATGAAATATGCGACCATGCGTAATCAGGAGTAGTGTTGATATGATGCCAATTATGCTTTTCAACAGCAAGAAACTGGAAAGAATCAAGGACAAAGGACTGCAAAAGATGCTTGCTCCAATGGCCCTTGTACTCATTTACTTGTTCTTCGGAATCTTTGGTAGGAATTTCTTTTCTTACAATACGTTGGTAAATATCCTCGACGCCTCATACTATATTGGGTTCCTTGCTCTTGGGGTCACCTTTGTCATCATAACAGGGGGCATAGACCTCTCGGTAGGAACGGTCATGATGTGTGCGGCCATCACCGGTGGTACTGCATACAGGTCATGGGGTTGGCCCATGGGAGCTTCCTTGCTTCTTATCATGGCAGTAGCGATTATGTTCGGGTTTTTCAACGGGTTCATGGTTGCAAAACTGAAACTTCCCCCATTCATTGCAACCTTGGGAACCATGATGATCAGCATGGGAGTCGGCTCGATTGTTTCAAATGTGCGAAGTACCGCATTCCCACCCCGAACCGATCCTTCGGGCTGGTTCAGGGATATCTTCAAAATCATCACCCCAAACAGATTCTCGATTCCCACCGGGGCCTTGGTCCTCCTTGCGGTAACCATTATTTTCCATATCATTCTCACCCGTACCAGGATGGGCCGCTACATTTTTGCCATTGGCAGCAATAAAGAGGCAGCCAGACTTTCTGGCGTCAATGTCGAGAAATGGGAAATGTCAGCCTATGTGATCAGTGGAGTTGCTGCAGGTATCAGTGGTATTTCATTCCCTGCTGTCTATACAACGGTCATGCCTGCCCAAGGACAGGGCTTTGAGCTCTTTGCAATTGCCGGAGCGGTCATTGGAGGAACTTCCTTATCGGGTGGAATGGGATCGGTTTTTGGCACCCTGATAGGTGTTTTCATCATGGCAGTCCTTAGAAACGGACTTCCATCCATGAACCTCCAAGCGCACTACCAGACTTTCTTTACCGGTGTTGTAGTTATCGGAGCAGTATTGCTCGATATGTATCGCACAAGAAAGGCTGCAGAAGTCAAGGTCTTAAGTCCGTCGGATACATACAAGATTGAAACAACAGAGAAGATCCAGCAGTTGAAAGAAGAATATCTGAAAGCAAAGCAAAGCAAGAGTATGAAAGAAGCTGAAGCATTGAGGAAAGAAATGAAGGATCTCATGATACAGATGAACAAAACCTACAAGACAATGAAAGTTGCAGAAAAGGAAGAAGCTCAAAGAGTTCTAGCCGAGGAAAAAGAGGCTGAACGGACGTTCAAGGAAATGTTGAAAAAAGACCAAGTACAGTAATCAATGATAACACGCGCAAAATCTAGAGATAAGGAGGGTAATTGTTTTACAGATTGATGTTTCTTGGTATAGGGTCGGCTGTTAAGAGTCACCCATAGGTATGATCATGTATGCCGGCAGTACAAAAAGTACTGCTGACGAGATCAAGAGGAGGAATACATGAAGTTTTCTAAGAAATTCGTATTGATGACGGTAGCAGTCTTATTGGTGCTTATGATGGCTGCACCACTATTTGCTGCAGGTGTTGCAGAGAAAAAGCCTTACATTGCTGTAGTCTCTAAAGGCGAGCAACACGATTTCTGGCAACAGGTACGCCTAGGAGCAACCGCTGCTGCCAAGGAGTTTGGAGTTGAGATTACCTTTGAAGGACCTCCTTCAGAAAGTGATGTCTCAATACAGGTTGAGATGCTCAACAGTGCAATCGCTCGCGGACCTGTCGCAGTAGCCCTGGCAGCTCTGGACACCAACGCAGTGACTGATCAGCTCATCTCTTTGCAATCACAGAAAATTCCAGTTGTCGGATTTGACTCAGGTGTTCCAGATGCACCTCCAGGATCAATTGTTGCAAATGCATCCACCAATAACTTTGCAGCAGCCGGCCTTGCAGCAGAAAAGATGTTTGAAGCTCTAGAGTCACAAATCCGTGCAGCAACAGCAGCAAACCCTGTGCGCATCGTAGTTTTCAACCAAGATGCACGAGGCGAGTCTCTGCTCAGCCGCGGTCGCGGATTCCGTGATACCATGGTCGATACCATTATCGCCAGAACCCCACACACTGCAGCAGACATCAGAGTCATGGGTAACCCTGCTTTTGTAGCAAGTCATAACCCAACTACTGGAAACAAGGTAATCATCGAGATGGTAGTTCCTGCTTCAGCTTCTGCTCAGGACACTACAGCAATGGCCCAAGCTGTCCTCAACCGAGTAAGAGGTGACAACATCAAGGGTATTTTCATGAGCAATGAAGGTACTGTTGTTGGACTTCTTGCGGCAACTGACGATGGCGCTGCTCTTCCTGCAACCTATCCAGGCTTGATTGCTATTGGATTTGACGCAGGCCGTGCTCAAAAGGCTGCTGTGAGAAACCAATATTTCCTCGGTTCAATCACCCAAGATCCATTCCAGATCGGTTTCCAAGCTGTCAATCTTGCAAACAAAGCCCGCCTTGGACAACCTGTTGCAGATGTTGACACTGGTGCTAAGTTCTATACCCATCTGAATATGGATGATGATGATATCAAGGGTTTGATCTACGACTGATCACATCAATGAAATTCCCATACCCGGTCTATCTTGGCCGGGTTTTTATTTGTTAATTATGGATTTATCGCTTGAAAATCTTTTCCAAATCAGTTATGTCTTACTTATTCAAATTCAATTACAAGGAGGACGAGTCGTGGATATATGTGGAAAATGTGCAAGTGTTCTTGACGACCCTCTGAGTAGTAGGATTCCATATTCTTCTGTACGTAATTAGTACAGCGACAATACTTGCAATTACAACCGCATTCCTTCGTCTCTTACCAAGAAGATGGAACATAACTATGAACAGCTACGTGCGTACGTCACAGAGCGAAAATGGCTTGAGCTAAAGAGAGAGCTCTCCCACATGCAGGAAGTAGATATTGCATCCTTCCTCGAGACACTTGGAGCAGCGCAGGCTCTTTTGGTTTTTCGTGCCTTGGAAAAAGATACTGCAGCAGAGATATTTGCAAATCTTTCTTCCGAGCAGAAAAATCAGCTCATTACTGACATTACCGATGAAGAACTCAAGCAAATCATGCATGACCTCATGGTTGACGATGCAGTTGATATGCTCGAGGAGATGCCGGCAAACCTGGTAAACAGGGTTTTGTCACATACTTCAGCAGAAACAAGAAAGTTGATCAATCAATTCTTGCGATATCCCGAGTATAGCGCAGGATCAATCATGACTGCTGAATTCATTTCTTTGAAAAAAGAACTGACAGTCGAACAAGCAATCAACCACATCAGAGCAGTCGGACAGGACAAGGAAACAATCTATACCTGTTTCGTGACTGACCAAAATCGTCATCTAGAAGGGGTTGTAACTGTCAGAACCCTTCTCTTCTCTAAGAACAATCAGCGAATCGAATCAATCATGGAAACAGATGTCATCTCTGTGAAAACAACAGAAGACCAAGAAGTCGCAGCTGATACAATCAGACGCTACGACCTGCTGTCCATGCCCGTTGTTGATCACGAAAACCGGCTGGTAGGAATCATCACCGTTGACGACATCATCGATGTCATCGAGGAAGAGAACACCGAGGACTTTGAGAAGATGTCTGCCATGCTGCCAAGCGATAAGCCATATTTGAAAACCAGTGTTTTTTCCTTGGCAAAGAATCGCATTATTTGGTTGCTCGTTCTCTTGGTCAGCAGCATGATTACCGGTAGTGTCATCAGTAGATTTGAAGATGCTATTGCAATGCTTCCTCTCTTGGTGACCTTCATTCCCATGTTGATGGATACGGGAGGAAATGCGGGAAGCCAGAGCGCCACCCTGGTCATTCGAGGTATGGCGGTAAATGAGATTACCATGAAGCATAAGTTCATTGTGCTTTGGAAGGAAATACGGGTTGCTCTGGTCGTCGGTTTCATGCTTTCAGGCATAAATTTCATTCGACTCATAATCACCGGACGAGGGAATTGGCTTATTGCGGCAACAGTCTCCATAGCTCTGTATGCTACAGTCATCATGGCTAAAACCATCGGAGGGATCCTGCCCATGATTGCAAAAAGATTAAAACTAGACCCCGCTATCATGGCCGCGCCCCTCATTACCACGGTAGTTGATGCCACCTCATTGATAGTGTATTTCTCTGTTGCACGTATCCTGCTGCATATTTAGCGTATGCTTTGCTGACAAAGTGATATATACTAAGAGTACTATGAAACGATTCTTAATATCCTCTTTGGTCATGATGCTTTTTACAGGGCACGTATTCAGTGCCCTCAGTTTCTCTGAAGTCGATCTAAGGCTCTTTGATGACTCAAGGATTGTCTTCCCCACTGACATCGTGCAAGGTGAACCGGTTGTGGTGGCCTTGACGCTCAGTTCGTCACGGAGTAACGGAGAACAACAACAAGAAGCCTTTCTTGAATGGCATGAGAATATCGTCAATCAGGTAGGAGAACAGAGGCTCTATCATATCGCAGTGATTGATGGAGCTCCCTTCTTTGTCCGGGGCGCGATTCGTTCAGGCCTTGCCAAAAGCTATGAAGGAATCGTGAAGCCTTCACAGGGGGGTGTAATCTTTCTATCAAGAGCTGAACGATTTGCCGCCCAAGGAGGAATTTCCATCGATGGAGAGCCCACGTTGGTGGTCCTCTCTCCCGATCAAAAAATTGCAGGAGTCATAAAAGGATCATATTCTGAGCGGAAAAAAGAACAGCTACTTGCCCTTCTTTAGAGAAGAAGGCTCTAAAAAGGCAAGAGCTTCTTTCATACAAACAGGCTTACTGAGCAAATAGCCTTGCATCATATCACACCCAACTCTTCTCAGATACTCCATTTGTTTGGGGAATTCTATACCTTCTGCAACTACCGTATGCCCTAGTTTATGGGCCATAGACACAATATCGCCGGTAATCGCTTGTTGATCGGTAAGAACAAGCAGCTTATCGATGAAAAATTTGTCAATCTTCAAAATATTGACATGCAACTCCCTCTCACGCGCCAAAGAGGAATACCCAGTTCCAAAATCATCTACTGCAATCCGGATCCCTTGTTCTTGCAGAGTTCCGAGAATACGATTTATTTCCTGATAATTAGATGCGAAAATTGATTCTGTTATCTCCAAAACCACCAAGGAAGGATCTACTTCCATTTCCTTGATATATTGCATGAGGATTCTCACGAAGTCCGGATTCAGCAGTTGGATGGCGGAAATATTGATGGAAACGGAGAGTCTTTCATAACCTTTCTTTTGCAATATTTTCAAAAATGAAAAAGCCTGTCGCATGATGATCTGACCAAGAGGAAGGATCATCTTTGTCTTCTCTGCTATAGGAATAAACTCAAGGGGGCTGATGAGCCCGAGCTCTGTTGATTGCAATCGAGACAAAGCCTCAAATCCTACAATCTTGTTGCTCTTCAGGTGCATGATAGGTTGGAAATGGAGAAAGAACCTTTCATCTGAGGGTGAAGCAATAATCTCCTGTACAAGAAGGGTTACAGCCTTCTCCCTGTTGATCCTCCCTTCCATGCCACGGTCAAAAAAGCAAGGACTTGCTTCGTGGTCAACAACACTCAAGGCATGTTCGGAAGCAACCATGAGATTTCTAAGCAATTGCTCTACCGAGTATCCTTGCGACTCTTGTAATTCAAGAATGCCAAACCCCCATTGGACCTGCTCCAAGGAAAGAACTTCCTGCAAGATTGCTTCAATGGTTTTACACAAATCAAGCAGCATTTCTCTCGACTGATATCCCCGACAGTAAATAGCAAACCGATATTCATGGGTAATACAGATCAGCAGATCGTCCGAAGCCAGTTTCATGAGGTTTTTCGCAAGCTTTTTCATGAGATCTTGGCTGTATTGATAGCCGTAAGTAATGCTTTTAGCATGCAAGGTGTTCAAATTCAAGGAGATGAGGGCACAGAGAATCCCTTCTTTGCAATAGTCCTCTTGTTCAAGAAATTTCTCCAAGTACTTGCGGTTGTACAGCCCTGTAACAGGATCATGTTCATCTTGGAAGATAAGTTTCTCCTCCATGCGCTTTCTATCGGTGATATCTAGAATCATGCCTTCCAAGGCTTCTACAGAACCATCCTCTCGAAAGATAGGTTGTCCTATCTCCCAAACCCATTTCCTAGCACCTTGCGCAGTTACTATCTCATATTCATGGGTAAAAGGCAGGCGATTCTGCACTGTCTTCTCCCACGCCTTCACCAGATGGCTGCGATATTCAGGTACAATGAGACTATTGAAAGAAAGACCCCTATTGTATAATAACCTTTGTGCCGAATAGCCTGTAAGCGCATGACAACCCTCCGAAACATAGAGCATGGTCCAATCAACATCGTAGAGGCAACGATATGCCATACCAGGAAGATTAGCCAGCAAGACGGCCTTGCTGCGTTCACTCTCACGTAAATCCTGCTCAATTGCTATTCGTTCTGAAAGATCTTGTACCAAACAGATATGCGTTGAGAGCCCATGATAGCTGAAGGATAATGAGGCGACAACCATATGAACCCAAACAAAAGAACCATCGGGTCTTATATAGCGTTTATCCATGGAATAACTCGATATCACACCTTGCTTCAAGAGCATGAATTGCTGTAAATCTCGCTCAACATCATCAGGATGGGTGATACTCGCCCAACCAACATGTTGAAGCTGCCGCTCCGACCAGCCGGTTATCTCTTCAAATCTAGGATTGACACTAAAGCTATCACGCTGGCCCTCTTTGAGTGTATCGACTCCATGGGAGATGGCGATACCTATCGGGGCTTGCCAAAACAAGGCGCGAAATAAGGAAGCTTGCTGCTTAAGCGAAAAGGCTGCCTCTCTTTTTGCTTGAATCTGGTCCAAGAGGTCTTCCAATTTCTCTTTTTCCAGTGGTTTTTCAAGATACCAAGGATAAGAAGACATAGGATTTGGCGCACTGCCGACAAGCAATACTTCAGGGTGAACTCCCTCGTCATTCTCCAAAAGAAAGGGGAGAATATTGATAGAACATGCAAGTGTATCCATATCCAACAAGAGCACATCGATGGACTGCTGCTTCAGAGAACAGAGAGCATGCTCAAGCTTTGAAGAAAACACTACATTTTCTGATGCAAAGGCCTTCAGTATTGTATCCTGATCCTCGGCTGATATCGCAACTGCCAGCAGTTGTAGTGCCACAAAAATTCCCCTTGTCTCTTGTTGTAATGAGCTAACACACCAATTGCTTACTAGTATATAAGCAGATGACAGCCTCACGCTAGAGTCAAATTTACTTTTTCTCGCCTTTGTTTTTGATTACAACAAAAGCAACTTATAGTGAGGAAAGGACATTTCCCAGATATTGCATATCTTCACAGCTATAGCGCTGATCGATCTGCACACTCAGAATATGTTCATATATCCAGAGTGATTCTGAGTATTGATCAGAAGGTTCAAGCATAGGAGGTAAAGGCCAATAGATGGTACTGCGTATTCCCTTTTCTATCAGTTTCTTCTGTACACATGCTCGATCGGCACTATAGAAGGCGAAATGTGAAGGACAACTTACTGCATCCAATTGAGGGAAAACAGGACAACAAGCTTCTGATTTGAGAGGAAAATCAAGTATGGTCTGATAATTCTGTCTTCGGATCAACACAATTTCATCCCATTCAAGATGATCTATGATATCTATCGATGCTTGATCACTGCCGAATCGGTCGAACATGCTTCTCAATCGATATTCAGTTTTCCAAAACACATCCATTGCCTTCTGTTCAAATAGGCTCTGTCCTGTCTTTACAGCCTCTCTGCTATAAGCCATAGCCTCATAACGCCCCTCTACATGTTCAGAATCGAAAGGCAAGGGTTCGTGCAAGAATACTCCGTTCTTCTTGATTGCTATACCCCCACAAGCAACTCCCAACCATTTTCGTAGGCTACCGGCATAGTAATCAGCAAGAGGGCTGTGTCCATCAGAGGAAAATAGACTATGAGTCGTATCCTGAATGATGACAATACCCTGTTGCTTGCAACGAAGTATAAAATCCTGATTATATCGACTGAATCCATAGTATCCACAGATATTGATTACACTGATGGATTTCAGTACAGCTTCATCAAATATGGGTTCTAAATCTAGACTAGCGATATCATAGAACAAAAGGGAATACCCTGCCCTTAGGTAAGAGTTCAGCACAGTCTCACAACTGTATGCAGGGACATAGGCAATTTTCGTTTGACAACGGGGCGCTATATCAAGAAGACAGGCATAGAGGGCACAACGGCCGGACATATAAAACTGAACAGAATCACCTAGCTGCTCATACCATACCCTTCTCGGCCCCTGTGAATTTTCTTCAACAAACAAGCGACCTATACGCATGGACATTGCTAGAACGCTTTGATTTTAAGTTCGTCAAGACTCTTGATGAGAGCAACTGCAAGAGCAACCGAGTGTTCAACATCAGTAAGAGAACTGATTCCATAGTGTGTGTGGGCATAACGAACAGGAACTCCGATTACGATAGCCGGAATACCCTGTTGGGAAAGATGTATGGCTGCACCGTTTGTAGAGCCAGCAGTTCGCACCCCTTCTTGAACAGGAATATTCAACTCTCGAGCCAAATTAAGGGCATATCGTTGAAATCGAGGATTCGTAATCATCCGAGCATCTATATGCCTAAGCATCGGGCCGTTTTTTAAGCATGTCTGTGCCTGATAGCCCGGGACAACTGTATCATCGGCTGGACATCCTTCAAAAACTATGGCCAAATCTGCTTTGATTGCATTGGCACTAACGATACTTCCCCTAACACCCACCTCTTCCTGACTGGAAAAATCTCCAACTAGATTCACTGGCAAAGAACAATTCTTCAGCTCTTTCATCGTAGCAAGGACACCCGCACAACCAACCCGACAGTCAAAAGCCTTGCCTATAAAAATATCATGGCTTGCATCATAGCTGCATGGAACAAGAGGGGTTACAGGAGCACCGATACCGATCTGATACTCATTTCTGATTTCTTCACTGCTGGATGCGCCTACATCAAGGACCATATGCGAAATATCGAGAGGAGCATTCCGCTCAGCTTCAGTCATGAAATGAGGTGGCTTACTAGCGACGACAGCCGGTATATATTTACCAAGCAAGTTTTTAACCACTACTTGATGAGCAGGAACATTGGTTGCAATCCATCCTCCAATCGGAATGAATTCCAACATGCCATCACTCCTGATTGCCTTGACCATGAAACCGACTTCATCGGTATGGGCATTCAGCTGAATCGTAGGCAAGCCTTTTTTGTAATCAGTTCGATACAAATAAAGATTTCTCATCCTGTCTTCAGAGAATACACCAAGATCTGCACCCTCTTCTCGTATCACTGTAAGTACATCATCCTCAAAACCACTGATACCAAAAGCATCACTTAGGCGCTTGATAGTCAGTATGAGATCATCTTTTTTCATATGGTCAATTTCCTCATCACTCAAAGAAGCCACCAATCAGGGATACAAGCTTCCCTGATTGGCGTTTTTTCTTGGTTTTACTTTGCTACTTTCACCGTTTCAAGCTTATGGTACCCAATGGGATCCAGAACAAATCCTTCTACATTTTTATTTGCACCTGCAGTAATAGCTGTGTAAATAATTGGGGCATTGTTTGCAATGTCCTTAAGCTTGATGGCAAGATCCTTGTAAGCCTGTGCTCGAACCTTCATATCAGCACTGGTTCTTCCGAGCATAACCAACCGATCAACCTCGGCGTCAGCTATGAAAGAACGGTTTCCAGGAGCGCCTTGCTGAGAACTATGCTGCAACGAATAGTAAGTATAATCAGCATCCTTGGTCGAGGTAACCCAGCCAAAATAGCCCATGTCATGCTCACCTGCAGTCGAACGGCTGATGAATGTACCAAACTCCATTACTTCAACCTTCACCTTGATGCCAATTTCACGAAGCATTTCCTGGATAGCTTGGCACATTTCAACACGGCTTTGGTTGTTGTTCACCCACAATGAACACTCAAACCCATTGGGATATCCAGCCTGTGCAAGCAACTGTTTTGCTTTTTCTGGATTATACGGCCAGACACCGGTCGAATAGTATCCAAATACAGCAGGGGCTATAATCTCATCAGCTGCAGATCCGGTTCCACTATTAACTGTATCAACAAGTAATTGGCGATCGATGGCCATATTGATTGCCTGGCGAACCAATTGATTGTTAAAAGGAGCCTTGCGCATATTGAAGGAAATATAGAAACAGGTAAGAGAGGGAGCTTCAAATAGCACTAGATTCTTGTTCTGACGAATGCGTTTCAGATCAGATACCAAAATATCATAGGAAACATCGAGCTCTCCTGTTTCAAGAGCGATGGTTCTTTGTGAAGCTTCAGGAATAATCTTAAATACTAATTTTTCGGTGGCAGGAGCTCCTTGGAAATAATCAGCATAAGATTGGAGCACTACATTGTCATTCTGGGACCAGGATACAAACTTGTAGGGACCACTTCCTATCGGTTTGGTTTTCAATCCATCCGGATTTGCCGTTACATAATCCTTGGGGACTATACCGGCAAAAGGAACAGCAAGATTGCGCAAAGTAGGACCATAAGGAGCTTTGGTGGTTACCAAAACAGTATATTCATCTTCAATTTTGACTTCCTTGATAAAGTCAACAATATAGGAGACTGAACCGCTGGCGATGGCACGATCAAGTGAGAATTTTACATCTTCTGCAGTCAAGTCCTCTCCATTATGAAACTTGATGCCCTTCCTAATGAAAAATCGATACTCTACAGGACTGAGAACTTCCCATCGTTCGGCAATTTGGGCAACAACCTCTCCTGTTACAGGATCGGTATCCACCAATGTGTCGAAAATGTGGTTTGTGACAGCTACAGCAGGCGTCTCTTTTCCGATGTGAGGATCAAAGGATGTTACGTCAGCACCTTGTCCAACAGTAATCGTATCCTTATAACCCGGGGCTTTTGCACCAGTTGTCTCAGAAACCCCTCCTGCAAACAATACGGCACTTAAGAACAAAACAAGCAGTAAAGTCAGCAATCTTTTCATTTTCTATCTCCTTTTATTGATGTCCTTACAGGACAACTTATTACACCAAAGTACACGCAACATAATGCCCTGGAGCAATCTCCTTGAGAGGAATATCATCCACAAGACAGGCTGCCCTCACATAGGGACAACGCTTTGCAAATCGACACCCCAGAGCTGGATCAAGAGGACTGGTCAATTCACCCTTCAAAGGAACTCTCTGTACCTCATACTCTGGATCTGGTACGGGAATAGCTGAAAGCAAAGCCTGTGTGTAAGGATGAGTTGGGTGTTCAAATAGGATGGATGACGATGACTTTTCCACCATCTGGCCAAGATACATTACAATAATATCATTTGAGAGATGCTTCACCACTGAAAGATCATGGGTAATAAATAGATAGGTCAGACCCAACTCATCTTGTAAATCCTGCATTAGATTAAGAATTTGAGCTTGTATGGAGACATCCAACGCACTTACAGGCTCATCACAAACTATGAATTTGGGATCCAAGGCAAGTACCCGGGCAATACCGATGCGTTGTCGTCGTCCACCGTCTAGCTCATGAGGATAACTATTGACCAATTTTGTAGATAATCCTACATATTCCATAAGCTCTGCGACGCGCTTTCTCAGTTGATCGCTTTGCTTGCGGGTAAAAATCTTTTGGATTAGAAGACTCTCTGCTATCGTCTCACTGACTGTCATACGAGGGTTCAATGAAGCAAAGGGATCTTGAAAGATAATCTGCATATCTTTGCGGAGTGCTTTCATTCTACGCTTATCCAAACTCGTTACTTCCTGTCCTTCAAAAAACACTTTTCCTTCAGTGGGTTCATGAAGCCTTAAGATAGTTCTCCCCAAAGTAGACTTACCGCACCCTGACTCACCCACAACACCGAGAGTTTCGCCTTTGTTCAAGGAAAAAGAGACATCGTCAACAGCGTGCAAGATCCCATGTGGAGTATGAAAATATTTTTTTAGATGCTCAACTTGCAAGATAGGCTGAATATCCGTATTACTCATCATCCGCCTCCTCTCTGGCAAGAATGCAACGAACCTGATGGTTTGCGTTGATAGAATGCATGTCGATTTCAGCTGCGCTGCATGCCTCTATTGCATATTTGCAACGAGGTGCAAACTTACATCCTGCTGGCAAGTCAGTGGGGTCTGGCATCAGGCCCTTTATCGGACTCAACCTTTGTACCTGTTTATTCAAGGAAGGAATCGATCCTAACAAACCTCTCGTATAGGGATGAAGAGGATGCTTGAAAATATCGAAAAGAGTCCCAATTTCAATGATTTGTCCTGCATATATGATTGCGACCCTATCACAATTCTGAGCAACTACCCCAAGATCATGGGTTATTAGCAACATTGCAGTATGCAAACGATCTTTGAGTGCAGTTATCATGTCCAGCACCTGGGCTTGTATGGTCACATCCAAAGCCGTCGTTGGCTCATCAGCAATCAACAATTGAGGATTGCAAGCCAATGCTATTGCAATGATCACCCGCTGCTTCATTCCTCCTGAAAACTGGTGAGGGTACTCACTGCTTCGATCTGCTGAAATACCCACCATTTCCAACATTGCATGAGCCTGTTTAATAACTTCCTCTTTTGAAAATCTTCTATTATGCGCTTCAACCACTTCCTGAATCTGCTGTCCAACTGTCATCACTGGATTCAGGCTTGTCATGGGGTCTTGGAAAATCATGGAAATATTACTTCCTCGTATGGCACGCATCTGCACTTCATTCAAAGACAACAGATCAGTTCCCCCAAACATTACTTTTCCATTTTTTATAACTCCCGGCGGGGAGGGAACCAATCTCAAAACACCTCGAGCTAAAGTGGTTTTCCCTGCTCCTGTCTCTCCTACCAAACCCAAGGTCTCTCCTTTTTTGACAGAAAGAGAAACATCGTTGAGTGCGTATACAACCCCGTCGTCAGTCTCATAATGGATAGTCAGATTTTCGATGGATAGTAACTCTTCTTTGTTTTGCATGCATCCTCCTACTTCTTGAGCCTTGGATCAAGGGCATCACGGAGACCATCACCCATGACATTCAAAGATAGAATGGTAATCATGATTCCAAGACCTGGAATCACGGTTATGTGCCATCCTTCACGGATATATGCCCGCGCAGAAGAGAGCATGGAACCCCATTCCGGTGTTGGCGGTTGGATACCCAACCCGAGAAACGACAAGCCTGCAATCGAGAGGATTGCACCGGCCACCCCAAGTGTCGCCTGTACGATGAGGGGAGCCATTGAATTAGGAAGGATGTACTTGAATAGAATCCTGCTGTCACTCGCTCCTAGAGCACGTGCAGCTTCTATATACTCCTGGTCCTTTATGGTAAGCACTGAAGCGCGAACAGTGCGTGCGAATGTAGGAACATAGCTGATTGCTATTGCTATTAGAACATTCGTCAAGCTGGTTCCCAACGCAGCGACAATCGCTGTTGCAAGCAGCATTGAAGGAATAGCCAACAGCACATCCATAAAGCGCATAATTACATTGTCAGTCACCTTGCCGTAGTAACCGGCCAACGAACCAAGCAAACCTCCCGCTATTGTAGAAAGAGCTATTGCGATGGTTCCCATGAACAACGAGTAACGAACCGCCCAGATCATTCGCATGAATATATCACGCCCAAACTCATCCAGACCAAAAATATGTTCCTTGCTCGGCCCCTGTAACCGCATTCTCAGGTTTTGTTTGATGACGTATGCGTCATAGATAGCCTTATCGGTAACCAAGTCGATTACTATGGTAGAAAGAGCAATCAAGACCAGACATATCAGCACTATCATTCCAGCGAATGCCAAACGGTTCTTTTTGAATCGTCTCCATGTTTCCGCTGCAAGTGTCCTCTGTTTCCTTTTCTCTGTTTCACTCATACGTCAACACCTCTTCTCGATGGAGATCTCTTGTATTGGCTCTTGATCCGTGGATCAAGGAATGCATAAAGGATGTCCACCAAAAGATTTACAAAGGAGAACATGACCGCCATGAAGATTACTGATCCCAAAACCATCGGGATATCCTTACTTGTGATGGAGTCAACCATGAGACGACCCAAACCAGGCCAAGAGAAAATTGTTTCAGTCAGCATGGCACCACCGAGCAACTGTCCAAATTGCAATCCAACTGCAGTTACTATAGGGATCAAGGCATTCTTGAGCATGTGTTTCTTGGTAATCTGCTTTTCTGTAATCCCTTTTGCACGAGCAGTTGAAATATAATCCTGCCTAATGACCTCAAGCATAGAGGATCTGGTCATCCGTACAACAGTTGCAGCAGCCCCGGTACCAAGGGTCAAGGCTGGAAGGATAAGTGAACGAAGCAGAGGCCAAAAACCTCTGCCCATACCTTGCGAAGGCAACCACCCAAGCTTCAGTGCAAAAAACAACGAAAGCAAAAGCCCGAGCCAAAAGTTTGGCATGGAAACACCTACCAAAGAAAGAACCATTGCCGAATTGTCCATCGCTGTATACTGCTTCTTAGCAGAAAGAATCCCAATAGGAATACCAATGAGCAGAGCCACCAGAATTCCTGCTATGGCAAGAATTGCAGTATTGGGAAATTTATCCCAGACCTGTGAGGCTACCGAGATTTGGTTTCGATAACTTCGCCCAAGATCTCCCTTCACCAGATTACCCATATAGGTTGCATAACGCACCAGAAGAGGTTTGTCCAATCCAAGCTCAATACGCTTCAAGGCAAGAGTCTCTGCGCTCGCCTGATCACCTAAAATGATTGCTGCAGGATCCCCGGGAGTAAGAGACATGATGAAAAAAACGATGAAAGTCACCCCGATAAGAACCGGTATCATCATGACCAGACGCCTTACGATATACTTTGCCATAGGAACTCCAACTTAAGGGTTATACCAATACCTATGTATATTGCGCAAATCGCCCACCGAGCATGGCGATTGTCAATATCATATGAAACACATCATCATAGCTCTCAGACATATAAGAGACTGTTCGTCCACCAGTACGTTGCAAACCCGGTACAACCGACACAGCATCAGCAATTACAGTAGTAGCCAGATCAACCTCGAGGGTAACAGGAGTAGTAATCTTTTTAACTGGATAAGGGCCATGCTGTAAAAAATTCTGCACTTGTAAAGCATATTCCTTCTGTATACGCTCAGGGCTATACATCTTTGCAGCATAACGGCCCAACCCTTCCTTGGTTCTGACAAAAGGTACATCCAAGAATCCTTTCAGCTGATCTTGCAATACATCATCACCACTTACCAAGGCGACAGGAACACCAAACAAACCTGCATAGTATGTATTAATCTCCACCTCACCTGCTTGCTGACCATTCAAGCGAATATTATATATACAGGAAGATGAATAGGAGTGATCCATACCTCCCTTTGTTGTCCCTATGCTTGCATGATAGCCAAGCAAAAAAACTGCATCAAAACTATGGTCCAAACCTTCCATCATGTAAGAGTGACGTGGATAGCCTTTGATATGGGTGACTTTCTCAGTACCGAAAGAGCCATACAGCAAATTCTCTCCTCGGCTATGGGAGTCACAAATGCAAATCTCTTCAATATCAGAGCCTTGAAGCAGGGCATCAATCACCAAAGAGAGCTCTTGTCGAAGTAAAGAGGCACACCAAGACTCTTTTCCGGTCATCTCATTCCAGGAAGAAATCCCACCAAGCCCTTCCATGTCAGTAGAAATAAATACTTTCATTTGCCAATTTCCTTATTTGCCTTGATGGAAGCGTATCCATCCTTTTCAAGCGCAACGACTGCTTTCATATTTGGCAACAGGGTACCCTTGCTGCTCAGCAAAACCATATTTATAAATACCTGTATTACTGCGATCATCCCTACATATGAATTGGTGAGAAGAAGAGAATTATTTGCGCAACATATCGCAGCATCCGCAATAGGATATATTGGGCATGCGGCAGAATCAGTAAAAAGATATACTTTTGCACCTTTCCTATGTGCACACGATGCAACCTGAAGAGCTTCAGCGGAGTATGGAGGCATGGTCATGAGAAACAAAGAATCCTGTTGTGTGAGTGTACAAAGCCGAGGACTGTAATCACTGACTGAACCTGTTAAGGTATGAATTTCTTTCTCCTGCATGCAAACCAAGGCGTATTCAAAGATTTGCATTATATTTCTGGAAACACCAAACCCACTGATGAATACTCTCTTGGAAGCAAAGAGACCCTCTACCATCCTAGAAAATACTTGGACATCAATTTCTTGCAGTGTTTTTGATAAATTCTGGATCTCATTGTCTGCCAACTTCTGCAACTGTTGTTGTATCGGAAGCAAATCCAGTTCATGAAGAATTACATTTGCATCAGGCTTGAGCTTTGATCTTACTTCTTCCTGTACTGTTTCCCTGAACTGTTTGTACCCCTTGAACCCAAGAGCTTGCGTATAACGGACCAAGGAAGCATTGCTTACTCCAATATCCCTGCTCAGGTCATGCACAGACGTGAATCCAATCGAGTCATAATGGGCAAGCATCCAAATACCAATCTCCTGAAAAGAAGGAGACATGGACGCCAATGTTTCCCGAATCCGTTCCTTGACCATGTCCCCCTCCTCAAGGCCAAAAAAGTATGTTCAAAGCAAGTCACACATGATGTAATAAATAATACTTTTCTATTTTTATATTAACAAATATTACATCAACATGCATTAAAAATCGTATATTTTTGCAATAATTTTTTATTTGTTTTTATTATATGTGTTTAAATCTGCAATTAAAGAGTCCGATAATCATAAAGGACGGAGCTTTTCAATCGCCGTTGCAGCAATTGCAGAACGGGCCAGGACGAGCGTAGGATCAATAAGAGGTACGCTCAAGTCACCGTTTTTAAGAGCCAGAGGCAACTCTGTGCAGCCAAGAATCAAGGCTTGGGCCCCTCTATCTATCAGCCTTTGTCCTTCTTTCTTGATACTCTGTATGGCTTTTTCAGTTACTGGAGAGACCGCCTTGATACCGTAGCTTTGATCGTAGATAGCTTCATGAATACATCTCTGCTCTGTAATCTCTGGCTCAATAATCGTTACCTGAGGATACGAAGCAAGTGTTTGTTGATAGACCTTTGCAGCATGAGTACCCAACGTAGCCATAAGCCCTATTGTAACGTTAGCAGGGAATTGCCGGGTAATCTCTTTTGCAGTCTCCTCGATCATGTGCAGCAACTGTACATTGGGATGCTCGATTGCAAGTTGGTCTTTCACTGTGCCGAAGATTGTAAGGGCATGTGCTGTATTGCAGGGAATTACGATGGTTGTTGCACCAATGGAAATGAGTTTCTGTGCACTAAGCAACAACCCTTGGGCAGGATTATCTCCTCCATGGAGTAGAAAATCAGTCCTATCATTGATTACACGGGGAATGTTTGATAGATAGACATCCAGATGCTCTTGGTCTTTTCTTGCTATTGTTTGGTCAAAAATCTTTTTCACCAAATCGATTCCTGCATAAGGCCCAACTCCACCGACTACCCCAATTGCTGTACCCATGAATCCTCCGATTAACGTATAGTATACTTTGACTTTCCTGTGTACAAGCTCTTTGCCTATGGTATCATATTGATTGTAAAAGGAGCTTGGAGTGGCAACAAACAGAGCAGGAATCAGAGATATAAGAGAGCGCATGCAGCAACTGTACCTGTATGATTTATATGCATTCAGACCAGAACTGAAACCATTGGCAGCAGTCCTGTATCCATATGAGACAATTAATTGTTTTTTTGTCGGAATCCATAGACAGAAAAGAAAATTGGTAGTGGTAACCCATTATCGAATACTCATCATTGAATCAACGTTCTCCAAGCCGGCCCAGATTATAGAAATCAGACGAGAAGCGGTACAAAACCCCTCCTACACGAAACGATTCTTTACCAGTTCAATCTCCTTCGAAACAGAAGAAGAAGAATTCAAGTTCTCTCTTGTTTCAAGAAGAGTGCTTGAGCTTTTTGTATGGGCGGTGAACCAACCTCTTCCCCTCAGACAGGATTGAAAAATGGCCGAAACTCCTCCTTTATCATAGGGAAGGTTTCGGCCATCGGGTTCAAAAGAAACTAGCTTAGGCTATTTTTTCCACTGTTCCATATCCAGCTGGTTCATTCCTTTTGCCACAACAGCGGTACAGGTGAGGTCGCCTGTGACGTTGAGTGCAGTTCTTCCCATATCGAGTATTGCATCAATACCGAGGATCATTGCATAGGCTCCGGCTACGGCCGTTCCTGCAACAACAGGAAGTCCAACAGCTTCCAAAACCATCAGAAGCATGATAGCTCCTGCTCCCGGAACTCCGGCAGTCCCGATTGAAGCCAGAGTTGCTGTTAAGATTATGGTACCCATCTGCCCGGCAGTAAAACTCTGTCCGGTTACCGTCAAGGCAATGAAGATGGCACACACACCCTGATAGATTGCCGTTCCATCCATGTTGATTGTTGCACCGAGCGGCAGAGAGAAGGCAGAAATATCTTTAGGAATGCCGAGATTTGCAGAAGCCTTGATGGTGACAGGAAGGGTTCCGCCAGAACTACGTGTTACAAATGCAGTAACAAATGGGTCTTTTGCATCCTTGAAAAACCGTCTGATACTCAGCTTATTGAACTTCAACAAGCCTCCATACACCAAAACAACATGCAATATGTAACCAGTAAAACAAGCAAGGGTGACTATTGCGAGTGATCCTGCAACCTGAGATCCCTGTCTGGCAAACACATCAGCTACCAAGGCGAGAACGCCGATTGGAGCATATTGCATGATGCCGTTGACCATGCGCATCATAATTTCAGCAGTTCCGTCGAATACAAAGAAAAGGGAATCACCGGCTTTGCGGATTCGCTCATCTTTGCTGATTCGCAGATAGCTGAGACCAATACCAAAAATAATGGCAAAGAAGATAACTTGCAGGATAGTCTCATTGACCACAGCCTGAGCAACGCTCATAGGAACGATGTTCAAGAGAACAGCAGAAAGGGGCTGACTGGCAGCAGCACGTCCTGCAGCTTCTGCAGAAAGCGTAGCCATCTCTGCACTGGGCTGGAAGATGGTTCCCATCATCAAACCAATGAATACAGCAAATGCAGAAGTAAGCAGATAGAAAAGAATTACACGTACGCCTACTTTACCCAGTGTCGCAGGACTGATGGATGCGGATCCAACAACCAAGGTTGAAATGATGATCGGCATCATGATCATGCGGAGCAACCTAACAAACAAAGATCCAAATGGAGCAACCCATAAAATCTTGTCACCAAAAATAATACCCAGCAGTGCGCCCAGAATCAAACCAATCAGAATACGGTACAACAAGTTGAAATTGAAATACCATCCCAAAAATCCTTTTTTGACAGGTGGATTTTGTTTGTTTCCCATAGCAATTCTCCTTTTTTTGGAATCAGATCAATAAATCCTTAATAAGATTACACTAGATGGGGGGAAAACAAAACAAAAATGTTTGTATCTTTTTCAAACCCCATTTGTTTTTCAATATCAATTGCAAGATTATCTTCTTTGCAATACAGTAGCTAAGAATATGGGAACACATACTAAGCTGATGACAAAGGGCTCGATTCAGAAAAATCTGATCTCGTTTGCCCTGCCGATTTTTTTTGGAAACCTGTTTCAGCAGCTCTATCACACAACGGATACCTTGGTTGTCGGAAACTTTGTCGGCAAGGAAGCCCTTGCGGCCATTTCATCCATAACCAGTCTTATCATGCTCCTGGTCGGCTTGTTTCAAGGCCTTTTTGTGGGTGCTGGCGTCGTCATCTCTTCAGAGTTCGGAAAAGGCAATAAAGAGGGTGTGCAGAAAGCGGTTCATACTACGGTAGCGCTTGGCATTCTTGCAAGCATCGTCTTGACCGTATTGGGGGTCTTCATCACCCCTACCATTCTTGTCTGGATGCAAACACCTCAAAATGTGTTTTCCGATGCCCAAGAATACTTAAGGATATTCTTTTTAGGTATCAGCACACTGGTCCTTTACAATACAGCAAGTGGGATTTTACAAGCAGTAGGAGACAGCAAACATCCGTTGTATTTCTTGCTCGTCGCTGCAATATTGAACATAGTGCTCGATATTGTCTTCGTAGCTTATCTTGGCATGGGAATTGCCGGAACAGCCTACGCAACCATCATCGCCCAAGGCATCAGCGCAATCCTTTGTTTCCGCCTCCTGTTTACCACCAAGGACATCATCAGAGTTACACTAAGAAAAATAGGGTTATATCGTCCCTATTTCTCTGAAACTATGCGTCTGGGAATACCATCGGGGATACAGAACTCTGTCACATCCTTCGCCAATGTGATCATGCAATCCTCGATCAATCTCTTTGGAGCTTCTGCGATGGCCGGCAACGGCATATTCATGCGTGTTCAAGGGTTCGCATTTATACCCATCACCGCTTTTGCACTTGCCCTGACCACATTCACCGGCCAAAATCTTGGAGCTGGAGAATTTGACAGGGTGCGAAAGGGAGCACGAGTGGGCGTTATAAGTGCCATGGTCTTGGCTCAAGCGATTGGGATATTCCTTTTCTTCGCCGCTGAGCCTATCATCCTTCTGTTCAGCAGAGATCCACAAGTGCTGGCCATTGGAATCGAAAAAGCAAGGATTTCTTCACTTTTCTTGTGTGCATTGGCCTTAAGCCACGCCATGACCGGTATATTCAGAGGGGCTGGCAAATCGATCGTACCTATGAGTGTAATGCTCCTCATATGGTGCATCTTCAGAATAACCTTCACGACGATAGGCCTGAAGATCTGGATGGACGTAAGGGTTGTGTTCTGGGCTTATCCCGTCACCTGGACATTGAGTTCAATCATATTCATCTTTTATTACTTTTTTGTCGACTGGATGCAAACTAAGTCTTAGAATGTAAAAACAGGAGGAGAATATGGATAAGACCACCCAAATTCTTGCCAAGCAACGATGCATCCCGATGGCTAAACTGATGAACATGAGTCATGCACAGCAGCTTCTCCAAGCACTTGTACAGAGCAACGTGAGAGCAATCAACATATCTTCTCACATTCCTGAAGGAACACAACTGTTGAACTATCTGGCCAAACAAGAAGGCATTGTAGCGGGAGCCGGGAATGTACAGACGATTGAGCAGGCACGTGAGGCTTTGGACAATGGAGCTTCCTTTCTCTTTTCACCTGTCTTTGACACCAGGATGATTGAGCTTTGCAACGGAAATAACGTCCCCATCTATCCGGTGACCATACATGCTGAAAAAGCAAAACAGGCAGGGCTCACCGTGCTTGGTTGTTACCCCGTTGAAGAACTCGGGGGATTTGACTATATCGAGAAGATGTCAAGGGAGGGGGATTTCTCTTTCATTGTCGCCGGATCCATCGCTGAGAACAAGATGGACTACTACTTATCACACCCACACGTGCTCGCCATGACCGGGGGTTGGATGTTCCTTCCTCAACATGTCCAGCAAAACAATTTCAAAGCCATCACAGAGGCTCTGAACCGGGTACGTGCATATCAGAAAGCAGAGCGGTGACTGTAGTCGGAGTATAAATAGTAAAACCGTTCTTTTTCAGCAGTTGTGCAAAGATTCCGCTTCCTTCAATCAAGGTTCCGGAGAACGTGCCGTCATAGATTTGATGATAACCGCATGATGGACTGCGATCCATCAAGAGAGCCGTAGTACATCCAGACGCTCTTGCCACAGCCAAGGCTCTCTCGGCACCCAGCACAAAGGCTTCTGTCAAATCATTTCCCTGCGCATCAACAACCCGTGAAGTCAGAATCTCAGCAGGATTGCGCGGGGTGGGTAATCCTCCCAACTGTTCAGGACAAACCTTAATGAGGGTATACTGTTTCTCAATCCAAAGACTGTCTTTAAATGCTACACAGCTCTCATTATAGCGACAGGTATTTCCAAATAGACAGGCACTGACCAATAAAGAAGGACGATTCATACTAGAAAAAGCATACCATGTATTTTCATTCAATGGTATCATTCGTACATGAATGGGTATGATATATTGGTTTCAACATTAGAGAGGTTTGAGCAAAACCTTCTGAGCTCTGAAACAATTACAACCGTCTACGATTTGGCGAACATCAGTGGATACAGCTCACATCATCTGAGCAGGCTCTTTTTCAGCCATACACACCTCAAACTTAAGGAGTATATGCAAGGATGGCTTCTCTGCTGCTTGATTGAGGAAGCTCTCACCAACAACGTTCCTTTCAGCTCCCTTATTTTGGATTATGGTTTCAAGGACTATGAAACGTTCTTCCGGGCTTGCAAGCATCACTATAACAGAAATCCCTCCCAGATTCGGAAAGAGGGATTGGATGGCTCTCTGTTGCAAAAAAGGATCTACCCGAGCAGGAATGAGAGAAGTCAGGAGATACCTGCCCAATATATCACAGAGGGAAGAATAACCCTCTGTGGGTTGAGCTTTTTTGTAGGACCAGAGACCAGATCGTTTCATTGCCATTGGCAAAAATTCACTCGTTACCAGAAAAGCATCAAGAGACAATCGGGGCAACCAACCACCTATCAATATACTGCATGGCATGATAGTGACGGTGGTGACATGACCCTCTTGTGCGCACAGCAAGTTGAACCAGGAGTGTATCAACAGCCAATCTTTACGTGCAGAACGATAGAACCATGCACATACGTACGCTTTGTTCATAGGACAGAGGTCACTGAAATCAGAGAAACCTATCAATATATCTACGGAACATATTTTGCCTGGAGCAACGACCAGATCATCGGCAATTGGGAGTTGCAACGATACAGCAATGAAACAACGGACATCGAAATCCTCATTCCTGTGAAAACGAGAATTCTCGATCCCAATCAAAGGTAGCACTATCCTCGCGACAGCTTGGCCAATGGCTGCACCAAGAGGGGACCTCGACATCTCTAATCCTATCTTCGCTGCCGTGATACGGCTTGATATCCAAGATAGGAGTTCCCTCTTTGGCATCAATCCAATCGAGGGCTAATACGCCCTGCTCTACATCGAGATCGACCAACTTTGCAATACTGGCACAGATTCCATTCGGACGAAATGGAGAACGCGTAGCATACACTCCTATTTTTTCCGGACCGTGTACGTAGGGTTTTTCAAAAACCAAGTATTCTGATCCGGCATTCCCAAAATCATGAGCATGCCAGATTACCATTACGTGAGAAAACCCTTGCAACCCCGTCAATGCTTTGCAATATTCTTTCTCAAGTTCAATTCGAAAGCCTTCAGAAGCTTTCACAACTCCAACACTCTGGTATGTAATTTCCATGGTTGACTCCTTCTCAATATCTGATACGCAAGCATCACATACATCCCTCGTCAACACCATGACAAAAACAGCTTGGCTCCTTACAAAAATTGATACTCAACTACAGACCGAGTTCTTGCAGTTTCTTTATAATGACAGCAGCAGTCGTATCGAGAAGATACTCTCCCCAGTCTGCGGTTGCATGCCTTGGATCTTCTCCTCGTACTCCAAGCGGCCAAATCTCAGGTTCAGGATCAAGCATTGCCAAGTCAACCAAATCAGGATACAGAGCCATCATTGTAGATGTCTCATCCTTTGCTCCGTGATCTTGTTGGGTAAGAAAGCTCTGTTGGTCAAAATCATTGAGTGCGGAGAGCAATATGATATCGTACTGCTTCTCCCAGCCTGGAGCCATCTGTGCCCAAACCTTGCGTGAAGGGCCATGCCCGTCAGCAAGCAGACAAAGAAATCCTGCTCGTTTTGCTTGAGATACCAAGGACTCCAACATCTGGATAAACACGCCCTTGCTCACCCAGTAACAGCTACCGCTTAATTGCTGGTGAGGCTTGGTGACCTCGCTACTATCCATTCCAATTAGGAAGCTTCCCTCTTCGGTCTGGGTAATCCTGTCTGGACCAAGATACAGCGGAGGAAATACGATGCCCCCATACGAGCGAGCCACTTTTATAAACAAACCCTCTGCCTGCAGTGCATCAGCTCCTAGAACATTGTGCAATCCATGCCATTCCAAGGTACCTAAGGGAATATATCCGACAGGATGGGCGGCCAATCTTCTTTGAAATGCTTGCACAGTCAACCGTGCATAGGTTACATCCTCATCCATAAGAAGGCCTCCTTTGTTGTATCATTTTATTGCGATACATTGCATTATCAGCAGCTATATAGGTATTGAAAAGATTGTCTATGCAACTTTCACAACGAGCAACGCCATAGGCGATAGAAAGAGGGATCTCTCTCTTGCTGTTGGCCAAGGCAAGATGGGACTGCAACAAAATCAGCGCTCGCTGCACAGCCTCGCTGTCCTCGATTGTGCTGATGACTGCAAATTCATCACCACCTACCCGATAGACGGTTCCCACACCCCGAAAACTTCTCTCTATCAAATTTCCAGCCTCTATGAGCAGCTCATCCCCACGTTTATGCCCATACGTATCATTCGTCTTCTTAAGGTTGTTCAAATCCAGAACCACTATAGAAGCAGAAGCCTCTCTTGCACTTTGGATATCCAACAAGTCACGCATGAAAATAGATCTATTTCTCAGTAATGTCAGCGTATCAATTGAATAACGCTGCTCTAAAAAGAAGAGGTAAAAAAGGAAAAGAGACAGGGTGATGCTCGGCCAGAGCGTAAGAACTGCAGGAAATACCATCTGCACGATAAAGCCGAGAATAGGAGTCGCAAAAATACAGTACAGAAGAGGCCGATCAGAGGCTTCATACCTCTGAAGCGTTTTCAGAAGATAATAAATGCATAATGCATAATAAAAAAGCATTACGCTCGTAGCCAAAGGAAAGAGAGGGCCTCTCCTATAGATATTCTGTTCATCGACAAAGAAGTACCAACCGGTGTAGTAGCTCAAGACACTCATGCATGCACTGATGACCATGGGTAAGAATAGAACCGGGTGCATTCTTTGGTGCTGTGCATGAATAATAAACTTAAGGAGAAAATAACAGACTACCGGAGAAAGGGAAAACCCAAGAATATTAGCCACCCTATGATAGGGAATCTGGTGGGAGGCTCCTACTTCGTCCACGAAATAAGCAAACAACTCAGAGAGTATGACCAGCATAAGACACAAAGCAGAATAGATGTACCATCGATTTCGCGAGCTTGCCATATAATTTCTGGAGGCAAGCACAACGGCAAAACCAAGCAACACCAAGGAGAACACATCAAGCTCAATGGTAGCATTCATAGCAAGCTCCTCTCTTTCATGATGACACAGAGCATTGCTTTTGCCTAGCTCAACCTTGCACCGAGAAGAGCTCTTGGATACTATCTAGAGTATTATGCAACCACCACTGTATGAATATCCAGCACGAACATACGCTCTGCATCTTCAGCAACTATTGCTTAAAGAAGGCTGCATTGATTATGACAGCAATCGAGAAATTCAAGTAGAATCCTTTTTCACTGAGGGCGGAGGCAGCATGTTTGGGGTGCTCGTCGCTCATGACCAGAATGGGAATGAAATACTGCTTAAAGCCTTCAGCGGCAGCTGCCAAGGAAAAAGAAACCTGCATGGCTGGGTACCTCATTTGATCGCGGATGATGACTATGCGGAGTATCTTGATAAGCACAATCTAAAAATACATGAGTTGGACAGGAAGGTAGAGTCTGCATCAAATCTTTCTCAAAAAAGAGAGTATGAAACGATCAGGGCAAACCATAGCGCCCAAGCGCTTGACCACTACACAAACCTGTATCAGATACATCCCATCAAAGGAGAGCCTCTCTCTCTTGCACCGCTCTTTGCACCCAAAAGGCCTCCGACCGGGAGCGGGGATTGCTGTGCAATCAAGTTGCTCAGCTATGCGTTCAAACACAAGCTCAGACCACTGAGCATGGCAGAATTTTTCTTCGGAGCATCCACAAAGACAACAGGGCGTCACCATCTACAGTTCTACGGCCCCTGCGACGAGAAGTGCAAACCAATCCTTGCAGCCATGCTCGATTTGGAAATCATCTATCAGGACAGAGATCTGGTAGTAGTAAACAAACCCCATTCAGTGCTCTCAGTTCCAGGAAGAGGACCTGAAAATCAAGACTGCATGGAAACACGATTGAGACGCTTGTTTCCTGATGCCCCTGTGCAGTGTGCGGTCCATCGCCTTGATATGGATACATCAGGCTTGCTGATTCTCGCATTGACCAAAAAAGCCCAGAGCTCCATGCATCATCTTTTTAGACAACAGCAGGTTCAAAAGACCTATATAGCATTGCTGGAAGGAGTAGTAAAAGAAGAGGAAGGAGTAATACAGCTCCCTTTCAGGTTGGATTTGGAGCATCGTCCGAAACAGATCTATGACAGTGAGCATGGAAAATGGGGAATAACCAAATTCAAAAGAATCCGTGTGGAACGAAGAGACGACGGAACTTTGGCAACAAGAATGCTATTCGTCCCTTGTACTGGAAGAACTCATCAGCTGAGAGTACATAGTGCACATCCGTTAGGGTTGGGCAAACCTATTCTTGGAGATCGTTTGTACGGCAATGGGAGCAAAGATCGTCTGTATCTCCACGCAAACACGCTCAGATTTAACCACCCCATCACCAATATTGATCTTTCATTTTCCTCTGAAGTTCCATTTTGATGTATCATCAGCCTTACTTTATACACACTTAGAGAGTACTATTATGGTAGACTGATAAAAAGGAACAATGATGCGAAGAAAAAACAACGCTATTTACATCGACTTGGAAAACATCCCAGGCTCTCTGGATTTGAAACTTCTCTTTGAAGAGTTAACGCTCAAACATAATGATACCCCGGAAGAAGAGAACGTCTTTGTTATAAAAATGGCCTGTGGAAACTCAAAGTCGATCAAAAAGCTTGAAAAACAACTTGCTCAGTACAACTTCACCATCAGAGACACCCCGTCCATTACAACAAACTATAAGAACCGTGCCGACCTGATCATAAGCTTGGAAGCACTGGAGACCATCATCGTAAATATCCCGGTCATCGATCGCTATGTTTTTATAACCAGCGACAGCGACTTCACTGTAATCATGGAAGCCCTGAGAAAATACGGAAAGGAAGTATACTTGGTTACCAAGGAGATGGTCAGCGACAAACCGATTTTCAATAATTGCTGTGATGAAATTTTAATCATCGAATCTTTTATGCCCAAACCTAAAGTTGAAGAAACAACCATTCCCAAGACGAAACAAGAAGCTAAGCAAGAGCCGAACCATACAAAAAAAATAGATCGCTCGGTCGAGGAATTGATAAAAAGAGTTATTGACTCTTTCGACCCTGATACGTGGCAACTAGTAAGTTATGTGGGTGTAAAATTCCACCAGATGGATAAAAGCAGGATGATTGAGCGAAGCAGCTACAAGAGTTTGGGAAATCTCTTGGCTAAACTTGAAAAGGATCGTTACACACAGCGGAAACTGAATGAGAAAGGACATCCTGAAATCCGAAAAACAAGCAACTGACACACAGAGGGCTTCTCATGAAAAAGACTACAGCCGAAAAGCATCTACAACGAACGCTTCTCTTTTTTGCACTGTTGGTTTTTGTCATGTCCCTTTATCTTGATTCTTTCCTTGTCACAGAAAAACTAGCCTCTGAGGCAGTACTCGTGTGGGAAGGGCCTTGGAGCTTTTGGGAAGGAGGAACGCTTTTGGAACCAGAGATACGCCTTCCTTATCGTATCGAGGGGCCTCTTCTTGGCAAATCTTTCTCCATGAGAGCCACAATTCCTCAAAACCTTGCTCGCCACATCAACACAATTGCCTTTGATACCAGTATGACCAGCGTACAGGCAACCATTGAAGGAGAGGAGGTCTATGCATTCCTAGGTCCTTCGAAAGGCTGGGCCAGACCTGTTTATGGGGGGTCTTTCACACACTTCATCCGTCTTGGAGAGGCAGATCTTGGCAAAGAGCTCTCCTTGACCTTTCATTATAGCTCCAACAATGCGTTTGCAGGCAATCTAATGCCGATACTTCTGGGCAGCAAGGCATCACTACTGCTTGCAAAAGCCGAGGAATGGCCTTCCCTGTTCTTTGGATTTTCCCTGCTGTTATTGGGTTTTCTTACCATTCTTTTTTCGTTGGCTATCAAAACATCAGAAGAGAAAAAGAGCTTTTTCTATTTTGGATGGGTATTGCTCTTGCTTGGAGGCTGGGTGTTCAGTCAGACTCCAAGCAAATTCCTACTCATCCGAAATCCTGCACTTCCTATGAATGCAAGCTTTGCCGCTCTCTATCTTCTTCCGTATTTTTTAACGAAATACATCATCCATTCATATCCGGTTCGTCCAATCATCAACCATTTCTTGAGAGTGAGCATACTCTTCATCATCCTGTATTGTATTGGATTCTATTTGCAGGTTACAGGAACAGCACAACTGACAGATATGTTGTTGCTCAGTGGTCTGGCCTTGGTGCTATACCTTCTTTCGCTCTTCGGGTTCCTTAGTTTTGAGTATGCAAAAGGCAACAAGATACTAGCTTCATTCATCGTTGCCCTCAGCTGTCTGCTTGCCTCCATACTGGCAGAATGGATTTTGTTGTTCATGAACATCATTCTTAACAGTGCCGTGATCCTTCATGCAGGAATGGCTCTTGCTGCTGCGATTTTGTTCATGCACAGTGTGAGGCTGGTCCGACAAAAAACCCAAGTACTCAGCAAGGAAGAAGTGTTGCTCTCTCTTGCCTATAATGATGCTCTCACCAAAGTTGGAAGTCGTACTTCATACGAGCTTGAGCTACAAAGAATTACAAACAACCAATCAACTGAACCCATAGGCATTCTCATGATGGATATAAACGATTTAAAATTAATCAATGACAGATTCGGCCACACCAAGGGAGATATGATACTCAAGGACTTTGCCCAGCGTCTGAGGCAATTGCTTCCCCATCGCAGCAAGATATATCGGTATGGAGGTGATGAATTCATTGCTTTCATCCCCCAGGTAAGCGAAGAGGGGATTAAAGCGTTGGCGTACAAAGTTCAAACCTATTTCCAATCATCTCAGAAGACTGAGTATCAGGTGGCTGTCGGCTTCGACCGGCATGTTCCCAAGACGAAAGAAAAGATTTCCAAGGTAGTGAGCCGCGCTGATCAGGCGATGTACCGCACCAAAAATAAAATGAAAGCTTTTGAGTCTTCCATATTGACCTAGAGAAGAAGATTTGCCACGCTAAGACAAGGAGAACACTATGAGAAAAATGCTAATAACTATTGCCATCCTTCTTTGTTGTACCTTCCCTTTGCTAAGCTCACCTTCGTTGGGGGGAATGCTTGGGTATGTAGTGGTTCCAAGTGCAGAAATTGCTCCGAGCAGGAGAAGCCCTTCGGTCACCACAGCCTACTCAGCACTATTCGGGGGATCCAAACCTGCTCATATTCCCTCGCTTTCCATCGCGTTCTCCGACAAAGGAGAAACAAGTTTTGCTGTTGATATTGCCGATAAGATTGATCTTCTGATCGGTGGGAAATGGCGTTTTTCCCAGAGCAAAACATCAAGCTATGCAGCCGGCACCGTGTTGCAACTTTCTGATGTCGGAAACACAATCAAGTTCGCTGCACAGGTATATGTGGTCTCAACATTTGAGAGCACCATCATGGACTTCCCCTCAAAAACAACAATCCTGCTTGGGTATACCTTCAAAGAACAGATGACCAGCGATATTGACTTTGCCCTCGCTTTCCAAACCCCGCTGCTTCCCAAGACGTTCAAGAACAATGTGAATTTCCTCTTGGATTTCGGCAATGTGTCCTACAGCGCAACGCCCTCGGCAGGAATTGCAGAAAAGAGGGGACTCATCAACGTTGGAATACGATTGGTCCCCTTCGAGATTTTGCCATCGGTCTACATGGGTTTGGACCTCAAGGCCTTGGATTTGTTCGACCATACAGGAAGAGCTCTCAGCATAGGAACGAACATCTCCTTCAGACCATAAGCGGTTACTCTATTTCTACCACTTTGATCATGTTTGTCTTGCCGGAGCTTCCCACAGGAACTCCGGCTGTGATGACCACCCGCTCACCGCTCTTCACCAATCCGTGCTCCTTCAAGTATGCCGGGGCATAAGCCAATAATTGGTCGACACTCTGTTGGACATCTATCAGAATCGGAGTCACTCCCCAAGAGAGTGCAAGCAACTGCACGACCTCAGCCAATGGAGAGAATGCAATAATGGGAACCGATGGTCGGAACTTGGCAATGAGGCGAGCGGTCGATCCTGATTGGGTGAAACAGGCAATATAAGAGGCCTTGATCGAGAGGGCAAGCTCTCTGGTAGCCATGCCGACCGCCTCAGTGGTCGTTTGCTCCCGCTTAGGGTCAAGAGTCCTGATCTGGTTGAACACCTGTCTTTTAAAATCATCACTTCTTTCTGCTAGAGCGGTTATGCGAGCCATGGTTCTTACCGCTTGAAGGGGATACTCTCCTGCTGCAGTCTCTCCACTGAGCATTACAGCACTCGTTCCATCCAACACAGCATTGGAGACATCGTTGGTTTCAGCTCGAGTGGGACGAGGATTGTGCATCATTGACTCAAGCATCTGAGTCGCTGTGATCACAGGCAGCCCCCTGTCTATACACGACCGAATGATTGACTTTTGTATTATGGGAACTTCTTCGGCAGGCACTTCCACTCCTAGATCACCACGAGCGATCATGATGACGCTGCTGTGATCCATGATTCTACAAAGATTCTGAACAGCTTCCGGCTTTTCTATCTTGCTGATGATGGGAATCAATCTTCCAAAATTCTGAAGCATATAATCTTTGAGCGCTTTTACATCCTGCTCGCTGCGTACGAAGGAGAGAGCAACATAGTCGAGATTATTCTCAAATGCAAATGCAAGATCGGCTTCATCCTTCTTGGTAAAGCTGCTTAAGTGAGAAAGCGGCACCGAGGGAAGGTTCACACCCTTTCGAGGGTATATAGTACCATCCTCAAGCATTGTGCAATATATTTCTGTATCAACAATGCGGGTTACTTGAAGACTGACCAGTCCATCATTGATCAAGATACGTTGCCCGCTGAGAATTTCCTGATGAAGATAGGGATAATCAATACATACCCTATTTCGATTGCCAATACACTGTTTTGTGGTAATGACAATCTCTTCTCCCTGTTTAAGTGTATAACTAGGCTCTTCTAGCTGGCCCAGCCTGATTTTCGGCCCTTGCAAATCCATGAATACCGTAACGACAATATCCAACTCCTTGCTTACTTGGCGAACATAATCATATCGTTTCTGCTGTTCTTGATGAGAGCCGTGACTGAAGTTGAGCCGTATTACCCTGCAACCTGCTTCAAGAATCGCCCTGATCATCTCTTTTGTCTCACTCGCTGGGCCGAGTGTGGCAATAATCTTGGTATAGTTCATAATATTCCCCCATATAGTATCATGTGGCATCCTCACCACTTTGTAAAGTTGCTGAAACCTTGCGGGTGAGCTATAAATCACCCTATCAGGTGAGCAAGATTACCGTCATCAGGCGATTGATTCTTACTTGCAAGGGCCTACCATTGGAGTATGGGTACATCTTCGTTGCGTGATTGGACCATTGTAGGTTGTTCGATACTGCTGAGCCTGCTGGCGCTGAGCAGTATCGGCAAGCTACGCATTGACAGCTCAACAGACGCGTTCATCCCCGATCAAGCACCAGTAGTACAGACAAATGAACAGATCAAAACTCGCTTCGGATCACTCGATTCCTTGGTGGTCTCTCTGTATGCTCCCCAAAGCATGCTTAGTGAACAAAACATGCTCAGTCTGGAGGAGCTTACCAACGCGATTGCACTTCTTGAAGGCGTCA
>Ga0334893_1000161_pt1 | contig 111859 bp, 94 predicted proteins | sample GraSluR3_MG_5_FD_207218 | JGI IMG/M metagenome (GOLD analysis project Ga0334893, IMG submission 207218) | Sludge microbial communities from methane-producing bioreactor in Wageningen University, Netherlands - Granular Sludge_09_05-R3 | ecosystem: Engineered > Bioreactor > Anaerobic >...
TCCCATTCCGAACAGAGAAGTTAAGCCTGCCAGCGCCGATGATACTGCCTTAACCGGTGGGAAAGTAGGTCGTCGCCGCCCCTTATCAAATCCCCGCTGCTTTATTGTAGTGGGGATTTTTGATTTTTATTATAATTGATGTATCTGTCCGGGCTTACATACAAAGTCGAATGTAATTGCTTAATTTTACACACAAAATTATACGTTTTGTTATGTTGGCTAAATCTCTGTACATCTCCTTAATTCTTACTTTAATTCTACTACTATTTCATTTTTCAGCTCATACACAACCTGATACTACTGAAACACCTAAGATTGACTCAACACAGATACTGTTCTTTCACTCTGGTTTTGACAGTCTTGCACTTAATGCAACTCATTACGCTGATACCAGTCTATTTAATGCTTCCTATTTTGATCCGTTGAGTGAGCCTTTCAATACTTTTGCCACACTCAGTAATGCTGGCCTGGCTCATCACTCTGTTTTGAATCCTTTTACAAGAAATGAAATAGGGTTTGACATGCAAATCCCCGCCAACGATAATTTCATTAAAAATGAACAAGATGTCAGATTTTTTCTACCCCTACTCCCCTATTCTGAGATTCGTTACACCATGGGAGGAAAAAAAGAACAGCAGCTAGGGGTGAACTTTGCGCGTGAATTTGCACCGCGATTCATAATTGGAATGAATTATAATTTAATCAACTCTCCTGGTCCGTTTCTCAATAATAAAACCAATAATAGTAGTGTAATATTTTCTGGTAGTTATCGTACTAAATACGAGAGATACGGCATAGGTGCGTTTTATTTTCGAAACAAACTTGAACAACAGGAAAACGGTGGTATAGTTGATGATAGCATCTTTATAAATAATATAGAAACTGACCGTAGAGTGATTGATGTTTGGCTTCAACAGGCCAACAGCGTTATCAAATCATCGGGTTTCGGGTTTGAGCAATATTTTGTTTTCTCCCGTCCAAATTCACAAACAGCTGATTCATCAGGAAAAACAAGAAATCGACTGCAAGCAGGACGTATTAAGCACAATTTTCTTTACAAAAGAAACCAACTGAACTATTCAGATAATAGTCCATTAAATGAATTTTACAAACCCTATAGTCGTGTTCTGGATTCATTAATGACTAATGATTCCATTTCGACTCAAATGGTTAAGAACACTTTGATTTGGAATAGTTTAAGTTATAGAGACCCTAACAAAACTCCACTGTTCTATTTTTATTTTGGAGGCCAGCATGCTGCCTATAAAATGTTTCAGGCTACCAACGACAGTCTTTTTTATGTGAGAAAGTTCAATTATGATCAGCTTGGAATACTTGGAGGTTTTAACCTCAACATAAAAAATAAAACTCAGTTGTCTGCACATCTGGATATGTTTGTGGGTGGTTATCAGGCGGGAGATTTTAAATTTGACAGCAAGGCCAGTCAGGCTTTCAAAACCAAATCGAAGGATTTTGGAAAAATCGAGCTTTCACTAAAAATTCTGTCACAATCGCCTTCCTGGTTTTATCAAAGTTTGTTATCCAATCATTTCAGATGGGATAATAGTTTTGATAAACAAAATACATTTGAACTTGAAGGAGCTTATCAATATAAATTTTTAAAACTTTCTGTTAACCAAAAGAGTATTGATAAGTACCTCTTTCTCAACTCCAATGCCTTGCCCGAACAAATTGGAGGCACGCTAAACATCAGAGCAATTAAGTCAACTTTTGATATGCAGAAAGGAAAGTTTGAGATAAGAGGTTTCATTTCGTATCAAAAAGCTGATATTGATAGTGTTATGCATTTACCTGAATTAGCTGCCAATCTCAAATTTGCTTTCTCACAATCACTCTTTAACAAAGCAGCAGTTTTGCAACCCGGTTTTAATATCAGGTGGTTTAGTGCTTATTATGCCAATGCTTATATGCCGGCCTTGCGAAACTTTTATGTACAATACGACAAAAAAATAGGCAATTATCCTTACCTGGATGTTATTCTGGCATTGAAGGTGAAACGGGCCAATATTTATATTCAATATGCCAATCTGTTTGGATTAACAGGTGATTTCAACTATTTTACCACCCCTGGATATCCTATGCGTGATGCCAGGTTTTATTTTGGTGTAAACTGGCGATTTTTTCAGTAATTATACCAGATTGCGTTCCTTTTTAATCTGTTCATAAGCAGCCGTAACCTCCTTAAATTTAATCTCTGCCGCTTTTCTCACATCCTCTCCTAAATGATTCACTTTATCAGGATGAAACTTTCTGGCCATTTCGTGATATGCCTTTTTTATCTCAGAATCAGAAGCTTCCGGCTGTATTTCAAGAATCTTATAGGCACTATTCGAATCTTTTACAAACATCGCTTTGATGGAATCAAAATCTGATGGGCTTAATCCCATATAAGCAGCAATCGCGCTAATCGTATTAACTTCATTCTGTGGCAATCGACCATCAGACTGGGCGATTCCGAACAAATAATGCAATAACTGCAAACGCGAAGAATAATCCATAAACTGCCCAACCTGTCTGCTTACCTCCTGTATATTAATATCTTGTTTCAGAATCTCCCGAAGCATTAACAGGGATTCTTCTGCAGACGACTGACCAAAATTGGTCACAAAAAAACGTTTCACATAATCCAATTCCGATTTTCTAACGCTACCATCAGCCTTCATCACTGCAGCCGAAAGAACCAATAAGCTGATCTTAAAATCTCCCTGAAGGGTATTGGATGGATGAGCATAGGTTCCGGCCTGCATATCTTCGAACATCTTGCCAAAAGCAAACCCCAATATCCCGCCTATCGGACCACCAAATGCCCAGCCTAAGCCCCCTCCTACCCATTTGGCATAACTTTTCGCCCCATGCTTCTTTTTGGTTTTGCTAACAGATTCATTTCTGCCATAAAAATATCCAACTAAAATAAGTATAATGATAATTGTTAAAAACCAGCCCATGAATTCAATTTTTGGCAAAAATAGATTTTTTAACCTTAAACCTACTTTTCATTTTTCAAATAAAAAATAATTACAATTTAATATTGAATCTATTCAAATTAATATACATTTGTGATCTCAATCAATTTTTGGAATCAAAATTTAAATTTTAGCCCCCCATGAACTGGACATCACTTGGTAAATCAGGAAAACTGCCTGTCGATATTGCGTATCAGTATCACAAGCCTGATTCCAATTGCCTGGTCGTTTACAACCTCACAAACAAAACCTTAAGGCAGGTAGATGTAGTGATTATTTGTAAATCAGGCAAGCATTATAGCATAACAATCAATGACCTCTTAAAGAAAACAGGTGAATTGATCAGGCTCTCTGTATTCAATGAGGAATCTCTAAATTGTTCGCTGATAAATCAGGTAGAAATCAGAAATTCGGGAATAAAATGTACTTTCATTCCTGACCAAAATAAATTCAAACCAAAATAAAGCCTCCAAATCAGCTTCTATTTTGACCAGAAGAATAAGCCCTGAAGCCTATACAACACTTTCTTTTTCAATGAATTTTATTCCGTATTCTTCCAGCTCGTCCAAAATCGGATTATACAATTCGGGCTTTGTAGGAATAATAACACCTTTCTGTTTAATCTGATCGGTGAGTAATAATTTTACAGCAATCGCCAAAGGCGTACCTACTGTAATTGCCATAGCCGTTTCAGTTGTACTTTTGCCAATATATACCATCGATGAAACAACCTGATAACTTACATTTTCAATCTCGTACTCAAACTCATGCTGCATGAGAATCATGTCTTTGTCATCCGGATCGAGCACCCATTTTTCTGTCAGTAGTTTTTGCAATATCTGAGCTGGAGTAGCATTTTTAAGTCCAATTACTTTATCCTCAAAAATTCCCAACCAAACTAGTTTTTGCATGATTTCACCGTCAGGCTCCAGACCTAAATATTCAATTAATTTCTCCTCAACAGGTTTTTCAGGATCATACTTCAAAAACGTATTGATAAACGCCCGATAGGTCATGTTTTCAGATTCTTCAACAGTGTATGTATCATCAGTACATCCTAACTGAACAAACACATTCCAGGCAGCGGAATAGCCCGGACGGCGCATCGTTCCTCTGAAAATTGTTGGAATATCATCCAATTGGTATATCTTTCGGTATTTCAAAGAATCTCTGTTTGGATAAATTTCAAACTTACCGTAATCCAATACCTCCCTTTCGATCGTACGCTTAAAAAGTTGATTGTATGGTATATACTTATAGCGTCCGTTTTTAATATATTGTGAAACTCCCTGGCCGGCAACCACAACATTTCTTGGGTTCCAGGTGAATTTATAATGCCAGGGATTATTATCAGATTCCGGTGCTATCAAACCACCAGTGAAAGAATAAAACGATTTAAGCTGTCCGCCTTTTTCGCGAATTCTGTCAATCACCCGCATAGCCGACATATGATCTATCCCGGGATCAACTCCCAGTTCATTCAGGAAGCTTAGGTTTTTTGCTTTTATCTCAGGCTCCAAAGCTTTCAAAGCTGGTGAAACATAGGAAGCCGTCGCCATTTGAATACCCTTTTTAACACAGGCAACAGCGATAACATCATGAAAACGGGCAGGAAGCAAAGATACCACCACATCTTTTCCATCAATCAACCGATCAATGGTGCCAGAATTCGAAACATCAAATCCAACAGCTTTAGCCCTTGGATGACCCTTGATTTTCTTTTGTGCCAGTTCTTCATCAATATCTGCCAATACCAGCTGCCAATCATAAATTTCTGCCTGTTTCAAAAGATAATTAATCAGACAAGTAGCCGACAAGCCGGCTCCCAAAACCAGAATTTGTTTCATAAACTTGATTTTAACTTATTTTTTTCGAAAAGAAACCTCTCCTAAAACTATATCACAAACTTTTTTAAATAACCATAGTCAGGCGTAAGCTCACCTTGATGTAATATCAGTGCCCTCTTCAAGGGCGCAGGCAATGTAAGTTGATCAAAATCAACCCCAAAATCTGTTTCAGCAACTGCCTCGACAAATGGAAAAAGTGCATCGCTGAATGCTTCGGATGATTCACGTGGTAATTCACTTGGCAAAATATCAACAGCCATCACCAAAACTCCATCTCCTTCGAAACCCATTTTATAATCACGTGTTTTCGGATTATATACAAAAACAGGATCTTCAATTTCTGTCCCTTTATGCGTACATTCAATCGAACCATCCGGATCGCAGGTAACATCACCTATCACTTTTAGTTTTGGTTCTCCACTGGCGAATAATTCTTCCAGAAAATCTTTCGTAACAATACGTGGATATTTTGTGTCCCAATACATGCAATTCATCAAGATACTCAATTTGGGAACGAACTTTTCAAAACTATTCTTGTAAGCCTCCGGATGCTTATAATAATGTGACAATTCAAAAACCTGATCCGTATCAATAGGTTCAGAGATATGTTTTTCCTTGAAGATAACCTTATATACAATTGATTTAGAAGCCTTTTCCATGTCCATAGCTAGCAATTGTTCAGGCGAAATTTCGATGGAAGGCAAAAGGTTGGCGATTTCCTGTGCACCTTTCGAAACATTTCCATAGCCAGTAAAACCAATCACAACAGGGCCAACTCCATCCAGTCCCTTTTGGGCTATACTCAATCCACATTCAGAAACAGCTTGCATGGCTTCATCAAGTGAATTATAAAGATGTGATTGCTTTATTTTAGTAAAAGGTGATTCAATGCCTTGAATCTTAAGTCGTTGCCCAAACGACCACAAAGAGTTGATCATCCCGGCTAATCCTGCAAAGCGACCAAAAAAGATCAAACGCCTGCCATCATCATTAGTGATCTTTTCATAATCAATCAATTGACATTTTTTCTCCATCATGGCTTTGAGCATCGGCATATTATATGCCTGCCCTTTGATTACATGCGAAAAGAAAATATAGGTTTTGCCTGATTCAAAAAAATCAATTGGCATTTCTTTCACGCCAAAAATCACGTCTGCATCCTGTATCTTATCTTTTAGTTCGGCTCCTGCTTGCTCAAATTCGCTATCCTGAAAAATTCGTTTAGCTGATTTTTGAACCTCAAACCGAATACCCTGTTTCGTTAACTGATTGATATGACGGGGTACAAGTGCTACCCTTCTTTCCATAACGTACTTGTCCTCATGACGAATTCCAATAATATGTTTCATAAGCTTTACCATAAAAAATAAAAGTACGAAATTCACCCTTTTTTTCCGATTCTTCAAGCTTAGTTTGACTTTAAAATGGACAATATTCAATTTAGAAAGCTTTTAAATTATAGCATTGCTGAAATTCAACCGATTGCGATAAAAAAAGAATTTATTAACTTATTAAGTTACCCATATTGAGCCATAAAAACCGTAATTTTGTGCTGCCTATTAATTTGAAATCAACGTAATTAACAGTCATTCAGAAATTTATAATAGTTATCAATAATAAAATCTATTAAACATGGCAAAAACCAAGTATGTTTATTCCTTCGGTGATCGCAAAGCCGATGGTAATTCCTCGATGAAAGCCCTGCTGGGTGGCAAAGGTGCCAACCTTGCCGAAATGAATTTGATCGGTGTTCCGGTTCCTCCTGGTTTTACAATTACTACAGAAGTTTGTACACTTTATTACGAAAAAGGACATGATGCTACGGTAGAACTGATTCGCAAAGAAGTTGAAGCGGCTGTTGAACAAGTTGAAAAGATTATGGGTACCAAATTTGGCGATCGCGAAAACCCGTGCTTATTGTCAGTCCGCTCGGGTGCACGTGCTTCGATGCCCGGTATGATGGACACAGTTTTGAACCTCGGCCTCAATGATGTTGCTGTGGAAGGTATTGCACGAAAAACCGGAAACGAACGTTTTGCCTGGGATTCGTATCGACGCTTTGTGCAGATGTATGGTGATGTTGTGATGGGCATGAAACCCGAATCAAAAGAAGATCACGATCCCTTTGAAGTAATCATCGAACAGATCAAAGAAGAAAAAGGCGTTGACCTTGATACTGAACTCAATACCGCCGATCTAAAGGAAATGGTTCGCCGATTTAAAGAGGCTGTGAAAAAATCTACCGGCAAAGATTTTCCTGATGATCCATGGGAACAGCTCTGGGGATCTATCATGGCAGTGTTCAACAGTTGGATGAACGATCGCGCCATTGTTTACCGCAAACTCAACAACATCCCTGCTGAATGGGGAACAGCCGTAAACGTGCAGGCTATGGTATTCGGAAATATGGGAAATACTTCGGGTACAGGTGTTGCCTTCACACGCGATGCTGCCACAGGCGAAGATATTTTCAACGGAGAATATCTGCTTAATGCTCAAGGCGAAGATGTGGTGGCAGGAATCCGCACCCCACAGGAAATTACACTGGAAGGCTCGAAACGTTGGGCTGCATTGCAAAATGTTTCAGAAGAAGATCGTGCTAATAAGTTCCCTTCACTCGAAGAAGCAATGCCTGAGATATATCAGGAATTGAACAAGCTACAACAAAAACTCGAAGATCATTACCGTGATATGCAGGACCTTGAGTTTACCATTCAGGAAGGCAAGTTGTGGATACTTCAGACGCGTAATGGAAAACGGACAGGAGCTGCTATGGTTCGTATTGCCATCGAAATGATGAAACAAGGCATCATCAGCAAAAATGAAGCGATTATGCGTGTGGAACCTAACAAACTGGACGAATTACTTCACCCCGTTTTTGATGGCAATGCAATTACCAAAGCCAAGGTGATGGCTAAGGGATTACCAGCCTCTCCAGGTGCTGCCAATGGCCAGATCGTATTTCATGCCGATGAGGCCGAAACCTGGGCCGCTAATGGCAAAAAAGTAGTTTTGGTACGTGTTGAAACCTCACCCGAAGACCTCAAAGGAATGAATGTGGCCGAAGGCATCCTTACTGCTCGCGGAGGAATGACTTCACACGCTGCCGTTGTTGCACGCGGAATGGGAAAATGCTGTGTTTCAGGTGCTGGCGGAATAAAGATTGATTACAAAGCACGCACCATCACCATGGGTGGAAAAACCTTTAAAGAAGGTGATTTCATTTCTCTGAATGGTAGCACCGGTGAAGTTTATGACGGACGCGTGGAGACCAAAGACCCTGAATTGAGTGGCTTTTTTGGTGAGCTGATGAAATTGGCAGACAAGAAATCAAAACTCATAGTTAGAACAAATGCTGATACCCCACACGACTCTGAAGTTGCTCGTAATTTCGGGGCTCAGGGAATCGGACTATGCCGCACAGAACATATGTTCTTTGGTGGCGACAAAATCATTGCCATGCGCGAAATGATTCTTGCCGCAGATGAAGCTGGTCGTCGGCAGGCTTTAGACAAACTTTTACCCATCCAACGCGAAGACTTTGAAGGTATTTTCGAAGCCATGAAAGGTCTTCCTGTTACTGTACGTTTACTCGATCCACCATTGCACGAGTTTGTACCGCATGATGATAAAGGGCAGCAGGAAATGGCCAAAGTGATGGGAGTACCTGTAGAAACGATTAAAAATAAGATACACGATCTGGCTGAATTCAATCCGATGCTGGGTCACCGTGGTTGTCGCTTAGGAAATACCTATCCCGAAATCACTGAAATGCAGGCCAGAGCCATCATCGAAGCAGCACTTAACCTCAAAACCCGTGGCATAGTTACTTTGCCCGAAATTATGATTCCCCTAACAGGCACACTTGCAGAAATGAAAATGCAGGAACAAATCGTTCGTGATACCATCAATAAGGTATTTGAAGAACGTAACGATTCTATCAAATACCTCGTTGGAACCATGATTGAGGTGCCACGTGCTGCCTTAACTGCTGACGAAATAGCTCAATCAGCTGAGTTCTTCTCATTCGGAACTAATGATCTGACGCAGATGACTTTTGGGTATAGCCGGGATGACGCCGGACGTTTCCTTGATGTTTACCTTAAAAATGGCATCCTGAAGCATGATCCTTTCCAGATATTGGATCAAACCGGTGTAGGACAACTGGTTAAAATGGCCGTTAAAAAAGGCCGCAAAACCCGTCCTGATATCAAGTTGGGAATTTGCGGAGAGCACGGAGGCGAGCCAAGTTCAGTGATGTTCTGCCATGAGGCCGGACTGAATTACGTAAGTTGTTCTCCTTACCGCGTACCTATCGCACGCCTTGCTGCTGCACAAGCTGCTGTGGCTGAAAAAATGGCAAAAAAGGCAAAAAAAGGATCCAAGTCGAAAAAGGACAAGAAAAAGTCTAAAAAATAAGCACTTGATCAAGTGATAACAATTTAAGGCAACCAGCTTCTCGGTTGCCTTAATTCTTATTCATATATTACAAGCGCAAACGATTGAGATTTAACATTTCTTTTTACCTTTGCACCTTTATTTTTAATCTTAAAATAATCCAAATACAAAAACATGATGGTTAAAGATGATGCTAAAATCAGAGTGGATTTGGCTTCATACGGTATTACCGATGTCAATGAAGTATTCTACAACACCAGCTACGAAACTCTTTTCGAGCACGAAACAGATCCAAACCTCGAAGGCTTTGCCAAAGGTGTAATAACAGATACCGGAGCAGTGTCAGTTGATACGGGTATTTTTACAGGTCGTTCGCCCAAGGATAAATACATCGTGATGGATGAGGTTTCAAAAGACACTGTATGGTGGGCTACAGAAGGCAAAAACGACAATAAGCCGCTAGAGCCTGCAAAATGGGAAAAATTGAAAACCATTGCCTCTGATCAGCTTTCCGGAAAAAAACTTTATGTGATGGATGCGTATGCAGGTGCTAATCCCGACACACGACTGAACGTGCGTTTTGTGATGGAAGTTGCCTGGCAGGCTCATTTTGTGAAAAACATGTTCATTCGTCCGTCCGATGAAGAGCTCAAGACTTTTAAACCTGATTTTGTAGTGCTCACCGCTTCAAAAACAGTAAACCCCAACTGGAAAGAAATGGGAATGCATTCCGAAAATTTCGTTGTATTCAACCTTACTGAGCGTATGGCTTTGATAGGTGGAACATGGTATGGTGGTGAGATGAAAAAAGGAATTTTTACCATGATGAATTATTACCTTCCACTGAAAGGGATTGCAGCCATGCATTGCTCGGCCAACGTAGGCAAAGATGGTGATGTAGCCATTTTCTTCGGACTTTCGGGCACTGGAAAAACCACCCTCTCTGCTGATCCAAAAAGAGCATTGATTGGTGATGACGAGCATGGCTGGGACGATGATGGTGTGTTTAATTTCGAAGGTGGATGTTATGCCAAATGTATCAACCTGAGCAAAGAAAACGAACCTGATATCTTTAATGCCATCAAAAGGGATGCGCTTCTGGAAAATCTGGTTATTCACGAAGATGGCTCTATTGATTTTACTGACAGCTCCAAAACCGAAAACACACGTGTTTCTTACCCAATTTACCATATCGAAAATATTGTAAAACCCGTTTCAAAAGCGGGCCACGCAACAAAAGTGATCTTTCTCACAGCCGATGCTTTTGGAGTGTTGCCTCCTGTTTCAAAACTTAGCAGTGATCAAACAGAATATCATTTTCTTTCAGGCTTCACAGCCAAACTAGCTGGAACTGAGTTAGGTGTGACCAAACCACAACCTACTTTCTCAGCCTGTTTTGGCAATGCCTTTCTTGCCTTGCACCCAACAAAATATGCCATAGAACTGGTGAAAAGAATGAAAGCAAGCGGTGCTAAAGCCTATCTGGTTAACACCGGCTGGAATGGAACCGGAAAACGAATCTCAATCAAAGATACCAGGGCCATCATCGATGCCATTTTAGATGGCAGCATCGACAAGGCACCAACGAAAACCATTCCGCTTTTCAACCTGGAAGTTCCAACAACACTCGAACGCGTTGATGATGGCATTCTGGATCCACGCGACACTTATCAAAGTGCTGGTGAGTGGGAAGAAAAAGCCAGAAACCTGGCGAAGATGTTTATCGACAACTTTGATAAATATACAGATAACGAAGAAGGCAAAAGACTGGTTGCTGCCGGTCCTCAGCTCTAAATTTCAATAAGATCTGATTGAAAATACAAATATTGTAATTTTCCAAAATCATGCTAAAAAGAGCCTGTCCTAAACAAAGGACAGGCTTTTTTGATGCATTTTTAATGAAGTACTAACACTAGCTTAAAAGTCTATTGAAACAGGCCATTTACCTTCGTATTACTACGTAAAACATTATATCTTAATATCATGCGAAAAGGCCTTATAGTTGAACTACATCCTCAAAGAGGTTATGGATTTGTGAAAGAACAGCTGAGTGGTGCGATGTTTCGGTTTAATACAGCTGAATTAGCTGATCAATTGCAAGTGCATGAGCAGGTTGTTTTTAATCTGCTCGAACTTGATCCGGGCAACATGGCTGTAAACATTAGAAAATCAAACACCATAAAACAAACTGCCGGCTAGGTTTAAAATTCTACCATGATTCCAATCGAAGGCAAAACTGTTCCTGAGGTGTTTTCAATTCCTCTGAGTACATATTTGGTATCGTTATCAACAGTGATAAAATTTCCGTTAGCGTCTTTCTCCCTCACCACATCATCCTGCAATTTGGCTTTAAAATTGTAAACATTCTGGATATCAAGATAAACCATCAAGGACCATCGATCGAAAAAATAGCGTTTATCTACCCGCAAATCCAGCTGATGATAAGGCTCTAATCGCAACTGATTCAGCCTTGCGAAATCGAAATACGGCCGGCCTTGTGCATCCCAGGCCGAGATTAAGGCAGACTTTTCCAGATCGTATGGCGTAAACGGCAGGCCTCCATCAAATCGCCACTTTATTCCGGCAATCCAGTTTCTGCTGAAATTTTGCGAAGCTGTAAGGGCGATAATGTGTCGGAAATCCCAACTGGAAGGAATCAATTTTTGATTGAAATCTTCAAATTCACTTCGAACAAAGGTGTAGGAAAATATCAAATTAAGGCCAGATGGCAGCTTCGACCTGTTTAAAAACTCAAAACCATAAGCCCTTCCTTTGCTTGTTGATCGTACTTCTTCGTTGCCCAATACACCATAATCAGCTCCTTTGTTCGCCAGACTTATCGAATCGTTCACAGAAAATGGATATTGGTTATACTGCTTGTAAAAACCTTCTAAGGAGAAAAATACATCTTCGCGCGGAATGAACTGAAGCCCCCCGATAAAATGATTTGCCCCAATATATTTCAGCTCGTTATCTTTATTCACCAAATCGCCTGCATTATTCCTGAAACCTAAAGTTGTGTATGCAGGCAGTTGATAATAACGACCAGTGTTGGCGGTTACTGCCCATTGATCAGATAAAACATAGGAAGCCGAAAAACGAGGCGACAATTGATCAATCGGGTTGCTCATGGTAGAACTATAGTTGTTAAAGTCAGTTCGTAGTCCAGCCGAAAGCGTCAATCGATCATTGAAGAAATTTCTGCTGATTTGAGCCGATCCTCCAGCCATCAAGAGGTCGAGATTTGTTTCATAATCCAGCGTAGTAAGCTCGTTTCCAACAAAAATCTGTTGATTCGTCCGATTATAATATTTAGCGTAAGTGCCACCAACTGAATAAACAAACTTATAATCACCCCAGCGGATGTTATTCTCGTACCGAATCTTGTTTTCTGTTTCCTGCGATTTATAATCCAAAATACGAGCTCTGCTCTCATCATTCTCAGGATATTTATAGCTAATGTTATTTAACATATTGCGACTGAGCACCAAAGTTTGAAAACTCTTTTGTTTGTAATGCTTATAAACGGCACCAATCGCATACGACCACTGCTCATTTACAGGAAGATAGGTTAAAATATATTCCTGCTCCTCAGTAGGATTTTTGATACCGGTGTTCAGCTTAAACTGATCTAGTGCTCCAATGCTAACGATAGTAAGCTCATTGTGTTTATCAAATCTCGTCTTCCATTTAAACTGATAATCGTTGAAGGTGGGCAAGAATGGCAGACCAATCACATCAAACAGAAACTGAAGATAAGAACGCCGAACCGAGAAGATATAGTTAGACTTTTCACCAGCCGGACCATCGAGTGTCAGGCTTAATTCGGAGGCACCCATAGTTCCGCGAAATCGGGTTTTTTCTTTGTTGCCCTCCTTTTGAGTAAATTCAAAAACACCACTCAAGGCATTGGAACGATTAGCCGGAAAAGCACCAGAATAAAAATCAACAGCACTGATAAAATCAGCATTCAAAATCCCTATTGCCCCTCCAGATGAACCTTGCGTAGCAAAGTGATTGATCGTAGGTATTTGAACACCATCAAGATAAAAAACTGCCTCGCTGGGACCTCCCCCCCTGATAATGATATCGTTGCGAAAAGAAACACCGGACCCAACACCTGGCAAAGATTGTATCACGCGTGAAATATCACGATTACTCCCCGGGCTGGTCTCTATTTCGCTAACTCCAATTTTTTGCAGCGAGAGCGGGCTTTCTTCTGTTCTGACAAACGGATTAGCCTTAACCTCCACTTCCTGAAGCGCGATGCCTGCATTTTCCATGCTAATAATTACATACTCCGTTTTGGCATTGGTAAGTTGAATTTCGTTAGAAACGGCATTTTTATAACCTACATAAGTAGCTTCGAGTGTCACAAAGCCAGGATTGATACCGGCAATTGTAAATTCACCATCAAAATCGGTTGTAGCTCCTGTTTTGGTGCCTTTTACAACCACATTGGCAAATGGTAAAGGCTCGTTACTTGTTTGATCAATCACTCGTCCGCTCACTACTGCATTTTGGGCATTCAGTTGAATTGCCAAGGCTGATAAACCAAATATACTGATCAATATCTTATTCATTACTTCTTGATTTTCAATGTGATTGATTCAAATATTTCCAAAGCTGTTGTAAAAGTTTTTAAATTTGAATAGTGCTTCCCATCGGCTCCCGAATAATGGCTGTGACCAATCGGATTTAGGTAATAAATATTTTGAGGCTCATTGAGATCCACTTCAACAGCATAAATCAATGCCGGTTGTGCTGAGGTGCGGTATTCAGCTTCATTTTCATACTTATCGTTTGTCCAATACCTGTTCCAATCCCAGGGCTGATTAACTTCCGTCAACACTTTAAAACGATCAGGTAAAGATTCCTTCGTTTCTGCCAGCATATTAAAAGAAGCTGGGGGAGTTGCGCCGGTATATGCATCAGGCAAGGGATTATCAGGATCGGGCAGCTGACCGGCAACTCCAATTTCTCTCCGATGCAGCCAATAAGGCAATGAAGCCGGTCGTGCAGCAGGACCCGGAACTTTTAGCCAACTGCCATCTCCTGCATCACCATAGGCATAATATCCGGTTGCAACAGATTGTGTTACAAAAATCGTTTGAATCAGCTCACCCTCCAGGCTTTCGATCCAAACGGCAAAACTGGGATGGTTATGGCGTTTTCCCTTTTCAAAATAAAACTCCAAAGTGATGCCATTCCCGAATGATTTTTCAATAAGCAATCGGCTTTCGCGATCTGAAGTGCTTTGCGGAATGGTTGTGCAGGATGATATAAACGATATCAGCACTAACAGGCTCAGTGTTAATTTGGTTTGTAAATTCATTTTGTTTATTTAAGGTTGATCAAAGAACAAATAATTGCAAGTCTGGTTCGGTGAGAAAGCAAATAATTCTGTTATAAAACAAAAAACCCCCGAAAAAAATTCCGGGGGCATCACAACTAGAACCGAAAATCATTGGTTGAGCATGACTGGCATGATCAACATTAAGATATCTTCTTCTTTGTTTTCATTATCAACAGGAACCAGAATTCCTGCCCTATTGGGTGCCGACATCTCGAGTTGTACATTATCGGTTTCCATATTATTGAGCATTTCCTGGAAGAATCTTGAATTAAATCCAATCTCCATATCGTCACCCTCATAACTACAGCTCAACCGTTCGCGTGCTTCATTGTAATAATCAAGGTCCTCGGCCGAAAGCATAAGTTCCTGACCTGTAATTTTAAACCGAACCTGATGGGTGGCTTTGTTTGAAAAAATAGCTACCCTTCTGATTGAATTGAGCAATGAAATGCGGTCGATGCTTAATTTATTAGGATTTGTTGTAGGGATTACGGCTTCGTAATTAGGATATTTACCTTCAATCAAACGGCAAACCAGCTTAACATTATCAAAGCTGAAGGAGGCATTTTTTTGGTTAAATTCCAGGGTTACATCACCTTCACTTTTCGCTGAAAGCAGGTTTTTCAACTGGTTTATTGGCTTTTTGGGCAGGATAAAGGCTGCATTTTGCTCTGTTTTCACGTCAATCCTCCGATACCTTACAAGCTTATGAGCATCGGTAGCCACAAAGGTGAGATAATCCTCCGAGAGTTCAATCAAAACACCAGACATCACCGGACGCAACTCATCATTTCCGGTAGCAAAAATCGTTTTTTCAAAACCATTTGCTAAAATTTCTGCAGAAAGATTCATTGTTGTCGGATCTTCCAATACCGGAGTCTGAGGAAATTCATCACTTTTATGGCCTGATAGTTTATAATGGCCTTCGCCTGCTGTGAGCTCGACCATCAGATTTTCAGGCTTCACATGAATGGTGACCGGAATATCAGGAAAAGTTTTCATGATATCCAAAAGCAAACGAGCCGGTATGGTGACTTCACCTGTACCTTCTTGCATATCAGGCTTTAAACTGATCATCATTGTAGTTTCAAGATCGGAGGCTGTAATGCGCAACTCACCATCAGAGAGACTAAAAAGAAAATCATCGAGGATAGGTAGCGTATTGTTAGAACCAATTACTCCTGCAAGAGCCTGAATGCTTTTCAATAACTTTAAGCTGGAAATTATAAATTTCATAATGTCGAATGTTTTAAAGTGTAAAAATAAGAATTTTGACAGCGTTGGATACCCTTATCCAAAAAGTTTTACAAACATTTTATCATTCCTTTTGATTTGCCTTGTTTCCGGTGAATTTCGATTCGTTACCATTTATCAATCGGCGGATATTTTTGCGATGTGTTATGGGCAGAAAAACTGCAACAGCAACAGACAGCAGGATAAAAACAAGATGTCCGGGCGGAAAGAGAAAGATCACAAAAATGGGAAATGCAAGTCCGGCCGATATACTTGACAAGGAAACATATTTGCTGATCAACAGCACAATAATAAAGGTGATCAGTGCTAAAAGGGTTGCCCACGGATACAAACCAAATCCAATCCCAAGCAAGGTTGCAACACCTTTGCCTCCTCTGAAGCCGGCAAATACCGGAAAAGTGTGTCCCAATACTGCAGCGGCAGCCACCATTAATTGAAGCAAGGGTGTAATTTCTGTCCCTCCACTAAGAGAATTAAGCGGCTCAATAAGCAAAATGGAGGCGAGTCCTTTAAACACATCTATCAACAGTACCGGAATACCGGCCACAAGACCGAGCACTCTTATGGTGTTTGTTGCACCGGCATTGCCAGAACCTTCGAGCCTTACGTCCTTGCCATAGAATAATTTTCCTACCCATACCGCTGTGGGTATTGAGCCAATCAAATAACCCGCCAGAACTGGTAATATATTGCCTAATATTAAGTTAGAATCCATAATCAATTCAATTGGTAACGCCTGATAAAATCGACAACGCTTCGTTTGGAGGCTATCACAAATTCATAAATGAAATCAGAAGCCTCATCTTCTAGCATTCTCTTCTCCAGTTTCAGCTCTAGCAATCTTTCGTTAAATGCCTGTGATGAAGAAATTGCCTGCATTATGCCATTCTCATAATGAAAATAATACCACTCAGATTGGCTGGGTTGCAAATAAAAAGTTATGGCATCCCCTGCCCTTCCTTTTTCAAACACAACCAACCCGCTAAGGCTCTTATTCACCTGGCTTCGAAGCACATTTGCAATACGCAATTCACCTTGTGAAATAAATGCGCTTCGCTCAGTATCCCAACTCATGTCTAAATTATTGAATACCAAACTTTTTTGATATACATCCGGAATCCGGCGGGCAGCCCCATACAAGCTCAATTCTGACTGCACCCTGTTCATTTCATCATTACCTGCAAGCAGCCCGAGTGTGTATAAATAGTTACTCTGGCTCAATTGGGCACCTTTTTGGGCAGATTTATTGATGCTGTCAGCCATCATTTGAAGTAGTTTTTCATCGAACATAAAATCAAAAACCACTGTTGTACTGAGAAGTGTACTGTCAGGAATTAGCAGATGCTCGTATGTTCCAACTTGTTTAAGATCGACCAAAGGCAGATTTAATCCTGTCCGAAGCTCACCCTTCCCTTTGATCAAACAGCGATTTACGGCCAATTCAAGTGTTGAGGCATCATTGTTTTTATTATCTGCCTCCAGCCTGAAGGAATTGGTTTTTCTGTCGTACCATAAGAAACCAGATGCATTATTGACACTAAAGGTGTTTGATGACCTTGCCGGACTCAAAAAGGCACTGTAATACTTCTGGCCGAGTGGATCATAATATAATCCGGCCTGTAGTTGAACGCCATATTCATCAAACAAACTGGTATCAAGTGGGATACGAATATCCCTGGGATCTATTGTCGAACTGAAGCCTACCCATGAGGTTTCATCCTGATTACAGGCATATTCGGGCCTGAATGCACCATCGAAGCTCAGTAAGGGTTCATTGGCCTTTAAAAACACCTTGCCGGCATAGCTAAAATGAGGACTTAACTTGAATTGCTCTGACTTTTCGATAGTGCCACTTGCTGTGGTTACACCTGATTCATCAGGAAAAACGGCTGAAAAATAAATTGGAAAAATATTCTCTTTATAATCTATGTAATTATATTCTCCTGATGCCTCATATTGCCTGCGACCAAAAATAGTGACTTCAGCATTCGAAAAATGATGTTGGCGGTTTGCAGTATCAGCAATGATGTATGCTTTCTTGAACGTTTCCATTCGTGCTCCTTCGAGAATTCGTACCAGCCCATCATCCGGAAAAACTGCTGCGTCAGCCGTTTTGATAATTTTTACATCCCTTGCTTCAATCGCATACGTTTTTAGATCATAGTTGGCTTTCAAGCTAAAAAAAGACAAGGAATCCTGATCGGGATGAACCGAAATGAATTCGGAGCCCACCAAATTGAGATCAATCAACTGATCAAAAGTAAGTGAATCGATATCAATCTGTTGCTGAAAAGTAATATTTTTCAGTTCGACCTGATCCTTATCCATCAGCCAGTTAGCTTCATCCAAAGTGCAGATATAACTATTGTATGGAAATGATAACGCACTTGGATTACCGGTATTTTCAAAATAGGCTTCACGGTTTTTAAAATCAACAAAAGCATTATACTTCATAGCAACAAAAGCTGGTTCGCCTTCGAGTGCAGTATGCAGCCTGAAATCAGAAGTATCGGCATGAAAGGCCGACTGATTAAAATGAAAATATTCAGAAGCCATAGTAGCCTGACCAAAATTCAGGACTCCTTCTGCCTTCATATCTGCTGAACTAAGCCGTGCAGTTCCTTCAAAGATCACATTATTATATAAGACTAAAGGATTTTGAACTGTTTGTAATATGACCAGATTTGTATCCGCCAGCCAGGTAAACAGTATGGTATCGGATTGTGCCTGTGGTAATGACAGTGGGTCTTCCTGCTCACGCATTTCAAACCGATTTGCCAAAGCCCTTACCTCATCGGGATAGAAGACAAAACTATCAGCTCGTGTTTCACTTGTTCCATAAATCAGTGCACCATTTCCCCAAAAACCCTGATTACTCAAGAAAATGCTGTCAGTATAAAAAGCTTTTTCAGTGTACATCGGCAAAGAGTCTGTTGTTTGGTGTGCAAAGCCTAAAGAATAATCTTGTAATACAACCAAAGGTTCGGCGATTGCAGGGAAAATTCCTGCCGAGTTCAAATAGCCTTCAAAACGTAAATAATCCGTCTTAAAGTCGTCCAGGCTATCAATCTCAAATGGATTTACAACGTAATAAAAATCCTCTTTAAGCAGGCGGTTATCATTGATGGTGGGCCGTTGAAAGTAAACATACGACTCATTCTTGCTATCGAAGATTGGAAATTGAGGCGACTGTTTATTACCGGATTTATTGTCAGGTTGATCAATGTACAGGGTTCCCGAAATATTAGAGATCACGTTCTCGACCCTCACGTAATCGCGACTTCCATCGGCTCGCTCAGGCTGGTTGAATAGAGGTACAAAAAACGAAAGTGAATCAACTTGTGTTAGGTTTATTTTGAACTTATCATAATCAAAACTCGACTCTTGTGTGTAAAATTCAAATAAGCCGGCACCCACAAAACCTGAGAAGGTAAAATCGCGGTTAGCCCCAATTGCGACAAATTCCTCTTCCGGGAAAATGCGTACCCGTTGGGCATTACTCAGCACAACTTCCTTTACGCCTGAAACATTGAGTACCAGGCTGTCAAAATTCATCTGAACATTCGGCTTCAAAGCTGAGGTAAAACTGTTTATCCGGATGACATCATAGTCAACATCACCACTCCTGGCCCTGAGGGTATTCGAAAACCTTTCGTTCAATTTCGCGATCTGTGTATCAGGATCATAAACCAAATATCCACCGGCTGCCAATCTTAGCAATTGTGTAAGTGCCTGTTCTTGTGGCTTTTTAATAAAATCAGCATAATAACTTAACTGAATATCATTTTCTCTTCCATAAGCTTTTAAATAGTTCTCAATAGAAAACATAGGATGCTGATTATCTATTAGTCTAAGCCGATCGAAATCGGAATAGGAAAAATAATTCATCGATTGCAGAAAGCCGGTACTTTCAGCCCGTGTTCCTTCCAACTGACGAAAGTAGAGATCAGGCTTATCAATTATCCAGTAGAGTGCTTCAAAATGTATATCCAGCTTATGAAAAGAATCAAAAAATGGGCTATCGGCCAATCCGGTTTCAGTACGATACAAAATCAACCTTCGCGACTGATCGTCATACTGCAGGTGAACTGCGGGATGGTAAAGCGAATCCTGCTCCAACGGAATTACTACAACGGCACTGTTTGAAACTATTTTACCCTGCATCATAACAAATTCGGAAGATTGCAGAACAACTCTTAGCTTTTCATCCTGATAAAACTCAAGCCGGGCTTTTCGTTTTCCATTACCAGTGCCTTTTACTGTGGCACCTTCCATCATAAACCCTCCCCGGTAGGAAATGTTCTTATAGATCTGTTTCAATTCATAATCGTTGAAATAGGCGTAAAATCTGGGATAAGAAGTTCGGTTGCCCGGCGGACTGCTAAAAACTTTGTCTTCAAAACGACCAAGCATCGAAAAGCTAAAAAATTTTCCGTACGAAAATGTTACTGAGTCGGCACTGTATTCTGATTGCGACAGATCAACAGAATAATCACGAAACTGGAGCTGCAAGTCTTTTTCGTCAATGCCAAAACGCCACCAAACCGTGTTTCCGCCACGACCCTTCCATCGATTGTCGGAAGCATAAAATATCCCGGAGGTATTCAAAATGAGAGAGCTGTCGCGACGACTGGCACATACCAGATCAGCTTGCTCTACCTGTAAAATCAGTGCGGTATCGGAAGCAAAATGATAGCTGGCATTTCGCAAAAACCAAGAGGTAGATCCACGGTCGGAAATCAATTGGTCGATCAACAATTTAATTGAATATTCCAGATGAGAACCGAAGGTTCGTTGCGATTCGTTTTCAAGTGTTTGCCTAGTAAATGACAACCAATTTATAACGCTTCTTTCGTTATGACTACTGCTCGCCAATGCATTTATTGCTTTGAAAAAATCAAAGAAATAAGGATAATTTCTGTAATTATTCTGATGCATGACTTCACTGATATCTTTTATCAGGTCTTTCTCCTTCTTCGAAAATCGTCCGGCCTGCCAGCGAGGCAGTAACGCTTGCATCAGGGCTTCTCCCTGTTTTTGATAAGTCTTATTTGAAATTTCATCCAATAACCCGGCAATCTGTTGAATAAAAATATCAGAATCTTCTTCAAAATATCGTTCTTCCTGACCTGATAAATTTAGTGTCAGCAGCACAAATAAAAACATTACTATGCTTCTTGTGAAGCGATTAATCATGGTATTTTTATTAGCTTTTAAAAATAACTGCAACCCAATTATTTTTTTCCATTTTTCTTTGAAAAGTTAATCCCAATTCCTCAGCCTTTTGTTGAATCAGTTCCAAATCAGGCAAATAAAACCCACTGAATAAAATAAGACCACCCGGATTGAGTGCTTTCACGTAAAAATGCATGTCTTCGAGCAGGATATTTCTGTTTATATTTGCCAGAATAATATCAAAGTTTCGCTCTCCAATAGTCGAAGCATCACCAAGTTCCACCAAAATACCACGACAATTGTTAAGGGCAGTATTTTCCAGTGCATTGTTATATGCCCATTCGTCATTGTCAATGGCAACGGTCTTCTTCGCCCCCATTTTTTCGGCCAGAATTGCCAGAACTGCAGTTCCTGAACCCATATCCAACAAGGTGCGATCTTTAAAATCCAGCTCAAGCATCAGGGCAATCATCTGGGCTGTGGTTTCGTGATGAGCTGTGCCAAACGACATTTTTGGTGCTATCACAAGCTCGTAATCATAGCTTCCGGAAGCTTGATGAAAAGGTGCTCTGATTCGGCATTTTCCCTCAATGACTACATCTTCGTAAGCAGCTTCCCAGTTGGCATTCCAGTTCTCATCAGGAAGTTTTCTTACTGCTAACAAACGAATTTCCTTAAGATCAGTCGTCGAAAGCACATTTTCAATTTCAGATCTAACGAAATGTTCTTCAGGACAATAAGCCTTGAAGAACATTTCATCTTCCATAAAACTATCGCATCCGACCCCGGCAAGCAAGGCAGTAAGAATTTCTTTTTGGGCTTCCGATCCTGGCTGCGAAAACTCAAGTTCGAGGTAATCAGACATCCTGAATTGAAGCCTGTTTGCAAATGGAAATAAACTCCTCAGCCTTAAGCGAAGCACCACCAATCAGGCCGCCATCAACACCTTCCTGCGAAAATATTTCGAGTGCATTTTCCGAATTACAGCTCCCGCCATATAAAACCATTGTGGCTTTTGCCACTTCATCACCATAGCGTTCGGCAATTAGTGTGCGAATATAGGAATGCATGTCTTTGGCTTGTTCAGGAGTTGCCGTCATGCCCGTTCCGATAGCCCATACCGGCTCGTAGGCGATGATCACCTTGGCAAATTCATCCGTATCAAGGTGAAAAAGTCCGTGACGCACCTGTCTCCTTACTACCTCAAGATGCTTTCCTGATTCCCGTTCAGGAAGGGATTCTCCGACACAAAAAATTGGAATCAGCTTGTTAGCCAGTGCCTGGTTAACTTTGATTGTCAACATCTTATCATCTTCGTTGAAATATTTCCTACGCTCGCTATGTCCTAAAATACAATGTGTTACATCCATTGAGGCAAGCATTGCAGCAGAAACTTCACCAGTGTATGCACCAGAATCGAAAGGGCTGATATTTTGTGCACCTACCTTAAAAAGATGTTCTTCCATATAATCCGTTGCCATCTCGATGAATGGAAAGGAAGGACAAATGATGACTTCTGCTGTTGGCTTGGCTTCTTCAAGCTCGTCCATCAAATTATGAATGAGGGCTTCAGCCTCGTGAAACGAAAGATTCATCTTCCAGTTACCGGCTACAATTTTCTTACGCATAACCAATTTTTTAAGTTGTTAGAGTATTTAAGCTAAACGAATTCGGGGATCCAGTATCCCATAAATAATATCTACAAAAATATTAATAAAAATCAAGATAACAGCAATCAACAACACAGCTCCCATAATTAATGGAAGATCATATTTTTCGAGTGCCTCAACGATCAACATCCCGATTCCTTTCCAGTCGAAAACATATTCCACAAAAACAGCCCCGGCCAACAGTGAAGCAAACCAACCCGAAACCGCAGTAATAACCGGATTTAAGGCATTTCGCAAGGCATGAAATCCCATCACACGCGAAGCTGACAAACCTTTTGCCTTTGCCGTTCGAATGAAATCCATGCCCATTACCTCGTTGAGTGAAGTTCGGGTAAGCTCGGTTACGATTGCCAATGGTCTTATGCCTAAGGTAATAGCTGGTAAAATTAAATTTTTCAGCTGCAAACTGGCCCCGCTTCCATAATCATCCACTTCGTAAAGGCTCCCAAACATATCCAATCCAGTGTAATCCGATAATAAATAGCCAAAAATCCAGGCCATTAAAATAGCTGCAAAAAACGAAGGAACAGCCATTCCCAGGCTTGTAAAAACCAGAATAAACTGATTGAACCAGTTCTTGTTAACAACTACCGTTATAAAACCAAGCAATAGTCCCAAACTAAAGGCCAAACCCACTGCAATCGCTGCCAGTAACAATGTTTTCGGGAATGCCTCGGCAAGCATGGCAGTTACCTTGTTTCTGGTTTGGAACGATTCTCTCAACCAGGGTGTTTTTAATACGATCACCGCTGATTGTAAAGAAATTAATACCACAGAATTGCTGTATTTCTGCTTATCAAAATACCAGGAAGAATTTTCTTCTTTTATGGTATGAAACGAAACAGGGGATAAATCATTCAGGTAATTCAGGTATTGCATAATGAGTGGCTGATTCAACCCCAGTTCATTACGTATGGCATCCACAGCTTCCTGATCTGCCCGCTGTCCGAGCATCATCCGTGCAGGATCACCAGGTAAGATTGTAAATAAAACAAAAACCAAACTAACAACACCAAAAAGGACAACAAAGCCATACCATAATTTGCGCAGTATGTAGGATCCCATTTGTGAGTAGTTTTTATTCCGAAATTTGATTAAACAATTGCTTTAGCTCCTCCCCTTGCGGGAAATCGTTATGATGCCATTTTTGCATCACAACACCCTGATCCATAAGCATTAATCCCGGGTTTGATCTCACCATTGTCTTCAGCACAATATCGTCGGCATAATATACCTCATAAAGCTCAGGATGTTGTTCACTTAATGCATTTACCTCATCAGGCAAAGTTGAGGTAAGCCAGACAATCCCATTTCCTTCGGCAGAAGCAATGGCATCAATTGCAGCAATCTTATCAAAGGAACTGGCCGAAACTTTAGACAGGTCATAGGCAACAACAACGAAAATATTTGGCGAATCCAAGATTACAGTGGTCATGTCGTTGCCATTTTCGTCTTCGGCAAAAAGGCCATGATCTGCAAGCTCTCCCACCACTTCGGTTCTTTGATCGACAAACTCCCAGTTGGCCAGCCATACACTATCATTCCAGGGATAGTCAGGCGAGAGATATTCCTTTTGTTCTCCTGTAGTTTTATTCTGATAAGTAAGGTAAACCAGCGTTTCCTGCTCGCCATCAGGATTCATTTGTTTGCCAACTTTCCAGGCTCTGAAATCCAACATGGGAAGATGGTTGTAGTTGTAAACTGAAAAATATCCAAATCCGGCCAAATACAAGAACAAAATAAGTGTTTGAATTGACCTGGGAATATTGATTTTAAACTTTTTACGACTAAAATAAATGACTAGCACAAAAAATATCAAAACGATATTCTTGTAAAAGGTTTCCCAATTTGTCAATTTGATGGCATCGCCAAAACAACCGCAGTCAGGCACGGGTTCGTAAAGTGCATCATAAAAAGTGAGTCCGGTAAAAAAGATCATCATCCATAATAACACTTTCGAAACCAATTGCATACGCATCCCGCTTATCAGTGCAAGTCCGAGAACAAACTCTACTGTTGATAAAAAAACAGATAAGCCAACCGACAAAAACGAAGCCCATTCCGTTCCGTATGCGATAAAATAATCCTCAATACGGTAAGCTGTGCCAAGTGGATCCACTCCTTTTACAAAACCCGAAAAAATAAAAACTATACCAACAATCCAACGACTAATGTTTCTGAGCACTCGATTCATACCTGCTTAAATATTATTTTTCTCATTCAACAAAATCAGCGCAAAAACAGCATAATTAATGATATCAAAATAGTTTGATTCTGCTCCTTCAGACGCAATTGTCAAGCCTTCATTATTTTCTATCTGCTTTATTCTAAGTAATTTCACCAAAATTATATCCGTAAACGAGCTGATTCGCATATTTCGCCAGGCCTCGTCATAATCATGGTTTTTATTGTTCATCAACTCAAAAGCCTCATTCAGCACTTTGTGATGAGCAGCAATGGCCTGCTCGTTCGTCAAATCTATTTCGACTACAGCACCATATTCGAGCTGGATGATAGCCATCGCAGCATAATTTACAAGCCCAATAAATTCATCAGCAATATTATCCTCAATTTTTTGCGCTTTCTTTTCCTGAATACTTCTTATCCTTTTGGCTTTGATATAAAGCTGATCAGTTACCGATGAAGGACGTAAGGCGCGCCATGCAGCACCATAATCCTGTAATTTTCTTTGAAATAAGTCAGCACAATTCTCAATAACCTGCTGAAATTGTTTGGCAGTATCGGCCATAAATAATAATTATGTGTTGAATACAAAAGTTTAAATTTGCCTAAAAAAAGGAATGCAATCGGCCTTTACTTTTCGGCAAATCGCCGGTAAAAATAGCGAATTTTTACCAGACCAAAAACTCGATTTTAATGGAAAAACGCTTGATATAAGCGAAGCCGTAGTCATGGGAATAATCAACCTGACACCGGATTCATTTTACAAAGGCAGTCGTATTCAACACTTTGATCAACTCATCAGGCAGGCAGGTCAAATGCTTGAGGACGGTGCACATTGCCTCGATTTGGGTGCCGTTTCTACACGACCCGGATCTGATTTTGTGACGGCTGAAGAAGAAGCTGATCGATTGCTTGAGCCTTTACGATTGCTTCACAAAAACTTTCCGGAAGCCTGGCTTTCTGTTGACACTTATCGCCAATCTGTTGCCAGACAAGCGATTGCTGAGGGAGCCAGCATGATCAATGACATTTCGGGTGGCACTTTCGATGAGCATATGTTTGCTTTTGTTGCCGACAACAATATTCCTTATGTGATGATGCATCTTGTTGGCACACCCGAAACCACGCACAATCATACCCTCAATGCAGATGAAGTGATTGAAAATGTGAGACAGTTTTATGAAAAACAGGTAAACAAACTCCTAAATCTAGGTGCAAGGCAGCTCGTGCTCGATCCTGGTTTTGGGTTTGGCAAGTCGTTGGCTGCCAATTATAAAATGTTTACAGGATTTGAACAATTCAATCCCTGGAATTTTCCTGTTCTAGTAGGAGTTTCACGTAAATCAATGATTCGAAAAGTATTAGGAAATGATACTGACAATGCTTTGAATGGCACCTCTGTTTTGCATAGCTGGGCTTTGCAACAAGGTGCTACAATCCTGCGTGTGCACGATGTAAAAGAAGCAGCAGAATGTACAAAACTTTGGCAATTTATGAAGCAGGTATTACATGAACAGAATGATTAACTTTGCTTGTTTAAATTAAATTGGCATTTTATTGCTAAACAATAAACAATGTTGAACTTATTTTTTCCCCTATTTATTGATCTGCGCTTTATTGATGTTATCGACATAATCTTTGTTGCCGGGCTGCTATATGGGCTTTATTATTTGCTGAGAGGCACTGTTGCCATCAATATCTTTCTGGGGATTGTGGCTGTTTTCCTGATCTGGAAAGTTGTGACAGCACTGCAGATGGAGTTGCTTGGTGATATTTTAGGTGCATTTGTAAGCGTTGGATTTATTGCCCTGATCATCATTTTTCAACCTGAAATAAGACAGTTTTTACTTGCATTGGGAACCCCTGGGTTTGTTAAGCGTTTTAGCCCGGGTTTCTCCTGGGGTTTTTTGAGGTTTAAAAGCGAACAACATATCGATTTAGTAAGCATTGCCAATGCCTGTATTTCGATGGCAGAGAAAAAAACAGGTGCATTAATCGTGATAACAAGGCAAAACGAACTCTTTCAAACTATTCAGAGCGGGGTGCAAATAGATGCTAATGTAAGTCAGGCCCTGATAGAACAACTTTTTTATAAAAACACACCCCTGCATGATGGTGCTGTTATTATATCAGGCAACAGAATAAAAGCTGCCGGATGCATTTTGCCTGTGACAAAAAAACTTGATCTTCCGGGAAGGCCGGGTTTGCGGCATCGTGCCGGATTAGGCATGACCGAGCAGAGCGATGCTGTCGCTATAATTGTTTCGGAAGAAAACGGAGGCATAAGTTTTGCAGATAGCGGTTCGCTGAGAAAAATTTCAAATGTCGAACTCATCAAAACTTTACAAACCGCCCTGCACAGTTCAGCCGAAAAATAATGAGATACTTTGTATTAAAAAGCATTGTTGTCCGCTAAAATCCAAATAAAACCGCTCCATCCCTTTAATAATGCAGTCCCGTACGTACGGGACAACATTATAATTTTACCGGACAATAGTGATTAAAAAGGATAAAATCCTAATAAACCAGCTCCCGCTTGATTAATATTATAGGTTTTCCGGATTTATGAATCGTTTTTTCGGTCCAATTGCCTTTCTTATCGTAAACATACTGAAAAGTTGTTGTTTTGATCGGATTCCCTTCTTTATCAGTCACTTTTTCTGAAATCATATTACCATTTTGATCGTAGGCGTAATTTCTGATCTCCAACAAATTACCTTTGTTATCAAATCTGAAATTCCGGTCAACCTCGTCTTTGAAATTATAGGTATAGGTAAACTTCATTTGAAACTCATTGTCGTTGTCATAACTATAATCTTCTCGTATCTTACCTTTATCGTCGTAGCTATACACAAATCGTTTTTCAGGATTGCCTTTCCCATCATAGCTTTGATCGTAATCCAGCAGGCCGTCTTCATTATAAACATACTCAATGGTTCGGATTAACTTTCCGTTATGGTCTGTAAGCTCAAGTTTATTGCGGTGGTCACCGGTGTTGTAGTATTTATAAGTTTTGATCAGATTTCCAGCCGAATCATATTCTCTGTCCTGAATGCGATTACCAAAACTATCGAAACTGTTTTTGTAATAATGTGATAGAATTAATTGCTTACCAGCGTCCTGATTAGCATCAATAAGATAATGTTTCTCAGTCATTGATTTTACCTTTGGCTGAGGATCAGAGCTTTTAAAGGTGCTTTTTTGAGCAATTCCCTGAAATGTAACAAATAACAATAATACGGTTAGAAATTTTACAGGCTTCATAATCAGTTGAATTTTGCACAAAATTAAGTTAAAATAGGACAAAAAAAATATTACTGAAATAATAAAAGCAATGAGATTCTAATTGGAACATTTTATTCTCATCGCAAAAAATACCGACAGCAATACCGTAACAAGATAAAGACCAAAAAATAAATTAAACCCAAAACTATTTATCAGCCAGCCTCCCAGTAAGGGAAACAAGGCTGGTAAAATATTTCCTGCACCAGTAATTCCGGTATAAAGTGCCCGGTTGGCATTGCCCGAAACTTCGAGCAACACACCATTCATCGACACCTGGTAAACTGCAAAGGTGATGCCTCCCAGTAAGAAAAGAAACCAGACAGGAGAATTTTCACCCAAAATCAACAGCAAGAAAGGCAAAACAGAAGCCACCAAAGCATTGCCAACGATAAGCCGGCTATATCTAAATTTTCCTGACAGAAGAAAAAGACCAAATCCTGCACCCACACTCCCTATAATCTTATAAATCAAAAAATTACCAGTGTCGGCCGATCCTGTGCCCATAGATTCCTTGGCATACAACATCACAAAAGGAAGAAAGGCAATGGTGATTCCCTGCGTATTGATAAACCCCAGAAAAGCGGGCAAGTTACGATTCTCTTTAAGCTCGTTGGCAAACAGTTGAATAAACACTTTAAACGAAGGTATCGAAAGCCGGGAAGGCACTACTTCCTTCAAATTCCAAAAACCCAGCGAAGCAATGGATAGAGCTACAAATCCAACAACAAACATCCAGGCATAGTTGAGTGGATAGCCGAAGGCATCTACCAAACGACTGGCCAAAGCAGCAGCCAATAAAAAAACCAAACCGTTTAAGACGAGCTTCACCGAGAAAAAGGGCTTCCGCGATTGTTGAAGCACCGATTTTCCAAGAATATCAGTAAAACTTATATTGGCAAAAGCACCACCAAACGAAAACAGTCCTATCAATACATAAACCAACCAAATCGTGTATCGCGGTGGAGAATCAGCTACCGAAAACAACAACACCGCCATTAAGATCAATGCCAGCATCCGTGCGTTAATACCAATGAGCAGAAACTTCTTCTTGTAATTATAATTGCTGATGAAAGGTGCAAAAAACAACTGTGTAAAACTCGATCCTCCTAACATAATAGCTGTTAAAATGCCAAGTTGCAAAGCAGACCCCCCTGCTTCGATAAACATGGCAGGAATAACAGTATCCACATCAATAAAAACCTGTGCAAAGGACAAAAAACCTGCATGCCATATCAGCGAACGAAAATTATGCCGCGAAATTTCTGTTGTTAACATCTGCCGGGAATAGAGGTATATGTGATTTCTTTTCTCATTTTCTAAACAATCTGATAATCCACTACTGCGGTTTCTGAAATCACTTCCCGAATATAATCCAGCACTTTGAGATGTTCCGGATGCACACGATACAGATCAAGTTCTTTCTCGCTTTTGAAATGTGTTTGGAGGATTAGGTCGAAAGCTGTGGGTCTGTTGCTTAAATTAAACCCCACCTCAAGAAAATCAACTACCTCTATAGTTTGGCTAAGATCTTCGAGCATTTGCTTCAATTTGTTCATCTGTTCCTGTTTCGTATGTAATTCAGTGCTTTTGAATCGCATCATCACAATATGTTTAAGCATCATATAGAAAATTATTGTTTTAAGTCTAAAAATCTGGATTGATCTGCTTTCGGGCTCAAACCACAATGAGTTGTCGTGCCAAATATTGTTTTTCGATGGCGGGCAACCAAATCATATTTCCAATTGAGTAAGCTATCGGGCAAGAACCTGAAAATCCTGAAAAATCGGGGCCAGCCCTTCAAATAGTCCGATACCTTAAAAACTGCGGCAGATTTGATATAAATCTGATTGCCAATCTTCAAAACTAAACTTTCAGGAAGATCAAGTCCGGCGAGTTCTTTTTCGGCAAAATCAGAATCAAGTGCTGCAAAATGCAAATCCTGATTTTTTTCGTGCTTCAAAACAAAACGCACGGCACCATTACATAAGGAACAATAGCCATCAAAAAAAAGTATTGGTTTTGCCATTCAGGATATAATTAACTCAGGCCAAAGGCACCTTTGATTCCTTCTATCAACATCTGCGAAGCCATAACGGTTAAAATCAGTCCCATGATTCGGGTTATAACTTTTATCAGGTTAGCACCCAGTTTCTTTACAATCCAATTCCCCGAAACAAACATCAAATAAGTGATCAGGCAAAGGGCGGCAAAACTTAAAACAATTGTGGTGATGTGAATTAAATCATTACTTGGTCCCACAAAATTCATGGCTGTAGAAATAGTGCCAGGCCCTGCCAGAATTGGCAATGCCAATGGCGAAACAGCAATATCGCCAGCGTTTTTCTTTGTTGATGTATCATCCTCACTTACTGGGTGATGCACCTGTGATTGTTTGCCCTGAAGCAAATCAAATCCGACAAAAAACAATAAAACTCCACCAGCCAGTTTAAAAGCATAAAGCGTTATGCCAAACAACTTAAAAATGATATTGCCCATAAAACTGAACAAGGCAATGATAACAAAAGCAATCAAAACTGCCCTGAAAGCAGTCATTTTGCGATCGCTTTGCGACATATTTCCAGTTAAACCAACAAAAACAGGTGTATTGGCAATAGGGTTCATGATGGCAAAAAAGCCCATAAAAGTAGTAATAGCAAAAAGTATTTCCTGATGCATAGTTTAGATAGATTCTTCCTTTAAAACAACGTATTTATTTATTCTTGAGATATTCTCGGGCGATCCGAAAAGATAGAGCATATCATCGGTTTTGATTACCATATCGGCATCAATTTTCGTGATATACTTCTTTTCTCTTCTGATGGCCAGCACATTCAGGTTAAACTGTTCTTTTATTTTACTGTCACGTATTGTCTTACCAACGATCCGACCATTATCCTGTTGAACTGGCAAAGCCGCAATCATCATATCAGGGATTGTGAGTTCGAACTGTGGCGGACATTTCTGACTTTCGCCGGCAGCACTTAGCACTTCATAATTATGTGCTCTGATGTAATTTGTGAAGCGCCTGATTTCGTCAAAAGGAACCAGATAACGGTTAAGCACCCGTGTAAAAATTTCGATAGAAGTCTCAAACTCTTCAGGAATTACTTCATCAGCACCTAAATCGAGAATTACCTGTGTTTCGCTGATGTATCTTGTCCGCACAATTATATGGGCCGTTTCGCTTAACAAACGAATAACAGTTAAAATATTTTTAGTGTTCTCCAAATCAGCAATGGCAACAACCACAACGCGAGCCTTTTGCACATGAACATGCTGCAGGATAATCCCGTTTGCGGCATCGCCATAGATAACGGGCTCTCCCATGGCTTTTGCTTCTTTAAAAACTTCCGGGTCATGCTCCAGAATCACATAGGGGATGGAAGCCTGAGCAGCCGTTTTGGCTACATTTTTTCCATTTACTCCAAAACCTATAATCACAAGATGATCAGACATTACACCGATTTCGGGTAGTTGTAATTTCTCTTTGCTTTTAGATTGCTGTATGGCCAACCTTTTCCGAACAGCTTCCGGCAATGTAATGGTAAGCAGCCAGTTAGAATTCTTCTCGGCAGAATTAAGAATAAAAGGCGTGATGCCCATCGATAGAATTGAGATAGCCAAAAAATGCTGATAAAGCGTTTCCGGAAGCAGGTTGTTTCGCATCCCGATTGTAGAAAGCAAAAATGCAAACTCACCAACCTGAAACAAGGAAAAGCAGTGATTAAGGCTGTTTTTACAGGATATTTCTTGATAAGCACCGTAAAATAAATCACCAGCATTTTCAAAACAACAACACCAATTGTAAGAGCAATCAACAACCAGAAATGATGCAGAAAATGAGAAACATCAAGTAACATCCCTATCGAAACAAAGAAGAAACTGATGAATATTTCCCTGAAAGGTAAAATGTTTGCTGTTGCCTGATGGCTATAATCAGATTCTGAAATAATCAGCCCGGCAAAAAACGCCCCCAAAGCAAGCGACAAGCCTACTGAAGAGGTTAGCCAGGCAGTTGAAAAACACAACACTACAGTAGTAAGAATAAACAACTCCCGACTGCGGGTTTTAACTACTCGCTCTAATATTTTTGGAACCACAAAACGCGCCAACAAAAATAAAATTCCTAACACAAGGATAAACTTCCCCAGCATAACCAATGCAGTATTTAGCACATTACCTCCATTTCCGGCAAGCAGTGGGGTAAACAAAATCATCGGAACAACGATAATGTCCTGAAAAATTAAAATCCCAAGTGCCAACCTCCCCTGTTGGCCGTTCATCTTACCCTGCTCCTGCAATAATTTCAGCACAATGGCCGTGCTACTCAGAGAAAGCAGAAAACCCATAAAAACAGCTTGATTGTTCGGTAATCCGGCAAGCCGGGCAAATAGATAGGTGAATAAAACTGTACCTCCAACCTGAAGCGATCCACCTATTAAAACAGTATTTCTTATTCGTGCCAGGCCCTTGAGTGAAAACTCAATACCAATAACAAAAAGCAGAAAAATCACGCCTATCTCAGCTAAAATCTCAACTTCGTGTGAAGCGTTCATCAAACTCAAACCATGCGGACCAGCTATGATTCCTGTAAATAAAAAACCCAGAATTGATGGCAATTTCAGCCTTTGAAACAAAAGTATAATCCCCACGCTCAATCCGAGAATTATAACAACATCTTTTAGAATTGGAAGTTCCATATAATTTGGTAAGAGATTATTCAGTTACTGAAAATCCACACCCCAAAAATAACTGGTTTTTTTCACTCTGAAAACTTAATGTGTAATAGTACGGATATCCGTTCGCATCCCAGCTTAGAAATGTTCTTCATTTTACTGGTTTGTAATGTTTTAGATGAAACCTGTATGGCAAATGAGCATCCTCACCCGCATAATCAACACCAATTCGACTGGAGGTAAGAATCTCCATAGATGTTTGAGATTTTGATTCATAAATCCGTATCTTACTCTCATTGAGCAATATACCATTATGCTCCATACAAACACCCAATATCCTGGAAAGTTTTCCCGGTCCATTTGCCAAACCTTCCCATTTCGCAAATCTTGTAGCAAAGCATAAGGGAAGATACTCCTTATCCACCGGAACTATCCCTCTGATCAGAACTGCGTGTGGTATTCCTGCTTGGTTTGTGACAAAATTTAACAAATGATGAATGCCGTAACATAAATAAACATAAACATGACCTCCGGATAAATATAAGGTTTCTGTTCTGTTTGTCCGCCGGCCACCATAAGCATGAGAAGCCCTGTCGGTTTCGCCTGCATAAGCTTCGGTTTCGGCGATAATACCTGCTTTAACGGTTTTTTGATCCTCAACAAGGATGATCTTCCCGATCAAATCGCGAGCGATAGCTACCACATCATCACGCAGAAAAAATGATTGATCTACCAGAACAGGCTCAGTCATTGATATCCAATTGCTGTTTGTTTCTTAAATATCCATTCCTGTCCTTCACAATCAGGCTATTATCAGTAAGCCATCGGATCACTTCCAAAACTTTTTCCTCGGCAACTCCCTCAACAGAGCTGGCAGCCTCAAAAACCGGAATCGGCCTTTTTTGCAGCATTTCCATTAGCCTGTTTCGAACTTTCTGAAAGACCACATCTGACACTGTGATGCTGTTTCGTTTGAGACAGACATCGCACTTACCACAGCGTTTGCGATGTGTTTCGCCAAAATAAGCCAGTAACTGAATGCTTCTGCAAACATCATCATTTCGCACAAAATCGATAACCGCCTGAATTCGTTTTGCAGCACTTTTTTTTCGGTCGGCGTAAATCTCATTGCTCAACTGCAAATCTTTCGAAGCCAAACGCTCACTGATCATCACCAGCTGAGGCTTATCTTTTCGCGCTGCGTACGACAGAAACTGAAAATCATGCAGTTTTTGCAGCATTGACGTGAGTTGTTGCGCAGAGATATTTAACTTTGAAGCTATCTGAGGCTCATCTATTTTCACAAAATCCGATAAAATTCCCGGAAAATTACGCAACAAAAACTTGATAAAACCATCATAAGCAGGTTGCTCTACCTGAAACCGATACAAATCTTCGCGGCTGGCCCGGATAAAAACTTTTGAAGATTGATTTTCATCTTCTGTCAAACTTAACAAACCTTCCTTTTCCAGTAAACGAATACTATTATAGGCTTCCAAAACATTGAAGTTGTATGTCTTGGTAAAACTTGTCAGCTCAAAATCAAAACGTTGATCTTTTCCGGCGCCTACCGGAATTTGCAAAAAGTTACCAAGTGCTTCATACACGGCTCTTATCTGTTTGAGAGGAGGAAAAGAAGCCTCGAAACCATCTTTAAGATTCTTGATATCTGTTTCTGAAACTATCAAAAAGGTTTGTGCTTGCTTGCCGTCTCTGCCAGCCCTTCCCGCTTCCTGAAAATAGGCTTCGAGGCTATCCGGCAAATCCATATGAGCCACCAGCCGCACATCCGGTTTATCAATTCCCATCCCAAATGCGTTGGTTGCTACCATCACTTTAAATTTGCCAGACATCCAGCTTTGTTGCCTTTGGTCTCTTGTTCGGGCATCCAGTCCGGCATGATAGTAAGTGGCACTAATCCCGCGGCTGCACAACCAATCAGCTATCTCTCTGGTGCGTTTTCGGTTTCGAACATAAACGATACCACTTCCCTGATCCAGCTTTCTGAACAACCGAAACAAAACACCAAACTTGTCGGCTTCGTGCAAGACGCTATAGGTAATATTTTTTCGCTCATAACTGGTTTGAAAAACCTGTGCATTTTTAAAATGCAACTTCTGTTGAATATCACTTACAACATCTGGTGTTGCTGTGGCTGTAAGGGCCAAAACCGGTACTTCAGGTATATAGGGTCGTATTTCGGCAATACGCAGATAAGGTGGCCTGAAATCATAGCCCCATTGCGAAATACAATGCGATTCGTCCACGGCCAGCAAATTCACTTGCATTCGTTTCACCATATCGATAAAACGATCAGTTACTAATCGTTCAGGAGAGAGGTAAAGAAACTTCAATTTGTTAAAGGCCGCCTGATTATAAGCCAGTTCCATTTCCTGGTAATGCATCCCCGAATAAACGGCAGCAGCTGCGATGCCATTTTTTTTCAGATGCTGCACCTGATCCTTCATCAACGCAATCAAAGGAGTGATTACCAGACACATGCCGGGCATCACCATAGCTGGCACCTGAAAACAAATTGATTTTCCACCACCAGTGGGTAACAGTGCCAATGTATCATTTCCAGCCATCACATGATCAACAATTTCTTCCTGCATTGGCCTGAAACTGCTGTATCCCCAGTATTTTAATAAGGCTGATCTGCTTTCCTTGCTCATTGAAATCCTCCGGTATCTTAAAGCAATTTGTTGATCACAGACAATAATTCAGTAAGGCTGATTGGTTTTGTAATGTATTCATCGCATCCGGCTTCAAGCGCGGCATTTTGATTTTCTGTTTCTGCAAAGGCAGTCTGAGCAATAATCGGCAATCCGGGATTCATTTGTTTGATCTGTCGGCTTGCCTCATAGCCGTCTTTTTCGGGCATGCGTATATCCATCAAAACCAAGGAGAGATCGGTATGTCTGCGAACAATTTCTATGGCTTCTGTCCCATTTTTTGCCCAGAGAATCTGTGCAGCAGTATCTTTCATAACGGCTTTTAAAAACAGGTAATTGGCCTTTACATCATCGGCAACTAAAAACTTAAATCCCGACCAGTTTTTATTGATCTTTCCATAACGAACAGACTCTTCATTTTCCAGGTTCGCAAAAACCTTTGGAGCCGGAAGCGTAAAATAAAAAGTTGTGCCTTTGCCTTCCTCCGAATCGAACCATATTTTCCCACCCAAAAGTTCGGTAAGACTGTGACAAACTGCCAGGCCCAGGCCTGTCCCATCCAGGTTGCGTTTATAGGTGCTATCGACCTGACCAAAACGCTGAAATATTAAATGACTTTTGTCGCGCTCGATGCCAAGACCAGTATCTTTTACATAAAACTGTATCAGTCCGGCCTTAGGCTGTGTGTAACCAAACTCGATAAAACCTGTATCAACAAATTTAAGGGCATTCACAAGCAAATTCATCATGATCTGACGCAATCTGAACGGGTCTGATTCGATAAAGAAATTCTCGAGTTCGAGCCCTTTTCGTAACCTGATCTCAATATGTTTCTTTTCACGCTTTTTTTGTTCATTTTGGATGTTGATCAAGATTTCGTCCAATAGCTGATGCAGTTCAAACTCGGAAATGGAAATTCTGACCTGGCCTGCTTCAATTTTTGAGATATCGATAATATCGTCAATCAGCTGTAACAAAGTTTTTCCGGCCGAACTGATAAGCTGCAGAAACTGATCCTTTTCTTCGGAGCTTGTTTCTTCATCGAGCATTATTTCGGAAAAACCAATTATCGAATTGAGCGGTGTTCTGATCTCGTGCGACATATTAGCCAAAAAAGCAGATTTCAGTTTATCAGCCTCTTCGGCTTTTAGCCTGGCATCAATAAGTGACTGCTCCGTTTTCTTAACACTTGTAACATCTCTCAGCAAGGCATGAACAAGTTTTCCGGTGTTCAAACTTGAAAAACCAAGACTAACCTCAGCTTCAAAAAGGCTTCCATCCATGCGTTTATGCTGCCAATAAAAACGTTGGGGCACGCCGGAAAGCACTCTATTGATTAGCTCTCTGCCTTTTTCATCAGACAGACTTCCATCGGGTTGTGTTTTAGGAGATATATCAGCCGGGTGTTTACCGATAATCTCTGCACGATCACAGAGAAACATCTCGCAAATCTTTTGATTAATTTCGGTGATGGTATTAAATTTATCCAGCAAAATAATACCATCCGTTGCATTTGAAAAAACAGCTTTGTAGCGTTCCAACTCTTCGGCATTATACTGATCCTTTTGATGCTGCAACTCCTCACGCACCAGCAATTTTGAAGCCTCACCCACCACCAGGGCAACTTCATCTGAATCGGTCCTGTTTTTAAAATCAAGGCCACATAATACCAACCATTTATCCTGCCCTATCAAATGCCTGGATCCGACAAAATAGCGTAGCAGATTGTTCTCGAACAAGAACTTGCTAGTGAGGTATTTTTTTAGCTCAGGCCCTGTTTTTACAATCAGATTCTCTTTTGAATCCTTGAAAATATCCATACAGAAATCTGCATGATTTTTAGGTTCCATTTGCACGAAACGTCCATGCAAAAAACTTGATCTGTACGTTAATTTGTATTGAGCCAAATCCAGTATTCCCAAAAAAACAGCACTTAAGCCAAGGGTTTGATGCAGGGCAAAAATGACATTTTCAATATTTTGAAGTGGATGAACCGATATCTGTTGCCTCACCTTACTACAAAAGATATTGAGTTTTTTTGAGTGCTGCATAGGTGCAAAAATTTGATAACTGGCTAATTGAATACAAGCTGTAAAGGTAAACATTTAATTCATCATCAACACAATACGCACGCAGTTAAATTGATAGGCCGACACAAAAAAAAGCAGCACCTGGGTGAGATGCTGCTTTGAAATAAGTAGGGTAAAACATTGTTAAGCTTCCGATTCTTTCTTATCGGTTTCTTCAGCTTTTGCTTCTGCTGTTTCTTCAGCTTTTGCTTCTACAATTTCCTCTGCTTTTGCCTCTGCTGTTTCTTCAGCTTTTGCTTCTACAGTTTCTTCTGCTGCTTCTTCAGCCTTTTCTTCTGCTGCGGCATCTTTTTCTGCTTTCAGCTCAACTGCTCTTTTCTTGGCGAGTTCGGCAGCACGGGCTTCATTTACTTTAGCTTCCTCTTCGAAAGCTTTTTTGCGTTCTGCACGTTCGGCTTCGGTGAGGCCACGACGTTTAGCTTCAATTTTTTCTTCTTTTTCCCTGAGCCAATTCTGGAACTTAACTTCGGCTTGTTCCTCGGTTAAAGCACCTTTTCTAACGCCTTTCAAAAGGTGACTTTTGTAAATAACACCTTTATAAGAAAGGATCGCACGGGCTGTGTCAGAAGGCTGTGCGCCATTCTGCAACCAGGTAAGTGCTTTGTCGAAATCCAAAATGATTTCGGCAGGGTTTGTAATGGGATTGTAGGTGCCAATCTTCTCAATAAATCTTCCATCTCGTGGTGCACGACCATCCGCAATTACAATATGATAAAAAGGTCTTCCTTTTTTACCATGACGTTGTAATCTGATTCTTGCTGGCATGAGCTTTAATTTTAATTGATAATTAGAGTATTAAACTTTTTATTTTCGGGCTGCAAAAATCGGTATTTTTTTCTGATTTACAAGTATTATGCCGAAAAAAACCTTAATTTTTATCAAAAAGTTCCATCTCAGCATCAATTTCCCATTCGTGAAGCTTACAAAGTTCAACAAACTGCTGAAAACTTTGCTGAACCCTGCTTTTCATCGTACGGCACTGAATTTCCCAAATATCCCTGATCTTTGTCCGCATTTCCACATCGCGCTGCACAAAAGCCAAAGCCTCAAAAGCTTGCTGCAATCGCACAAATGCCATCCCAAGCGATTCGTCCAGCTGCATGAGTTTTTCTTCGATTAACTGAGATTCTGAAATCCCTTCCTCAGGATGAACTTCAAAAACCTGACAAAAATATGTGATCAAGGACTGTGTCATAAAGACGGCAAAATTACAGCTTTTTCTTATGCTGTTAATCAACAAGATTACTATTTTTGATTAAATTCTAGTCAAAATAAATGATTATTTTCTAATCGCTATATGAAAAATTGATTTATTTTTGTAGATCGGTTTTGGAATAAAAAGCATGGATCAGCCTCAGAAAAAATATGTCATCGTTGATGTGGAAACTACCGGATTGAAGGCCGGCCCGGAAAAGATCACCGAGATTGCTGCCGTGCTCCACGACGGGCATCGGGTAATTGACAGCTTCAGTTCGCTGGTCAATCCCGAAAAGAAGATTCCTTACCGCATCACACAGCTCACAGGCATCAACGATCAGATGGTTGCCGGAGCTCCAAAGTTTTATGAGCTGGCCCGTCAATTTATCGAATTTACGGAAGACGCCATATTGATAGGGCACAACGTTAATTTTGATTATCGCTTCATACAGGCTGAATATAAAAGTCTGGGATACGATTTTCAGAGGCAAACGATGGATACCGTGAAACTGAGCCGCAAACTCATTCCGGGGCAAGCCTCCTACAGCCTCGGAAAGCTATGCCATAGCCTGAATATCCGGATCGAAAACCGTCACCGCGCACTGGGCGATGCACTGGCTACCACCCGACTTTTTGAGTTGCTTTGCTCCATCGAAGCCGAACCCGAAAAGCTAAGCCTTAAAGGTACACACTCCAACCTGAATCACCACCTCATCGAAAAGCTGCCCGAAGCACATGGTGTTTATTATTTTTATGATCACAGCGGAAAGCTGATTTACGTAGGCAAATCTGTGAACATCAAAAGCAGGGTTATGCAGCATCTGAGCAACAACAGCAGCCGCAAAGCCATTGAAATGAAAAATAATATTGCTGATGTAAGCTACGAACTAACCGGCAACGAGTTGATCGCCTTGCTGCTAGAATCGGATGAAATAAAAAAACACAAACCTGTTTATAACCGTGCCCAGCGCAGGTCGTTTTTCAATTACGGACTTTACAGCTACCAAAACGAAGCCGGCTACCAATGCCTCAAATACGCTAAAACCATTGATACTTTACAGCCCCATCACACTTATTCATCTTTGGCGGAGGCTAAAAATCACTTATTTCTGCTCACCGAACAGTTTCAGCTTTGCCAGGGGCTCAACGGTCTTTATCCGGGTAAGGGAGCCTGTTTTCATCACCAAATCGGGCAATGTTTAGGGGCCTGCTGCGGAGAAGAAAGTCCGGCCGATTACAACCAACGTGTTGAACAAGCTCTGGAACGCTATCATTTTGATTACGAAAACTTTATGATCATCGAAAAAGGTATTGAACCGGAGCAAAAAGCCATCATCAAAATTGAACAGGGCGTTTACCGGGGATTTGGTTATGTGCCGGCATCACTTTTAAACAACGGCATAGCCGAAGCTGACGACTTTGTCCGGACTTATCCTGATAACCGTGATGTGCGACAAATCATTCAAAGTTATCTGCGTAAACATCCCAAACTTTTACTCATCCCTTTCTAAATAAAACGAACTACAAAAAACAAATACGAAAAATGCCCGAACGCACCATAGCACATCTTGATCTCGACACTTTTTTCGTGTCGGTGGAACGTTTGGTCAACCCATCGTTAACAGGCAAACCCGTCATTATCGGAGGGGTTTCAGATCGGGGTGTGGTGGCCAGTTGCAGCTATGAGGCAAGGCGTTTTGGTGTGCATTCGGCCATGCCGATGCGCATGGCACGACAGCTTTGCGGCCAGGCTGTTTACATCCGGGGCGATATGGAACTCTACAGTCGTTATTCGCGCCTGGTAACCGATGTAATCGCCGACAGTGCTCCGCTTTACGAAAAAACTTCTGTGGACGAACACTACCTTGACCTCACGGGGATGGATCGTTTTTTTGGTACTTATAAATGGACTCACGAGCTGCGTGAGCGCATCATTCGCGAAACCGGTCTGCCCATTTCTTTCGGGCTTTCGCAAAACAAAACCATTTCGAAAATTGCCACCGGACAGGCCAAACCCAACGGCGAGCTGCGCGTGCTTCCCGATCAGGTGCATCCTTTTCTGGACCCACTCTCGATCAGAAAAATCCCTATGGTAGGCGAAGTGGGCTACCGCTTGCTGAGGGCTATGGGCGTGGCAAAAATCGGCACCCTGCGCCTGATGCCTCCCGATATGGTGCAACAGGTGCTGGGCAAAAACGGCCTGGTGGTATGGAAAAAAGCCAACGGCATCGATCCCAGTCCGGTTAAGCCTTACAGCGAACAAAAATCAATCAGCAGCGAGCACACCTTTGAACAGGACACCACAGATATGGCTTTGCTAAAACAAACCCTGACACATATCGTAGAAAAAATAGCTTTCGAAATGCGTAGCAAACAAAAACTTACGGGATGCGTTACCGTGAAAATCCGCTATGCTAATTTTGATACACACAGCCGCCAAAAACACATTGCCTACACCGCTTTTGATCATATGCTGCTCAATACTGTGATGGATCTTTTTGTTCAGCTTTATAACCGGCGCATGTTAATCAGACTGGTTGGCGTAAGGTTTAGTCACCTTGTGGGAGGCTCCCAACAGCTCGATCTTTTCGATGATAAACCTGAGATTACCAAACTTTATCAAACCATGGATCATATTCGGCGACGTTATGGCAAAACAGCCGTTGGCAGGGCTGGCGGGGTGAGACCATCCGAATAGCAAAAAAATGCTGACAGCCTATTTATAACGAGTATAAATTCCAAAAATCATCACACTTGAACAGCAATAATTTAGTGGAGTTGCATAACTTTGCAAGTCCAAAACTAAATTACTGGAAAAGTGTACCAAACTGTTCTGATAGGCATTGATGATACCGACAACAAAGAAAGTCGTGGCACAGGCTACAATGCCCGTCAGTTAGGACATTTGCTTGAGTACGAAAAACTTGGACAGGTCTATACAATCAGTCGTCATCAGCTTTTTGTGCATCCGGATATTCCCTTCACCTCTCAAAACAGCTCGGCCTGTTTGTATATTCAAAATGGAAATATTGACCAGCTTATTCCTGTTTGTCAACAATTTATGAAACAAAGCTGTGTGCCTGGATCCGATGGCGGTCTGGCAATAGCCAGTTTGAACGACATCACTGAGCAAGTAATTCAATGGGGCAAAATGGCAAAAAACCATGTGTTGAAGCAGGCAGATGCCTGGAAATTGGCTGAGGAAAATACTATTTTTCTGGAAGGTTTTACTGGCAATAACGATGGAGTGATTGGTGCTTTGGCAGCGATCGGGCTCAGAAAATGGGGAAACGACGGAAGATGCATCTGGCTAAAAGGCAAGGAAATTCGTGAAATTTCCGGAGTTTATTCCCAAAAATCATTGCAAGCAATTTGTCCAATTGATCAAATCATTACCGAAGAAGGCCTTCCGGCTGAAGCAGACGAGCTTATCCAAACCGGTGAGTGGATGAGGCCGGCCTTAAAAAATCACAAGATCACCCTTTATATCGAAAAGTCAGATAACCCTAAATACACATGGCATGTTAAACCCAAATCCCGTCTCAAAGCACTTACCGATTAGCCGCACAGTTCTCGAAATTGTTGTCTTATCGCTGATTGGATTAGCCGCTGTTGCGATCAGAACCAAACTGCGGATTCCGCTGAATATGCCCGGGCATCATGGTCTGGAAGTGATGGCTATTTTACTGATCGGACGCCATTGGGCCAAGCTTCCTTTGGCTTCTTCAATCAGCAGTTTATCTGCCGCCCTGTTTTTATTGCTTCCCTGGGCCGGCATCAAAGACCCTTTTATTCCTTTCATTTATATTTTGATGGGAATCGTAATCGACCTGCTTTACAGATTTACCTTTTCTGAAAAAAGAATGCTTTTTTCGCTCTTAATTATTGGAAGCATTGCTTACAGTATCATCCCACTTTCGCGCCTGATGATCCACCTCTCAGTTGATTATTCTTACGGCTCATTTCTTAAAACAGGATATTTCTATCCCGTTTTTTCTCATTTTATTTTTGGTGCTTCCGGCGGTTTATTAGCTGGTTTGCTGATCAAAGCACAACAAAAAATCACCAAATAATTGAATCTATAATTTGATATTGACAAGATTTTGAACCATGCGAATTGCAATAAATTTCATAACGATTGTAGCATTCTTAGCCTTCTTTTGCTTTGTTGGCTGCACCAAAGACAAACAACATCCGGGATTAAAACCTGAAATTAAATTTCTTAAGTCAGCGGAATTAATTTCTTCCGACACAACCCTTGCCATCAATCAAAAGGTTAAAATTGGAATTGAAGCCAGCTCCAAATCTGGCGCACCGCTCACACAATTAACCGTTATTTCCATCCTGGACGAAAACACAACTTCCATCGATTCAGGCTTATTCAGTAACGAATTTCATTATTACAAAGAAATCACCAAAGGATTAGCCGAATCAGAGCTTTGGCAATTTTATGTAAAAGACCGTGACGGGAACTGTTCAGATACCATCGGTCTGAAACTTCATCTGGATGAAAACTCAGACTTTGGCCCAATCCAAACATTTGAAAACATTGTTTTAGGGGCACAGCTCAATCCTGATCAGGGAAGTTTTTATTCCTATGAAACAAACCAAACTTACAGTATTTCAGAGGCTTACAATAATCAACAACTTATTGATTTGCTGTATTATTTCGATGTTGTGGAAGCTGATGCGCATACCATTGCTTCGCCTGGTGCCAATATTGATGCAGCAATTTACAATAGCGAAATGGCTCCTGGAAATTGGGCAATACGTACGACCTTAAGGTTTGAATATTTGCCCGAACTCACTGCTGCAGATTTTGAATCATGCACAAATGACAGCCTGATCCTGGCCAATACTTTTGTTTTTGGTTCAGGTAAAAGAAAAGCAAAAAACCTTTCTCCGGGCGACATATATGCCTTTGTTAGTGAGACCGATGAGAGAGGCATCTTCCTGATTCGACAGCGCCAAGGTGATGCAGATGGATTCATACAGTTTTCAATCAAGATGCAAGAACAATGAAAAAATTTTTGATACTGACATATTTGACTTTCACAATTATTAGTCTTTCAGGGCAGACGCAAGATAGTTTGAAACGCGAGATCGAACTCAATGAAGTGATCGTGACAGCCACTCGTACTTACCGACAGGCCAATGATTTACCAGTACAAACCAATGCCATTTCAGCTAAGATGATTCAAAACTTTCCGGTTTTGAATATCGATGATGTTTTAAAAACCACTGCCAATGTTTTTGTAAACCGAAGCTGGGGAATCTTTTCCAAAAATGCCGCTGTTACAATGCGTGGCCTCGAAAGTAGCGACCGCACTTTAATTTTGGTTGACGGGCTTCCCAAAAACAGGTTGGCTGGAGGATCTGTCAACTGGCACAATATCAATCCGGATCAGATTGAAAAAATTGAGGTCATCAAAGGTCCTGCTTCAGCATTGTACGGAAACAATGCCATGGGTGGCGTGATCAATATCATCACCAAAAAACCCCAATCCGATTTAAGTGGAAATGCGCGTGTTTTTTACGGCAGCCACAACACGATGGGAGGATCGGTAAGCGCTGCAGGACGCAACTTTGATCAAAACAAAGGGTTTTACTGGCAAGTAAACGGAAACTATCGGCGCGGGGATGGCTATATCTTTGAATTGCCTGAATACCTGGACGAAACCGATGCCAAAACTAAGCTTGATGAAGGCGGTGGGAGCCTGAAGCTGGGATACCAATTTAATGAGCATAACACAGTTGAAATTGCTTTGGATCATTACCAGGAAAAACGTGGAGCTGGTCGCCAGGTTTATGCACCAGATGGAAGTTTTGATGAATACCTGACCAATACCTTTCGCATCACTGGCAAAAATCTTATAGCCGGCGGACTTATTCAAAGCACGCTCTATTATTCAGCCGAAAACTATTATGGACAAAAAGAAAGTTTCAATGATTCAAAGGAGTATAAATTACTTGATGCCTACACTGACCGGGAAGATATGGGTTTAATGTCGAACTGGTCGAAACGACTTTCGGCAAAACACTTGCTTACGGCTGGATTAGAAGTGAAAGCCGGAACCATGAAATCGCATGAAATCTATCGCACCTCACCCGACGAAATAGAAGCTGCCAGCAAGATGATCATTTATGGCATTTATCTCCAGGATGAAATCAAGCTTTCGCCTGAAAAATGGCAGCTTATCGCAGGAATCAGGGCTGATTTCTCAAACTTTTTCCAGGGATGGCAAAGGGTTACGAATCCCACAAAGTCAACAGGTTTTGAACAAAGTTTTTATGAGGATTTTCCGGAAACTAACTGGTCAGCTTTGAGCCCTAAAATCGCATTGCAGTATCAACTTATTCCGCAGCTGGAGACCTATGTATCTGTTGGAACTGGTTTTAAACCTGCCAAGCTAAAAGACTTAAGCCAGTCAGGAAAAATTAATAAGGGATTTCGGCTTGCCAATCCCAACGTAAAACCCGAATACTTAACCAATTTTGAATGGGGATTCCATTTCGATCAAAACGAAAAGTTCAGCCTTTCCGGAGCAATCTATCACAGTATTGGCCGGGATTTCCAATATTCAATTGGAACAGGAGATTCTGTTGACACCGGCGGCAACAGCCTGAAACCTGTAATTCTGACTGATAATGTAGCTGAAATTTCTGTAACGGGCGGAGAATTATCAATGCATTATTTAATTCATCCCCAGTTGCTTTTTCAGGCAAGTTATTCCTACAACAATTCTGTTATAACTTCCTACACACCAAATATTAATATGCCGGATTACAACCTCGCCGGAAAGAAAATGACAGAAGTGCCGCCCCAGCTTTTTTATGCTGGCATTTTCTGGCAAAATAAATATTTCAACCTAAATGTCAATTGTAGTTATATTGATGAACAATGGTTTGACATTGAAAATACCATTAAAGTCAACAGTTGGTATTTGATTAATGCAAGGATATCGCATATTTTTGCCAATAAATACGAAATCTATTTTGATATTCAAGATTTGCTTGACAATCCATATGTTGATCGAAAAGGTCAACTATCGCCAGGCAGATTTATTATAGGAGGTATTAATTTTCAATTTTAAAAACTAAAAGTATGAAACACATTTATCTTTTTCTGATCACATTGATGATCACATCAAGTGCTCTGGCACAAACTGAAACACTGGCCAAATGGACCTTTCCATCGAGTGATGTTGCTGACACACTAGCTGAAGAAGCTAATGAATTTAACCAAGACGCTTATCTGTCAACCATGGGTGGAACCGGTGCCATTGAAATGAAAAATGGCGAAACCAGCAAAGCCGCCCAATGTAATGGTTGGGATAACGGCAATGATACCAAGGCCTGGTACATTCAAATTAGCACAGAAGGCCACAAGAATATTACGGTAAGTTCCAAACAACAATCTGGAAACAATGATCCAGGTCCAACAGATTTTAAACTGCAATACAGAACGGTTACTATCCGTGACTGGGTAGATATTGAAAATGCTGACATTACCGTATTAAACGACTGGACTTCAAGTGCTTTGTTTGAGATTCCGCTACCGGAAGCTTGTGAAAATCAGGAAGTGCTTTTCATCCGCTGGGTACTCACCTCAAATCTGGATATCAATGGAGTAGAATTGGTTGAAAGTGGAAAAACCAAAATTGATGATATTGAAATTAAAGGTGAGGTTTATACTTCACTGGATCAAATCGGGGCTGAAAAATCCCCTGTAAAAATCCATTATACTGCTGATAACCAAATTAATTTTAATAGTTCAATCTTAATTAAAAATGTTATTCAATACGATTTATCCGGAAAAATGCTGAATGAAAAGATGCTATCAAGTTTTACAGGATCCTTCTCTTGCAAACAAAAACAAGGTATTAGCATTCTCGTTTTTCAGGACTACAGCGGTAATCGCTATGCCAAAAAAGTTATGATCCAATAAGGATTTCAGATTATAACATTTCACTTAAATCGCTAAAACTGAATGGATTTCATGGTTGATTTCCAATTTCGAAAAAATAATAAAGAGGCTGTTTCAATACCTGATACAGCCTCTTTATATATTAGTTAAACGGAAGTAAATTTAGAAGTTATAGTTAATGCCGATACTAATTGCCCTGCCGGGTTGATAAACCTCATAAGGCTGATTTTCAGCTTCATAAGATTTATAGACTTCATTAAATGTCTCTCCAAGCAGATTAGACACCTTGAGATCGATCATCGTTTTGCCAGACTCACCAAGTTTCTTGTTAATGCTAAAATTCAAACTATGAAAGGGTTCGACATAGATATCCGGGAAAAGCCCTCCTCCTACTATGGTTAATGTTGGCCCTTTTACATTGTAAAACAAAGCTGTCTCCATGCCAAGATCCGCCAGGCTGTATGTTAAGCCTGCATTGATTACATAAGGCGACTGCCCTGCCATAACTCGGTTTTTTTTGATTGTCTCCCCTGCTTTTTCATAGGTCTTACGCGAATTAAATTCTGCGTCCGTCATATCAATCTCTGAATAAACCAGTGTCAGGTTTCCACTAAAGCTCAAAGCTTGTAAAGAAGGAGCAAGGAAGCTCATGTCTTTACGCAATTCGAATTCAAATCCAAATAATTGTCCATCGCCTACATTACGAGCCTGATATTCAGTACTTGTTTGTTGTGTTGGAATACGAACCAATTCGATTGGATTATCAAATTTTTTGAAGAATCCACTCAGGCTGATCATTTGGCCTCTTTCCAGAAACCATTCCCATCTCACATCCAGATTATCTATCCTTGTCTCAACCAGATTACCATCCCAATCGGGATATTTGTGTAAACTTCCATTAAAAATGCGATTGGTGATTGGATCGATAATCTGTGCATAAGAAAGCTCTTTAAATGAAGGTCGGGCAATTGTTTTTGCATAAGCTAATCTAAGGTTTTGATCAGGTGTTAAGCTATAGATCAAATTAACTGAAGGGAATAAATCTGAGGCATCAAGTACAATATCATTGTCGAGGCTATTACCTGCAATACCGCCGCTTCCAGAGAACTCCTGATCGCGACCTGTATGTCGCTGAACAAAATTTTCCAGTCTGGCACCCACTATTGTTTTTAACCTGTTAAAAGGCTGAAATTCAAGCGATAGAAAAGCGGCCAGATTATTCACATTCGAGCTGTATTCGTTTGAGTTTGGATCATTATTTCCGGTTTGATAATAAATTCCATTCGGTCGGTTGGGAAATAAATTATGATCGTTCAAAACATCGTTAGCATCAGAGCTTCCCCAGCTTTGTCCGGCCGAAAACTGAATATCGAAAAACAGGATTTCATAATCCCTTATCTTATAGCTATGGCTTCCACCAAATTTCAGTTTAGCAGGGTTTTTTCTTATCACCAGATTTTTTGTGATATCAATCTTTGTGGTATTGTTCACTTCATCCAGATAACGCCAGATTCGCGAAGGATTGCCCCCGGCACCTGCCATAAATAAGGTATCACGTTCCCTGTATGTAAAAGCTGTTTTTCTGATATCCGGATCATCCGAGCCGGACTTTGTGGGTGATATCCGCCAGTCGATTTCCCAGCCCGAACTTCCCAGGAGGTGGGTTCCGTTTAACAGCATATTTGTCAGTTCGCGCTGATTATACACCAGATTATCTGATCCGGCAATATAACCTGACTGACCCACCGCTTCTCCGTCATTATCAATAAGAAATTTGCCGGCACTGCTTAAGCCGTTTTGCAAGCGCATCGCCGTAAATTTTAACTTTGAAAACTGAGATTTGTAGGCTATCCCCGCCAGTCCACCGATCAGAACACTGTGCTCGGCCAATGCACCTTTTTGAATGGTGGCATAGCGCATTTCATATTTTTCAGGATCAATAAATCTCTGATATTCACCATAAACCTTATCATCATAGAATTTCTGCTCTGATTTGTACGTCAACGAAAAAATATAACCCAGCTTATGCGATTTCCCGTGCTTCGACAGCATATCAATTTGATTTCCAATTGATATGCTAAGGCCGTAGTCAGCAAAACTTCTTTGTTTTGTTGCACCAAGCGTTGGATTAAAACTTCTGACAAAATCGACCACTTCCTGTTCGGCTGCACCGTTGTAAGGAGTGGGTATGGTTTTTCCCCTGGCTCCCTCAGGCAAGGCCCGTGTTCCATCATCAAAGCCTAAAAAGTCAGTTTTGCCACCTTTGTAGGATAAGTAATCAGGATTGAAATGCATGTCAGGATTAAAACCCATATCAGCTGACACCGATATTGTTTTGGATTCGGGAAAATCTTTGGTCTCAATATTAACAAGGCCACCGGTGAAATCAGCCGGAAGCTCGGCAGTAAAGTTTTTCACAACCATGATATTGTTTATCAGATTGGTAGGAAAAATATCCATTTGCAAAGAGTTTCGGTCAGGATCAAGGCCCGGGATATCAACATTGTTGAGTGTGGTTTTTGAATAGCGATCACCTAAACCTCTCACATAAACATATTTACCATCTTCAATGGAAACCCCTGTAACGCGCTTGGCCGCTTCCACAGCATTCCCGTCTCCGGTAAGTCGTATTTTGGCTGATGAGATACCATCAAGCATGGACGCTGATTTTTTCTTAACGGTAAGCAAGGCAGCCTCTGTTGTGCGAATGGCTTCGGCAGAAACAACAACCTCGGCCAGCTCCTGGCTGCTTTCTTTCATGATCAGATTATCAAGTATAGTGACCTTATCTGCTTCTACAACAACATTTTCCAACACTATGGTCTGATATGAAATATAGGACAATTGCAGCGTATATTTCCCCGGAGCTACTTCAAGAGTAAACTGTCCATCAAGATCAGACATTGTGCCGGTAGTTGTGCCTACCAGAAGCACCGTAACTCCAACCAATGTTTCACCACTCAGGTCTTCGAAAATGGTTCCCCTGATTTTTCCGTTTTGAGCCTGCAAACTCACAACTGAAATTATAAAACTGATTATCAGAAAAATACGCTTCATGGATATGAATCTTTTTGTAATTATTGAAAACCAAAGAACAGATCCACTGATTAGCAATGGATCTGTTCGATACTCAGGCACAAGTTTTTAAGAATATTATCAATCGGATCAAATAATTATAAGCCAGCCAAAGCACCTGCATTTGAAGCCCATGTCCAACCTAAAACTGAAGTGTTAGCAGTTGATGATCCGCCGGCAACAACGCCAGTGGGAACAACATCACCGTCCACATAGTCAACCAAATTGGCAGCAGGAACATCAAGCATAATATTGTCGAAAACAACACCAACAGCATCAACACGGTTAATTTTTTGTCCTTCAACTATGGCCGTGAAGTAAATATTTCTGAGTGTAACAATCGAGTTTGCATCCACATTAATCAAATCAGACGAATAGCGGTCTAATTCAGGATCATTGGCAATTACAATTCCATTTTGAATGGTATGTCCGGCTTCATAGGAACCTTCAGGGCCATCCAACTCAAAATTATGATCGCCGGGAGCGATGATCACAAAATTATCAAGAGTACCAGCCCACGACTGGTCGGTATCGATGGCGTCATCACCGGTATTCCAAACCACAACGTTTGAAACGCTTACCGTGCCACCAAACCATTCGATTCCATCATCCTGATTGGCAACAATTTCAACATTTTCGATTACAGTACCAGAACCAACACCACCAAGTGTTAAACCATTGATTTCATTTCCTGAGCCAATATTTGTACCACCATGACGGATAGAGATATACTTGATCACACCAGAGTTGTCGGCATCATTATCACCACCGTACAGACCATTAGGGTCAGAAGTAGGGATACCTTCGATTTGAACCTGACTCACATCGCCGCTTTCATTAGACGCTGAGATACGGGCATTGCCCAAAACGATCACGCCACCCCATAAGCCATTCAGATCTGAATCGAGGTTGGGACTGGCAATTTGTCCGGGAATAATTTCGTCAGCTACCGAGGTAAAGATAATTGGTGCATCGGCAGTACCTTCTGCCATCAGTTTGGCGCCACGAGCTACCAAAAGTGCAGTAGCATTTGGGCCTGTTCCGGCTTCTCCTTTAACGATTACGCCAGGTTGAATAGTGAGTGTAGCACCGGCTTCAACTGCGATACGGGTTTCGAGGATATAAATTTTTCCTGATTCCCAGCTTGTGTTTTCGGTAATATTGCTGTTGACACGGAAAACTGTTTGCTCGGCAACAACATTTACAACTGCTGTTGCATCGTCAGAACGATTGCTTTTATCGGCAATGCTTAAGGTAACCGAACCTGCACCAGCGGTGTTTCCGGCTGTGAAGCTAACAACTATTGTTCCTGAAGTAGCACCTTCAGTACCGTCAGTTTTTATTACTGCACTGCCATTGGTGGCTGCAACAGTGGATGAGGCAAAGCCATCCTCAGCATTATAAGTAAATGATAAGTCAACAGTGGTTCCAATCAATGCTTCACTTGCATCAGGAGCAGTTACTTTTGGAGCCTGTTTCACATCAGAATCATCATCTTTTTTACAGGATGAAACGATTGCCATCGAAGCAATCAATACATACATCAGGAGTTTTTTCATTTTTTAAAGGTTTATTTAAGTGATAAAATTTTGCTGCAAAAGTGATCTATTCAGATCATCCGGCTAATTAAGGAGGCTTTACATAAATGTTAAGGTTTCATTAAGTTGAAAAAACAGTAGCTTGACAAAGGACTATACCCCTTGTAAATGAACTTTTTGCAAGCCAATGAGACGGGTTTTCTTTTATTGCTTATTTTTACAAAAAGTTAAACCATGAAAGTTCTATTTCCTTTTCTGATAATTCTGTTTACATCTTATTATTCAGTATCTCAATCTGTTAATCCTGAAAAAGGCATTGTATATTGTGATACACTTGTGCCACGGATCGACATCACCATTCATCCCGATACCTTAAACTGGATCTATGAACATGTGCAGAGTGATATTGAGTTTCGTGCTGCATTTGTTTTTAATGACGGAATTGTGCGCGATAGTATTAATCCCATTGGATTCAGATTGAGGGGAAACACCTCGCGAATTAGTCAAAAGAAATCCTTTAAAGTATCATTCAATACGTGGACAGATGGTGGCAATTACTATGGCATTGAAAAGCTGAACCTGAATGGGGAACATAACGATCCTTCGATAATGCGTGCCAAATTGATGTGGGATTTATTGCGAAAATGGGGTATTCCTGCACCAAGGGCAAATCATGTGCAAGTTTATATTAACGGAAATTATTACGGGCTCTATATCAATGTGGAACATATTGACGAAGAATTTGTGGATTTACGTTTTGGGAACAAAGATGGCAATATGTATAAATGCCTTTATCCGGCCGATCTGGATTATCTGGGCAGCGATCCTGATTTATACAAACTCGAAGAAAATGGTCGTCGGGTGTACGAACTCAAACGCAACGAAGAGGCCGATGATTACAGCGATTTGGCAAATTTTATCTCCAAATTGAATAATAGTGATGATGACACCTTTAACTGCGCAATTGATCAGGTTTTCAATACAACTGACTATCTAAAAGTGATTGCCGCTGATGTACTTTGCGGAAACTGGGATGGCTATATCTATAACAAAAACAACTATTACCTTTATCACAATGAATTTTCTGATCGCTTCGAATACCTGATTTATGATGTAGATAATACTTTTGGGATAGATTGGTTCAACATCGACTGGACCAGCCGCAACCCTTATCAATGGGAAATGGACGGCAACGATAAACGTCCGCTTTATACACGTATTATGGAAGATGATATTTTGCGAAGGCAATTTACATGGATTAGTCAACAACTTATAAATCAAATTGATCTGGATTCATTATTTCAATCCATGCAGGACAGGCAGGCTCTGATCGCTCCTTTTGTCGTAAACGATCCCTATTATCCACTCGACTACGGATATTCCTTCGATGATTTTGAGCGCTCATTAACCGAAGTGATTGGTGCTCACGTAAAAACAAGCATATTCGGATTCCTTACAAATCGATTCAACAATATGCAAAACCAGTTGGAAAACACTCAGGCAACTCCTTTGATCAATCATATCAGCCACAATCGGTTAGATGATAATCGCCTTTTTATTGGTGCCTGGGCTGATGCACAGTTTCCGTTTAATATTGATGCACAGCTAGTTATCGATGTAGATATCAGCGATAATGCTACGATGTTTGATGATGGATTACATGGAGATGGCGAGGCCGGAGACAAGTATTATGGTGCAATTCTGGAAAACATCTTTCCGGAAACCAGTATTCTTTATCAAATTGTAGCCGTTGACACAGCCGACCAAATCACTGTTAAGCCCTGCGACTATATTTATGTAAGGCCACTTGCGGGCGAACTGCCATTGCTGTATATCAATGAGTTTATGGCCGATAACGACAACTATATCGCAGATGAATATGGCAACTACAGCGACTGGGTGGAGCTTTATAACGGAGGCACTGAAGCCATCTTCCTGGCCGATTATTATCTTACCGATAAGCTGGATAATCCCGACAAATGGCAAATGCCGGAGATTTATCTGGAGCCGGGAGCCTTTATACTTTTCTGGGCCGATGACGAGGAAAATCTGGGCGAGAGACACACAAACTTCAAATTGAGTAAAGACGGCGAATCCATTGGCATATTTAATGGCCTTGAAGAAGTGGTTGATGAAATCACCTTTACCGCTCAAACCACAGATGTGAGCTCTGGACGTGAAACAGATGGCGCATCGAACTGGATCTTTTTTGTGCAGGCAACGCCAGGCGAATCAAATAACCATAGTGTTTTAACTGATTTTGAATGGAAGTATGGCAATCTGGTTTATCCAAATCCGGTGGTTGGAAAAAAGATTTACTTTAAAATACGCGACAACTTCGAACTTTACAATCTGAACGGCAAACTCCTGCATAGCAGTGCACCAGTTGACTATTTAGATGTGAGTGCCTTGTCACAAGGTGTTTACCTGATTAGAACGCAAAATTTTGGCAGCCAACTTATTCAAATAAAGTAATCAAGCTTCAAACCATACTTTCGAAGCTGTTAGTGCCTCGTAAAAATCGGGTGCAAAAAAATCAGAAGAAATAAATTGGTGCAATACGATCACTTTTAAAAATCTAAGAAAAGAAATTCCTGATCCTCAAAAACAACTTTTGATCAACCGAATTTTAGGTTTGAATCAGCTTTTTTTTAGAATACAAACGCTAATCCTTCAAATTGAAGGCAACGATTATTTTTACTGCCTAATTTAATCAGAATTTTTTTTCAGCTATCAATACAAAACTTGCTTTTGATTCGTTCTATTTAATACTTGTAATGATAATCTTTACGCTTAAAAGCGATTGTTGAAAAGGAGAATCCAAAAATGAAAAGAAATAACATGAAAAGACACATTACTGAAAGTGCCTTACCTATCGTGAAAGAGACTTTGATTATTGTAAACCTCATAAAAACCCATCCTTAATTAAATTTTTCATTCCTCAGTGAACAAAGAAAACCTGAACATCATGCTCCGTTTTTTGCTACCCCTTTTGGCATTTTTACCCTTAATATTATTTTCTCAGCCCGATACCAATAAAACTTCACCACCCGATACTGTTCGACACTGGACTTTAACTGGAAGATATGATCTCACATTTAACCAGTTATCACTTACTAACTGGGCTTCGGGTGGCGAAAGTTCAGCTTCGGGAAAAGTTAACACTAACTCAAAAATCGTGTATAACAAGAACGATTTTCAGTTCGAATCAGTCTCTAAACTGGCTTTTGGCATTGTTGGGTATGGCGCGAAACGCATCGAAAAAACAGAAGATCGCATCGACATTGCCACCTCTGCTACGATAAACTCAAACAAAAACTGGGCTTTTTCTTCGGTACTTTCACTTAAAACACAATTTGCAAACGGATATAAATACCCCAATGACAGCACACTCATTTCCACATTTTTTGCGCCCGGCGTTGTGAATGCCTCCATTGGCTATCGCTATAAAAAATCAAAAGTTTTCGAGCTTTTCCTAAGTCCGGCCTCCGGCAAATTCACTTTCGTATTGAATCAGGAATTAGCCGATAAAGGGGCTTTTGGCGTTAGGCCGGCTATTCTCGACACTAACGGACTGGTGATTGTACCTGGCAAAAATCTCTTTGGTGAATTTGGTTTTAATGTGTTGGCCAATTTTGCAAAAGAAGTATCAAAGAATATTGAATTATCGTCAACCTTAAACCTTTACAACAACTACCTCGACGACAACCTCAGCAACCGATGGAACATTGATGTGGATTGGGAAACAACAATAAATTTCACTATTAACAAAAGAGTACAAACCGTACTTTTCATGCAATTGAAATACGATCACAACGTAAAACTCCCAGTTTATGATATGGTCGATGGCGAGAAGGTGCAGGTAAGTGAAGGCCCCAGACTTCAATTTAAAGAATCTCTGGGAATTGGGATAACCTATAATCTGGGTTAACCCCAAAAATCTGCCATCGATTTGTCAATATAATCCTTGCATCACAGTGGAAATTCGCTTTACTTTGCTCCAAAATATAATCCCTAACAAACAACTTATCTCATGAAAATCTCCATCGTTGGAACCGGTTATGTAGGATTGGTTACCGGAACATGTTTTGCCGAAGTGGGCATTGATGTACATTGCGTTGATATCGACAAGAAAAAAGTAGAAAACCTCAACAATGGCATTATCCCAATATACGAGCCCGGCCTCGAAGAAATGGTAGCCCGAAATGTAGAAAAGAAACGTCTCTTCTTTACTACCGACCTGGCTTCAACCCTGCCCGGGTGTCAGGTAATCTTTAGTGCTGTTGGCACTCCTCCGGATGAAGATGGCAGTGCCGATCTCAAATATGTGATCGAAGTAGCCCGCGAAGTAGGCCGAAATATGCAGGATTATGTTCTGATCGTTACAAAAAGCACAGTTCCCGTTGGCACTGCCGAAAAAGTAAGAATTGCCGTTCAGGACGAACTTAATAAAAGAGGAGTAAACATTCCTTTTGATGTGGCTTCAAACCCTGAGTTCCTGAAGGAAGGTGCTGCTGTTGACGACTTTCTGAAACCTGATCGTATCGTTGTAGGTGTGGATTCAGAACGTGCAGAAGAACTCATGAAAAAGCTTTACAAACCTTTCACCATGAATGGTCATCCGGTGATTTTTATGGATATCGTTTCTGCCGAAATGACTAAATATGCTGCTAATGCCATGTTGGCAACAAAAATCAGCTTTATGAACGACATCGCCAACCTCTGCGAAATTGTTGGTGCTGATGTAAATATGGTTCGCAAAGGCATTGGATCTGATAGACGTATTGGAAAGTATTTTATTTATCCCGGAACAGGTTATGGTGGCTCCTGCTTCCCCAAAGACGTAAAAGCACTTATCAAAACAGCCAGAACCTATAACTATAATTTACGTGTGCTTCAGGCTGTTGAGGATGTAAATGATGACCAGAAATCAATTATGTTCAACAAACTCAACACCTATTACAGTCATGATTTAAAAGACAAGACGATAGCCGTTTGGGGTCTTTCGTTCAAACCCAATACTGACGATATGCGCGAGGCGCCATCGCGTGTAATTATTGCCAAGCTGCTCGAAGCTGGTGCAAAAGTAAAAGCATACGATCCGGTAGCGATGGAAGAGGGAGAACGCATCTTTAATGATAAAATCGAATTTGCAAAAGATCAGTATGATGCTTTGATTGATGCCGATGCCCTGATAATCGTGACGGAATGGTCCGAATTTAAATTCCCTAACTTCAGGGTGATGAAAAAACTCCTTAAGAAAGCCGCTATTTTCGATGGACGTAACATTTACGATGCCAAAGAAATGCAGGCCGAAGGCTTCGATTATTTTGGTATAGGGATAAAAACCTTTGTTTAATCCGCACACAATTCAACTATTTGATATTTACCCAAAATTAAAAATCCCCCCATGAAGAGCATATTGGTAACTGGTGGTGCAGGCTTTCTTGGTTCTCATCTTTGCGAAAGACTGCTCAACGAAGGCAATGAGGTAATCTGTCTTGATAATTATTTTACCGGACAAAAAAGTAATGTGGTTCATCTGATGGATCACCCTTATTTTGAGCTGGTGCGTCATGACGTAACTACACCTTTTTTTGTTGAAGTGGACGAAATTTATAACCTTGCATGTCCGGCTTCACCCGTACACTACCAGTATAATCCCATCAAAACAGTAAAAACTTCGGTGATGGGTGCCATTAATATGCTTGGCCTGGCCAAACGCATCAAAGCTAAGGTATTGCAAGCCTCTACCTCAGAAGTTTATGGCGATCCGGAGCAGCATCCTCAAAAAGAAACCTATTGGGGACATGTTAATCCCATCGGGCCAAGAGCCTGCTATGACGAAGGTAAACGCTGTGCCGAAACACTTTTCGTGAATTATCATCAGCAAAATAATGTGCGCATCAAAATTGTTCGGATTTTTAACACTTACGGCCCACGTATGCATCCGCATGATGGTCGTGTTGTTTCGAACTTTATTGTGCAGGCTTTGCAGGGTAAAGACATCACTATTTATGGTGACGGAATGCAAACCCGTAGTTTTCAGTATGTTGATGATTTAGTAGAAGGCATGATTCGGTTGATGGCCACACCGGACGATTTTACGGGTCCGGTAAACATAGGCAATCCGGGTGAGTTTACTATGCTTGAGCTGGCTCAACTAATTATTCAAAAAACCAATAGCAAATCCAAAATAGTTCATTTCCCTTTGCCAGCCGACGACCCCATGCAAAGACGCCCGGACATCAGTCTGGCAAAAAAAGTGCTCGACTGGGAACCAAAAGTACCTCTGAATGAAGGTCTCGACAAAACCATCGCATTTTTTAAAACCATCGTAAAATGAACATTTTAATAACAGGCAGCAACGGCCAATTGGGAAAGGAATTTCAGAAAATTGCACAAACTGATCGCAAACATGTTTGGTATTTTACCGATATGGACGAACTGGATATTACCAATCCTACCCAGCTAAAACACTATCTTAATGCCGAAAACATAGAGGTTTGCATCAATTGTGCTGCCTACACTGCGGTGGACAAAGCCGAAGATGATGCTGAAAAAGCCCAAATGCTCAACGCCCAGGCACCTGCTTTTCTGGCCGAAGCCTGTAAAAGTGCTAATACCCTTCTAATACACATTTCTACCGATTATGTTTTCAGCGGAAAACACTATAAACCTTATACAGAGGATCACCCTGTGGCACCAGCATCAACCTATGCCCAGGGCAAGGCCGACGGAGAAAGAAACATCATGTTGAGCGGAGCAAATTATATGATTATCCGTACTTCGTGGCTATACAGCAAAAACGGAAATAATTTCGTAAAAACCATGATCAGACTTGGAAAAGAAAAAGAGTCAATCAATGTGGTAGCCGATCAGATTGGATCACCAACGTATGCCTTTGACCTGGCGGCAACTATTCTGTTGATGGTTGAAAACCAAGATGAAAATTCCGTTAATCAGATTTATCATTTTAGTAATGAAGGAGCCATCAGTTGGTACGATTTCGCAATGGCAATCATGGAATTAGAAAAGCTTGATTGTAAGGTAAATCCCATCGAATCAAAAGATTATCCCGTAAAGACCGTTCGTCCTTTTTACAGTGTGATGAACAAAGCCAAGATCAAATCAACCTTTAATATTACTGTTCCTTACTGGCGCGACAGCTTGAAAAAATGTCTGGAGGAAATGAATGGACAAAAGCAGGATTAATCGCCTTGTTATGCAAGTTTATGAAGCAGCACGAGAAGTTCATGAACAATGCGGAACAGGCATTTCTGTTGCGCTTTTTAAATCATGCCTGGCCCATGAAATGAGACTCAATGGGCTGCGATTCAGGCTAGATCAGGATTTTCCTGTCGTGTATAAAAACGTTAAATTAGACCATACGCTTAACGCTCATTTTTTTATTGAGGACATACTGCCTCTTAACCTTATAAAATCAGATGAGGAGGCTACTCAGGAAATGCTTAGTCTGCTGCGCATGAATGATTTACCTATTGGATTAATCATCAAAATAAACAAAACACAACTTGTTGACGGTTTAATAAAAATTCAAAACCCTTTAAAACGAACATTATGACTACCATCGACCCCCAGGTTATGGCTGAAGCCAAAAAATGGTTGCAACCACCTTACGATTCAGAAACGATCAAAGCTGTTCAGCAGATGATCGATAAGGACCCAAAAGAGCTGACAGAAAGCTTCTATAAGAAACTTGAATTTGGAACCGGTGGATTGAGAGGCATCATGGGTGCTGGAACTAATCGCATGAATAAATACACCGTTGCTCAAGCCACACAAGGATTGGCCAATTACATAAAAAAAATGTTTCCAGGCCAGAAGCTTTCGATGGCTGTAGCTCACGACTGTCGCAACAACAGTGATTATTTTGCCCGTATCACAGCAGAGATCATGTCGGCCAACAACATCCAGGTTTACCTCTTTAAAGGATTAAGGCCAACGCCTGAACTCTCGTTTGCCATTCGCGAGCTTCAATGCAAAAGTGGTGTGGTAATCACGGCATCGCACAACCCAAAAGAATACAATGGCTACAAAGCTTATTGGGAAGATGGAGGCCAGCTGATTGCGCCGCATGATAAAAACGTAATAGCTGAAGTGGAACAAATTAAAGACCTCTCGGAAATAAAATTTGATGCCAACGAATCGCTGATAACCTATCTGGATGAGGATTTTGATAAAAAATATATCGACAGAATAAAATCGTTAAGCCTGTCGCCAGATGTTATTCAACGTCAGGAAAACATGAAAATCGTTTATACACCAATTCATGGAACCGGCGTAAAACTTGTTCCGGAAGCACTAAAAGCAGTTGGTTTTAAAACTGTGTATAATGTGCCTGAGCAGGATGTTGTGGATGGCAATTTCCCAACGGTACACTCGCCAAATCCTGAAGAGCCGGCTGCGCTCGAAATGGCCATTGCCAAAGCCAAAGAAGTTGATGCCGATCTAGTGATGGCTACCGATCCGGATGCTGATCGGGTGGGTTTGGCCATTCGCAACGAAGACAATGAGTTTATCCTTTTAAATGGCAACCAGGCCGCCAGCCTGTTGATTTATTATTTACTCAATAAATGGAAAGACAACAGAAAACTTACTGGTAATGAATATATTGTGAAGACAATCGTTACCTCAGAGCTGTTGTTCGATATAGCAGATAAATTCGGTGTGGAACGATTTGACGTATTAACCGGATTTAAATATATCGCTGATATAATCAAATCACTCGAAGGTAAAAAGCAGTTCATCGGCGGTGGCGAAGAAAGTTATGGCTATCTGGTTGGTGATTTTGTTCGCGATAAAGATGCTGTAAGTTCATGTGTGATGCTGGCCGAAACAGCAGCATGGGCAGCCGATCAGGGCAAAACCATGCTGCAATTGCTCAAAGAGCTTTATGTGGAATTTGGTTTCTACAAAGAAAACCTACTCTCTGTAACCAAAAAAGGAAAAGAAGGTGCCGAGGCAATTAAGGCAATGATGGACAGCTTTAGGAATAATCCTCCGGTTAAGATTGGTGATGAAAAACTGGTTGAGGTAAGAGATTATAAACATAGCGAAACACGTAATCTTCAAAACGGAATGATCAGTAAAATTGATCTGCCCAAGTCGGATGTGCTGCAATTTATCACCTCGGGCGGTTCCAAAATTAGTGTAAGACCTTCGGGCACTGAACCTAAAATAAAATTTTATTTTGGCGCAAAAGCCAGATTGAATTCGCTCGCAGATTACCAGAAAATTAATAATCTTTTAGACCAAAAAATCGAAGCTTTCAAGGCCTCATTAAATATTGGTTAACACCTTGATTACTGTTGTTTAAGATCATGCCACGGCTTACTGTCGCAGCATGATCTTTTCATTAAAAGAGATTTAACTTTTTGTTTTCCAGTACTTTATTTTTAACTTTGCAAAATCATTCAGCTAAATAAGCTATAAAACTTTCGATTCTCATGATTACCGACATCTGGCAAAAAGACGTTGAAGAATTATATCCATCACCTATTGTTCAGCAAACCGCTTTTTGGTCGAAGTTGAAACAAAAATCTGGTCTTAAAACCCTGGCAATAGATTTTAAATCGCAAACCGACAGGCTTTTTGATCAGGTCAATAACCGGCGTACGATACAATCTGACCTGCTTGTGATTGTGCAACCGGTAAATAATAACTTTTGCATTGCTTATGCACCTTACGGCCCCGAGCTGGAACCGGAAGAAGAAAAACAAGGTATGTTTCTGGAAGCACTTTCCGAAAACCTGAAACCTCACCTGCCTGCCAATTGTATTGCAATACGATACGACCTGCAATGGGAATCCTATTGGGCAAAAGACACTTCCTATTTTGATGCAGAAGGCAATTGGCTTGGCGAACCTTCTTCACAAACACAAGAATTCAGATTTAATTATAACACACAAAACTGGAATTTCGAGAAGTCGCGCACCAATATCCTTCCATCGCACACTTTTTTTATTAACTTGAAGCTGTCGGATGAATTGCTGTTGCAGAAAATGAAACCCAAAACACGCTACAACATCAAGTTGGCTCAACGCAAAGGAGTAAGCGTAAGAACACTGGATACTGACCAACTCCACATCTGGTACAAACTCTATCAGGAAACTGCCGAACGCAATCGCTTTCATGTGAATGATCTGAACTATTTTGAAACCGTGTTGAGCACCAAAGCCAATGACACTTACTCACCTGCCGAGGTTTTTCTGCTCGTTGCCGAATGGAACAGCGAACCCCTGGCTGCCATGTTTTTGATTATGTCCGGCAAAAGAAGTTCTTATCTTTATGGTGCCTCAACAGCGAAACATCGAAATGTGATGGCAACCTACGCCCTGCAATGGGAAGCCATTCAACTGGCAAAAGCAAAGGGCTGCACTGAATATGATATGTTTGGCACCTCCCCTACACCTGACCCAACACATCCCATGTACGGACTTTACAAATTTAAAAGTGGTTTTGGTGGCAGCCTTTTTCACGGCTTAGGATGTTGGGATTATCCCCTGCTTCAAAAACCTTATGATATGTATAAAGCCATTGAGTCGCAAGCAGCAGGATTCCATATGAGCTGACAGTTGTGTTCTATCCAGAGCAAATAGCGTACTCTTCAATAAATCCTTTACAAAATCCAATCTACAGACTAATTCCCTTGAAAATTTGTTTCAAAGTATTGTAAAGTTTACTTGACTTTAAGGAAACTATACATTACTTTTGCGTCAAATAATTTAAGATGATAAAGCAAAACTTCCTTTTCCCAAATAGTTTTAAGAAAATTGGTTGGGGATTATTAATTCCTGGAATTGTATTGGGGATGATCTATCTGTTTGTGGACGATGATCCCAATTTATTGAATCTGATAGTGTTTACTTTTGCAGACGAACAAATTTTTGGTGAATCAAGTTATTTTGCACTTGTTGAAAACAATATTTTTGACGAGTTAATCAGTTTACTAATTATCGTGGGCGGACTATTGGTTGCATTCTCAAAGGAAAAAACTGAAGATGAATTTATTAGCAAAATCAGACTCGATTCGCTTGTTTGGGCAACTTATATTAACTATGCCATTCTGATAATAGCTCTTATTTTTGTTCACGACATGAGCTTTTTATGGGTATTGGTTTTTAATATGTTCACGCTCATTTTGTTTTTTGTAATACGTTTTAACTGGATATTGATTCAATCGAAAAAGCTTATCAGGGATGAAGAATAGCATAAAAGTTGAGCGGGCAAAAAAAAATCTCACTCAGGCTCAACTTGCTGAAATGGTGCAAGTAAGCAGACAAACAATCAACGCAATCGAAGCCGGAAAATTCAATCTTTCAACGATTCTCGCCCTGAAGATTGCACATATTTTTAAGCAACCAGTTGAAAACATCTTCGAGCTGGAAAAATCGGATTGGCTGGTTCAATAAGCACACCCAAAGATGACAAGGAAATCCTATTTAATTCGCGTTGCAAAGTTCATTTCATTACTCTTGAGTTTGTTCTTCTTGCTTCATTTCAAGCTACCTGCCCAAGAAACTCAAAACCAACCAAAGACTGCTGCCGACACAAATTATAAAAGCACATTAAAGGAATCAGACTCTGTGCTGTTCAAAAAGCTGGAACAAAAAGCCAATAAAAGCAGGTTATTAAAAGAACTCGTTGAAATCACCTTCAAGGAGCAGGAAGGTCCTGAGCAAAAAGAATTAACTGACAATACAACAAAATGGCTGCCTTTCAAAGGTTTATTTATCAGCGGTATCAGCATAAAACAACCTCCTCCGGGTAGTTCCATTTTACCCTATGTATCAGAAAATGACAGCAGCCGAATCGAACAAATTATTCAAAAACTACATATCTATACGAAAACCTCTGTCATTCAAAAAAACCTATATATCAAAACAGGCGACAGCCTGATACCCTGGCTAATAGCCGACAACGAAAAACTCATTCGCGATCTGCCCTTTATCGAAAATGCACGGTTTTATCCTGAATCGGTCTCTAACGATTCCATCAATCTAATTCTGGTAGTTCAGGATAAAATACCTTATGGCGTTTTTCCGGTTATATATTCCGCCAACAAACAAAGCTTAAAAATATGGAACTCAAATTTTTTAGGTTATGGCAATGAGGTTGGATTCAGTCTGACAAATGAAAAACCCGATTTTTATATGTCAGATATTTATTTTAAGCTAAACAACCTGGACAAAAAATTCATTCAAAACAGCCTCCGCTATCAGCGTTCCTTAAAACAGGAATACTACACCTTAACGCTCGAAAGGCCGTATCTGCCAGGGGCATACAAACTGGCCGGAGGGCTTGAGCTGGCTCGCAAACAGGAAAACCTCCCCGACTATTATACTTCGCAAGCCGATGCCATTCTCGAGACAAGGTATTTTCAGGGAAATGGATGGCTTGGGTATCAGTTTGAACTAAACAAACATCAGGAAGATAAACGTCCTCAGTACCTCGTACCAGCCATAGGAATATACAACACCTATTTTCAAAAAAGACCCTTTGTAAGTGCAGACTCCAATTATGTATTGAGTAACTATACACGATTGATGGCCTCAGTAAACTGGGTCAACCAGAACTTTGTTGAAAGCGACAAACTCTTCGCGCAAAACCATCCTCAGGCTCTTCCGGTTGGATTCAGAATCGGTTTGACGGGTGGCTATAGCTGGAATGAATTTAGCAAAATGCCTTACCTTGGAGTAGATTTCAGATGGAGTTCGTTGGGTAAAAAGCCAGATTATTGGGTTGTTTCGGCTGGATTTGGGAGCTATATTCATGCGCAAAAGCTTCGCCAGGGTGCTGTAAAAGGGTCGATGTATTATTTGAGCAATTTGGCAACAATTGGTGATTACGCATTCCGAATTTTAAGTGGAGTCAATTACGTCAGAGGAATTAACCGCCTCAGCTACGACAGTTTGCACCTGAACAACGGACATGGAATTACAGGCCTGCGGACCGATGCCCTGAGAGGAATGCAACGAATCAATACAGAACTGCAATTTATGCTCTATACACCCTGGAAATGGCTTGGTTTCAATTTTACACCTTATCTGCTTTGTGAAACAGGTTTTATTGCAGAAGCAGATGAAGAATTATTCAACAAGCGCCTGGTGACCGGCCTTGGTATTGGCCTCAGACTTCGGAACAAGTACCTTGTTTTTTCTTCAATACAACTTCGATTGATGTTTTATCCCTATGTTCCGGAAGGTGCAGCGGCATGGTCTGTTGACCTTTCTGACACCCTCGGTTGGGAGATCTTTAATTTCGACCCAAAACAACCGGATGAATTGATCTTCAGATAGAATTATCCGATGCCATGAAAAGAAATTCCGTAGCAATCAAATGATCTGCAGGATTTTGTATTGCTTATTGTTAAAACTGAAACTATCACCAGTTTTCCTGGTTTTCATGGCATGATAAATAGGTACCAGCATCGAAATTACAATTACGTCTTCCTCCTTAAACTGAAGTATGCCCAGACCGACAGCAATAAAAAACAAATCAGTATCCGTTTGAATAAGCGCACCGAAACCCACTTCTTTTTGAGGTTTATTGATTTCAGGCCTTTTAAGCAAATCCAAATATTGCATTGCCTGGCTCAATTGCTTGGCATACATATCTTTTTTTCGTAGCTGTTGGTTTCTAAAACCATCATACCTATCCTTTGGTGCGCCGTAGTTGTTTGCTTCTTCCTGTGCCTCATCCATGGCCTTTTGGGCATGAGCAATGGCAGCCTTCTGCATAGCAATTAAATGCTGAATAAGTTCCGCTTTAAACTCCTTTGTTCTCATCAGATTACTTAAATTTGCAATCATTTGAGCAAATTTAAAGCTTGCTTTGAAATAAACCAAATACAACATGAGCACAACTGATCCTACCCTATCGCGTAACATCTTGGAAATGGCAGCCGTAGCAAGTGAATTTTGTAATTTCGTAGAAGATACCGCCAACCTCAGGCAGCAAGCTTTTTTCAATTCGCTGCAAGGCTTGGTTCCACTACTTTATCTGCGGGGCACACTGCTGCCCGAAATTGAGCCTGAATTTCCGGAAGCCAACGAAAGATTTGTCACCGAAGAACAATATGAAGGACTTTTCAATGCCCTGCGCGAATTAACCGGCGAATTGGATGAGTTTTGGTACATCGATCACAGTGGATCACACATCACCGAAACACTGAAAGGTAGCTTTGCGGAGCATCTTGCCGATATCTACCAGGATCTGAAGGATTTTATCATGCTTTTTAAAAAGCCCCAACTCGCGGCCCGCGAAAATGCCATTGCCAGTTGCAAAGCCAATTTTGCTCCCCACTGGGGAATTCGGCTGGCAAATTTACTTCCTGCCCTACACGAGCTTGTGGCAGAAGATAAACCTGCTGGTCAGGACGATGATTTTCTTCTGGACTAAGGAATACCTACTATTAGGTATGTTGCGACTTCGGTATATTGTCTTTTTTTGTTTTTGGCAAAATAGCATGATATGAAAACCCTGGCGGAGCTGAAAGAAGGAGATAAAGGAATCATTACCAAGGTGAAAGGTCGTGGTGCTTTTCGAAAAAGAATCATCGAGATGGGCTTTGTGGTCGGCAAACCTGTTATCGTTGTAAAAAATGCTCCGCTACGCGACCCAATCGAATACAACATCATGGGTTATGAAGTCTCGCTCAGAAGAAGCGAGGCAGCATTGATCGAGGTGCTAAACGGTGAATCCATGAAGATGGTTAATAATTCAGCCTATCATGGCGTTCAGGCCCTGGAACAATCCCTAAAACTCAGACCAATCAACAATGCAAAGACAATTACAGTTGCATTGGTCGGAAACCCAAATTCGGGCAAGACAACACTTTTTAATTTCGCTTCTAATTCCAAAGAAAGAGTTGCCAACTACTCCGGCGTAACAATTGATGCTAAATCAGCCATCTTTAAACTTCATGGATATACCTTTAAGCTTGTTGACCTGCCTGGTACATACAGCATTACAAGCTATACACCGGAAGAACTTTACGTAAGAAACCACATTTTTGATGAATTGCCTGATGTGGTACTCAATGTGGTTGATGCTTCCAACCTTGAACGAAATTTGTATCTCACCACCCAGCTGATCGATATGGACATCAAGGTGGTGCTGGCACTGAATATGTATGACGAATTTCTGCAAAAGGGCGATCAATTTGATTATGAAATGCTTGGCAAGATGCTCGGGATTCCAATTATACCAACCGTTGCATCCAAAGGCACAGGCATCATTGAGTTGTTCGAACGCATCATCACTGTGCACGAAGATCGCGATCCCGACATCCGACACATTCATGTAAATTACGGCGAAGAAATTGAAGCCACCATTCGTAAGCTTCAAGAACTGCTAAAAGTTAATGGCAATCAGCATATTACTAATATTATTTCGCCTCGTTATCTTTCGATCAAACTACTCGAAGGTGATCAGGAAGAACTCACGCGCATCCAGTCATGCGTCAATCACAGCGAAATCTTATCAGTACTCAACAAGGAAACAGAAAAAATTTCAACAACCTTCTCTGACGATCCTGAAACAATTATAACAGATGCTAAATACGGTTTTATTGAAGGAGCCCTCAAGGAAACTTTTAAACCTGTGAAGCAGACTTTAAAAACTAAAAGCAGAAAAATTGATGGCATCCTGACGCATAAGCTTCTTAGTTATCCCGTTTTTATTGGTGTAATGTGGGGGATCTTTCAGGCTACGTTTATTTTGGGTGATTATCCCATGCAATGGATAGAACTTTCGATGGAATGGCTTGGCGGATTGATGTATAAAATTATGCCGGACAATTTTTTGCGCGACCTTGTTGTTGACGGCATCATTGGTGGCGTGGGAGGTGTGATCGTTTTTCTGCCAAATATTTTAATTCTGTTTTTCTTCCTTTCGCTGCTCGAGACGACAGGATATATGGCCAGAGTTGCTTTTATCGTTGACAAATTGATGCACAAAGTAGGTCTTCACGGACGTTCGTTTATTCCACTTTTGATGGGCTTTGGCTGTAATGTTCCTGCAATTATGGCTACCCGTACTATCGAGAACCGAAGCGATCGTATGGTTACCATGATGATCATTCCCTTTATGTCGTGTAGTGCACGTTATCCGGTATATATCCTGATTATCAGTGCTTTTTTTGATTCCTTCAGGGGAACAATACTTTTTGGAATCTATCTGCTCGGAATTCTATTTGCCGGTTTGTTTGCCTGGTTATTCAAGAAAGTGCTGTTTCAGGCCAATGAAATGCCTTTTGTGATGGAGCTTCCTCCCTATCGTATGCCAACCAGCAAAGCAATTTTTAAACAAACCTGGTTCAAAGGACGCCAATATATCCATAAAATGGGTACGATTATCCTTGTTGCCTCCATCATCATTTGGGCCTTAGGCTATTTTCCGCTGGGTCGCCAGATCGATCGGGATTATGAAGAAAAAATTGCCCTGGTCGTCTCAGATTATGACAATCAACTATCGGATATTAAAAGCAATGAAACCAGAAATCACCTGGAAGAAGAAAAACATGCCCACATTCTTCAGCTGGAATATGAACAACAAAGCAAAAAACAGGAAAACTCCGTAATCGGACGTATCGGTAAATTTATAGAACCCACCATTCAGCCACTCGGTTTCGACTGGAAAATGGGCGTGAGTCTGATGGCTGGTATGGCAGCCAAAGAAATTGTGATTTCTACAATGGGAGTGCTGTATCAAACCGGCCCCGAAGCTGAACCATCCGAAAGCCTGATCACAAAGTTACAGGATGATACCTATAGAAGCGGCACCAAGTCAGGCCAGAAAGTAATGCGACCCTTGGTTGCACTTTCGTTTTTGGTTTTTGTTCTGATCTATTTCCCTTGTGTTGCTGTGTTTGCAGCGATCAAAAAAGAGTCAGGTGCCTGGAAATGGCCGCTTTTCACCTCGTTTTATACAACAAGTCTTGCCTGGATAGCTGCTTTTGCTGTTTATCAGATTGGTTTATTGCTGGGATATTAACTGACCGGATTTTTTGCAAGCCTAATCAAGTCTATTCGGGCGTCTGATATTTTTTTTCCTGAATTTCAATTCATTTAGTTTATTGTTTAAATTTGTGAAGCGAAGAGCAAAACCAGATTTAATAAAGTTAAATATCAACTTGAAATCGAACATAATATTTTGTTTAGCAGTTGATTACAAATTAAACCCATTGATAAAACAAAACGAGGCAGCAAAACCAACCTCACAAAAATAACAACGCCCACATGAGCGCAAGTATTCTTTATTCCGGAAGGCAAAAAACTGTTTTTCTACAAAAATATCACTTCTCATTTTTATTTCTTTCTTAATTTATTCATTAACAACACTTAACAAGTATTAACCCATGAAACTTATCAACGAATTCAAAGCATTTGCCATGCGCGGAAACGTCATCGACATGGCAGTAGGTATCGTTATCGGTGGCGCATTCGGAAAGATTGTATCTTCCTTTGTGGCTGATGTAATCATGCCTCCGATTGGTCTTTTGGTTGGCGGTGTCAATTTCAGCGATTTGCAATTAACAATCAAAGAAGGCATTCCGGCACAACTGGATGCAGCTGGAAATGTTGTCTCCGAACTCATTCCGGCAGTAACCATCAATTATGGCAATTTTATTCAGGTAGTGGTCGATTTTCTGATCATCGCCTTTGCGATTTTTATGGTCATCAAAGCAATGAACTCTGCCAAAAAGAAAGAAGAAGCAAAACCTGCTGCTCCTCCGGCACCTTCAAAGGAAGAAGTACTGCTTACTGAAATCAGAGACTTATTGAAAAATAAATAAGTGAGCCTACTTCGAAAAGTCAAAAAACTGCTGATTTTAGAAATTTCCCCTTTGGGAGATTTAAGGACAAATTGACTTTTCGGAATGGACTCATAGGTTCATTCTACAAGTAAGTACCTGCTAATGATAGCAGAAAGCCTGTATTTATAAGCTATCCGGTTATTTGATAAATTCTGTCAGATAAGTTGAGTATGTTGAAATACAGGCTTTCACAATTTTCAAAGTTTTGAATGAGTGGACTGGTGCAATTAAACCAATTTGAAATTTTCCTTCTTTAAGCGATGATAGTAATGTTTACAATCTGTATGTGAATAGAATGGAAATCTAAAATTATCTTACATTTGTAGCTAATAAAACCTCACAAAAGGTAGCAATGAAAGTAATCAATAAAGAAGCGTTTCTGGATACTTTTCAGTATTTTGATAAACCTATCGTACTCGAAATCATTGATATATTCATTCAGGAACATCCAGATCGACTGGAAAGGATTTCCAAAGCCATCAAAAATCGTGATTTCGATTCACTCAAATTTGATTCGCATAGCCTCAAAGGCGTTATTGCAAATTTTGTAGCCGAAAAGCCACTTCAGCTTGCGAAAACAATGGAAATGAAAGGAGCAGAAAAAGATAATTCCGAACTGGAAAGCTTATTTGATCAATTAAAGTTGGCCACCAATGATTTGATCGAAGACCTTAAATCCTTACGCCCTGAATTTGAAGAGTAACTATTTACGCCTGTCCAGCCTGTTCAAACCCTCAACAGCTAAGGGATAATTAGTTTGTTTATCGAGCACCTGCTCATAAATATCCCGAGCTGTAAGATATTGCCCCATTTCTTCCAAAGTCCTTCCCTTGTTATAAAGTGCATCTATGTAATTGGGGTCAATTGTCAAGGCTGCATCAAAATAGCTTAAAGCCTGCTCGTATTCCTGTAAATATACCAGATGAACATAACCCAGGTTATGATAGATATGACTATTCTCAGGCTGCATGGTCAATAAGGTATCATAGTGTGCAATTGCCTTATCCACAGCATTATGATCCTGAAGATAGAGTGCCAATTGATAGCGGGAAACAAAAGAGTTCGGAAATCGTTTAATGGCATCCTGCAGAAAATCGATGGCCAGCGGATTATGTTGTGCTGAATAAACCACTCCAATTTGATACAGTGCTTCAAAGAAGTTTTCATCCTGATCGCGGGCAATCATAAAGTTTTTAAGTGCTGACACGGTATCTTTCCGAGCCAGAAAAATCATTCCACGCACATAGTATGCATCCGGATTGTGATTTTTCATTGCCAGGGCTTTATCTGTATATCCCAATGCCAGGTCAAGTTTGCGTTGCAACAGATTTATTTCGGCTAGCTTAACCTGTGGCCTGGGATCGTTGGGAGCTACTTCTGCTGCTTTCATCAAGGTTTTTCTCACATTTTCTGCCTGGCCCATCCCATAATAGATTTCTGACAATATGAGATAGGCTTCCGTTTGCTTACTGTCGTAGCTAAGTGCCTGATTGATATCACGTAATGCGCGGTCGATGCGATCCTGATTAAAATAAAGCTTTGCCCTTTCGACAAGCAAATCTGCATTGGTACTGTCATTCGCAATTTGCTTATTGAGTGCTGCAAGTGGATCAGTATCTTGCTGATTTACAGGATTATCTTGTGAGGCCTGATTTTCAGAATCAGTTGTACTCTCACATGAAACCACCAAAAAACTCAAACTAACTAACAGGATAACAAATCGATACAGCATAGGTATTAATATATTTCAGGCCACCAGAAGGATGCCTGGAGATTAGATTACTTACAGAATAAACAGGCAAAAAGTACTATTCAGAAACCGTATTTAGTACGAGCCTGATTTTTTCTTCTAATTCTGCCGAAAGCTCAGGATTTTCCTCGATAAGGTTTTTAACAGCATCGCGTCCCTGCCCCAGTCGGGTTTCGCCATAGCTGAACCAGGAGCCACTTTTCTTGATGATATTATGGTCCACACCCAGATCAATAATTTCGCCAACCCGCGAAATACCTACGCCAAACACGATATCAAACTCTGCCTTGCGGAAAGGTGGTGCGACTTTGTTTTTTACCACCTTAACACGAACACGGTTACCAGTGGCGTTTTCACCATCTTTGATCTGGCTGATTTTACGAATATCAAGCCGTACGGAACTATAAAATTTAAGTGCATTACCACCAGTGGTTGTTTCCGGATTGCCAAACATCACACCAATCTTATCTCTTAGCTGATTGATGAAGATGCAGATAGCACCTGTTTTGCTGATTGTTGCGGTAAGTTTTCGCAAAGCCTGCGACATCAAACGTGCCTGCAAGCCCATCTTGCTGTCGCCCATCTCGCCTTCAATTTCACTTTTTGGCGTTAAAGCTGCAACGGAGTCAATCACAATGACATCGATGGCACCTGAACGAATCAGATTCTCGGCTATCTCGAGTGCTTGTTCGCCATGATCAGGTTGCGATATCAGTAGTTCCTGAATATCTACTCCCAACTTTTGCGCATAAAACCGATCAAAAGCATGTTCTGCATCAATAAAGGCAGCGATACCACCAGCTTTCTGAGCTTCGGCAATCACATGCAAGGCCAGGGTAGTTTTACCAGAACTTTCTGGTCCATAAATCTCAACCACACGTCCTTTGGGTAAACCTCCAATTCCAAGAGCAGCATCAAGTGCAATTGATCCTGTAGAAATACTTTCAATGCTTTCGATGGCATTGTCACCCAACCTCATGATACTACCTTTTCCATAGTTTTTCTCGATAGTTCCAAGTGTTGCTTCCAGAGCTTTAAGTTTTTCCAGCCTGACTTTGTCAGCGTTTTCTTTGGCTTTTTCTGATGTCATTATTTTATTTTTTAGTTATACAATTTAAAAATCTGATTGGCGTGATCGTCTGTTTTTACCTTCTTGATCACTTTCTCTATAATACTTTCTTCGTTGATAATGAAAGTTGTACGCAAAAGTCCTTCGTATTTCCTGCCATACATATTCTTTTCGCCCCAGACACCAAAGGCCTTAATAATCTTGAGTTCCGGATCGGAAAGCAATGGAAAAGGCAACTCATACTTACTTGCAAATTTCTGGTGCGAATCTTCACTATCCGGACTTACGCCCAGTAAAGCAAAACCTTTGTTGAGCAAATCTGCATAATTGTCGCGCAAATTGCAGGCTTCTTTGGTACATCCGGGGGTATCGTCTTTTGGGTAAAAGTAAAGTATCAGCTTTTTCCCTTTAAAATCATTTAGCGAAACCACCTTACCCTGCTGGTCTTTTGCAGTGAAATCTGGTGCCTTATCCCCTTTTTGAAGCATAATATTTTATTTAAGGTTACAAATTTAGTTTAACTCATGACTAAACCAACAACTAAACTTTGACTTTTGTTGCAGTTTTTGCTTTTTGTCGGTTTCTGTAATAATTACAAAGATGCGATATTCCGCAGTTTTCGCAATCGGGTGTCCGGGCTTTGCAAACGTATCTGCCGTGCAGTATCAACCAATGATGAGCTTTGGGAATGATATCATCAGGCAAATATTTAACCAGTTGTTTTTCGGCATCAAATGGATTTTTTGCAGCTGTTGTGAGACCTATTCTTTCTGAAACTCTGAATACATGTGTGTCAACAGCCATAGCTGGTTTGTTGTAGACAACAGAAGCAATTACATTGGCAGTTTTGCGCCCAACGCCCGGCATCCGTTGCAGTGCTTCAACCGTATCGGGTACCACACCCTTAAACTCATTGAGAAGGGTTTTTGCCATTCCAATCAGGTTTTTCGCTTTATTATTAGGATATGAACAGGATTTAATCACTTCATAAACAGCTTCCTGGCTGGCATCTGCAAGTGTATCAGCTTCAGGAAACCGATCGAAAAAGGCAGGTGTAATGAGGTTTACGCGCTTATCCGTACATTGTGCTGACAATATTACAGCAACCAGCAACTGGTATGGCGAATCAAAAGATAGCTCAGTTTCAGCTATAGGCATATGCTCTTCAAAATGAGCAATTAAGGCGACAAACTTTTCTTTTTTGGTCACAGGAAATTGTTTGATACAAATGTAATGCTTTCGCTAAAATAAATAAGAGTCTTTGCCACTTTGATGCAGCAAAGACTCAAAATTAAACAATGAAAAAATTACTAGTTCATCAAAAGTTCCATCTCACCTGTAATATAGCTTTTGCAGCAACTTAAGGCTGAAGCATAAGCCGACAAAAACCTCAGATTAAATGCTGAAGGTTTGAATGTTTCTTCTTCCATTACTTCTTTTAGTCGCTTTTCGAGAGTTTTGTCGAGATAATTTGCAGGATTGGAACAGGTGTCAAGGGTAAAAGATTTGTTCATAGGCAGTAACTAAATTTATTAAGTTAAAGTATGAACGTATCAACAGAACCGTTTATTACATCCGCTTCAATTTTTTATTGGGTCAGCACCAGGTTTTTCTCATTTATCATCTTCCTTATGTTGATCAAGGCATAGCGCATCCTTCCCAAAGCAGTGTTAATACTAACATTGGTGAGTTCCGCAATATCCTTAAAACTCATTTCGGAGTAAAGACGCAAGTACAAAACTTCTCGTTGTTCCTCTGGCAAAAATGTGATGAGCTGACGCAAGTCCTCATGTATCTGATCCGTAATCATTTGTTGCTCAACTGATGGGTCGGCCAGGCCGATATTCTCCAGAAAATCGTAACTATCATTCTGAACATCAGAATAAGGAATTCTTTTTGACTTGCGAAAATGGTCAATTACAAGATTATGAGCAATGCGCATCGCCCACTGAATAAATTTGCCTTCTTCTTTGTAAGTGCCGTTTTTTATGGTTCGAATAATCTTGATGAAGGTATCCTGAAAAATATCATCCGCAAGCTGCTTATCTTTGACAAGCATCATGATATAAGAAAAAATCCGAACCTGGTGGCGATTGATCAATAACTCGAAACTGGTATGATTACCTTTACGATAACTCTCAACCAGCTCTTTATCAGTGCATTCTAATGCATTCATAGAGCCTCCCTTATTTGCAGTTTTAAGTTTAAAGGGTAAAAGTTATCGCTATATTGATCCTCCTAAGATTTTATTATTACAGGTTTGTAAACAACAAAAAGTTGAATTTGTTAGGGCAAATATACGGATAGATTTAAAAAATGCAAGTAGTGAGCAGTTTTTTTTTAATTTTTCGTAAAAATTTCACAGACATAACCTGAACTATTTTCACCAAATCGAATCGAAGTAGCTACGATCTTATCTTTAATTAATTGGTAATTTCGCAAAAATTTATCCCAAAGCATGACTAAGTCGCTTACACAACTGCAAAGCATTCATATTCAAGGCGCAAGAGTAAACAATCTCAAAAATATAAGTCTGCATATCCCAAAAAACAAGCTTGTTGTTATAACCGGCGTTTCAGGTTCGGGCAAGTCGTCGCTGGCCTTCGACACCTTATATGCCGAAGGTCAACGTCGCTATGTGGAAAGTCTGAGCTCCTATGCCCGCCAGTTTTTGGGTCGTATGAACAAACCCGATGTGGATTATATCAATGGCATTTCGCCGGCTATTGCCATCGAACAAAAAGTGAACAGTCGCAATCCGCGATCAACCGTTGGCACTACTACCGAAATTTACGAATACCTCAAGTTGTTGTTTGCACGAATTGGCAAAACCTATTCACCACTTTCGGGCAAATTGGTTAAGCGACATCGGGTTTCGGATGTGGTAAATTTTGTGCTCTCACTACCAAACGAAAGTCAGGCATTGGTTTTGGCACCCCTGAATTTACCTCCCAAACGGACGATCAACCAACAACTAGGCATTCTGATGCAGCAGGGATTTAGTCGTTGTATGGTAAATGGTGAGGTGAAAAACATAGAAGACACGATTTCATCTGAAGCACCCAAAAAATCTGACAAAGTCTTTATTGTTGTTGACAGATTACTTATCAATTCCAATGATCCTGATCTGTCTGCCCGCATCGCCGACTCTGTGCAAACAGCTTTTTACGAAGGGAAAGATCAGTGTTTGATTGATTTCAAAACGCCTGAAAAGCAAGGTCACGAGCTTTTTTCTTCCAGCTTTGCAGCGGATGGGATTCAGTTTGAAGAACCAAGCGTGAATATGTTTACTTTTAACAATTCTTATGGAGCCTGCAAGCGTTGCGAAGGTTTTGGCAGCATCATCGGGATTGATGAAGATCTGGTAATTCCCAACAAAGGACTTTCTGTTTATGAAGGAGCAATAGCTTGCTGGAAAGGCGAAAAAATGGGTGAATGGAAAGACCAGCTCATCCGCACTGCCCCAAAATTCGATTTTCCGGTTCACAAACCCTTTTATGCTTTATCTGCTGAACAGAAACAATTACTTTGGACTGGTAATGAGTATTTTCAAGGCTTAAATGATTTCTTTCAGGAATTGGAAGAACAAACCTATAAGATTCAATATCGGGTGATGCTTTCGCGATACCGTGGAAAAACTATTTGTCCTGAATGTCAGGGTACAAGACTGCGAAAAGACGCATCTTATGTAAAAGTAGCCGGCAAAAGCATTTCTGAATTGGTACTGATGCCATTGGATCAGCTTTACAGCTTTTTTACTGCAATTGAACTTGATGAAACAGATCATCAAATTGCCAAACGCTTATTGAGTGAAATTACCAATCGTATTCAATTTTTGCTTGATGTAGGATTGAGTTACCTCACGCTCAATCGTTTATCCAATAGCCTTTCGGGAGGTGAATCGCAACGCATCAATTTAGCAACCTCGCTCGGAAGCAGTCTGGTTGGTTCTACTTATATCTTGGACGAGCCCAGTATTGGTCTGCATAGCCGCGACACAAAAAGGCTCATCAAAGTATTAAAAAAACTACGCGATATTGGTAATACAGTCATCGTGGTGGAGCATGACGAAGAAATTATGCAGGCTGCAGACCAGATTATCGATATTGGCCCGGAAGCTGGCAGACTTGGCGGTGAATTGATTTTCCAGGGTAGTGGTCCGGAAATTTTGCATCATCCAATCAGCCTCACAGGAAAATACCTTAGTTGTAAACTTAATATTCCTGTGCCGGCGCATCGCAGAGGCTGGCACGACTATATTGAAATTAAAGGTGCTTCTCAAAACAACCTCAAGCAGATCGATGTAAAATTCCCGCTGAATGTGCTTACTGTCATTTCCGGCGTGAGCGGCTCAGGGAAATCCTCATTGGTGCGCAGTATTCTTTATCCGGCTTTGCGCAAACATTTGGGTGGCTATGCCGAAAAAACGGGTAGCTATGGCACCCTGGAAGGCGACCTGCAAAAAATAGGAAGCGTGGAAATGATTGATCAAAATCCTATTGGCCGTTCTTCACGCTCCAATCCAGCCACTTATGTAAAAGCTTATGATGACATCCGTCAGCTTTTTGCTGATCAAAAACTGGCAAAGGCACGATTTTACAAACCCGGTTTTTTCAGTTTTAACGTGCCGGGCGGCCGCTGCGATCAATGTGAGGGAGAAGGAACCGTTAAGGTGGAAATGCAATTTATGGCTGATGTTTATTTGGTTTGCGAAGTTTGCGGGGGTAAGCGATTTAAAGAAGAAGTGCTGGACATCAGGTTTGAAGGAAAAAACATTGCTGATGTGCTGGATATGACTATCAATGAGGCAATTGAGTTTTTCGGCCAGGAAACAAAAGCCAAAGTTCAATGCAATAAAATCGTAAATAAACTTAAACCACTTCAGGAAGTCGGATTAGGTTATCTAAAGCTGGGACAGTCTTCCAGCACACTCAGTGGCGGTGAAGCACAACGTATCAAGCTGGCATTTTTCCTATCGAAAGGTGCAACCGATCAACCCACACTTTTCATATTTGACGAACCTACCACCGGCCTTCATTTTCATGATATCAATAAACTTTTGATCGCTTTTCAGGCATTGATTGAAAATGGTCACAGTGTTTTGGTCATCGAACATCATCCCGATATCATAAAATCAGCCGACTGGCTCATTGAGCTTGGCCCTGAAGGTGGCATTAATGGAGGACATCTGATTTTTGAAGGAACGCCTGAAACACTGGCAAAACAAAATAATACTCATACAGCTCACGCGATTCAATCAAAATTGTAAACTGGTTTTTAATGTTTTTTTAGAAATTAATCTGGCTGCATGTCTTGATTTATCTTGTATTTTTGCCCCAAATTAAAATCATTCTAAATAACATGAAGAAATTTCTGATACCTGTTTACCTTGTTTTTTTATTGAGTGCATGCAATTCGCCTTCAGGCTCGCCTTCAGGCTCGCCTTCAGGCCATAACCATGAAGGCCACGATCACGACCATGATCACGAAAGCGGTCATAGTCATGCAGAAGCAACAGTAAGTAATGTTACTCACTATCCTGAAGAAAAAAATCTGACTAACGTAAAACAGCTCACTTTTGGAGGCGATAATGCCGAAGCTTATTTCAGTTTCGACGATGATATGATTGTCTTTCAAACTAATAATCCAGACTGGTCGTTGGAATGCGATCAGATATTTTATACCCGCCTCAACGGAGCCAATATGGACGAAGAAATCCCGCCTATGATCAGCACAGGATTGGGAAGAACAACCTGTAGTTATTTTATGCCCGGCGACACCACGATTCTTTTTGCTTCAACGCATATGGGTGATGGCAGTTGTCCGCATGTTCCGGCACCTCGTGAAGACGGCAAATATGTATGGCCGATCTATGAAGATTACAATATTTTCGTGTCTGATCTCAACGGCAATATCATTGACACACTTACCAACCGCCAGGGATACGACGCAGAAGCTACTGTATCGCCTAATGGTGATAAAATCGTATTTACTTCCGATCGCAGTGGTGATTTGGAACTCTTTACGATGGACATTGACGGAAGTAACGTAAAACAAATCACTTTTGGCTTAGGCTATGATGGTGGCGCTTTCTTTTCCCCAGATGGCAGTAAACTGGTTTTCAGATCATCACGTCCAAAGACAACCGAAGAAATTGAAGAATACCGGAGCCTTTTGGAAGAAGGACTCGTGATGCCTACCAATATGGAAATTTATGTGTGTGATGTTGACGGCTCAAACCTTACGCAGGTTACAGATTTGGGTAAAGCCAACTGGGCACCTTATTTTCATCCTTCAGGCGAAAAGATATTGTTTAGCTCCAATCACCATTCCGACAGAGGTTACCAGTTCAATATTTTCATGATCAATCTGGATGGAAGCGGTCTAACGCAAATCACACACGATAAAACTTTCGATGCTTTCCCAATGTTTTCGTTTGATGGCAAAAAACTCATTTTTTCCAGCAACCGAAATAATAACGGAACCCGCGACACCAATATTTTTCTTGCCGATTGGGTTGAATAACAATATTTTATGACAAACAAAACCTGCAACATTAAACCAACTATGCTGCAGGTTTTTTTGTAAAAATCAAAAATATTATTACATTTGATCAACCAAAAACCCCAACAATTTGCATGATTTTAGCACTAAGCTGAACATTAAGGTTTTAGATGCTGTTTATTTCACTTACCATTAAACTCAACTATCATTATGAAGAAACCCATACTTTTCCTGTCAATTTTAATCCTGTCCATTACTACTTTTGGTCAATTGAATATGTCATTAGTAGGACAGAAATCTTATAATCAAGATCTTAGCGATGTTTGGGGCTATGTTGATGAAACCGGAATTGAATACGCCCTGGTGGGTGTTTACAATGGTTTTTCGGTAGTATCGCTGGAAGATCCTGCTAATCCGGAGGAAGTTTTTTTTGGCCCGGGTCCAAATTCTATCTGGCGAGATATTAAAACCTGGGGCGATTACGCCTATGTTTCGAACGAAAGCGGTGGCGGCGTATATATCGTTGACCTAAGTCCGCTGCCGGAAGGACCGATTAGCTCCACAACAAATTTTACAGGCAACACTTATCCTTTCCAAACCATTCATAATCTTTATATTGACGAATCAGGAAAGCTTTATATTTTTGGTTCTGATAATGGTAATGGAGGAGCTATCATCTGCGACCTCACCGAAGATCCCATGAATCCTGTTGAATTAGGGCGTTACAACACTTATTATTTTCACGATGGAATGGCACGTGGTGATACACTTTGGGGTTGTGCATTGTATCAGGGCTTGCTTACGCCAATTGATGTTTCAGATCCGTCAAACCCCACTTTGATGGGCTCAGTTGGGACGCCTTCACAATTTACGCACAACTCCTGGGTTTCAGATGATGGTACACACGTTTTTACTACTGATGAAGTTTCAGGGGGGTTCATCGGGGCGTATAATGTTGTTGATCTTTCGAATATGTACGAGGTAGATCGCATCAAAACGAGCAAAGGAAACGATGTTATTCCACATAACGTTCATGTTTTCAATGACTATCTTGTCACTTCGTATTACCGTGACGGCATTGTTGTTCACGATGCCAAATATCCTGACAGACTTTTTGAAGTTGCCAATTTCGACACCTCTCCATTCTCCGGTGACGGTTTCAACGGAAGTTGGGGAGCATATCCATTTTTACCAAGCGGATTGATTCTGGCCAGCGATATCGAAGAAGGTCTTTTTGTGCTTGAAATCGAATACCAACGAGCAGCTTATATTTCTGGTTCTGTGAAAGATATCTCAACGAACAGTCCAATCTTTAATGCTGATGTAAAAATATTGGAAACTGATCTGGAAACCCAGACAAATTTCGCCGGCGCGTTTGAATTTGGCACTTTGCTCAGTGGCACTTTTGATGTGCTTGTTTCGGCAAATGGATACAGTACTGATACTATCCGTAATGTGGAACTGATCAATGGCGAAATCACTGAATTAAATGTGGAATTGGATGATTTTTATGTTGGTCTGGCTGCTAAGCAGGAAAATAATATGAAGGTTTTTCCAAATCCATTTACTGATTTGATTACAATAGAAATTCCACAAAATAATGAAAATCAGCTAAGTATTACCATTACAAATAAACTGGGTCAAGTCATCTTCAAGGACAATCTTATGTCAGAAAATTACAGTTTAAGGTTTGATAACAAGCTTGAGCCAGGAAGTTATTTGATCAGCATTTATGATGGAAGTCAAATAGTTGCAAAAGAAATTGTGATTAAACAATAACACGAAAATTATCAAAAAGAACACAAGCTGCAAAAGTTTGCATTTTTTTTGCGCTTATTGCACAATGAATTTCCCGGAAGTCCTAATCTGACTATTCTTTAAATTGATCAGATAAAGCCCGGGCAATAAACCATGCAATTCAATCGAACTAAGCCGCTCAGGCAAAATTATTTGCTCCATAACTAATTGACCAAAAGCATTATAAATTGTTAGTTGTAAAGATTTTGTCAGTTCAACAGGCAGTTCAAAGCGCAGTATATCCATCACAGGATTTGGATGGATTTTCAAGGTTGAAAAGCCAGTTTCATCAACACCATAAAATGTTGGAATTCCGCTCCGATAGAAACCAATTCCCCCTGTAAATGATCCACTTACAAAATATTTTGCTCCATTCTCCTGCAAGGCATAACCATTCAAAGTGATATGCATCCCGTAAAAATTCAATGAATCAACCAACCGAAACTCACCTTGAAGATTGTTATCAATCTGATCATACGCATAAATCCACCCTTGTTCGGAACCCACGTACAACAAGCTGTTACCCAGACTGTCATTAGTTAAAAAAGGTGCGCTATAACCCGTAAACTCATCAGGCAGCACATTCACCTTTCCCCAATCGGAAATGGTAGGTTCAGCCGAAAAATGCGCCTGCTGAGCCGTTCCGGTGTTTTCAAAATACAAAAGACTGCCACTTCGCTCGCCAGAAATAATATCTGTCAAACCATCTTTATTCACATCAACCAATTGAGGTTTAGCGGATTGCCCCACATCAATCTGAAAATAATTGGGCTGAGTCAACACAAATTCTGCTGGAGCTCCGGCCTCTGCCCTATTCTCAAAAAGGTGCAACTGACCAGTCTCATCACCAATAAGCATTTCGGCATCACCATCGCCATCCAGGTCGCCGAAAGCAGGATAAACACCTTCAAATCCGTAAATCGAAAGTCCTGCAAAATCATCCGTAACCCATTCAAATTCAGGAGCTGATGAAACACCAATATTTCTAAGATAAAGCAACTGACTGGCATAATTTCCAGTACTTTGATAAACACCAAAACTTCCTGCGATGATATCCATCAAACCATCTGAATCAGCATCGAAGAAAACCGGATAAGAACGCTCTCCTAGATCTATCATACTTTCAATCAAATAATTATCTTGCTGAAAGACAAATTCAGGAGCTGTGGAATTACTCATATTTTTATACCACCAAATCTGGTCCTTATTAAGGGAATTATTGGGGTTATTTGGTGCAACCAACAAATCCTTCAGCCCATCCTTATCCGCATCAAGATGATAAACCGCCGGAAAAACAGCTAAATCTACCGGAAGCGTATTGGAAGGAAAATCGGCTGTCTGGCTCACCATAGATGCTTCCTGCGGATTTCCGTCATTAATCAGATTGACTAAATTATTGTAGGTAATATCTCCCAAAAGCAAGTCTTTCAAATCGTTACCTGTCAAATCCAAAGCCAAAACAGTAGAACCGGCATGTTTGCCATTTGCAGTTTCACGGTTAAAACTGTTATCACAGGTATCGAAAAGCGTTACGGTATTGTTATTACCATCTTCCGAAAAATACCCCCAACAGCTACTCGCTTTTTCAAAAATCAGTTCACCACAATCTGCAATCAACTCCTGCGAAAGGTTGCGATGAAATTCCAAATGGCTTCCAACCAAATTAAAACTCAAAATGTCCAGATCGCCATCGTCATCCACATCAACAATGGCCGGAATATCAGTAACGGCAACATATAAAGGTGATTGATTTCCTTCGGAATCGGTGCTCTGCAAAAAGTTCGCTGTCTTTACAAATTGAAAACTCCCATCGTTTTGTAAATTCTGCTGCCAAACAGCCACTCCGCCGGGAACAGAAGTAAAAATATCCATCAAACCATCGCAATTAAAATCCCTGAGCAACATCCAGTTGCGCATTTCAGGAAAAGCATGATGATATTCGGGTGCATACTTCCAGCCTGATTCAGTATGCAAAAAACATTTAACCGATCCATAAAAGCCGCGCTCGAAAGCCACCAAATCCATCACCCCATCTTTGTTGAGATCCATCTCAGAAAATTGTGGAGTATTGAAACCACCAGCCCAGGGATTGACTAATTTTTCTCCATTTTGCCAAAGCCTGATTTCGTTCTCCGGAACTATTCCCAGTTGTGCCATAACCCAAACAGGAAAGCTAATTGAAAGCAATAAAATCGTCAATAATCTGATATTAATCGGCTGGTGCATAAGCTGAATTTTGAAGAAAAGTAGTATCAGAAAGTGTTTTCAGGAAGGTGAGCAAGTAGAATTTTTCTTCTTCTGTAAGCTGAACCCCACCCTCATCCACATTCTTCATCAAAGGATCGATCGTTTCGCTGTATTGCAATCCTTCGCTGTAAAAATCAATCACTTCTTCCAGGGTTTGAAACCTTCCGTCATGCATATAAGGAGCAGTAAATTCGGCATTACGCAAAGTTGGTGTTCGGAATCTTCCCTCATCATTTGGATCATTGGTTACTTCATAAAGGCCTGGGTCAGCAAAAAAAGCATCCAATCCGTTGTTGTGAAAATCGTTATCAGTGAATAAAATTGTCGAATGACAGTGAAAACAATCCCCTTTCTCGGTGAAAAATATCTCAAAACCACGACTTTCGGCCTGTGTAAGGCTCACTTCTCCCCGCAAGTAGCGATCCCATTTTGAATTGGATGAGATCAAAGTCCTTTCAAATTGCGCAATGGCTTTCACAACATGCGTCGAGTCAAAATCAAGTGTACCGAAAGCTTCGAAAAACATTCTTTTGTAAGCAGAATCATTTTTCAAACTTGTCACAGCCTGAGGCCAGCTATTGTGCATTTCGACTGGATTCACCACCGGTTCAAAAGCCTGTTCTTCAAGCGATTTGGCACTGCCATCCCAATTTAGGTGACTCAACCAGCCCACATTAATCAGAGCCGTGGCATTGCGACTTCCTTCGAGGCCGTCGATGCCAATGCTAAAGCGGTTGGGATCAGCAAAAGAAAAGTCCTGCAAATGACAGCTGGCGCATGATTGCGAATCATCAGCCGAAAGTATGGGATCGTGAAATAATTTGCGACCCAATGATATTCCTTCTTCAGTCAATTGATTATCAACGGGCATTATCATATCTGGAAATCCTGTTGGGATATCCAAAGCAAAAGGTGTGGGATCATATCTATAAGCTTGCCCTGGAATTTCATCCTCATTGGTTTTCTGACACGAGAACAACAACGCAAGTGACAAAACTGGCAAAAACCATTTCAAAATTTTAATAATTTCGATCAACTGTATTCTGTTTTCTGGATTAATTCATTAAACACCAATCAAAGCCTAAAGTTCTATCAATCAATATTAAATTAAGTACTTTCAACAAAAGCTATCTGTAACGATCATTCAAACCGATTCCGGATTCAATCATCGGAATAATTTTCTTTAACCTGGTCAACTGTGTTTCAGTTCTTTTTGCAGAAGCTATAAATTCAATATATCCTTTTTGTTTATAGGCTGTTAGCGCATTAAAAGCTGCATTCAGTGCTGCTTTACTTTGTAATTGCTCCGCTAATATTTCAGGGATTGCTATGCTTGAAGAATTCTCCTTTTCAATAGTAAGTCCTTCTTTTTCAACCTGAATGGCTTCCTGAATATAGGCTAAAATCAGCTGTTCATCAATCTCTTCCGCAGCAGTAAAACGCCATTGTCGCAAAGCCCTGGTCTTGCCTTCCTGTGCATTGACAAGCTTATTGCTCGCATCTTTCAGGAAAACACCTTTGTAGAACCAAAGCGCAAAATAATGTTTGAAACCTCCATAGCTGATCACATTCTTTCCTTGAAAAGTGAACACATCGGCTCCCCATTTGGTTTCACATTTCAAACCCGATTTCTCGATTATTCCTTTCAGAACAGCCAGTTCATCAGCCCATTGTAATGTATAATCCTTCACATGCTTATCTTTTTAAATTGGTTTCATATACTTTGATCCAATCTGCGACAGTGAGTTTTTGCATCAACTGAGCAAGCAGTTCGTACGGAATATCACTCATTTTTTTGAAGCGGATGCAGCTCTTGGCCATATCAACTTTGCCTTTTGCATGGAGCGGATAATTTTCCTTAAACCACTCATGCAATTCCGGAACTGCATAAATTCCAAAATGATACAGTGCTACATTATTCTTTTGCGAGGCGATGCTCAAAAAAGGCAGTGGATCCTTTGGATTACAATGATAACCAGCCGGATAGATACTGTGAGGCACCACATAATTGATCATGCCATTGCTGATGGTTTCTTCAAAACCTTCGGGCAGATGTTGTTGAATAACAGCCCTGATTTTGGTGATAGCATCCCTGCGATCATCCGGCAATTGATTGATATATTCTTCTGGCGTAGAGGCATTTATTCTCATAAAACAGTTCTTGATTCAGTCCAAAAATACAATTTCCACAGGAATAGCTTCTTTCAGGCTATTTATAATATTGGTGCAAACGATTTTTTATCACGAAAAAACGAATCACTCCAAAGAGCGCCATCAAAAAGCTCAAAATAATTATGACAAGACCAAACCAGCGGATGTGTTCAAAATCCTGCATTTGCAGAAATGCAATTCCGCCGAGAAGCAAATACAAAGCAGTACGCACATAAGCCATCAAGGTGCGCTCGTTGGCCAGACGGGTACGTTCAAGCGCGAGAAAATCACGCATTATTATTGGCTCATCCTGAATAAATTTCTTGTTTGTGGGCAGCAGGGTTCTGACAATTTTCTTCATTTGCTAAAGTTTTATACTGTTGGCAATGTACAATTTTAATACGACAAAAATACCTGCTTTGGCTGAATCTAGATGACTCAATTTAGTCTTCACGCGGATCTTTCTTCACGGGCAAGCGTGCCATTTTTTCCACTTCCATCATGGGATGACCAAACTCTTCCACGATTTTGCCCAAAAGCAGATACATCCCGGCTCCCTGAAAAGGATATTGTTTGAGTGATGGCGGAAAATGAACGGTATCAAACAATTCGCCACGATGATCTACGAAATTTCCAAAATACATCAGTTCGCCCCGCACGGTTTTCACATATTTAACTGTAACCAGTTTTCCCAGCATCCGCTTGCGCTGCCCTACTTGATCCAGCATGGTTTCGGCTTGCACCTCCCCCCTGAATTTGGTGATCAGCAGATCAAAATCTGTCATACTCACCGGAAAACCAAGCAATTCAATTTCATCATAGGCATCCTCAATGGCTTCACTATCCAGCTGTGGCAACTGATATCGCCGGGCTTGTTCCTTAAAAAGCAGCGAAGGACTTTCAACGGTTTTACTCTTCTTCCGATACAAATGTGCCTCCCACAGCAAACCCGATTTAGGTTGACCCGTAAAGGCAAAAGCCCCCGAACGGATCAAAATAACAATCTGCTCTATGCCCGGCTTCACCCGATCAATAAAATCGTGAAGCCCACGATAATTGCCATGTTTTTCACGCTCCACCACCAAACTGCGCGCCAGCTGCTCCTCCAGTCCGGCAATATGCACAAAACCAATATAAATAGTCGTATCCTTCAATGAAGTAAGGTATTGACTGTTGTTCACGCAAGGCAAATGGATATAACCACCCTGCCGGCGCGCTTCATTAAAATAAACCCAGGTATGGTAAAAACCTCCAAAATTATTGATCACTGCCACCTGAAACTCCAGCGGATAATGAGCCTTAAGGTAAAGACTCTGAAAACTTTCAACGGCATAAGAAGCCGAATGCGCCTTCGAAAATGAATAACCGGCAAAGGATTCTATCTGACGCCAAACCTCTTTGGTCACGGAATCAGGATAACCGCGCGCTTTACAATTACCAAAAAACCGTCCGACAATCTCCTCAAACTCATTTTGCTTACGCTTTTTTCCACTCATAATCCGGCGCAACACGTCTGCATCAGCCAAATCGAGCCCTGCAAAATGATGACACACCTTGAGCACATCTTCCTGATACACCATCACGCCATAGGTCTCGCTCAGCTGTTCTTTCATCACCGGATGGAGGTACCGAAAACTCTCAGGACGATGAAAGCGTTGGATGTATTCGCGCATCATCCCCGATTTGGCCACTCCCGGTCTGATGATAGAGCTGGCAGCTACCAGCGTAAGGTAGTTGTCGCACTGCAACTTACGCAATAAGCCCCGCATGGCCGGACTTTCAATATAAAAACACCCATTCGTTTCGGCCCTGCGCAATTGATCCTTTACCTTTGAATCTTCCTTAAACTGCTGCACCTGATGGATATCAATGGTTATTCTTCGATTACGTTTAATAATATCAGCAGCTTCTTTAATATGCCCTATGCCACGCTGACTTAAGATATCGAGTTTTTCATAGCCCAGATCCTCAGAGACATACATATCCCACTGCGTAGTCAAAAAACCTTTGGGAGGCATATCAAGCGCTACATAATTGGTGATTGGCTCTTCTGAAATGAGTATGCCACCTGCGTGAATGCTGCGCTGATTGGGAAAATCAACGATATGTTGTGCCAGCTCGTGAATATGACGGGTGATTTTGTTCAACGTGTAAAACTTTCCGGGATTGCTCACCAGTTCGTCAATTTCAGCCTTGGGTAAACCGTGTACCTTGCCCAGTTCGCGGTAAATTGACTTTCCTCTGAAGGTGGAAATTGTGCCCAGAAGTGCTGTATGGCGGTTGCCGTAGCGCTTAAAGATGTAATCGATCACTTCATCACGTTCTTTCCAGGAATAATCAATATCAAAATCGGGCGGACTGCTACGCTTAGGATTCAGGAAGCGTTCAAAATATAAATCAAGCTCTATCGGATCTACATCGGTGATGCGCAGGCAATAGGCCACCACGCTGTTGGCACCGCTGCCACGCCCCACATGATAAAATCCGCGCGACATCGAATAGCGGATCACATCCCAGGTGATCAGAAAATAAGCCGAAAAACCCAACTTATCAATAATAGCGAGCTCCTCCTCCACCCTGCGTCGTGCACGCTCATCATCAGAACCATAGCGATAATGCAAACCATCGTAAGCCAGCTTATGCAACAAATCGCGATCATCCGCAGCATTACCGGTAAAAGTCTTTTTATTTTTTATAGTCGAAAAATCAAAATCCAGCTCACATTCCTGCACCAGCCATTCCGTGGTTTTGAGCAAGTCCGGATAAAGCACAAAAGCGGCACGCAATCGCTCGGGGGGCAGCATAAACTCATCCACAGCAGCAAAAACAGCAGGCTCCATCCGGCTAAGCAATTCGTTATGCGCAATGGCACACAAATTTTTATGGATATAGCGATCGGCTTCATCGCGAAACGTTACCGGCTGCATCAACACCAATTTATCCTGTTTAAAGCGTAAATCGGAATTCAATAATTTAGCAACCTGTGAAAGCCTGACACCTAAAAACTCATGCTCCTTGAGCTGACCAATTTTACGGCTTCCGGCCGGGTAAATCACAAAAACATCCTCAAATACAGGAGCCGCTTCCGGATAAGGACTACCGTCCAGATTATGTTTTGTCAATAGCTCATTCAGCTCTCTGAAGCCCTTATTGCTCCTGGCAATCCCTACGTAAAGCAACTGATCTTCGTTACGAAACTCAACGCCAGCAATAGGTTTTATTCCTTGCCTCCGGCATTCGCGAACAAAATCGACCATGCCCATCGTATTATTGATATCAGTAAGTGCCAACGCCTGAATACCAAAACTTTTGGCCAGTCCAACCAAAGCTTCAACCGATAAAGTACCATATCGCAAACTATAATAACTATGGTTATTCAGATACATTTTAGGATTTTTTTGTTTAAATGCTTGACAAAACAGATTATTAACGTATATTTGACGTGTTTTTAATCATTTTTATGACGTCAATTTAAACATTTCCATGATGCAAATGCAAGTTTTCTGGAAAATAATTTGTGAATTAAATCGGGATACGCTGGAAGTCGAGCTGAGAAATCAAGATATTTTACCTGATAAAAATTGTAGTTATGTTTTTTCATTCCAACATTAAGTTTTTACGCAAAAGGCGTGGCCGCACACAAGATGATGTAGCTTTGGCACTCGACATGAAACGATCCACTTTAAGTGGCTATGAAAACAAGGTAGCCCAGCCAGGCATGGAAGCTTTGATGGCTTTTTCGGAATATTTTAAAGTAGCCGTGGACACCTTAATAAAAATCGATCTTACAAAGCTGAGTCAATACGAGTTACAACAATTGGAACGTGGCTTTGATATTTACATCAAAGGCAGTAAACTCAGGGTGTTGAGCACTACAGTAGATCAAAATAACAACGAAAACATTGAGTTAGTGACCGAAAAAGCCAAAGCCGGCTATGGAACAGGCTTTGCTGACCCGGAATTCATTAAGGTGTTACCGGCTTTTCATCTGCCCTTTCTTTCAAAAAGCAAGAAATACCGCACCTTTCAAATCAGTGGCGATTCGATGCTGCCCATCCCGGATAAGTCATACGTTACTGGAGAATACGTGATTGACTGGCAATTTATCCGCAGCCATCAACCTTATATCATCCTCACCCGAGAGGAAGGTGTGGTATTTAAAATTGTTGAAAACAGACTGAAGGAAGAAGGAAAACTACGGCTCAGTTCACTCAACCCATTGTATGAACCCTACGAACTTCAGGCAAATGAAATAAGAGAGGTGTGGAAATTTGTCCATTATATCAGCTCCGAAATGCCCGAGACCAATCGCGAACGCGAACCGCTGGCCGAAACTGTGAAGCAACTGCAACGCCAGGTGCAAGTCATCCAAACGAAACTTCAGTTGGATACGTAATACTTTATGAAACCCACAAAAAAAGGGAATGCCCTTGAGGTGCGGGGAAGTTGATAAACAACAAAATCAACTTGCATCTCAAGGGCATGTAGTTCGAACTAATAAAACAACCAACCAATTTGACGACAAATGTATCTGATTACTCATTACCCCAATTTTATTGAAAAGTTATCGGTGAAGTCAAAAAAGATTACGGGAATACTGCCCTTATCAAAAAATATGGATGTTATTAAAAAGGAATGCCCTTGAGGCATAAATGAATTGTAAAAAACAACAAAAACAATTCAAACCTCAAGGGCATCTTGTTCGAACTAATAAAACAACCAACCAATTAGACTTCAAAAATACATTTTTTTGTTATTTCATTAACAGTGAAAATAAGTTTCTGGTATAATCCAGCAAGAAAGTGGTTTCAATGCTTAAAATAATCATACTACTCCTGGCTAAAAAGCTGATTTTTTGCGATTAACAAATAACAATCTCAAATGACCATTTTCGAACACGAAAGCACAATAAAAATGTCCTTGAGGAGGAATTCGGTTTTGGGCGACCGAAAATCAAACCTCAAGGACATTAAGTTCGAACTAATAAAACAACCAACCAATTATGAGACTTCAAAAGTATTCTTAACTGTGAATCGTTTCACAGATAAATCAGTCTAAGGTCAGTTCTTTCCAGTTTATGGTAATGTCTCCTGGGAGTTTTGTATGGCCTGATTCAAAAATGCAATAAAAGGAAGCATCTTTAAAAAGGTATCCATACTTGTTTTCAATAATTTATCAAATTCCAAAAATGAATCGTCGATTGTATGCGAAACAACATAATGCTTGTATTTAAGCCATTCAATATCCGGAAAATCGGCCGGAAATCCCTTGGGAGGTCGTTTTAGCTGCTCATCCATTAAATCACCAAAAGTCTGATTAAAGACTTTGTCTAAAACAATTTGCTTAAACTCAGCAGCATTAAAATAAATCTCCTGACGTATTGCCTGTAACACTTTTGGGTCAGGAGCGTACAGCCCGCCACCAATAAAACTATTCGAAGGCTCAATATGAAGATAAAAGCCAGGATTTCCGCTGCTCCTTCCACCTGGTGCGATAAAGATTCCTGTATGAGTTTTATAAGGCTCTTTATTTTTCGAGAAACGAATGTCACGATTTATCCTAAATAAACAGCTTGATGGCTTAATAGTTGTTACCCAAGGTGTTGTATAACTAAGTTGCTTTAAAAGCTTTTCGACCAAATCGAGCACTTCAAGCCGTGCTTCCTGATATTCATCACGATGCTCATCAAACCAATTTTTATTGTTATTTTCGGCCAATTCAAGTAAAAATGGAATAATTTTAAGCATAGTCTATAAATTTTTTCAAAAATAGCCTAAATTCGTGACGCAATAAATAGCCAATCAAAAATCTACTTAAATATGGCATTTAGAATAAGATTATACGGTTTACTACTCCTAACATTTTTATTTTCAAGCAATTTAGTAGCCGTGGAAGGAACAGGGCCTGTTGGTGGCCGGACAGCAGGTATGGGCAATGCATCTGTCGCATTAAGTGATTTTTGGTCGATTCATAACAATCCGGCCGGAATTGCTTCACAAAAAAATATCGCTTTCGGTATTGCCTATCAAAATCGTTTCATGATGCAGGCTTTGTCGTTGCAGAGTGCCGGAGTTGTTGCACCTACGAAAATAGGTGTGTTAGGCTTGAGCTTTAGTCAGTTCGGATATACCTTATACAAAGAACAGAAACTGGGACTTGCTTATGCACGGGATTTTGGTGATGTATTAAGGATTGGCTTGCAACTTGACTATTTTAGCACTTCTTTTTCGGATGCTTACGAAAAATTTCAAGCTATTAGCTTTGAGCTTGGAGTACAATATGCTGTCAACGAAAAACTTACAGCAGGTGCATACGTCTTTAATCCGGGCAAAGCGCGATTATCAGAATATACAGATGAACGACTTCCGGTGATACTTAGATTTGGTTTGGCTTACCAGTTTTCGGATCAACTAATCGGCACAGCAGAAATTGAGAAAAATTTTGACCGTGAGGCCAGTATTCGTGCAGGTTTGGAATATTTTGTACTGGAGAAATTTTTTGTCAGAGCCGGTATTAATACACAACCCGGCATATTCACCTTTGGAACCGGATTTGATCTGGGGCCTGTAAGAATAGACCTTGCCGGAAATCTGCATCAGGTGCTTGGTACCAGTATTCAATCGAGCCTGATTATCCAGTTTGGTAACAGAAATAGCAAGTAAAATGATGAAACGATTACTGATTTTTTCGATTCTGCTTGGCTCATTGCTGTACTTTAACCCTTTAATGGCTCAGACGAATGCTGATAGTTTGCGCAACGCCTTAACCGAAAGACTTTCGCAGCAACTTGAGATCATTGCCGAAAACTCCGATGAATCCTTCGATTTTACCGACCTTACTGAAACTTACTTTTACCTTTACGAGCACCCTGTGAATATCAACAATCTGGCAGAGCTTGAACAACTTTTGGAAATTTACCTCATCAACACCTTTCAGTTTGAACAACTTAAATCATATCAGCAAAATTTTGGGCCGCTGTTAAGTAAATATGAACTGGCTGCTATTGACGGCTTTGATGAAACAACCATTGCACTGCTTGAGCCAATTATTGTGATTGAAAGCACTGACAAACCACAATACAAACTCAAGGCTAAGAATATTTTTAAATATGCACGGCATCAGTTGTTGTTGCGTAGCGAAATGGTTCTGGAACAACGCGAAGGCTATAAACCCATCTCAGATTCCGCTTTGTGGGCCAAGCCTAACAGCCGGTATCTCGGAAGTCCGGAGAAATATTATGCCCGTTACAGCTTCAATTATCGCAATCAGTTTAGGGCAGGAATCACCATGGAAAAGGATGCCGGCGAAGTATTTTTTAAAGAAAATGTGAATGATAGCCTGCAACGAATTTTAGGAAACAAACTCAAATCAGGTTTTGATTTTTATTCCGTTCATGCCTATGCCGCCGATCTTGGAGTGTTGAGAGCCGTTGCCCTTGGCGATTATCACCTGGCTTTTGGTCAGGGATTGACGATGTGGTCGGGACTTTCTTTCGGGAAATCGACCGAGGCCAGCTCAGTGATGCGCTATGGTGCCGGATTAAAACCCAACACTTCTGTTAACGAAAACTATTTTCTGCGCGGAGCTGCTGCAACCTTTGGCTATAAAGGTATTGAACTCACTGGTTTCTACTCCAAAAAAAATATTGATGCCAATATCGATCAGTTCGACTCCATTTCAGGCGAAATTGCTGTGGTAACCAGCCTTCAGGAATCTGGTCTGCACCGCACTGTGAACGAGTTATTAGACAAAAACGCAATCCAACAGCAGTTGATTGGAGGCCGGTTGAGCTATAAAGGACGTTTTTTTGATGTAGGAGCAACAATTCATCAAACAAGTCTCGAAGCCGAGCTGGTTCCGCGGAGTTATCCCTATAATCAGTTTCAGCTGATCGAAGGCGATTTAATGAATTATGGTTTCGATTTCAGACTAACCCTCCCTCAAATCGTATTTTTTGGTGAAATTGCTGGTTCGGATAATGGCGGAATGGCCGGACTTGCAGGTTTCACTGCACAGCCTACGGGTTTCCTGACAACAACGGTTGCCTATCGAAATTATCAGAAATCGTATCAAAACTATTTTAGTAATGCCTTCGCCGAAAGCAGCAACACCAATAATGAAACAGGAATTTATTTTGGTATCAATGCTTCCATTGCTCCACGTTGGCAACTGAAAGCCTATGCAGATCACTTTCAATTTCCGTGGCTGCGCTACAGAACCGATGCACCCAGTTATGGCCATGATTATTTCGCCCAGCTTGATCATGAAATCAGCAGAAGAGCAGATTTCTATTTTCGTTTCAGAACCAAGAAAAAACTCATCAACAGCGACGACGCCTGGAACCACATCGACTTTGTAGTACCCTATCATAAAGACAGTTACCGTTTTCATATCAACTACAGTATCAGTCCCTCTTTCACACTCAAAAACAGAGCTGAATGGATTGTTTACAAGCACGAAGAAAAGCCGCAAAGTACAGGCTTTCTAATTTATCAGGATATATTTTACCGGCCGCCATCAGATCGGTTGCAGCTCACGCTTCGCTATGCCATCTTTGATGCCGACACCTACGACAGCAGGATTTATGCTTACGAAAATGATGTGTTGTATGCCTTCTCCATTCCTGCTTTCTACGAAAAAGGAAGCCGGGTGTATTTTTTAGTAAAGTACAACCTGACTAAAAGCATGGATCTGTGGGCCAGAATTGGCCAAACCTGGTACTCCACACGTAGCGAAATTGGAACCGGACTCGAACTTATTGAAGGAAATAAACGAACAGATTTGAAAATTCAACTAAGGGTGAAGCTTTGATTTATGCATCCTGCATTAGTGAGTGAACGGATTGCAAATTTGTGCCAGCAGGGGGAAACCGATAACAAATCAACGTCAAGGAGAAATATTTTTATGAAAGCAAAATTTTTAAACTTCAGCTTACTTTATATTTTACTACTCATTTTAGTTGTTAGTTGCAGCAAAAATGATGCAATAAATAATTTAAACACTACTTGTTCAACTTCAACATTCGAGATTTCCTTAGAAAAGATTTAGGAGTAATTGATCTTTGTGAAGATAATTTGGGGAATGTTATTATCCTAGGCATAAAAGAAGGTCAAAACAAACTTCTTAAACTAAATGAAAAAGGTGAATTGCTGTGGTCTAATGCTATCGATAACAGCATGACGCCGAGAGAAATAATTGCTCTATCTGACAACTCTGTAATAATTCTGCTGAAAGGCGAGTCAGTTAAAACGTATTGCGATGTACTGTTTGAGGGGCAATTGCTTTATGCTCAAAGTGGCATTTATGGTATAAATTGTATTCCAGCTTATGAATTAGGTACTAGTCAATGCTATTCATATAATAGTGAAGTGCTGTTGTTGAAAATTGATACAGATGGAAGTCTTTTGTGGTCCAAAACCATTCCAGACCATTATTTAAAAGGAAATTCATTAGCAGCAAATAATGACTCCGATTTTTATCTCTTAACTGGTCATTTTTATGGAAAACAACCCGAATATGTATATAACAATCAGGGAGAGTTTGCCGATACCATTAATTACCCGCTCGACAGGAATCATTTGACACTTTACAACATTTCCTTTGAAGGAGACATAAACTGGGAAAGCCAAATTGACAATATCTACATTCCATCATACACAGATAAGTTTTATCCGTATATTAGTATAGCTAAAGTAGAAGAAAGCATTTTAATAAAAGGCATTAACGAAATCATAAAAGTAAATAATCAGGGGGAGGAAATTAGCCGGCTTGATGTGTTACCAGATATATGCCATGATATGGTTTATTACCTGGCAAGCTTTGAAGAAGCTTACTATTTGTTGAGTGGTTCATATAGTGTTTATGATGAAACACAACACAGCATCTCTTATACTGAACTTAGGAATTTGAATCACGAGATTATTTGGCGAAAAGAGCAACTTTCTTATTTGGAAGATGCTCGGGGCGATAATTTCGTTACAATAGATGCTTTTTCTATTGATTATTTTAATCGAAAAGGTGAACTTCTTTGGACAATTAAAGAGTCTGTTCTTGGTGGGATAAAAATAAATTGTAATAATGGAGTTATTTTTTCATCATTCAAAAACGGCCTAACATATATAACTAAAACTGACGAAAATGGCAATTATAAATAAGCCTAAAAATTCCTTTTAAAATTCAATTCTTCGAATATTAGTGATGTCAAATTCTATCAAACTGGAATATTAACTACTTGATTATATTTGTTTTAAATCAATTGTAAAATCCACACCATCGTGGGATATAGCTGTGCTCAATACATCTTACTCCGCTTGAGTAAGTAAGCCAGCAATACAGGATGATAACCCTGATTGATATCTGCATCCACATAATCAATCTGATATTGCCCACAGCGCAACATCAGTTCTTTTTTACTTGCTTCGCGGCTTTTATGATAGGCTTCTTTAATTTGTACCGGATTGATTTTAATGGCTTTCCCAGTTTCCATATCCACAAAGCGATGCGGACGGTTTTCAAAATTCAGATCAATTTCAGTTTGGGCATCATGCACATGAAATAGCACTACTTCATGCTTGTTGTAGCGTAAATGCCGCAATGCCGCAAACAGGTCCTCTTGCTGTGCCTGTTTATCCAGCATATCACTAAAAATCACCACCAAACTTCTCTTATGACTGAGTTCTGCAATTTGATGCAAAGCTTCGGCAGTAGTAGTTTTTTGATTGAGTTTGCCTTGCTCGGGGAGCAATAAATCCTCAAGATGTTTATAAAGCAGTTTTTGATGCGAAACAGTGGATTTCGCTTTGGTATGCAACCGTAGCTCGTCAGCAAATAAACTCAGCCCAATGGCATCGCGCTGGCGCTTCATCATTTCGATAAGAGAAGCAGCTGCATACACCGAAAAAATGAGTTTATCAGGATCATTGATATCCGGTTTGTTTTTCATCGGGAAATACATACTCGATGACTGATCGATCACCAACTGACAGCGAAGGTTGGTTTCTTCTTCATAGCGTTTCACAAACATTTTTTCGGTTCTGCCATAAAGCTTCCAGTCGATATCCCTGAGTGATTCGCCGGGATTGTAGAGCCGGTGTTCGGCAAACTCGACCGAAAAACCATGAAAAGGACTTTTGTGCATGCCCGTGATAAAGCCCTCGACCACCTGACGTGCCAAAAACTCGAGGCTGCTATACCTGCTAACTTTTTCCTGATTAATCTGATAGGCCATGATACATTACAAAACAAAGCCCGCTGTGGTATTACAACGGGCTGGATAAGATCATTGATTCACTTTTAAAGCAAAGCATCAAGTTTTTTTACTAAAACCTGTTTTGGAACAACACCAACTTGTTTGTCTGCCACTTCACCATTCTTGAAAAACAAAAGTGTCGGGATATTGCGAATGCCATATTTCATTGCAGTTTGGTTGTTGTTGTCAACATCCATTTTAACTACTTTGGCTTTGTCGCCATATTCTTCACCGATTTCTTCAACCACCGGGCCGATCACCCTGCAAGGGCCACACCAAACTGCCCAAAAGTCAACGATTACAGGTACTTCAGATTTTAAAACCATTTCTTCAAAAGTGCTGTCAGTTACTTCTAATGCCATATTTTGATTTGTTTATGGGTTATGATTTAAGTTGCAAATATAATTTAAGTTTGTTAAAACAAAATTGCAAATAAGCCAAACGCTCAGGTATTTTCCTGTTATTATCAATGTTTATTTTAATTCGAATTCAACAAAATTCATTGGTTCTAACAAGGGCAACACCTGCTGGGCATTGATCCTTCCCTGCATAGGTTTCAGGCTACAGGCCAGCTTATTTTTCTGATCTACAAGTCGCAGGCTAAAGTTTTGCTTTCCTGGATTTTCCTTTATCCCGGCGATCAATTCATGCATATCTGTTTCACTCATTTCATCCACTTTCACTTTGATTAAAACCTCTTTGGAAGTTTGTTCAAGCAGATTATCAAGTAATTGCATATCAACAACTTTCAGCTCAAACTGTTCTTTATTTCTGAAATCAGGCTGCGAAACACCGTGCACCAGGACAAAAGCACCCGGATCGATGAGGTGTTTGATTTTGAGATAAGTCTCACCAAACACAACCAAATCAATTGCATCACTATGATCTTCTATCCTGAAACGAGCATAAGGCTTACCCTGCTGCGAGGTAAGGTGTTCGGCATTCATCACCTGACCAGCAAAGCTGATCCGGCTACCCTTCAATTGTTCCAGCTGAGACTTAAACTGCTGGATATAAGCGTTTGAGAAAAATCGGATCGGGATTTTATACATATCCAAAGGATGTGCACTGATATAAAAGCCAATGCTTTCCAATTCCATCTGCAGCTCGCGCATCTTCGACCAGGGCTCACATTGCGGTATGGTAAGTTCAACTGTTTCAACGGCCACTTCACCACCGAAAAGATCAAATTGTGGTGAGCTTTTCGCTTCCTGCGCCTGATTAGCCAGCTTGATGGCACGCTCCAGAAAAGTTTGACTATCATTCTCTTCCCTATAAAAGAACACTGCCCTGTGCACTCCCTCAAACGAGTCGAACGCACCCGAAGTAGCCAGAGCTTCCAAACTCCGCTTGTTTACCTGTCTGAGATTGATTCGGGAAAGAAAATCAAGTACCGATTTAAACTGTCCGTTTTCTTTACGCTCGGCCAAAATGGAGGCAACGGCTGCTTCTCCCAGGTTTTTAACGGCACCCAGGCCAAAACGGATTTCTCCATTATCGTTTACAGTAAACTTATATTCCGATTCATTCACATCAGGCCCTAAAACCTTGATTTTCATTCTGCGGCATTCCTCAATAAAAAAAGTAACCTGCTTGATGTCGCCAATGTTGTTGCTGAGTACCGAGGCCATAAACTCCGCCGGATAATTGGCTTTGAGGTAAGCCGTTTGGAATGCGATAAAGGCATAACAGGTTGAATGTGATTTGTTAAAGGCATAATCGGCAAAGGCATTCCAATCCGACCAGATTTTCTCCAAAACCTTAGGATCGTGTCCATTTGCTTTGCCTCCTTCAATAAACTGGGTATATAATTTCACCAGCAGTTCCCTGTTTTTCTTTCCCATGGCTTTACGCAGGGTATCAGCCTGACCACGGCTAAAGCCTGCAAGCTTCTGCGAAAGCAACATCACCTGCTCCTGATATACCGTAATGCCATAGGTTTCCTCCAGAATTTCACGCATCTCCTCCAGATCGTACGAAACCTCTTCCTGTCCGTGCTTACGCTTGATATAATTGGGAATATACGCCATTGGCCCTGGACGGTAAAGCGCATTCATGGCAATGAGATCTGCAAAAGCTGTTGGTTTTAACTCACGCAGGTTTTTCTGCATACCTACACTTTCGTACTGGAACACTCCGATGGTTTCGCCATGCTGAAACAACTCATAGGTCTTGGGGTCATCAAGCGGAATATCATCGGCAACAATTGTTTTGTTGTGCCTCTGTTCTATGATCTCAATGGTATCGCGTATCAGCGAAAGCGTTTTCAGACCAAGAAAGTCAATCTTAAGCAATCCGGCTGATTCGGCGACTGAATTGTCAAATTGCGTAACCCACAGATTGGCATCCTTACTGATCGTAACAGGCACCAGTTCGCGCAGATCAGTTGGTGTGATCACAAAGCCACAGGCATGAATTCCGGTATTTCGAACCAGGCCTTCTATTTGTAATGTATTTTTAAGGATTTTGCTTTCATCGCCCTCCTCATCCATTTTCTTCTTCAGCTGTAGTCCTGCTTCAATCTGGTCAGGACGATATCTCTTTTTGAGTTTCTCCTCATTCAATGAAAAAAAGTGACCCAATTTTACATTCTGCGTCGAAGCAGCCAATTTATTCACCGATGGCAGATCAACATCCAGCACACGACCAATATCTCGTATGGCCGATTTTGTGCCTAAAGTTCCATAGGTAATAATCTGAGCTACTTTGTTTTGCCCATATTTGTTGGTCACATAATCAATAACCTTTGCCCGTCCTTCATCGTCAAAGTCGATATCGATATCAGGCATGGAGATACGCTCTGGATTGAGAAAACGCTCAAACAGCAGGCCATACTTAAGCGGGTCGATATTGGTGATGCCGATGGCATATGCCACCAGCGAACCAGCAGCTGATCCCCTGCCAGGACCTACCCAAACACCCATTTTGCGGGCCGCAGCAATCAAATCCTGAACAATTAAAAAGTAGCCCGGATAACCTGTATTTTTAATGGTTTCGAGCTCGAAATCCAGTCTGCTGCTGATTGTTTCCGTAATTTCGCCATAGCGTTTCCTGGCGCCTTCGTATGCCAGGTGGCGCAGATAAGCGTTTTCGCCACGCTTACCATGATCTTCATCATCTCCTTCGTCTTTGAATTGCTCCGGAATTTCAAATTCGGGCAACAAAATATTCCTTTTTAATTCAAATGGCTCAATCTTTTCAATGATTTCTGAAATCGTATCAATTGCCTCCGGAATGTCGGCAAACAAGGCCAGCATTTCTTCCGGTGATTTAAAATAAAACTCATCATTCGGGAAGCCGAAACGGAAGCCATGTCCTCTTCCGACAGGCTCCTGCTTTTTGGCGTTGTCCTTGATACAAAGCAGAAAATCGTGTGCTTCGGCTTCTTCCTTTTTAAGGTAATAGGTATTGTTTGAAGCAAAATATTTGATGTCGTATTTCCTGGCCATCTCAAGCAGAAAGGCATTCAAGTGATCCTCTTCGGGCAAGCCGTGCCGATTAATTTCGAGATAGAAGTCAGCACCAAAATTTGCTTTCCACCAAACAACAGCTTCCTCAGCCTGTGCCTCTCCCACATTGAGTAATAGTGACGGAATCTCGCCAGAGAGTGCTCCGCTTGTTACGATAAGGTCCTCTTTGTAAGTGAGCAACACATTTTTGTCGATACGCGGTACATAATAAAAGCCATCGGTATGTGAAATGCTGCTTAACATAGATAGGTTTTTATACCCATGTTTGTTTTTCGCAAAAAAAGGAATCAGAAAACCATTGTCCTTGTTGGTTTTGTCGGTGTGATCGCGACAAACATAAATCTCACTGCCCAACACAGCTTTCATTGCTTTAAACTCATTACCAGCAGATTCAGCCTCTTTCTTCATTTTGGCATTGTGGTTTCCAACGGCAGTCACAAAATGAAAAGCCGCCATCAGATTTCCTGTATCGGTAACACCTACTGCAGGCATTTTCATTTCAGCAGCTTTTTTTACAAGCTCGGTAACATCCGTTGTGGCATTGAGAATTGAATAGGTGGTATGATTACGCAGATGTGCAAAATGTCCAACCTGGCTCACAGAAACAACGCTATCGCCACTAGCAGCATCTGGTGACTGATCAGAAATAACTTTCTGATCAGGAGAGGCTGTATTGGATAAGACTTCAATATCAGAGGCAGGAATTGATACAGGATTGGAAGCCTTGAATGCTTCAAAAAAGGTAATATCAAGGTTAAGATCTTCTGGTTTGAAAACCTCGGTGCGCAGCAATTCCAGAAAACAACGCGCTGTTGCAGCCACATCAGCCGAAGCGTTGTGAGCCTCGTCAAAACCTTCTTGAAAAAGATGTTTGTGCAGTTCGGCCAGATTTGGAAGCTTGAACTTGCCTCCCCTCCCACCCGGAAGCTGACAAAGGCTGGCAGTGGTTTCGGTACAAGTATCCAACTTATGATAGTCTTTCAGCCTGTCTTCCTGATAAATACGAAAATATTCTGCTCCAGCTATTTTTAAATCAAAATCGATATTGTGTCCTACCAAAAACCTGGATTGGCTACAGGCTTGCTCAAACTTCTCTAATACTGTTTCGAGTGCGACTCCATGTTTCTGGGCATGATCAGTGGTGATGCCATGCACTTTGGTAGCATTAAAAGGGATTGTAAATCCTTCGGGTTTAATGACATAGTTAGCCTGCTCAACAAGATTGCCCAACTCATCATGCAGCTGCCAGGCAAGCTGAACCATTCGAGGCCAGTTGTCCGAATCAGATACAGGAGCATTATAATTTCGAGGCAAACCTGTGGTTTCGGTGTCAAAGATTAAAAACATGCTTAAGATTTGTGATTATCAAGTGATTAAAATGATTTTCATTTTCAGGTCAGATTTTACAAAAATACCCCAAAAATTCAGACAAATCCGGCCTGTTGAAAACTTGTAGAAAAGAAGTTTTGGCTGCTAAAAATACAAGAACTATTACCCAAAATATCAATTAATTGGCTAATTTCGTCCAATAAAACTCACTTCGATGGATATCATCTGGATTATTCTCGCTTTTTTGCTCATCCTGATTGGACTACTGGGTGCTATTATCCCGGGTTTGCCCGGGCCACCGATTGCCTGGCTTGCATTGGTTGTTTTGAATTTGACAGACAGAATAAGCTATTCGGCTGATTTTCTTGGTATTACTGCTGTCATTGCACTGATTATCATTTTGCTGGATTACTATGTCCCCATTTATGGAACAAAGAAACTGGGTGGTAGCAAAGCTGGTGTATGGGGCAGCACCATCGGCCTGATCGTAGGGGTTTTTATTTTACCTTTTTCTGGCATAATACTTGGGCCTTTTGGCCTGCTCGGAATAATCCTTGGTCCTTTTTTCGGTGCTTATATTGGCGAAAAATGTGCAGGCAAAGCAGATGAGCATGCCTGGAGATCAGCATGGGGATCGTTTCTGGGTTTCCTGGCCGGAACCTTCATCAAAATTGTCTATGCCCTTGTTATCGGTTACTTTGTGATCAGGGATTTACTTTTCGCTTGAAAATAATTTATTAAAATGCAAACTTTTTACAATCAAGCCTTTGAAATCAGAAAACTCATTCTGGAAAGTCTGTCAGAAGCAGGCTCAGGTCACACCGGTGGCTCCTTAGGTTTGGCCGATGTGTTTGCTGTGCTGTATCACAAAGTGCTTCGTCACAATCCATTAAAACCTGAGTGGAACGAACGCGATCGGTTGGTGCTTTCTATTGGTCATGTTGCGCCGGTTTTGTATGCTACGCTGGCTCATGCAGGCTATTTTCCGGTAGAGGAACTCAAAACCCTGCGCAAACTTGGCAGCAGACTGCAAGGCCATCCCGGACGGGATTTTGGGCTGCCAGGCATCGAACTTTCGGCGGGTTCGCTCGGGCAAGGCTTGTCAGTAGCACTGGGAATGGCACTGGCAGATAAGATGGACAACAGAAGCAGAAGGACTTATTGCATACTGGGCGATGGCGAGTTGCAGGAAGGAAGTGTGTGGGAAGCTATCATGGCAGCATCGCACCATCAGATAGATAATTTGTGTGCGGTGGTTGATCGCAACGGGCTTCAGATTGACGGCCCTACTGAGCTGGTGATGAAACTGGAATCGCTCACAGATCGCTGGAAAGCCTTTGGCTGGAACGTAATTTCTGTTGACGGACATGATCAAACTGCATTGATTGAAGCCTTTGAATCGGCACAAAAGACAAGAGAAAAACCCACGGTTATTTTGGCAAAAACTATCATGGGTAAAGGCGTAAAATCTATCGAAGATGATTACAGATGGCATGGGAAGGCACCATCAAAAGAGCAACTGGCAGTGTTTGTGGAAGAACTTAAAAACAGCAGACGCTATGACTAAATGGATCAACAAAGGATCAAAACCCACACGAACTGGATTTGGAGAAGGCGTTAAAGCTGCCGCTTCGAAAAATGATATGATTGTTGGTTTAGGTGCTGATATTACCACTTCGGTTGGAATGCACTTTTTTGCAGATGCTTTTCCGGAGCGATTTTTCTCACTCGGAATTGCCGAACAAAATGCCATAGGAGTGGCGGCAGGCCTGGCACTCAGTGGCAAAATTCCTGTTTTTAGCACTTATGGTGTTTTTGCTGCGCACCGTGCTGCTGATCAGATACGTATCTCATTATGCTATAATAATTTACATGTGATTATTGGAGGAGCACATGCTGGTATTTCCGTTGGCCCTGATGGAGCCACACATCAGGCTCTGGAGGATATTGCCAGCCTGAGAGCCTTGCCAAATATGACCATTCTCTCTCCCTGTGATGCTACTCAGGCATTTATCTCCGTGCAAAAAGCTGTGGAAGAGTTAAAAGGGCCGGTATATATTCGCTTTGGTCGTGAAGCCGTAGCAGATTTTACAGCTGAAGATCAGGATATTAAAATTGGAAAAGCACAGCTTATGCGCAAAGGCGATGATCTTTGTATTATCGCCACCGGACACCTGGTATGGGAAGCACTGCAGGCAGCTGAAAAACTTGCTGATAAAGGCATAGAAGCCACCGTAATAAATATGCATACACTAAAACCTATTGACAAAGATTCAATCATTGAGGCAGCAAAAAAATTCTCCAGAATTATCACTGCCGAAGAACACCAGATTACAGGCGGCCTTGGAAGTGCTGTAGCCGAAGTGCTTGCCGAAAATCATCCTGCGCGATTACTTAGGATTGGAATGAAAGATCGCTTTGGAGAATCAGGTAAAGCAGAAGAGCTACTGGCTAAATATCAAATGGATGCCGAAGGTCTCGTGCAACAAATCGTAAGATGGATAAACAGCTGATTCAGTCTTTGCCGGCTATCTGATTTTCATAAATCCAAACCGCATCCCTTCGGATCATTTCTTCAAGGGGAATTTGTTGATCTTCAGCTTTTAGTTTGATATTTTCCAGCCATTCGGGCGTTTGCCTGATACTCATCATTAGTATGGTTATCATGGCTTCGCGATGTGGTTTGTACTTTTCGGGATGTAATTGATAATCCTCATAAAGTAAGAATTCAGCTTCCTTCCGGATTCTTTCAGGAAGTTCCATTTTATTCGCCTGAGCATCGTCCACCATTCGCATAAAATGTAAGTTGTTGATCCGAACCTGATTAGCAAAATACTGGATAGGATCTTCTTCTTCAGAAAAAAAATAATCATACAGCTGCTCATCAAAATTCCAGGCAAAATTATGGTGGAAACGTTCGGTTATCATGATAGCAATCACATCAGCACGATCAATGGCAGCAGTAAAATCCTTGTCATCAACATTGCCGGCCTCAACTCCCTGACGATTCCAAACTGTTTTGTTGTAATACCAAAATTCCACATCAGAAAAGGCATTAAACATAACCAGATCGCTTTGCCAGTTAAAATAAAAGCTGTCGCCTACAAACAAGGCCTTTGGTTTATCTGTTGATGCTGATACAAATTGAATCTCAGGATAGGCAAGATTTTGAGCTGGTGCAGGAGCAAGCACATTCATGGCCAGCCACATATCATCATCCGGATGACGAATCACCCGAGTTTCATCCAACTTGATGATTTCTAACTGTGGAATTCCACCACCATGCAGCTGATTCAGGTATTGCAACATGGTATCAGCAGCCAGTGCGGCTCCATAGTAAGACCAGTGTGTACCTGCTCGGGGAAATAGCCGGTAAGGTTTGGAATGTTGCCAGGATTGGAAAACGACACTTAAATCCAAATAATCTACTTCATTGTATTTCAATTGATTACTAAACACCTTATAGTTTGAAACACCAGCATCCTCTACCGCATATTTTGCCGGAAAGCGTTCAGGATAAGTGCTGGCTTTTCCAGGTTCGAAAATGACGAAAAAGCTTTTTCCAAGTTTTCTCAAGGTATCCTGAACAGCTTTGAGCTTTTTTGCTTTGTCAATCCATACAGCTTCACCAACATAAAATTCACCCATATAGGCCCGAATATAATCCTCTTCAAACAATTCGCCATTTCTTCCAACAATCACGCCTTCGGCATGTGCCTGTCGAAACAAGCTGTATTCCAATTGATTAAAAAGACGTGTCAAGGTGTTGTGAAAGCCAATGTGAGGTTCGAGACTGGTAGTAAAATTATCCTGAAAACTACCGTCGAGCCAATCTGCAAGGTTAAGTTCGCTAAAGGCTGGTGGCTTTTGTTTGATAAATGCTCCGGTGAGTGGATGTTCATCAAAAATATTAAATTCACGCTGCAAAGCCGGCAACACCAACAACAGCATTATACCAACAAAAAACAATTTTTTCAGCAGTTGCTGTATCATCTGATTAAAAACGAATCATCTGTTTAACTAATTGCTGTGATTTACCCGTCAGAATTACAGTGTATATTCCTGAAGACCAAGAACTAACATCAATCATATGCGATCTTTGTACCGTATTAATTGGTTTACCAAATATTTGCCTGCCATTTTTGTCGATAACAAGCAATTGCAATACCTCTTCTGTTGGCCAGTCAACAACTACCGACATCCTGTCGCGCACCGGATTTGGGCTTAATCGAATGTTATACTCATCAGATAAAGCAGCTTCAGCAAATCCGGTTACAACTTTTCTGACCGGAAAAACAATATAATCAAGCCAGACACAATCAGAACCATTCGACATGCTATAATCTTTCTCATATACCCAGCTTAGGATGTGATCACCTTCGGGAACAGCAAACTCTGCCCTTGTCCAGTCATGTTCACCAGAAAGATTTAGTAAGGTTTGATCGTTCAGCCTAAACCTAAAAAAATCATAATTAGATTCGGATGAAACCTTATAATAAAAGCTTATGCTATCCTCGTAAGGAACATTATAGGCGAGTGTTAAACCCGAAACATTGTTATCTCCAATCACACCCGAACGTGCTGCGTAGCTGCCTTCATATACTACATCGTCAGTAATAAACCAATCACCCTGTCCTTCAAAATTCCATTCGAACAACTGAAAACTTGCTGTTTCGAAATCCTCCAATATCAGCGATGTCATTATGGGGATGCTAATACTTGTGCTGTATTCTTCCAGACTTGTGATGTGCAGTACCAGCTCAAGAATTTCCATTGGAATTGCATTTTCACTCAACTCAACTGTGAACATTGCTTCCCAGCTATCGTTTCCACCCAGGTAATTTGTTGCTGCATCTGATTGCGTAATCAATAAATCAGTATTGTTGCATGATAAAACAGCTTGCAAATCGTGCAAAGGTGCTCCGCCGGAATTATGTATTGAAATAATCAATTCAGCTTCATCGCCGGGATCCAGGATTCCATTATCACCATCATTTACTATTAAGTAATTGGGGTTAAGTTCTGCATTAAAAACCTCGAAGTTGAGCGTTCGCACCCAGCTATCTTCAGCGGTGGAAAAACTAAGCAAAAACACAGCCTGGTATCCATTTGGAATTTCATGACTAACCTCCACCGCAAAAATCTCATTCAATTGTTTTATCTCTCCTGATACCAAAGCTTCGATACTCACTGTGTGATCCACTATTGTGAACAGCTCATCCTCCGTTGTCAGCGTCAAAGTGCCAGCTGATATATTGTAAGGATTCAAATTTTGAAGGGTGATATCCAAAGCAAAGGTTTCCCCAAAATCGATCTGTTGATCACCCCCTGAGATGGGAATAGCATCCATCCTGACACCCTCTACCGCAAAAGAGAGAAGCTTTTGCGCACGTACATTGTTTTGGTCCATCGCCTGGACTTTAATATTTAATTCAGGCACAAACTCATCAAGCAACAAGTTAAGTAATCCTTGTTCTGACAAATCAACGCCTATATTCTTTTGTTCATTTTCAAATGTATAACGTTTATCTTTTGTGGGGATGAAAGCACCTACCGGATTCAGGTCAATAAAGTTTTCGCCATCGCCGGCCGAGATTCCGCCATAGCGATCAATATAGGAAGCTGCCAGATGATCGCCATAAAAAAGTTTTATGGCTCCATCCGGAAACAAGGATGCTATCATCTCAACGGTACTCGTTCCTGATTGTCCGTAAACGGAAAGCCTCCATCTAAAACTTACACTGTCCGGCTTTGAATCAACCCAAAGTCCGTCGCCATTAGCAGGCACCACATAAAAAGGATTAGACAGTGCCGGGGCAATCAACTTATTCTGCTTAAGGTAAGTACGCCCGTCGATGTAATAAGGCCAGGGAGATAATCCGGCTTCAAAACGCAAAAATCCATCCACACTCATAAACACTTCATCGTAATTTTTACCATAAAACGGGAAACTAAAAGGTAAGTCAAAACCAACGGTTCCATTATTGTTGTTAGAAGGGGTTAGCTGTACTTCATTCGTCAACACCGGATACGTATAATCATCAAAAGTTTGTTGATAATCATAACTAAGAGACCAATAATAAGGTGCATCGCCTCCGCTGGCGGTAAGTTGGTTTTCAAAGGCTTCGTAGAGTACTACGGCCGGAAGGGACTCTTCCTCAATCACAACAGGATCAAAATCTACAGTAGCATCGATGGACAAAATAGTGGTGCCATTATTCACAATGGGAACATCGGACTCTAAGCACTGTATTTCTGTTGGGTAACTTGTGTAATCCATCAGAGAGAAAGAGTTGACAGCACCATCATGCTGACCCAATATATCTTTCTCATAAACGATAAGAAAAAATTTCGCTGGCTGGCCCGGTTCAAGATGCATAAGAAAGGCATTCATATCCAAACCAAACTCTATACCTGCTACACCACTATTGCCTTGCATTGGCATACATCCCCCCTGAAAATCAAAAATAGGGTAATCAACAATAAATTCAGGCTCTGTAGCTTGCATATCCGTTGACATCCCGAGACTCACTTTAATCTTGTTGCGACAATTATGATTCAGATGGACCTTTGCCGCGATTTGAGGTTGGTGCGTCTCCTTTACATCCACTACCACAACACGATTGTCCCAGATACCGCCTTGTTGAAAACGATCAGCAACACTTTTATACATCATATACGAAAAACCATTATCGCCCCATCCCGAAATGGATCCATAGGTATTGGCCATTTTAAAACCACCTATTTCCCAGTCGCGTATATCCACAATACCATCCATATTGATGTCGATATCATTGGTGTATTGCCCGTCGTTGTTATAATCCCAACGGATATCATCATGATATCCAACAATAGTCATGGCATGATTGGCCGAATTTCCCCACTCGACAATGACATGCTTTCCAGCCTCCGCAGTTCCTTCGGGAAGTGTTTCCGGAGGATAACTGAAAGTGGCATAAAATGATGCCATCCCTCCGGGCACAGCTCCATTTCCATGATCATAAATCCAATTTTTTAGGGTTTGCAGTCCTTCTTCAGTACTGGTCTTTATTGAATAGACCTGATGGATTCGGTTATGCATTCCATTATAATACGCATCATATCCGCTTATCCACCGCGACGGACCTCCCTGCGACATTCCACCATAATCTGCAACATTAGGGGTTCCTACTTGTCGCAATATCTCAAAGGTTTCGTAATAGTTCACTCCGGCATCGCTCCCGTTATTTATAAAATTATAAGCGAAATGTGTTGGGTATTGATTTTCCGGAAGGCTTCCATCAAGATTTCGGATACGATTAATCTCATAAGTAAACATGTTACCAATGCTCGAGGCTTGACCGCATTCGAGGCCAACCTGTGCAATCAAAGGCCTGAAATATATAGTCTCTGAGTTGTCCACCACAGCAGGCAAGGTTCGTCGTAATGCCTGCTCAGAAAGTTGCAACTCAGGTAATTGCGAAAGCATCGTTTTGTCGTATTCAGAAAGCGGTTGCAACTGAGGCATAGCTTCCTGTGTGAAACCCACTAATGCCAACGACAGCATGAGTGCCAGAACAAAATAATATTTCATAGGATTATAGGTTTAGTCATAAGTGCAAATTGAAATTCTCAAAGCTCATCATCTCGCTGAGGAGCAAAAATATAACTTATTATGTTCGCTCCCATTTGCAATGCTTTTAATCGTGTTTCTTCCGAATCATTGTGCACCCGTTGGTCTTCCCAACCATCGCCCAGATCAGTCTCGTAAGTGTACAAACAAACCAACCGGCCTTCGTAGATCAAACCAAAAGCCTGGGCAGCTTTGTTGTCGTGCACATGAATTTTGGGAATGCCATTTGGGAAATTAAAAGCTTGATTATAAATAGGGTGAGTGCCAGGTATCTCGATAAAATCCAACTCAGGAAATACTTTTTTCATCTGAGGACGAATATAGGCATCCATCCCATAGTTATCATCGATATGCAAAAAGCCTCCGGCAATCAGATAGTTTCGCAGGTTTTGTGCTTCCTCGGCATCAAAAATCACATTGCCGTGACCGGTCATATGGATGAAGGGGTGGTTAAACAGAACCTGATCGCCAGGTTCAACAGTAGCAATTTGATCTGAAAAGCTTGTTCCAAGATGTTCGTTGCAGAATCGGGCTAAATTTGGCAAAGAAGTCGGATTGGCATACCAGTCGCCTCCCCCTCGATACTTCAGCAAAGCCAGCTGCATGTCCTGTGCTTGTATCACAAAAGAACTAAAAATAAAAAATAAAAAAACCAGTAATCTCATTGCAGTTGATTTATTAGTTGAATCGTATGAACTGCGGCCACACCAGCCGTCTCGGTGCGAAGGCGCGCTGCTCCCAGACTTACCGGAATAAAACCTGAAAGCTTCGATTCCTCGATTTCGTCGCGACTGAAATCACCTTCAGGCCCAATCATCACGAAGGTATTACGCCCGGGCGCAGCTGCTTTGGCAAGTGTTTGTGTTACTCCCTCATCAATCCAGGCAATAAAACGATCCCCCTCAAAAGGAAGCTGAAAAAGCGCGGATAGCTTCTGCACATCGTAAAGCTTAGGCAATCTGGATTTAACAGACTGTTTCATAGCTGCGATGATAACTTTTTCGAGTCGTTCCGGTTTTGTTTTTCTGCGTTCCGAATGGAAGGATTCAAACAGAAAAATCTCATCTACGCCTATCTCAGTCGCCTTTTCGAGGAACCATTCCAGCCGGTCGCTGTTTTTTGTTGGTGCAATGCCGATGCTAAGTCTAAAAGGCCAGTGATCATAACCTTTTATGCCCTCAGTTAATTCAGCCTGTAAGTGCTTTGGATTAGCATCAATTATTGTTGCATCAAAGATTAAGCCTTTACCATTCGTGATTCTAAAAGCTTCGCCCGGCTTCATCCTCAGCACTTTTATACAATGCCGCGATTCTTCTTCAGACAAACTAAATAAACCGGATTGAGCTCCGGGATCATAAGCCAGATGCATACTATTAAGAAAATTTCACACAAAGTAAATCATTTTTTTGTTAGAGAATGAAATCATATTTGAGTGAAGGATGGGTTGATGTGGATGTCATGGCCGTCGTAATTGAATTGGTTGTCATGGTTGCTGATATTCCTCTTGTGGTTTTTGTTGTTTATTTTGTGTGATTTGGGTGGTTGGTTTAGTGTTCGTTGAATTTCTCTGCCCCCATACCGAAGATTCGCATAAGCGAAGGCAAAAACTTAGGGCTAAAAGGTTTTACTAAATGATTTTTTTTGCTAATTTAGCAGGACGAAAAAACAAAGCAGAAAATTGAACCCAAAACCAACAATTCAGCAGCAAGAATATTCATGGACAACTTTAAATGCAAGCGGAAATGCTGGAAGGGATTGCTTACGATTTGTTGAATATTGTGTGAGGAATGGAAAGGGTTGAATAGAAATTACATTTTCAACTATAAATATAAAGGGATAAGGCATTTGGTATTCATGCAAGAGATTTACCAACATAAATATTTGTTAATTTAGCGGGGTGAAATTGAATTCACGCGAAAATTGAAATTGGTTGTCAGGTTTATTCACTGAAGGCAAAACTTACTGCCCTTGCATAACAAAATCAAAAGAATCAATGAAACACATAGTTACAATAGCAATAATTATTTTTTTCAGTATTCTCCAAATAAAAGCACAATCAGATTTTAGAGATGGATATTTCGTTAAAAACGACAATGATACCATTTTTGGTCTGATAGATTACAGAGGAAACAAAGCAAACGCTAAAAAATGTGTTTTCAAAAAAGATATTGATTCAGAAAAACGGGTTTTTAGTCCGGATGAAATTAAAAGTTTCCGATTTTTTGACAGTAAGTATTTTGTTTCAAAAACCATAACAGTTGATGATAAAACCGAACAATTATTCCTGGAATATCTTATAAACGGGATCGTTGACATGTATTATTATCGTGATGATAAGGGCGAACATTATCTTGTGGATGATGGCCAAGGCAACTTATATGAGCTTAAAAATGAAGAAAAAGAAATTATTATTAACAATACCACCTATCTCAAGGATTCAAAGGAATATATTGGAATATTAAAAGCTATTTTCAACGAAAGTCCTTCGATATCTAAAAAAGTGGAGAATATTGATTTAAGCCATAAATCCCTTATAAATATTACGCACGAATATCACAACGAGGTTTGTAAAGACGAGGAATGCATAATTTATGAACAAAAACTTCCTAAAGTAAAACGTTCTTTTGGCCTTGTAGTTGGAATTAATGTGATGTCAATTTCACAGTCAGGAGCTTTTACTGATGAATTTTATTATCTGAAAAACAGCCGGTTCACATCTAAGATATATCCTTCAATCGGTTTGTATTACAAAGTAAATATGCCTTTCGTAAATGAAAGATTATATTTATATTATGAGTGTACTTATTCTCGCGCGAATCTATCGACATCTAATTCATATATTGAACCAGTATATAATTTGAGGTATTTTAATGACATAAGTTTAACACAAAATGCATTGAATAATTTAGGTTTGATAAGGTATGAATTTCCAAAAGGTAAAATAAGACCAACATTTCAGATTGGTGGATTCGCAAGATTTTATTTCAAAAATGAGGTTCTACTGCAAACTTAGTGGAGAGTTCGATCCAAAAAGCACGTTTAATATTCATAGTCAATTACTTATAAGCATAATAGGTTAAAGACATAAAAAATACCTCAAAATCCTTTATACCAATTAAATATGAGGTTTTACAAACAATCCTTCCACGAAATTTGCAGTAGAACCAAAAATGATTATAAAAGGGATCTTCTAGTGCAATTCTCATGGGGTGAAACATATTATACAAAACAGATAAATGATAGTCCTTTTTCAAAGTTCGATTTTGGGATTAGCTGTGGTGTTGGGTTAAAAAGTTTATATCTAAACGGTAAAGAAGTTTTATTGGATTTAAGATATCAAAGAGGATTTGTGGATAAACCGGTTCAAAGTGTGCCACTCATACCGGAGTGATTGTGCCACTTGTACCGGAGCAAAGAGTGCCAGCTAAACCGGAGCAAGATGTGCCACTCAAACCGGAGTAATGTGTGCCACTCAAACCGGATTAATTGTGCCACTTGTACCGGTTCAA